>JAABUR0100004344.1_pt1 | contig 19017 bp, 32 predicted proteins | sample 5560091 | NCBI WGS metagenome assembly JAABUR01 (sample SAMN10711879, study PRJNA513375) | rock metagenome | isolation source: Antarctica rocks | place: Antarctica: Victoria Land, University Valley sud | reverse complement strand
ACGACCTCGTGGCAAACTACTGCGACGTTCCGCTGCTGGTGATCTGTGAAGTGCAGGCGCGCGCTGGGCATGGCTTGCACCAGCACTTGCCTTACCTTGTACACGCCAGGCTGTGCGCTCCGGGAGTGGCCCTGCTGACAAGTGCGTCGGCGGCCGCAGCCAAAGGAGATGGGGCTGCCGACGACCGCCTACTATGCAAAAGACGAGATCCGTGAGGTAAGACGCTGTGCACTGGCCTGGCAGCTGTGCAGACAGCTGCGCGCCACTGGTGCTCACGCCGCGCTGCTCCCTGGAAGTGCAGGACGGGACGCAGAAGAGCCAGAAGGTGTTTGTCATCGTGCCGACGTCAGTGGGCGCCACAGAGGCTGAGGAGATTGGTGCGGGCGCTCCTCTGCCTAGCGGTTCTCCGCTGGTCGGAGGCGCGCCGTGCGTGAGTGGTGCTGGCGCGCGCCAGGCGTGGAGCACCTGCTGCGGGACGTCAAGGATGCGTCTGTGAGCACACTGGCGGCGGAGGTGGGGACGCTGGCCGCCGGGCTGCGTGGCCTGAAGACGCGCCTGCTTCAGATCCAGCGGTACCTGGAGCTCGTGCTGGCCGGCAAGCTGCCAGTGAACCATGACATCATATACCAGCTGCAGGCATGACCGCCTGCTACGCAGCCCGCCCCTGAGCATGACGTTGGCAAGGGCGCGTGCGCCGTCTTGCAGTCATATGACTTCTGGCAAGGGCGTGTGCGCCGTCTTGCTGTCATATGACAGAGCGCTGTGTGCTTGCAGGATGTGTTCAACCTGTTGCCAAACCTGGGCGTGGAGGCGATGTCGCGGTCGTTCACCGTGCAGTCCAACGACATGATGCTGGCGATCTACCTGGCAGCGCTGACGCGCTCCGTCCTGGCACTGCATAGCCTCATTGACAACAAGGTGCGCGCTCAGCCCACGCCTGGAGCTGAAGTGCCCCGGCATGTGCCACGGCAGTGCGCCTATGCACGCCTTGCACATCAGTGGGCGGCAACCCGTGCTGGTCCATGCAGACAATGCTAAGCATGCAATGGGCAAGCTTGATGAACTGACCCATGAAGTACCCCGATGCAGGAGCAGCGGGTGTGGAAAGAAAAGGAGGCAGGTAAAGCCAATGGGAAGGCTGCAAAGGCGGCAATCGGGAAGGCTGAGGCAGAAGGGGCGGCCAACGGCGCAGACGTAGAAGCAAAGGATGCTGGCAGCAAGTGAGTGCATTGCACCCTGTCGACTTGTTCACAGTGAGGGAGGAGTGCAGCCAAGTGTTGCGTGAAGGGGGTCTGGCTGACCTTTCGACAACAACCTGCGCCTCACGCATGGCATGCGCAGTCCTTCAGCATGCGCGTGTCGTGCAGTGTCGAGCGTGAATGGGTCTGTAAACATGCTCTGTGCCAAACTCTTTACATCCAATTGTCACACCCTATTCAATTACACTGGCTTGTGCGTGTCCCGACATATATGCTGCTGCTCCACATATGTGCTGCTGCTCCCTTGTCACTAACAACAAGGCGTGCCACCCGTCATTCTGACGGGCCAAGATCGGTCGATCGATCGGTCGATCGGTCGATCGGTCAGTCGATCGGTCGATCTACCGACGACGACGTGGCAGGGCCCTGCTAGGGCGGACAGACAGACATAGGGAACGCACCAGAGCGGTCACAGATTGGGGTGCATGCTTTTTAAAATTAGTAATGTTGGGCGGCCTGGGCCGTCGGCCCTCTCGGTTCACACAACACTTAACCCACACCTGCTATCACCCGCACGTACTCCTGCTCCTATCACCTGCAACCTTCCAGCGGTGGTTTCCACCAGGCATTCGGAAAGCGGGCAGCTCCGCTAACCCCGAGCCTCATGTTATCCTGCTGCGGCCATTATCATCGGCGTTGCCTGAGAGCCCTGCCGTAGTGCTGCCGCCTGCCTCGACACGTTACGATGCGCAAAGGGAGTAATGTCATCTCATTGCAAAGTGCGCCCCTCGAGGGCTAATCGTCCGTTCACGGGAGACACACTGGGCTTTCCGTGTCAAGCAGCCCAGTTCAGCCTAGCCTGTAATGCATGCACACCGGCTTCTCCCCCTGTGGGGTGCTCGTCGCCTGCCATATTGTGCATGCGTAAGCGTTTGGGGGCCTCTGGGGTTGTAATACGCCGCTAGCGCATAGCAGGCACCTCTGCAAGGACACACACGAGGGGCGCGCACAGCTTCTTTCCAGCCTCCTGCTCTGGCAGGCCCCACTGAAGTGCAGCGGGGCCTCCCAGCGTACAGATGGCAAACTAATTTCGACTTGTGACCTGTGACATAAAACTGTCAACCATGTCTGACATTGAGAGGCCGTGCTGACAGCGTTTAGAGACCCCCAGACGACGCCGAGCTGGACAGATCCCGTGCTTGTGGGGGAGAAAAAAACATGCCCCCACATATATCCGTGGGGCCAGGGACTGATGCAGGCATGCATGGGGCTTTCAGTGCTAAATAGCGAGGACACGTACTGCTCCAAGGATGCTGGGAGCACACACGCGCGCCCCAGCTGCAGTGCTAGCACCGTCGTGTTGCCCCGCATCGTGTGCCTGGAGACACGCCGGCAGGTCTGCTCGCGTGCGTGTCACAGACGGCTTATGCGGCCAGCTGCCAGCCGTGCTGGATCGCACATGCTTACATAGTGGTCCTGCACCATGTCCGCGCATCAGTCCGTGACTGATTCCGCAATCTTTAGCACGCTCACATATGCCCCCCAACTTGAGTCGAAAGCCTAACGCTAGCAGCCCGAAATGGTGGAAAGCCTCAAGCCAGCAGTGGCGCTCCCATGCAGCTCAGTCACAGCTGACACATTGCCTCCTGGAGAGGCTGGCGCTCGATACAGAGGGGGGCCACGCCTGTTGCACATTTATTGGGGGAAGAAATGCATACGTGACTGGGCAGAGCCCGGCTGCACCCCGTGGGGTGGCTGTCAACCCACAGACGTCGTGGGTGGAAGTATGTGGCAGGTTATTAAGTGCCGTGGGCGGCGGAGGCCACTGACCTGGTGGACCTGGCCTCGCACATACGGGCCCTGCAACCAGTGGGTGGAAACCAACTACCCCCTGGGTCAAGCTATCCGTCCTGTGTTTGGGCCGCTCGCCAGCAGAGCTGGCTGCGCGGCCCCGTGTCGGCCGGTGCTCTTCAAATGTGCAGTTTACAGTACGGCTGGCTGCCCGCGCGGTCCAGCATGCTGTGCTGCATGCAGCGGAACAGGAAGGGTGTAATGAAAGCCACCACAGAGACAGCCATTGTCCTCACGGGCGCACGGCATTGCGCACGAGGCTGCGTGATGGTCATGCGTCCCTTGCGCATCAAATGGCACACTGGTGGGTGCTTGGTGGATGGAAGCGGGTGCTAGCGAGGAAAAAGCCCCTTGACGTCTGGGCACGTGTCGCAGGCATGTGCACGCGCGCCCGTAGGCATGTCCATTGTGGCTGTGGCGGGTTTGCAAGACATCCGTACTGTCCTACTGCATGCCGCCGCTCCCTCTGCCAAGCGACAAATACATATCCAGGCACTCTAATCGCACGCCACGCACGGATTTGCTTTGCGCGCTAACATTAGTATGCACTTGCTGGGAGGTGCGCAATTGCAAGGGAAGTTTGGCATCATATCGAGGGACGGTGGCATAGCCTTAGCGTTTTGAGCACGTAACCACCGCGCACATATGCAGCCTGCTCAGGTGCTGCTGACAGCGCACTTGTTGCAACATGCTCTGATGCCTGTTTTCGGCAATATGAAGTGCAGGGCCACCTCCTTTGCCTGCCGGTGTGGGCCCAACAAAGAGGAGGGGCGCTCTGTGACCCGTGGGTCCGGCCGGCGCTTGCGGCATGGAATGGCTTTGTAAGCGTGGCACACGTGGCTCCTGTCATGCACAGAGCGGGCTGGTATTGCTCTGTGCCCTTGTATGAGTGCAGGCTATGCAGCACATGCACTGATGGCAGGCAACACAGGTCACGCCCTTCAGGCATCCGCCAGCAGGCCGCCTGCCGCTAGTCAAAACGGACGTGCGACGCCTTACGTGTGCGCTTGTGGTGCTCCTCGTCCTTGCTACTGGCAAAAGCTGTGTCCCGCTCGCGCGTCCGCTTCTTGTCCTGAACGAGCACCAACATGCGCAAGTGACAACCTCGAAACAAAGCCTGCCGCTGCAAGGCGTCTGCTCGCAGCAGGCACGCACCTTCCTGTCTCGCGCGGCGCCCCGCGCCTCAGGGCTGCGCCGGTCCCCGGCAGCAAGGTCTGCGTCACGGGGCCCTCCATCTGCAGGGAGCTCAGCGGGGCGAGGTCGCTCAGTCAACACGACGTCCAGCCTGGCCAGCCTCGCCTGTGAGCGACGCGTCCCGGGAGTGCACAACTTTGCTGGCAGGCGACAGCGGCACCTGATGAGGCGCACCTGATGAGGCGTTCCAACAGGGACTCGCCCACGTCACACGGCGCTGCGAGCTGCTGGTAGGCAAAGTCAAATGCGCCCCGCACCTGCGCCGGTGCGAGCCGCTGTGAAGCGTGCACGGGATGCGCTCGGCGGGCAGCCGGTGCCCACACGCGACACACCTTTTGAATGTTGTAGCTGCCCTTGGCCAGGTCATTGGTAGGCTCGTTTGGATCCTCCACTGCCATCATGTACGGGCGCTCTGCTTGCAGCATGCCGCGTGAGCGCTTGGAGAAGAAGCACCCGCCGCGCCTGCGTCCCACCAGGCGGGCTCAGCGCGTGCGCAGCGCCGCCCGCGGTGGCCGCTGGGCAGGCGCTCACCTGCACGACACGCCCACCTCCGCGGCGTTCAGCGTGCGGCCGTAAAGCCTGAAAAAGTCCAGCAGCAGGATGCCTAGGTTGCCCTCCAGCTGGTCGGCCGCCACGTCGTCGCCGAAGCGCGAGGGGTGCAGCAGCAGGAAGGCTGCCACCATGACCAGGAGCGCGTAGGAGCCGATGCCGCCAGAGTACACCTGCGCCGCGCGGGAGCAGGTAGGCGTAAGCGCAGCGCGCGCCGCCAGCGCCCGACCCAAGCAGGGCCCCTGGGCGCACACCTCGTTCAGCTGACGCTGCTGCAGGAACATCTTCAGGACCAGGACCAGCGGCTTCATGGGCGGCAGCGCGCGCATCAGCTTCGTCACAACCTCCGCTGCCTCCGGGCCGTTGGCCACGTCCAGGCTGATGTCAAAGTTGAAGCTGCTCTCCACCTCGGTGAACTTGATGATGGGCACCTTGGCCTTGCCTATGATCTGGCACCACGCGAGCATACCCGTTATAAGCATCCCGTAGCTGCCAAGACGTTGTGAGGCTGCACCGGAGCTGCCAGCAGACAAGCTGCAGCAGAGTCCAGGGGGTGGAGGCCGGCGACACCTGGATGTTCTTACCCATGGACCGCCGCACGAGGCTGTTGGCCATCGCTTTGAGCGCGCTTCGCACGTCAGCACAGCCAGAGCCCACCACTACTACGTCGAGGTCGCTGGTGGGCAGGTACAGTCCTGCCGCAGCGCCAGGCCTGTCTCTTGAGGCGACGGCCCGACACACCCCCAGCAGGAGCAGGCGAGAGCAGCGCGCCCACCCGTTGCGAACGACCCAAACACCTGCACGGATGCGGAGGGCCAGATGGCCTGCACAACGCTTGCGATGCGCGCCACGGCTGCAGCGCGCGCAGCGGCCTCGTCTGCGGTGGGCGCCAGGAAGCGCTCAAACTCCACGACCTCTGCGCAGGCCAGAAGCCGCGTGAGCGCCGCGCAACAGCGTGGCGCCCAGGACAGGCCAGCGCCGGGCACGCGCCATTGTGCAGGCGCAGCAACGGGCTGCGCATCCGCCGCGAGGCGACCTCCCAAGGCAGCGCCGGCCGTCCAGAGGTGGACGGCGCGTCGGCGAGCCCCGCGGGCTCCGCCTCCGGCTTGGCAGCCGCAAGGCGCTCAGGTGCGCCCAGCGACATGAAGTCCTCGGCGTCTGTCGTGCTGGCCGGCGCGCTCGCGCCCGCATCCTGAGCCCATGCGCGTCTGCGTACTTGAGCCTCTGTCCGCTCGCTGGGGGCAGGTCTTCTGCTGTGGCGCGCACCTGTGCGGTCGCTGGGAAGCCCAGTGGCGAGGCGGAGCGGTCCGTAGCTGCTGGCACCAGTGGACCAAGCCGGTCGTAGCGGAACTGCACCATGGCCTGCATGCGAGCTCGCCTTCACCTCCAGTCTCCCTGCTGGCCTCCGCACAACAACGTGGGCATGCTAGTCCTTGTGCTGCACAGGGCAGTCAGCAGCTGAGGTGACCAGGGCTTGCCGGAGGGCTGTCCTTGCACTGTGTGCAAAGGACATGTCCTTTGCACACAGTCAAGTGGTTGCACAGGTCAAGTGGTGGGAGCAGGCTGCAGGGCGGCACCAGCGAGCACGTCTGCTGGGGGATGAGCAGGGCTGCTGGGGTGTTTCTGCGGCGCTACAGACACGTGCCGACCGCGCACGCCCACCTCGCGGTGGCAGGGCAGCCCACGTCGTCCACCCACCCAGAGGTGAGAGGCGGGGCGCCATGCGCCAGCACTGCTACCGTCTGTGGCGCGGGGCCGCTCCGGCCTGGGGCTTGCAGGCCGACGCTTGCCCAGCCTTGTGACGCTGAGGTGCTGGTCCGCAGCTGCTTGCGGAGGGAGAGCTCGCGCCAGGGCTGACCGCCACGGAGTTCGCTGGCCGCCGCCAGCGGCTCGCGCGCCTGCTGCCCCGTGGGAGCGTGGCCGTCGTGCCGGGCGCCGCCAAAGCATACCGCACGGGCGCCATACCATACTCCTATCGCCAGGTGCCCCTGCCTGCCATACCGCTCTCGCCCAGCGTCGGCACTGCTGCCGCAACGCGCCGCCGCTGACGCTCGGGTGCCGCAGGATGCAGACTTTTTGTACCTGACGGGCATCACCCAGCAGGCCGTCGCGGTTATCACCGTGCCCGCGTCGCCCGCAGACGCGTGGTACACGCTGTTCGTGCCCAACAGCAGCCCCGAGCGTGAGCGCTGGGATGGCGCCAGCCTGAACTGCGAGGCGGCCGTGCGTGTCTTTGGCGCAGACGAGGCCTACCCCATCTCAGAGGTGCCCCTGTGCACATCTGAGGGCCGCGCCGCAGCGCACACACGGGCCGCGGCCGACGCGGGCGCGCATGCGCGCAGCTGGAGACGCGCCTGGGCGCGCTGCTCGCTGGCAGGACCTGTGTCGTGTATGACAGCGATGCCGACCGCAGCTCGCCCGCGTGGCAAGCCGCTGCGCTGCGCGCGGCCTTGCAGCCGGCCCTCGGCCAGCTGCTGGAGGGCCGCGTGCAACCCCTACGCCACTACCTGCACCCCCTGCGGTGCGCGCGCCTCCCCTGCTTCTCGCTGCGCCTGCACGGCCATGCGCGGTGCGACGGGCACAGCGCTCTGCGCAGGTGGGTCAAGTCGCCCGCGGAGCTCGCGCTCATGCGGAAGTCTGCTGCGGCGTCCGCTGCGGCGATGGCGCGCTGTATACAGCTTACGCGGCCCGGCGTGTCAGAGGCCTTCATCGCGGCGACCTTTGGTGCGCGTGGGCTGCGACATGGGCCTATGCGCCGTTGGTGCTGGCGAGCCAACATGCCCGGTGCGGCGCAGAGTACGAGTGCAGGATGCGGGGCGCGCAGCAAATGGCCTACCCTCAGGTCGTGGGCGCAGGGGCAGACGCATGCACCATCCATTACTCGCGCAACGACAAGGTGCCGCTGGCCTGCGCATGTGTCACCCAATAGCAGCCCTGCACCCGCATGCGCTGACGGGCGGGCTGCGTGCGCAACAGCTGGCGCGCGACGGCGACCTTGTGCTCATGGACGCCGGCAGCGAGATGTTTGGATACTGCAGCGACGTCAGTCGCACCTGGCCTGTGAGCGGCAAGTTCAGCGCGCAACAGGGGGACGTGTACGCGCTTGTGCGTGACACGCATAGGTGGGGCCCGTGCCTGGCGGCGACAAGTGCACCGCGTTGGGCGAGAGTCAGTCGCCTTACTATGTGACCGCCTGCGCAGGCAGTGCGTCGCGGCGTGTGTGCCGGGAAACACGCTGCGCCACATACACCAGCTCTCTGTGCGCCTGCTGTGCGACGGCCTGGCCCAGCTGCGCGTGTTCCCGGGCCTCACAAAGGACACGCTGGCCAGCGGGGCCTACCAAGCTGTCTACCCGCACTCTGTGGGTGCGCCGCATGACACACTTTTGCTGCGAGCCTGGGGTGTGTAGCTGCCAAGCGGCTGGCCCGGTGCAGGCCACTGGCTCGGCATGGACACCCACGACACCGCCGCCGTCGGCTACGACCGCCCGCTGCGGGCGGGCGTTGCGCTCACTGTCGAGCCGGGCCTGTACCTGCCGCCGGACACCGTCCGCTTTGGCAGGTTTGCGGGGATTGGGGTGAGGGTGGAGGATGATGTGGTGGTCTGCGACAGCGTGCCGGAGGTGCTGTCGGCCGACGTGCCCGCAAATGCGCACGAGCTGGAGGCGCTTGTGGGAACCCAGGCCCTGTGAGGGGCGCCTGCACCGAGGCCACTGAACTGCTCGCGGCCGTGTCCATGTGCAGTGTACAGATGCGTATGCATGAGGCAGACTGTATTGGTCCTTGGAATGGACGCTTGGGTTCTGTGCATGCGTCCATGCACGTGTATACTGACAGCAGAGAGTTGATGCACAGCTTCATTCGCACTATTGCCGAGATGTAAAGCTGACTTGGCATCAACATGACATTACTGTAGTGGCAATATATGATGCGCCCAGGTTCGCAGCGCCCGTGCAACACCCTGGGCCGCTGTCTGGCTCGCCGCCCGTGGCAGTGCCGTCGTCGGCTATCGGGCATGTGCAGAACTGGACGCCGGCTTCTGCCTTGCAGACTTGCGCCCGTCTTGCTGTGCTGCGCGACGTCCTGTGCGGGGCCTCAAGAGCAGGAAGCGCGGACCCCAACAGTTCACATTGCCACGGTGGTACCGCACTGCACCAGAGACCTCGGCCGCACGCGGCGGCTGTTCCGTGTCCGCTGCGCTCTAGCATGCTCAGGGATTGCAAGGCCGGCCTGTGCCCTCTGCACCCCGGAGCTGCTGCTCTGCAACCACCTCCATCTGTACGCAAGCAGCATCCTCCCCAGCCTGTGGGCACAACAGAACACTGCCAATTAACCTGAGAGTGTGCAGCAGGTGCACTGCACGCATGCACACAAATGCGCAACCTGCAGCACCACGTCACAGGCCAGAGCAGCGTACAAGGCACTGTGTCGGGCCCAACTCGGCCGCACAGACACTGCACGAGATTCAACTGAATGTAGCTCGACTTGTCAATGCGGTATCCTCAACAAGACGCTTGCATACATCCTGCATCATGGCATGCGTGGCATGACGCCGCACCGTGTTCGGCTCACGACCGTGCTCAGAGGCGCAGAACATGGCAGTCTGCTCCATAACTGCCGTGCCAGGTGCGAAACTCTGCAAAGCACCTGTTGGTTTCATTGATGGTTGGAACCTGTACCACACGCCGCATGCATGTCTGCACAGGAGCGTGCAGGGCCTGCCTGAGGTTCAGGCGAGCTCACGAACAGGCGGCACATGTAAGTGGGAACCGCCGCTAGTTGAGAAAAGGCTCCATGTGCCGAAAACCCGCAAGATGCTTGCCCGTCATAGCCAGCTCGGGCAATCCCATGAACCAAGGGATGCCCTCCGGCTCCTACAATTAGTCTGTACTGGGATATGCAGGCTGCCGTCAGGACAAGACAGTGCACAGGCGTTGCACTGGATGCGAACGTCTGGGCATGCGATTGTGGGGTCGTAGCCGGTCACCAGGCTCCACGAGCTGTCGGCCAGCCTGACTGCCAGCACGCGCTCGCTGCACACGCTGATGCGCACAGTCAGTACATTGTCGAAGCTGACTTTGGGCGCTTTAAATGCCCTAGCAGCGTCACGGTGCAGGCGGCCGTCCGTCAAGGTCGTCCTGGTTGCAGCGCTGCCATGGGCAAGTTCGCGCCCCCCTGCCATGTGTAGGCAGGGCAGGCGCTGAGAGAGCTGAGTGGGTGGGCTCAGACGGCAGCGTCACATTCATGGACACCCAGCGGGCGTAGGTCATGGGGCACTCATCTACTTTGTCACCTGCGTCAGCACATAGGTGGCACTGTTAGACATGGGACCTACATGGCTGATGCCAGAGAATTCACTCATAGTCCTACATGCGGCGCTCACCCCGTCTTGATGTTAGACCTCCTTCGCAGCCCATAACAATGTCCTGCAGCTGATAATCACGGCGACCAGAGCGCTTTCTCTCACAAACTCACTGCTGGTTCTCCGTCTGTGTCTGACTACACGCTCGAGCTTGGCAGCAGTTGGACGGTGCTTGCGCCTGCCAAACATAGCAGCTAAGACCCCTGCTCAAGCCCGGCCTCTCACGGGCCAGACGCGCCAGCGAGCACGGACAAGCCAATGTGATGCTCAGCGATCTTCACACGCGGCCCCTGGTCGTTGTTATGACACCTGTGCTCTCGCATGCAGGGTCGGTATTGGCAGTTCGTTGCCGTCGCGCATGATGTCCTCATCATGTTGGCCACAACCACTGCTGACGGCAACAACCACTGCTGCGCTGCCAGCATGCTTGTCCATGGGAACTTCCGTATGTGCGCCGCTCCTGACATGGCCGGCATGGCCATGCGCTCCACAAGTGCCGTGCCGCTGCATGAGGACGCCCTGGCGTGCAGCGCATGTCGAGCGGTCGCCAAACGCGCCGCATTGCTGCTGCAATTGGTGCCATGCGGCCCTGCTCGTTCGTGGCCGAGCCTGGCAAGCGTGCGCATGTACTGATGCTTGCCTTGTATCCAAACGCTGCAGGGCGGACGCGTGCACGTGTGCAGACAGTGATGCTGAACGCCAAACAGTGAAGCTGAGCTGCCATGCTGGTGGCCGCCTGTGAGCTGCCGCAGGTGGCCCTGCGACCAGATAACGCAGTCCACTGCTGCTCCATCCCAGCGTGAGCACATCCTTGCTGCAGGAGGCTGGACAAGGTGCTCTGCATCAGCTGCAAGCGTGACTGGTGCACCAGTGCTCTGCTGACGCAAGACACGGGGGCTGGCTGGTGTGGTGTGATGTTGCGCTGCGGGCCTGTCAACCTGTCAACGCTGTATCCCCGCGCAGATGACTCCCCGCAGCACTTGGTGAGTGTCGGCCGCAGCATGGTGCGGGGTCCTGCAGGCGCAATCCAAGCCTTCCAGTCCGTCGGCGTCATCATCACGCCAGTCCCCACCGCATTATTTCGGCATGCGCTACCGCGGGGAGGCACACCTCCTGCGGGATTTTCTGGGCATAAAGTAAGTTCACAAAGCTGGCTAGTGGGAAAAAAGCTGCGTTTCGGACCCTGAAACCTGGCGGGGCTTTGCAGTGGTCTGCAAAGGCGTGTTTATATGCTTGCTTGTTGTTTGCAACGCGTTAGCTCTCACTAGCATGTGGCAGTACTGCAATGCGCGCTCTGGTTTGCACGTGCGTGCCTAGTGCAGGCCAGTCGCCGCGGAATGGCAACGTGCCATTTGCGGCGCCTGGGACGCGTTGCTGTAGTGCCACCCATCAGCGCAACACGCTGGCGCTGTGAGGCATCACAGCATGTAAAGGAAACATGCCGACATCAGTCCATGAACAAGGCCAACACGGGGGCGAGCGCGATAAAGCGCCCTTCCCCAATCAACCGAGCTCGCCTGTACCTGACCACTGCGCCGCGCTGCGCGGGCGTGAGCTGCTTGCCGGCGGCCTCCGCGCCGGGGCCCACAAGCAGGTTGAGCACCTGCGCGCGACGCCCGATCGGCTGCAGCGGCGCCGGCGCACAGCAGGAGCGGGCAGAGCGTTTACAGCGGCAACTTGCGCGCCTGGGCATGCTGCTGGAACACCGTGTCGATGCGCGCGCGGATATTGCCGGCAGCGCGCAGCCAGTCGCACACCAGGCTGGCAGCCACTGCAGCGCGGTTGACGAACCAGGTGAAGAATGTGCGGGAGGCGGCATGGTCTGGCAGCTTGGGGACATCCTGCGGCCGGGCCGGTTTGCGTTGGCGGGTGCCGCTTCGTGGGGCACACGAGGGCGGTGGCATGTGCGCGCGCGCGCCTGCAGCGCCACAAAGCCGTCCTGGAACAAGCTGTACAGGGCCTCACGCGCGTCCTTTGGCGGCAGCACGGCCAGGTCGGCAATCTGCTTCTGCTCCAGCTGCTTCTTGTCCATCAGCAGCCTAAAGATGCGCAGGCCTGCGTATGCGCGCCCCGGTCTCGGCTATGCCAGGCACAGACAGGGCGGTGCCCTCCCCGGCGCCCGGGCCAGGCCGCGCGCACCGACCAGGCCGTGCCGATCCAGCACCGTCTTCTCTATGAGCTGGTTCTGCATGACGCCGACGGCATGCGCCATGCCCACGCAGAACCTCGTTGGCGCGGCGCCCGTCTCCTCGCGGCGGATCAGCGCGGGGTCGGCCTCCGCCAGCGACCTGCCCTGCATCACTCAGATCATGCGCAGCCCCATCGCCGCGTGCAGGCACGAGGCAGCGGGGGTGGCCGCCGCGCCTGAGAGCCGCATGCACGCGCTTGCTGTCCCATGCAGGCAAGCTGTGGCCGCCGCCGGTCGCGGCAGCGATCTCGGGCGCCGACACCGCAGGCGACTCGCCCTCCGCGGCGTCATTCGCACGCCCGTGCCCCGCGCGCAGGGCGGCAGCAACCAGCTGCGCGGCGTCCTCGCCGTGAGCATCCCTCACGAGGTCAACGCACTGGCTGCACCTGCACGCGCCGCGCCTGCTGGGCGCAGGGGCGTGCGGCGTGCGCCGCAGCACGTGCGGGGGCGCTGGAAGGGGCACACCTGCTGCGGCGCGTGACCTCCTCAAAATTCAGCCGCCACAAAAAGGGGCCCGAGTCGCTGCCATCTCCGCGCTTCCGCTTCTGGCCTGCCACGCCCCCTGCACCGTGAGCGGCCGCACGCGCGAGGGCCACGCAGCTCTGGTCACGGCGACCGCATGCCTGGCATGGCCTCCGCCGCCAGCTCCTCGCGGCTCGGCATGTCAAAGCGCGTGCTGCGATACTTTGTGTGCGCCGTCGTGACGGCCATGTCTGCCAGCATGCGCGCCTCCTCGGGCGAGCCCGCCTGCGGCGCCTTCTTGGTCCTGCCCTGCTCGCGCGCACGCACGCGCGCCCTCGCCCCACTCCTCGCTCGGCGCGCGGCTCTGTGCGCGGGGCAGCGCGCGGCGCACCTGCGCGCCTGGGTGCACCCTGACCGCCGGCGGCGGCAGGTCGCAGGGCGGGGCGCGCTCGACCAGGCGCGCGCCCACCAGCCGCCGGAAGCACTCCCGGAACTGCGCCGCCAGCTCGTCCTCGCCCCGCTGCAGCTGGCCCGCCACCAGGTGCAGCAGCTGGTCCCAGCGCAGGCGGCCATGCTCGGCCAGAGCCTGCAGCGCACTCAACCCGTTGACGCCGCCGGACGCGGCGCACAGGAAGCACGCTGCCTGCCCAGGGCAGGTCAGGCGCGGACCTGCACGACGTGCGCGCTGACGCCCGAGGCGGACAGGTCCTGGTCTGCAGCGTCCTCCTCCGCGCACAGCACAGCATATGGCTTCCTGCAGGCCCCGCGTGCACACTGAGCAGGCCGCTGCTGTGCCGGGGCGGCCGGCCAGCCCTGGCGAGCCAGTGGGCACCGCTCGGGCGCGCCTCATGGTCTTCAGCACAGCGCCGACGTTCGCGCTGTAGACAAAGTACGCCAGCGGCGCCGTGCGGGGCCCGGCCTCCGGCGCGACCCTGTACGCGTCCACGGCGTTCTGCTGGATGAGGACCAGCAGCGCCACCTTCACCTTGTCCAGAGCGAGCCCGCTGGTCCTCTCCACCTCGGCCAGCCGCTGCTGCCCGCGCTGCAGGACCGCGCCAAAGACGGCCTGCCGGCGCAGGCTGCAGCGGCTGCGGACGAGGCAGAGGCAGCGGGCGGCGTGCGCGCTTCACAGGCGCCTGCCGCCACGTTGGCGCACCCCGCACAGGTCGCCGTAGAACTCACGGATGAGCATGCGTGCGAGGCGGCTCCCTTGCGGGCCGTGCGGGTCCACCATGTGATGCTGGGCGTGTGCCCCTGATGCAGCGGTGTGCGATGGTTGGGACGCGAGTTGACGCACAATCTGAAGGCACATGCATGTGCGCACTGCGTTGGGGATAAAGACCGGGGAGCTCGAGCGGATCAGCTCCCTGCTCAGGTCCCTGAGACTCGAGCCTCTAAAAACCTCGGTTGAACCAGTCGACTTCCCTTCTAGAGCCCAAAGTTGGCTGGTTGAGCATGCTCAGGCACGCCAGGCTGCTGTGAGAGTGTGAAATATATGGGGCAGCTGAGGTGGGCCTGCACTCTGGCAGTGCTAGCGACCGCGCTCGGGGTGCCGGAGACACGCTTGCGGGGCGTCGACCCGCAGCTGATCCACAGGTACCAGTCGCCCGGGGCGGACTTTGCGTGCCTGGATGGTATCAAAACAATCCCCAAGGACCACCTCAACGACGAGTACTGCGACTGCTACGACGGCAGCGATGAGCCGGGTAGGCGCCGCCCACGCGCGGCCCGCTGCGCAGACGCACTCGCTGATGGAAGCGACTCAGCGGCGCCTGACCGCAGGCACCTCCGCGTGCCCCAACAGCAGCTTCTACTGCAGAAACCGCGGGCACCTGCCGCTGCGGCTGAATGCGTCGATGGTCGACGATCAGCTGTGCGGTGCGCGGGCGATCAGGGCCGTCCATTGGTGTGGGTCCTCGTGTGTGCCTGCCGCAGCGTCACAGGCTGAGACCCGCTGCTTGCGGCTCGCGGCAGACTGCTGCGACGGCTCAGACGAGCGCGCGGGGCTGTGCCGCAACACATGCGTGGAGGCCGGCGCGGCCGCGCGCGCCCAGCTGAAGCAGCGGGCAGCCGCGGCAGCCGAGGGGGGCGAAGCCCGCAAGGCGTACGCCCAGACGTGGAGCGTGCAGGAGGCGCAGTGGCGGGCCGAGCTGAAGCGGCTCGAGGCCGACATCGCGCAGAAGCAGAAGCACGTGAGCTACTGGCAGGGTGCGCACCCTCCCCAGGCACCCGTCGCCGGGCGAACGTGGTGTTGAGCGCGCGCGGTCCGGCTTTCGGCGGGCCGGCTGGACGGGCCTGGGGGTGCAGGCAAGAAGCAGGCTGTGGAGGCGGAGGAGGCGCTGGAGCGCGAGCGGGAGCAGGCGGCACGAGCGGCCCAGGAGGCCGCGGCCGCTGCTCTCGCGGCGGCCAGCAACCTGACGGGCGGCGCAGCCGCACCCGCGCCCGCGCCGTCGGCGGGCGAGGCTCTGCAGCACGAGCCGGCGGGCGAGCCGGCAGGCAGCGAAGGCCAGGTGCCAGAGGGCGCGACGCACGCAGACGGCCCTTTCGGGGAGGCAGGCGCTGGCGCCTCGCCAAGCTTCGAGGAGCCTGAGGGACAGAGTGACACCGCGCCCCCCGAGGCCAGCGTGGAGGAGGTGGATTCCACGCCGGCGGACGCTGAGGCAGCCAGCGGCCAGCAGCAGCCGGGCGAGCACGCATCGCCGGAGGCCGCGGGCGGCGAGCATCCGCCGGGCGAGCATGCAGAGGAGCTGGACGAGGAGAGCGCAGAGGAGAGGGGCAAGCGGATAGCCGCGCAGTGGACGCACGACCCGGAGGCCATCGGCGAGGTCGCCGAGGCGCGCCGGCAAACCCCTGCTGCAGCCCGCGGTGTGCACATCGCGCTCCAGACGTCAGCGCACGGCGCCGGCGGCGCAGGAGCAAGAGGAGGAGGCCGCCGCAGAGGACGCGGCGGCTCAGCCAGGCGCAGAGGATGCCGAGGATACAGTGCCGCCCGCCAAGCTGGGTGCGCAGCACCCCCCGTCTGCATGCTGCCCAGGGCGCGCTGCAAGCGCGGTCTCCGGCCTGCATGACGTGTGTGCCAGCACGCCCGTGCGCCCGCATGCGCAGGTGTGTGGGGCACGGCGAAGGGCTGGCTGGCGCGCGGCCTGGGCTTCGCAAAGGGGGCCGCGCTGCCCTCGCAGCAGCGCCAGCACGTGAAGGACACGTTTGCCAAGCACCAGAGCGCGCTGACGGAGCTCACCGGCAAGAAGGCGGAGCTGGAGCGCAAGCTCGGCCTGGACTTTGGCCCGGCGGGCGCGTTCGCGGCGCTGCTGGACCGGTGCGGGCCCGGCAGCAGCGCCGGCCTGCCGCCCGCCCGCCCCGGGCGTCTGCCCCGCGCGCATGAGCTGCAGCCGCGCAGGTGCTTCACGGCCGACGTGGAGAAGTACGTGTACGAGGTGTGCATCTACCAGGAGGCGCGGCAGAAGGAGGGGGCGGCCTCGACCAGCCTGGGCAGCTGGCGCGGGTTTGAGGACGACCACACCGCCGCGGTATTTGACGGCGGGCAGCACTGTTGGAACGGCCCGCAGCGGAGCATGCGGGTGCGCAGCATGCGCCATGCGCGCGCCGAACGAGTGCCTGTGCAGGGCCCAGCAGTGAGCGGCGCGCGCGGGCCTCAGGTGGCTCTGCAGTGCGGCGTGGAGGAGAGGCTGGCGAATGTGAGCGAGCCGAACCGGTGCGAGTATGTGGCGCGGCTGTTCACGCCTGCCGCGTGCACGCCGGGCCATGTGTCGCATGCGTGGAGGGAACTGGAGGCCGCGGAGCGGGAGCTGGCGCCTGCACATGGCGAGCTGTAGGCGGCGGCGCCTGTGCATGGCGAGCTGCAGGCGGAGCGCCTGTGCATGGCGAGCTGTAGGCAGAGGAGATGCGTCCACAACTGCATGTTGCCAGTGGGCTTCGGTGCGTACTGGCAAGCATGCAGTACACTGGCTGCGCGGCCGCTGCGCAGCTGCTCAGCGCGCCTCCAGTGTAAGCAGTGTGCACTCTCTCACAGGCAGCCTGCCAGAGACACAGACCGCGACCGCACACGGGCTAGAAGTGGGACTGCGCTGCCCGCAGCTCGAGCAGCCACCCCGAGCAGCAGCCCAGCTGTGCAGTGCGAGGACGCTAGCTATACTGGTCTTGCTCTGCCACCTTGGAGAGGTGCTGCAGGGCGCGCTCCTTGATCCAGGCCTTGTTGCACGGGATGTACGCGTTCATCTTTTGGTCAAAGCTGCGCCCAGGGACCCCGTCATGCAGCGGCACGACGCCAGCAGTCGGGCAGGGCAGGAGGCCACAACGTCGGGGCTCTCACACAAGCGCGCTCATGTCCTGCATGTGGTCGATGAAGTTGAAAAGGTCTGCGCGCCGCACACAGCGCTCACGCCCAGCCCGCTCGGCGAGCTCCAGCACGCATCGCTCTTAGCTGCACCTTGCACGTCGTATGTGATCTGCCTCCGCGTGGGGTTGAGTTCTTTCAGACGCTTCTCAAACAGGCCGCAAACGCCTGCGAGGTGTGCATGCGCATCAGCGCCGCCGTGCGGCGCCACACGCAGGAACAGGCTCTTCCGAGTGCGCCGCAGGCTCTAAGCTGCAAGCCGCAGGCCTATGCACCGTTCACCGCTTCCCCTACTGTCTCAAAGTCCAGGTAGGTGCGGCTGCGCTTGTCGGGGAGCGGCTGTAGGAGGACGATGGTGTGTGAACTCAAGCCGTCCTGCACAAACATCCGCACGTCAGGCGTCCGTCAACAGTGTGTCAGTCTGCTTGTTGCCGGGTGTGGAGGCGCACCATGTGCACACACGCATGCACGCCTGCCTTGCTGTCCGGGTGCACCAGCACTGCCTGACGCCTGTAAGCAAAAGTATGGCTGGCTTAAGGGAAGGTTTGCAAAGTGGCAAGTTGCAGTCGGCCTTCTTGATCGATGGCTGTCGCTACAATGATCAAAGACAAAAATGTCATGGACCCAACATGCATGCTTTAAAAAGTGCTATAAAGAATTCAGTCAGTGCTCAACATGCAGTCTCAGCATACCTGCCGTAGCAGCATTGCAATGAGGCAGACGTGCCTCGTGTCAGTAGAGCAGTCCCAGTGAGCATGTTTTACCGTGGCTCGTGCGGCCCGCTCGAAGGGCGGTTTAAATGCAGTTGACCAGCGTATAGACGCACAAAAGTCCACTGGCCAGCAGGCAACGCAAGGACAGGCAGCAAGCAGCATGGAGTCACGTCAGCCGCCGCATGCCTCGCCGACGGCATCGCTCTTGGGCTCAACACTGTTGTAGTGCTCGCCCAGTCCAAACGCATGGCGTAGGTAGCACAGACGCAGCATGCCCTTATCGCCTGTGCTTGTCGGGCACACGGGGCTTGATGAGGCCGCGCACAACAGGCACAGCTCTCCCCGAGCCAGACAGCAGGGGCGGCACCTGGTTCATCAGGCCCCATCCTGACGGCGGGCATGCCGACCGAGTAGACAGTGATGCTGCGATCCAGCAGCTTTGCCAGCGCTCCGAGCTCTACCTGGCCGCCCCACGCCGCGGTCTCCTCCACCGTCCTGCAGTACTCCTCAAACAGCTCGTCTGCGCTGGCCGCCTCCTCGCCGTCGTCGGTCTCCTGCCGCGAGCGCCGGCCGTCAGGGCGCTCTGCACAAGGTGCGGCCCGGCGGCGGTAGCCGCGGCCTGCGGGGGTGGCGCACCGGCACGATGAAAGGCGCATACTCGGCAGCGTGCGCACGCATGTGGGCGGCGACGCGCGCGCGCAGCTCCGCGTGGCTGCCCGGGGCCTCGTCGTCCGCCCCGCACTGCCGCAGCTGGTCCTCCACCGCACGGTACAGACAGTTGCCGTCCGCCTGACCGCGCGCCTGCTGGTCGGGCGGCTGCAGACCGGGCGCGCCTGCTGGGCAGGCCGCGGCAGGCCGCGCACCGGGATGTCGCGCACAGCCAGGCTGAGCGGGTCCAGCAGGGCCTGCAGCGCGCGCGCTTCGGCCGCCCTGTCGCTCTCGCCCAAGCTGGCCTGCTCCTCGGCGATCCGCGCCTCCCGCTCTGCCTCCTCCGCCGCGCGGGCGCCGCGCCGCTTCTGCGCGCGCGTCGGCCTGGCCGCCTGCGCGCGTGCGGCCGGCGCTCAGGCAGCAGCGCAGCGCAGCAGACCTGAGAGCGCATTGGGCCGCCGGGCGCACCGCCTTGCCGTTGTCGGCGCCAACCCGGCA
>JAABUR0100004343.1_pt1 | contig 19024 bp, 12 predicted proteins | sample 5560091 | NCBI WGS metagenome assembly JAABUR01 (sample SAMN10711879, study PRJNA513375) | rock metagenome | isolation source: Antarctica rocks | place: Antarctica: Victoria Land, University Valley sud | reverse complement strand
CCCCGTCAGCGGCTGCGCCACCCGGCGCACGTCATCCCCCGCTCACTGTGCGCCTCCGACCCAGGCCGGCCACCACCCAACCAGACGAACGTTGCCCCGAACCAGTTGCGTGGAAATCCGCGTTAGAACAGGACATTTGCCGTCGAGCTGCTGAGGTCTCACAGGCTGCCCCTTCGCGGCGGAAAGACGCGCCTGCTGGAGTGAGCCGATCGCCTCATGACCGAAAGGGTGCATCGCGGCCTGTGTCGAGACCGCTTTACTCGACCTGGTGACCCCACGCAGGAATGTCTGCCAGCTTGAAGAAACTTCAAAGCGCGATGTCGAAGAGCCTAGCCTGGCAGCCGTTCGACGTAGGTGCGACAAGCAACTCCCCATCAACCAATAGGAGTGATCAAGATGCCGCGTTTCATGGGATTTGTGAGGATGGAAGAGGGCGTCGGCACGCCGCCGCAGGCGCTGTTCGACGCAATGGACGCTCACATCGGTGAGCGGGCTGCGAAGGGGGTGTTCCTCGACGGCGGTGGTCTGTACGGCACTGAGGACGCCGTGAACTTCGTGGTCCGCCAGGGCCAGATCACCCGGGTCGACGGACCGTACGCCGAGGCCAAGGAGGTCGTCGGCGGCTGGGCCATCATGCAGTACGACACCGTCGAGGAGGCCGTGGCCGATCAGCAGGAGTTCGCCGAGCTGCACGCGAAGTACTGGCCCGAGGTCACCGTGATTTCGACCCTGCGCCAGATCTCCACCGGCCCCGAGGCGCCCGGCGACTGAACGGGACTCATTAGGCTGGCGTCGTGCCGGCAGAGATCAGTACGGATGACCCGACCCAGGCCATCATCGCCGCGTGGCGGGCCGAGTCGGCCCGCCTCGTCGGCGCTCTCACCCGGATGACCCGTGATGTGGAGCTCGCCGAGGACCTAGCGCAGGACGCGCTCGTGGCCGCGCTCGAGCAGTGGCCCACAGCCGGCGTACCGGAGAACCCGATTGCGTGGCTGATGACCACGGCGCGGCATCGATCATTTCCGGCGCGCCGACAGCCTTCGCAGCAAGATCGCGGAGCTCGAACATGCCGGTGGAGGAGAGGAGGAGGGGATGCCCGATCTCGACGCCCAGGTCGACTACATCCAGGACGACGTCCTGCGGCTCATCTTCTTGTCCTGCCATCCCTCCCTGACCGCCGAATCCCGCGCCGCGCTGACGCTGCGTCTGGTCGGAGGACTGTCCACCGCCGAGATCGCCCGCGGGTTTCTGGCCACCGAAGCCACCATGGGCCAGCGCATCTCGCGAGCTAAGAAGACATTGTCCGAGGCTCACGCCGAGTTCGAGCTGCCCACAGGGCCGGAGCGGACCAGGCGCATGGACGACGTCATGGCCGTGATCTACCTGATCTTCAACGAGGGCTACACCGCCACCGCCGGAGAGGACTGGATGCGCCCCGATCTGGCGAACGAGGCGATGCGGCTCGCGCGCACCCTGGCCGCACTCGCTCCCGACGAGCCCGAGGTGCTCGGACTGCAGGCGCTGCTGGAGATCCAGGGCTCGCGGATGACCGCGCGGCTCGATGAATACGGCGCGCCGGTCCTGCTGGAGGCGCAGGACCGGGAGCGCTGGAACCAGATGCTGATTCGGCGCGGGATGGTCGCCCTGCGGCAGGCCGAGCTGCTCGCCGCGCGCGGGCAGCCGGTCGGGAAATACTTCTTGCAGGCCTCCATCGCCGCACAGCACGCCCGCGCGGAGCGTGCCGAGGACACGAACTGGCGCAGGATCGCGGCTCTTTACGACGTCCTGGCCGACGCCGCGCCGGGACCGGTCGTCGAGGTGAACCGGGCCGTCGCGCACGGGCGGGCGTTTGGCCCGGGCGCCGGGCTTGCCGTGATCGAGGAGTTGGACGCAGGTGTGCTCGCCGACTCACCACTCGTGCCGAGCGTGCGCGGAGACCTGCTCGAGCGGGCCGGGCTACACGCGCAGGCAAGCAAGGCGTTCACCGAGGCGGCCGCGCGCACCCGAAATGAGAGCGAGCGTGCCCTCCTGCACGGTCGAGCCGAACTGAACCTGACGCGTGTGTCGAGGTCGAGGTGAGCCGCCCGGGGCAGTGGAGCTTCGACAGCCAACGGGCCTGCGCCTCCGCTCATGGATCCAGTCAGCGTTCTGGCAATCGAGGTCGATCTCGACCTTGCGCCCACCGAGGATGGTAGGCGCGCAACACCGCGGCTCGCCGGCTACGGCGAGGAGCGCATTCACGTACCGACCAACCTGGACTGCCCGGGCTGGCCCGACGGCGACCAGACCGCAGCCCTCATCCTCGGCTCTCGCGCACCAACATTCCCCCGGGGGAACAGGTAACGGCGATCATGGTCGCCACTCTCTCGACCACGCTGCAGGCTGGGGCGGTGTGGGACCGACGAAGTGCTGCGGATATACGAGGGGACGCGCACCTGGGGCCATGGGCGTTTCTGCTGCATCGAGTCCGCACCAGGTAAACGCCTGAGGCAGAACAAGGCACGTCTGGCCGAACCGCGTACCGCCATCTGGCAGCCACCGACATGAGGGCGGTGCGCTCCGACGCGTCCGACACGGCGGAATGACGCACCGCACCGTGCTGCAGATCTGGCCCATCAAGGTCGACGCGGTGATGCGTCACGACGTTAAGGCCGATCGCGTTCCCGCCGCAGCGCAATCAGCGGCCGAAGCCGAGGCCGTCCCTGACCTCTACTCGTAGCCACTTGTCGAGCTCTTCCGACCGTTCGGGACGCGTGAATTCGACCGGGACCCTTCGGCTGGACTCCGCAGCGGCGCCACTGCGCGTCCCGCATGTCGTCGTCCGCGCGACGCCGCTGCGTTCCGTGGTGAGGCCCATCGACCTCGATGAGCATCGCGGCGCCGTTTCCCACAAGCAAGAAGTCGGGAGTCCAGACGTTGCCGGCGCGGATCCGCGTCCCCGGCAGCGGTGAGATTGCGAAGGTCCTTTCCTCTTGGGTGGAGACCTGAAGCCGGACAAGTGCCTCGTAAACTGAGACCTCTTCAGCGTTGGTGAAGGTCAAGCCGTCAAGCACAGGCGAAGTGGGGTCGAGGCGCTCGCGTCGAGCCGAATTGCTCACGTCGTCGCCGCCGTACTGCTGCTGCAGCGTCTCGCGCCAGTTCTTGACGTCGATATTCGGCAGGGCGTGCTGGACGCCCACGTACTCAGGCGTTGGCAGGTACGTGCGCTGGGCGAGGGTCTTCATGACGGGAAAGAGGCGGCCGAGCACGCCTTCGGTGAAGCGAGGCGCGAGGTAGGGCTCAACGTCGAGGTAGTAAACCGTAGAGTTCTGCGGCGCAGAAGAGCCCTCCAACCACGGGTCCGGGCCCATCTTTCCGCGGTGCTCTTCCGTGATGCTGAGGTTTTGGACGTCCTGCAGGAGCAGCGACGCCTGCTGGTCGCCCATCTGGGCCAGCAAGTGTGCCGTGGCTCCGAGCACATACTCCAAGGACTCGTGTCGGTCGGGGTCTTCGTCGTCATCCCACATCGTGGTGGTCCTCTCCCTGCGCATAGCTGTCTGCTGCACCGTAGCCCTCAGCGCTGACGCGTCTCCGACCATCCACGCCCGAACGCCAAGCGCCGGCCAGACGTGAAGGAGACCTCGCGCTGCCAACCATCCGCCGCGACCCGGGGGCAAAGTCGGCGGATAGACGTATCTCTGACGACGAGGTCACCGTCCCTTCTAGGGAACGATGTGCTCGACGCCCGTGGCCATCTCGAGAACGTCAGGCACGGCCTTGGGCATTGTCACCTCGACCAGGGCCTCACCCTTGTACCTGCGTCGGTACTCGTCATAGGGGTAGCTCGAGATCGACTGCCATGACCCATGTCCCCTGACCGCATGGTTGAGTTGCGTACAAGCGCAGCTGTTGAATCGACAGAGGCCAATGACGTGCTCCTAGGTCGTCACCAAGGCACGAGTGTCCAAGGTGAGCACGACCTGCGGGGAACCTCGATACTTCCGGGCTCTAGGAGCGGCTCAAGCCGGTCCCGAGTTGCTGCGAAGAAGACTCGGGAACTCAACGCCTTCAGGAACGCCTCCAGGCTCGAAGTGGGGTCGATCTTCTGGCTGATGAACTTGAGCGGTTTCTGGTCGCGGATCACAGCCAAGCCCACGCCCGGCGTGGAAAGTTGGGTCGATCCCTCCCGCTTGCGACGCAATTGCCGATCCCGATCCTCAAGACCGACGCCGTGCAAGTCGAGCAGACTTGCTGTCGACAGCAACCCGTGCTCCTGAATTGAGGACCAAGAAGCGCCGAAGCAACGTGGAAGAGCGCCGGGTGGGGGGCAATCAGATCCTCGGTCATCACCCAGAGAGCATGTCACCGTTGTTCGGGGACTAACCGCGCCCGACGCGGCCGACAGGAAGGTCGGCTAGCGGAAGGACGCGTTGTCGATGTTGTGCGCTGCTCCCAAGGGATCGCGCATCGTCAACTTGGGGCTGGCGTCGCGCGCGGGTGGCACCACGCACTCGTGACGACTTTGGCGGAGCGGATCCTGGAGGCGGCGTCGGGGGCCATCGCGCGACAGGCGGTTCCTGACGGCGTACTCGGCGCTCGGATCACCGAGGACGAAGTGAATGAGGCCAAGGCGAGGTTGGCAGGAACAGGGCTCAACAGGTCAACTACTTCCTCGGCATGCTGGGTGAGCTAGTCCAGTAAATGGACGACCTTGCGGCGTCATACGGGATCGCGTTGCCGGCCAACCGCCATGGCCAGCGTGGCCGATCTGTGGACACCTTCGATCCCTTCCCTCCCAAGTGCCCGGATCCCGGGTCAGCCTCGAACCTACGTGAGGGAACGACCTGCCGGCGATTGTCCCCCTCGCCGAATAGATTCGGGGAATGCCCGTCGTCGTCCACCGCAGCGACAGTCCGGAGGCGCTCGCCGACGGCCTGGCCGCGATGCTACGCGACGACCCGGGCGACGTGTTCGACCCCGAGTGGGTCGTCGTGCCGGCCCAGGGCGTGCAGCGCTGGCTGACCCAGCGTCTGTCGCACGTCCTCGGCGCGGGCGCCGGTGAGGACGGGGTCTGCGCGGGACTCGAGCTCCGCTCCCCCGCCTCACTCGTCGGTCTCCTCCTCGGCCGTGACCGGCAGGACCCGTGGCTGCCCGAGCGGCTCGCCTGGCCGACGCTCGCCGCGATCGACGAATGCATGGGAGCGCGGGGGTTCGAGGCGCTGACCCGGCACCTAGGCGGCGGCCCGGAGGAGGGCCGGCGGGAGCTGGAGTGGCTGCGGACGGCCAGGCAGGCTCGGCGCTACGCCGTGGCCCGGCGTCTGGCCGGGCTCTTCGCCTCCTACGCGCGGGAGCGGCCGGCCATACTCGCCGACTGGGAGGCCGGGGGATCCGGTGACGGCTGCGGCGGTGCGCTCGATCCCGACCTCGCGTGGCAGCCGGAGCTGTGGCTGCGGGTCCTCGCCGAGGTCGCCGGCTCGGGGGTGGGCGAGTCGCCGTCGGCGCGGCACGCCCGCGTCGTGGGCGTGCTCCGCAACGGGTCGGCCCGGCTCGACGTGCCCGCCCGCCTCAGCCTCTTCGGGCACACCCGGCTGCCCGCCTCCGAGATCGAGCTGCTTCATGCCCTCGGGACCGGCCGCGAGGTCCACCTGTGGCTGCCCCACCCGTCGGCCGCGCTGTGGGATGCGCTGGCCGAGCGGCCTGCCCGGACCCCGCTCGCCCGCGTCGACGACGACAGTGCCGCCCTCGCGGAGCACCCCCTCCTCGCCACCCTCGGCCGCGATGTCCGCGAGCTGCAGCGGGGGCTCCTCGCCGCGGGCGCGGAGGCGGCCCCCCTGCATTCGCCCGAGCGTGACGGCGCGGACCGGGCCGGCGGGACCCGGCTCGCGCTCCTCCAGGCCGACGTCCGCGCCAACCGCGCACCCGACCCGACCCGTACGCTCCCCGAGGGCGACCTGACGATCCAGGTGCACTCCTGCCACGGCCGCTCCCGCCAGGTCGAGGTCCTCCGCGAGGTGCTGACCCAGCTGTTCGAGGACGACCCGACCCTGGAGCCCCGCGACGTCCTCGTTCTCTGCCCGGACGTCGAGGAGTTCGCGCCGCTCGTGCGCGCCGTATTCGACAGCGGCTCCGTCACCTCCCAGGGCCGCACGCCCCGCCACCCCGGCCACGGCCTGCGCGTCCAGCTCGCCGACCGGCGGCTCGCGGCGACCAATCCGCTCGTCGAGCTCGCCCAGCTCGTCGTCGGGCTGGTCGTCGGGCGCGTCACGGCCTCAGAGGTGCTCGGCCTGGCGGCGCACGGCGCGGTCGCGCGAAGGTTCGGCTTCGACGAGGACGACCTGGCGACCCTCGGCCACTGGGTGGCCGAGTCCGGCGCGCGGTGGGGTCTCGACGGCAGGCACCGCGGCGAGTACGGCCTCGGCGGCGTCGACGCCAACACGTGGACGAATGCCCTGGACCGGCTCGCGCTCGGCGTCGCGGTCGCCGCCGACTCCCTTGCCGGCGCGGCCGACGACGCGCCGATCGACGACATCGGGAGCAACGACATCGCCCTCGTCGGCCGGTTCCTCGAGCTCCTCGACCGGGTCGGCGCGGCTGCGGCCCAGGTGCGGCGACGGGGCACTGGCGGCGGTGTCCGCGGGCGCCTGACGGCCCGCGAGTGGACCGACTGGCTCCGCGTCACGGTCATCGCGCTCGGCGACGTCCCGCGCGAGGACCGGTGGCAGCAGGCGCAGTTCGAGGCCGAGCTCGCCTCGATCGCCGACGGCGGCGAGACTCTGTCGCTGCGCATCAACGACGTCGTGGTCCTCCTCGGGCACCGCTGGGGCGCCCGCCCGAGCCGGGCCAACTTCCGCACCGGTGCTATGACCGTCTGCACGATGGTGCCGATGCGCTCGATCCCGCACCGGGTCGTGGCGGTCCTCGGTGTCGACGACGGCGCATTCCCCCGCTCGTCCGTCGTCGACGGCGACGACGCACTGGCCCGCCGCCCGCTCGTCGGCCAGCGCGACCCGCGGAGCGAGGACCGGCAGCTCCTCCTCGACGCGCTCTTGTCCGCCTCCGACCACTTCGTCGCGATCTACTCGGGGCACGACGAGCACACCGGCGCCCGGCGACCCCCGGCCGTCCCCCTCCAGGAGCTCATTTCGGCGGCCGAGCGCACCGGCCACGACCCGCGGGAGCAGCCGAATGCCGAGGGCCTGGTCCGCGTCCATCCCCTCCAGGCCTTCGACGCCCGCAACTTCGGGGCGCAGCCGCCGGTCCCCGGCGGCTCCTTCGACCGGGCGGCGCTCGAGGGCGCCGCTGCACTCCGCGCGTACCGGGCGAGCGGGGAGACGACGCGGCCTTTGCTCGTGACTGAGCCGCTGCCGGAGCGCACGGTCACCTCGGTCACCCTCGACGAGCTGACCCGCTTCTACGAGAACCCCGCGCGCGAGTTCGCCCGGCACCGCCTGGGCGTCGGCCTCCCGCGCGAGGACGAGGAGCCGACCGACCACATCCCGATCGCCCTCGACGGGCTCGAGACCTGGCAGATCGGCGACCGCGTCCTGCGGGCCGTCCTCGACGGCGGCGACGCACAGGCGGCCCTCGACCGCGAGCAGCGGACCGGTGCGCTCCCACCGCCGGCCCTCGGTGGCCGGCTGCGGCAGGAGGTCGCCGGAATCGTCGCCGCGATCGCCCACGGGGTCGTCGTGGGCGAGCGACGGTCGGTCGACGTGCGTCTCGACCTGCCGTGCGGCATTCGCGTCACGGGTGTCGTCGGGGGTGTCGAGGACTACCGGCTCACCCAGACGACGTACTCGACGATCTCGGCCAAGCACGAGGTCGTCGCATGGGTGCGGCTGCTCGCGCTCGCCGTGGCCGAGCCGGACGCCGCGTGGATCGCCGCGCTGACCGGCAAGAAGGGCACCGTGCACCTCGGCGGGCCTCCGGCCGAGGTCGCGGCGGGGCTGCTCGACGCTCTTGTCGGCGTCCGAACCAAGGGAATGCAGTTCCCGCTCGGGATCCCGCCCAGGACCGCGCGGGCGTATGCGATGCAGGCGGTTCGCGGCACCTCGGACAGCGTGCTGCGGTCGGCCCGGCTCGCCGCGGCCACGGAGTGGTCCGGGCGCTTCCCCGAGCGCGACGACCGCTGGTGGGTCGCCCTCCTCGGACCGGATGCGCCCCTCGACCGGCTCGACCACCTCGGCACGCTTGGCTACTACGCGCCGCGGCTCTGGGGACCGTTGCTCCACGCCAAGGGGCGGTTGTCGTGACCGGCGCGCTGACGGCGTTCGACCTCCGCGGGCCCCTCCCGACCGGCACGACGCTCGTCGAGGCGAGCGCGGGCACCGGCAAGACGTGGACCCTCGCCGCCCTCGTCACCCGCTACGTCGCGGACGAGGGGCTCCCGCTCGACCAACTGCTCGTCGTCACCTTCTCCCGGCTCGCGAGCCAAGAGCTCCGCGAGCGCGTCCGGGGCCAGCTCGAGGCGACCGTCGAGCGGCTCGAGGCAGCGCGCGGGGCGGACGACGACGAGCTCGTCCAGCACCTCCGGCGGGGGACGAATGCCGAGGTGGCGCAACGCATTCGGCGGATCCGTGCGGCGCTCGCCGACTTCGACACGGCGACGATCGCGACGATCCACCAGTTCTGCCACCTGGTCCTGCGCGGCCTCGGCGTCGCCGGCGACTCCGACCCGCACGCCACCCTCGTCGAGGACCTGACCGAGCTGCGCCGCGACGTCGTCGACGACCTCTTCCTCGCCCGAGCCGCGCGGGGTGGGAGCGGGGCCGACCATGCGACGAGCCGCGCCGACGCCTGGCTCGCCCTAGACAACCCGCGCGCTCCAGTGCTCCCCACGGAGGTGTCGCCGCCCACCGCAGCGCGCCAGGACTTCATGCGGGAGGTGCGCGTCGAGTTCGCGCGGCGCAAACGGCGGGCTGCGCTCCTCGGTTACGACGACCTGCTCGCCGAGCTCGCCGACGCGCTCGAGGACGAGGACGGGCCGGCCCGGACGCGAATGCGGCAGCGGTGGTCGGTCGTGCTCGTGGACGAGTGCCAGGACACCGACCCGGTCCAGTGGGAGGTCTTCTCCCGGGCCTTCGCGACGCCGGGCAAGACCCTCGTCCTCATCGGCGACCCCAAGCAGGCCATCTACGGCTTCCGCGGCGGCGACGTCTACACCTACCTCGCCGCCGCGCGGACGGCGATGACGGCGTGCAGCCTGCCGACCAACCACCGGTCCGACGCCCCGCTCGTCGACGCGCTCCAGGTGCTCACCTGCGGCGCCGAGCTATCGCCGGGGATAGAGGTCCACACGATCCGCGCGGCGCTGACCGGCCACCGGCTCTCCGGCGCCCCGGACAACAGCCCGGTCCGGCTGCGCGTCGTCGTCGGCGACCGCGTGCCGATGGAAGAGGCCCGGGCCCTCGTGGCCAGCGACACCGCCGCCGAGATCATCGCGCTCCTCGATGCCGGGGCCGACTACGACGGACGGCCGCTCGTCGCACGCGACGTCGCCGTCCTCAGCCGGACGACCAAGGACCTTCACGCCGTCCGCGCCGCCCTCCGCGAGCGCGGCGTCCCCTCGGTGCTCGTGACCAACGAGTCGGTCCTGCGCACCGAGGCGGCGACGTGGTGGCTCGTCCTGCTCACCGCCCTCGAGCAGCCGCACCGGCCCGAACGCGTCCGCGCTGCCTGCCTGACCCCGCTCATCGGCTGGACGGTGCCCGAGCTCGACGCGCTCGGGGACGAGGCCAGCGACCGGGCTGCCGAGCGGGTGCGCGAACTCGTGATGGCCTTCCAGCGCGGCGGCCTGCCCGGGGCGCTTGACGTCCTGCGCGGCGACGGCCTGAGTGCGCGCATCCTCGGCCGCGTCGGCGGCGAGCGCGACCTGACCGACGTCGAGCACTGCATCCAGGTGCTCCAGGAGCAGGTGACCGCCGGTCGGCCGAGCCTGACCCCGCTCGTCACCTGGCTGCTGCGGCAGTCGGCCGAGGACGCCGAGTCCGGGTCGGGCACGCGCGTCATCCGGCTCGACTCCGATGTGCACGCCGTCACGTTGTCAACCATCCACGGAAGTAAGGGTCTGCAGTACCCCGTCGTCCACGCCCCCTTCCTCTTCAGCAACTGGATCCCGAGCGAGGACCCCGTCGTCGTCCACCGCGCCGGCGAACGCGTCATCGCCTTCGGTGAGGCCCTCGGGGCCAAGGCGGACGCGCGACGGGAGTCGGAGGACGAGGACCTGCGCCTCGCCTACGTGGCGATGACCCGCGCCCAGTCCCAGCTCGTCCTCGCCTGGGCGCCGACGTACAACACGCCGGGCAGCGGACTGCACCGGCTGCTGTTCGGGCGAGCGGCGAATGCGGAAGCATTGACCGCCTTCCTCGCGACCCCGCCGGCGGACCGGACAGTCGCCGCCCTCGACCGGCCTGTCAAGGAGCCGCAGGCTGCGGTCGTCCAGGCGATGCTCGCCGAGTGGGCTGCGGCGGGGGCATTCAGCCTCGCCCACGTGCCCGACGAGTTGCCCGTCGTCCGGGTCAGCCTGCCCCAGGGCCACGCCGACGCGCTGGGGGCGCGGTCGTTCACGCGGGTCATCGACCACGACTGGCGGCGCACCTCCTACAGCGCGCTCGCTGCGGCCGGCGAGGCGGCCGCGCCCGGGGGTGCGGAGGGCACCGAGCCGGAGGGCGAGGCCGTCGGCAGCAACGACGAGGAGGAGGTCGTCGTCGCCGAACGCGCCGGGACCGGCATTCGCTCGCCGATGGCCGGGCTGCCCGTCGGCGCGACCTTCGGCTCCCTCGTCCACGCGGTCCTTGAGACGGCCGACCTACAGGCGGGTGACCTCCGCGCCGAGCTCCGTGACCGGATCGTCGAACAGCGGGTCCGGTGGCCGGTCGACCTCGACGTCGCCGAGCTCGCGCATGCCCTCGAGCTCGTCTGCGCGACCCCGCTCGGGATGATCGCCGACGACGTGACCCTCCGTGACCTCGTCCCGCGCGACCGGCTCACGGAGATGGACTTCGAGCTGCCGCTCGGTGGCGGCGACTCTGCCGGCACCGGCTCGCTCCTCGGCGGTGTCGCCGGACTGCTCCGCCGACACCTGCCGGCCCACGACCCCCTGCTCCCTTACGCGACGGCGCTCGAGTCGCCGGGGCTCGGGGAGCAGGTGCTCTGCGGCTACCTCGCGGGGTCGGTCGACCTGATCTTCCGGCACGGCGGGCGCTACTTCGTCGTCGACCACAAGACGAACTGGCTCGGCGGGCCCGAGGGCGAGCTGACCCTCGACGATTACGCGCCCGACCGGCTGGCCGCGGCAATGACGCACACCTCCTACCCACTTCAGGCGCTCCTCTACGCGGTCGTCCTCCACCGCTACCTCCGGTGGCGGCTGCCGGGCTACAACCCGGCGACGCACCTCGGCGGGGTCCTCTACCTCTACCTGCGCGGGATGGCCGGGGCCGACACCCCCGGGTCGACGGGTCGCCGCACGGGGTCTTCGCGTGGCGGCCGCCGGTCGCCCTCATCGACGACGTGTCGGCGCTGCTCGACGGCCCGAATGAGGGTGCCCACTCCGGCCGCGGCGCCGCCCCTCGACCGAGCGCACGGGAGGACCGGCGATGACCTCGACGACCGACGCACGGCTCGCCGTCGCCGTGACGGGCCGGCTCGCCGCCCTCAACGAGGCCGGCTTCCTCGACGGCGCCGACTGCCTCATCGCGACCCGGATCGCCCGGCTCGTCGGCGAGGGTGACGAGGCCGCGGTGCTGGCGCTGGCCCTCGCGGTCCGCGCCGCCCGGGAGGGGAGCAGCGCACTCCACCTCGAGGGGGTCGCCCAGCTCGCGCCGCGACTGCCCGGCGGCGAGACCGAGGAGGACGCGGATGAGGAGGCGGAGGCGATCGGTCCCGGCGACGTCGTCGACCTGCCCGAGCCGGCGGCCTGGCTCGAGACAGTGCGGGGCAGCCGACTCGCTGAGGCCGGGGTGCTCCGGGTCGAGTTCGGGCTCGTCCAGCTCGACCGCTACCAGGGTGACGAGGTGCTCGTCGCCGACTGGCTCGACGGGCGCTCGCCTGACCGGCTTCGACCCGTCGGCCCTGCCGCAGTCGAGGCAGCGGTCGCCTACCGTGGCCTCAACGACGCGCAGGCCGCGGCCGTGCGTGCGGTCGCGGCGCGCCCGACAACGGTACTCACCGGCGGCCCGGGCACCGGCAAGACGTGGACGGTCGCAGCCGTGCTCCGGGCCCTGCGCTTCGACGACGGCAGCCCGCCACGCATCGCCCTCGCGTCCCCGACGGGCAAGGCCGCCGCCCGGATGAACGAGACGCTCGAGGACGAGCTCGCCTCGGGTGCCTTCGACCCGGCCGTGACGATCCACCGGCTCCTCGGCTCGATCCCGCACTCGAGCACCCGCTTCCGCCACGACGCGGCCAACCCGCTACCCCACGACGTCGTCGTCGTCGACGAGGCGTCGATGGTCGGCCTCGGCCTCATGGCGCGGCTCGTCGACGCACTCTCCCCCTCGACGCGGTGCTCCTCGTCGGCGACCCCGACCAGCTCGCCTCGGTCGAGGCGGGCACGGTCCTCGCCGACCTCGTCCGCGGCCTCGGACCACGAGGCGAGGTCGTCGAGCTGACCGAGAACCGCCGCTCCGTCCTGACCATCCAGGAGCTCGCCCGCGCCATTCGGTCCGGCGACCCGGACGAGGTGCTCGCGCTCCTCGACGCGGGTCACGCCGAGATCACCCTCGTAGACACCGACAAACCGACCCTCGCCCACCTCGCGGCGGTGACCGACCAGGCCCGCGGCCTGCGTGCGCTCGCCCTCGCCGGCGACCTCGACGGGGCGGTCAACCGGCTCGGCGAGGCGCGGCTGCTCTGCGGCCGGCGGTCGGGGTCGCACGGCATTCGCCGCTGGAACCGGCTCGTCGAGCAGTCCCTCGCCGAGGACGCCCCCGAGGTCAGCTACCAGCCGTTCTACCCCGGCCGGCCGATCATCATCACCCGCAACGACCATGGCCTTGGCCTGTCCAACGGCGACACCGGCGTCGTCGTCCGCAGCGCGGACGGCCACCCGGTCGCCGCGATCCGGACAGGTCAGGGCATCCGTACCTTCTCCCCGTGGCGCCTCGCAGACGTCGAGACGATGCACGCCATGACCGTGCACAAGGCACAGGGCAGCGAGGCCGACGACGTGACGGTCATCGTCCCCGCGCTCGGCTCCCGGCTGCTCACCCGCGAGCTGCTGTACACCGCGACGACCCGCGCCCGACGGATGCTGACGGTCATCAGCAGCCGCGAGGCGATCCGGGCCGCAGTCTCGACGCCGATCGAGCGCTCGTCGGCCTTGACCGAACGCCTGACGCGAGCCTAGCTCGGCGGCAAGCGGCTGACGCCAATCGAGTTCACAGGCGAGAGGCCTGTACCGTGCGCGGCCGATCGAGTCCGAACCAGTCAAGTCACGCCGCTAACCGAGGTCTTGGTGAGCCGCCCCGGCATGTCCGGAGACGGAGGCGCTGGCGTTCTTAGAAAGTCGAGGCTGAACCGGGTGGCCGCCGTTAGGTTTGGGGAGCTAGTCAAATGTGGGCCGAGGGAGGACGTTAAGTGAGAATCTCGGCAGTCTCCATTGCCAACCACAGCCGTATCCCGAACCTTGGCGTCAACATCCGGGAGCATGCGGTGATCGTCGGCGCCAACGACGTCGGCAAGTCATCCATCCTCCGACTGCTCAACCTGACCCTGGGAGCATCAACAGGCGCGCTGTACCAGCGCCTCAGCAAGAGCGACCTACGTATCTGGGACGAGCCGATGGTCGTCGACGTCACGCTTGCCGACTTCACCGACGAAGAGCGAGCACTCTTCGTCAGCGAAATCCATGTCGGCGATGACGGTGTAGCCGAGTCGCTCCTCATCCAGCTCGTCGTCGAGCAGGACCCAGAGGACGAGGAAGCCATCTCGATTCGACGTTGGTTCCCCCAGGCTGGCCATGAGCGATCTCCTTCATCCAAGCAGATCGACGGGTTGGGCTGGCGCTACCTGCCTGCGACCCGAGGCGTGGCCGCAGCAAGCATCGACGGCCGCGACAGCGCGCTGCGTACCTTGCTGGGTGCCACCGATCTCGGCGACCAGCGCGAGACCCTAGTGAGCCTGATCGAGCAGTTCAACACCGAACTGGGTTCCAGCAACAACGTCGTCGACCTACTGGGGCGAGTCGCATCACACCTTTCGCGCGCCATGCCCAAGCCGGTGGCCACTGACGACATCGCCATCCGCAGCACGGCCGACCCGGAGACTGACGTCCTCGGCAACGTGAGCATGTTCGTCAAGAAGGACGGTGTCCACGTCCCTCTGAGCGAACAGTCCGACGGTGTGAGGCAGCTGACCGCGATGACGCTGTTCGATCTGGCCGAAGGAGCCGCGAGCGTCGTGGCGATCGACGAACCCGAGCTGCACCTTCACCCATCGAGCCAGCGGACCATTGCCGAGCTCTTCGCGAGCGCGAGTAATCAGAAGATCATCGCGACCCACTCCGCCTACATCGTCCACCGATTCGAGCCGTCCCACGTCATCGCCGTCGGCCCGGACGGCGTATGTCACCAGATTGCCGAGGACAAGGTCAGCCTTGTCGAGAAGCAGCGCATCAACTGGTGGTCTCCCAGACTCCTGGAGACCCTGACGGCTCGCTACGCCATCGTTGTCGAAGGCCCCTCGGACCGCGCCATCGTAGAAGCAGCGGCCCGCGCCATGGGCATTGAGCTCGACCGACTTGGCGCGGTCGTTTTCGACATTGATGGCGCCGACAAGTTCCCGCACGTGTACAAGGTCATCGGGAAGGACGGATTCGGCATCCAGATTCTAGGCCTGGTCGACGAGAAGGAGAGTGGGTCCTGGCTCGGCGCCTTCGGCGGAAGACCGAAGAATGTTCTCGGGACGCAGCTGTGGGTTTCGCATGCCGACCTCGAGGCCGAGTACGCACAGGCGTTCACCGGCCCAATGCTCGGAAAAGCCCTCATTGAGGGCGGCTACTGCAAGGAATCCGACCTCTTGAAGTCAACGGGTGCTGCCGCGCTCGAAGATGTGACCGGGAAAACTGCTGCGGCCTACTGCCGGAAAGGCAAGACCGAAGCCGCCACAGTCGTCGCCTCGCAGATCGATGCAGAGACCGCGGAGAAGATCAGCAGCGTGGCAGGTCTCCTGAACCATCTCGCCGGCCGCGACCTCCTATGACCCGGTTCGCACCGAGCGCCGAGCAGCTGGCCGCCGCGACGAGCGAGAAGAAGAACTCCTTGATCGTCGCCCCTCCCGGCTGCGGGAAGACCGAGGTGCTCGCCTACCGTGCCGAGCACCTCATCTCGACGCTCAAACCGAACCAGAAGATCTTGGCGCTGACGTATACTAACCGGGCCCGCGCAAACCTACGAGACCGGCTGCGGGAGGTCCTCGGAGCCGAGCGCTCACGGCGCTTTGTGACCGTCCGCAACTTTCACGGGCACGCGGCCGACATCGTCCTATCGGACTACCGCAGCATCGGGCTTGACCTGTCAACCTATGTCCCGCCGACAACACGGACGTTGCCGAGGGCTCTGCGCGAGGTCACCGGTGATGCCGCAGCAGTACGCGATGCGGCCGCCCTCCTGGGTGAGGTGAAAAGGTCTGCTCGCAGTGACGAGGAAGTGCTCGACGGTCTGGAAGCTACGACCGGTCGCGTGGGTCGAGCAGCAGCGATCGCAGTTGAGAAGGCCAGACAGAGCGCGAACGTTCTGCACTACGAAGACCTCATTCGTCACGCTCAACGACTACTGGCGATTCCCGGCGTGGGGCGTCTGTACAACTGCCATTTCGGTGCGGTCCTAGTCGACGAGTTTCAGGACCTCTCGTATCAGCAGCTCGACCTGCTCATCAAGACCTGCGACACGTCGCGAACGTTCGCAGGCGATCCGCTTCAAGGCATCTACTCATGGGCCGGCGCACAACCGGAGCAGGTCGAGGCAGTCCTTCTCAAGGCATGCCCGAAGCCGGTGAAGTTGACGGAGTCCTACCGGTCCTCGCCGAGAGTGCTCGCACTCGTAGGGAGCATCGGCGCTCAGCTCGGCGCAGCCGCACTCAGTTCCGCTCAACCGGACCGGTGGTCTGACGAAGGCTTTAGCACCGCGGTCGTGTTCGGCGACTTCGCCGACGAGGCCAGCCAGATCGTCGCGGCCTCGCGGCTTCTGCTGGAGCGTGACCCGAATCTGAGCATCGGCGTCATCACCCGCTCGGGGTGGCGTCGCGACGTCATCGACGAACATTTCGCCGCGAGCGAGCTGCCGATCCGCCGGTGGGACCTCGCGGTGGACGACCCCCGCATCCTCCAACTCGTGCGGGATGCCATGACCCAGCTTCCACGCGGAACCGGGTTCGAGGCCGCACGTGACGGAGTGCTTGACACCGTCGACCCCGCGGACGTCGACACGATCGAGCAGGTCGACGAGGTCTTCGACTTCCTTGAAAGGACCGGACACTCGACCCCACGCCTTGCGCTGCGTTCGCTTCGCTCCGCGGGTGACCCGCAGCAGGCAGTGTCTCCGGGCGTCCACCTGCTCAACGCCCACACGGGCAAGGGGCAGCAGTTCGACTGGGTATTTGTCATCGGGCTCGAGGAGAAGCACATTCCGGACAGGCGCAGCTCCGAAGGTGCGGCTCTGGCCGAGGAGATGCGGGTCCTTCTTGTGATGCTCTCCCGGGCCCGCCATGGCCTGGTCGCGACGTCGGTAGCGATGCTTGACGGCAGGTACGGGCCGTACGCGGCGACCCGCAGCAGGTGGTTCGCCGCCCTCGACTCGGCGAAACCGTGTTTATGGTCCGCCTTCGCCGCCCACATCGACACCGTGTTCCCCGTCGCGAAGTAGCTACTCGGCCCCTGCTTCTTCGGCATCGAGCGGATCCGCTGCCGGGCGTCGGAACCGCTCGATGCCGTTCTCGGTGACCAGCGGCAGCCACCGCGTGAAGGTCACGAGCAGCCACATGCGGTTGACACCGCCAAGCAGCGCCGGCTCGATCGGAGGCATCACGTCGCGGCTCTCCATCGCGTAGACGACGCTGATTTCAACGGCCGTCTCGTCGATGAGGAGAAACGGGTGCTGCTCGTCAAAGCTGGATCTGCCCAGCTTCCCGATCCGCTTCTGGACGTGCGGTTCGGCGGTGTTCTTGTCGAGCTCGGGCGCGAACTTACTCAGCGACTCATTCACGGAGCCTCCATGACCACCCGGGGTCAGGGTCATCGGCCGCTCAGGGTCGCGATCCATTCTTGGCAGCCCGGGGAGCTGTGCATTTCGACCGTTGCGCGCATCAGCGAACCGATGTCCGGCTCGCAAGCAGTGCCTGGCGCCGCTACCGACGGCACCTCCCCTGGTTCGTCGGGGTGGCCGGCGTTTGTACAGTTGCCGGACCCGAGGCCGCCGGGGTGGTGACCCGAAGGTCTGCGTCGCGTTCGTCCGAGTAGTGGAGCAGGAGATCGACGGCTGTCGGCCGGTCGGTCGTAAGGCTCTGCCCACGCGCCAGGGCCAAGGTTTGCCGGGACGCGCGCGAATGCGCCTTCTCGCCGGGGGCGGTCAGATCCGGTGAGGGTCCGGCGCTCAAGGTTGCACCAATCACATGTCGATGATGCCGGCGGTCACGAGTTCGATCCAATTGGGTCGGTGGCGTCCAAGAGGAGCGGCGAGCCCGTGTTCCTAACCTGCTTGGGGTTTCAGACGCGTCAATCTGGGCGGTGTGACGCACTCGGCGGTCTTGGTCCATACGAAGGGGTTGCAGCGGTCGTTCCAGCCGTCGATGAAAGCGCGGATCTTGGCGTTGAGGTCTTTGACGGAGCCGAATGTGCCGCGGTGGAGGGCTTGGCGTTCGATGGGGGAGAACCACGCCCCGACCAGGTGCATCCAGGGGGCGTGGGTCGGGGGTGAGGTGCACGTCATGCGGGGTTTCGCGGCCAGCCAGGCCTTGACGGCGGGGTGCTTGTGCGCGGCGTAGTTGTCCATCACCAGGTGCAACTCGACCGGGGCGCCGGCCTATCCGACATGTGGGGAGGCCCCGGTGTTCTGTGAGCGTACGAGTGTGGGACTGGACGTGCACGCTCGATCTGTGGTCGCGGCGGCGATCGACGGTGTGACGGGTGAGGTGTTCAAGGCACGGTTGACGTCGGGTCATGGCGGGATCCTGCGGTGGCTCGATGGCCTCCCCGGGCCCGTCGCGGTGGCCTATGAGGCCGGCCCGACGGGGTTGGGGTTGTATCGGGCGATCACGGCTTCGGGGGTGCGCTGCCAGGTCGCGGCGCCGTCGAAGCTTCAGCGCCCTAGCGGTGACCGTGTGAAGGCTGATCAGCGTGGCGCGCTGCAACTGGCCCGGCTAATGCGGGCCGGCGGATGCAGGCCTACTGATGCAGGCCTACTGATGCAGGCGACGGATGGCTGGCGGGGGCGTGCGGGATTAGAGTTGGGACGGCGGCGGGCTTCCGTCGGCTGCTCGGGACCGGCTTCGAAGGAGTGGCTTTGGCCGTCGACGCTGCGCCCGGGCCGAAGGCGGCGGCTACCCGGCGGACGGGACCCAAACCGCGGCGTTCCATACGTCGGCAGCCGGACCAGTCGTCGACCTCGGCAGCGCCTGAGCGGGTCCCACCGGGCCCGCCGGACCGGGGGATGGGCGAGGACAATGTTGACGTCGCGGCTCCGTTGGATTCTTTGCTGGTCGAGGCGGCCTTCAACCCGTTTAGGCGCTTCAACCTGGGTTTGCCTGGTCTGCGGATGGGCGTCGCGCTGGCGGCCCGGCCATGGGCTGTGGGCTGTCGGGTCTCATCGACTGCGGCCGAGCTGGTGAAGGTGGCGGTGGGCTCTTCGGCGGTTACCCCTGGGCACAAGGACCGTCGTTTCGCCGACCAGGCCTGGAGTGGCAACCCGGTGCTGCGCCGGCTGCTGCAGGCATACCTGGTGACTGGCCAGGCTGCAATCGAGTTGGTGTCGGACGCGGACCTCGGCTGGAAGGACCACGAGCGGCTGTCGTTCGTCGCGCAGAACATCGTCGAGGCACTGAGCCCGAGCAA
>JAABUR0100004341.1_pt1 | contig 19034 bp, 16 predicted proteins | sample 5560091 | NCBI WGS metagenome assembly JAABUR01 (sample SAMN10711879, study PRJNA513375) | rock metagenome | isolation source: Antarctica rocks | place: Antarctica: Victoria Land, University Valley sud | reverse complement strand
GGGGCGACTACTCGACCGTGACCGACTTGGCGAGGTTGCGCGGTTGGTCGACGTCGTGGCCTCTGACAGTGGCCATCTCGCACGCGAAGAGCTGCAGCGGCACCGTGGCGACCAGAGGCTGCAGCAGTGTGGGCACCGAGGGCAGGCTCACCAGCACATCGGCGTACGGCGTCACCGACTCGTCGCCTTGCTCGGCCAGCACGATGGTGCGTGCCCCACGGGCACGGATCTCCTGGATGTTGCTGACCATCTTCTCGTGCAGCTGGCCGCGACCCTGGGGTGGCATGACGACGATGACCGGCAGGCCGTCCTCGATGAGGGCGATCGGGCCGTGCTTGAGCTCTCCTGAAGCGAAGCCCTCGGCGTGCATGTAGGCGAGCTCCTTGAGCTTCAACGCCCCCTCGAGCGCGACGGGATAGCCGACGTGACGGCCCAGGAAGAGCACGGCGCGGGTGTCGCCGAGCTCGCGCGCCAGCGCCCGCACCGGCTCGGCGGTGCCGAGCACCTCCTTGACCGCAGCCGGCATCTGCTCGAGCTGGTCGACGATGTCGCCGATCTCGTCGCCGAACTTGGTGCCCCGCACCTGCGCCAGGTAGAGGGCGATGAGGTGGCACGCCACGATCTGCGTCAGGAAGGCCTTGGTCGAGGCGACGGCTATCTCAGGCCCGGCGTGGGTGTAGAGCACGGCATCTGACTCGCGTGGGATCGTCGACCCGTTCGTGTTGGAGATGGCGAGCACCTTGGCCCGTTGCTCGCGGGCGTGCCGCAGTGCCATCAGGGTGTCCATGGTCTCGCCACTTTGACTGATCGCGATCACCATCGTGTCGCGGTCGATGATCGGGTCGCGGTAGCGGAACTCGGACGAGAGCTCGACCTCGCACGGGATGCGGGTCCAGTGCTCGATGGCGTACTTCGCCACCAGGCCGGCGTGGAACGCCGTACCGCACGCGATGATGATGATCCTGTCGACGGCGCGCAGCTCGTCGTCACTGAGCCGCATCTCGTCGAGCTGCAGGCGGCCGTCTGAGGTCAACCTGCCGAGGAGCGTGTCGGCGATGGCTTGGGGCTGTTCGGCGATCTCCTTGAGCATGAAGTAGTCGTAGCCGGCCTTTTCTGCCGCCTCGATGTCCCAGTCGACGTAGAAGCGCCTGCCCTCGGCCGCATGGCCTGCGAAGTCAGTGACGTGCACCGAGTCGCGGGTGATCGTGACCACTTGGTCCTGCCCGAGCTCGAGGGCTTCGCGGGTGTGCTCGATGAAGGCCGCCACGTCGGAGCCGAGGAAGTTCTCACCCTCACCCAACCCGACCACGAGGGGGGAGTTCCGCCGCGCCGCCACAGCGCGATCGGGATCGTCGCACGCCACCGCCACCAACGTGAAGGCGCCCTCCAGGCGCTGGCAGACGCGCTGCATCGCGGTGGTCAGGTCAGCGCCCGCGTCGAGCTGCGCCTCGAGCAGGTGCGACACGATCTCGGTGTCGGTCTCCGACCGGAGCTCCTGGCCCGCCGCCTCGACGTCGGCCCGCAGCGACGCGAAGTTCTCGATGATGCCGTTGTGCACGACGGCGACGCGGCCATGTGGTCCGAGGTGCGGATGGGCGTTGCGGTCGGTGGGGGCACCATGGGTTGCCCAGCGGGTGTGACCCATGCCGAGCGTCGACGACGGTGCGGTCTGCTCGCTGAGCGCTTTGGCGAGGTTGGAGAGCTTGCCGGCTCGCTTCTCGGTGAACAGCTCCCCGTCGACGACCAGCGCGACTCCCGCAGAGTCGTATCCGCGGTACTCCAGGCGGCGCAGGCCCTCCATGACCACGTCGAGAGCCGCACGCTCACCGACGTACCCCACGATGCCGCACATGGCGCTCAGCATACCTAGCGCGCACCCGGCGGCCCCGCGCGCGACAATGGCCGGTATGCGCTCGGACGAGGGGTCGCCGTACGTCGAGCTCGACCGCTCCACCTGGGCAGCGCTGGCTGAGTCGATGCCGCTGCCCCTGTCGGCGGCGGAGGTCGAGCGGCTGCGTGGACTGGGCGAGGAGCTCGACCTCGACGAGGTGGCGGCGGTCTACCTGCCCCTGTCCCGGCTGCTCAGCCTCTACGTGCGACATGTCGGCGCTCTGCACCGCGACACCGAGTCGTTCCTCGGCGCCCGCCACCCCGACCGCACGCCGTTCGTGATCGGCGTCGCCGGGTCGGTCGCGGTGGGCAAGTCCACCACTGCCCGGTTGTTGCGCGAGCTGCTCGCCCACTGGCCCGAACACCCTGACGTCGCCCTCGTCACCACCGACGGGTTCCTCTACCCCAACGCCGAGCTCGAGCGTCGCGGCCTGCTCGAGCGCAAAGGCTTCCCCGAGTCCTACGACCGCAAGGCGCTGCTGAGGTTCGTGATCGACATCAAGTCCGGCCGCGACTCGGTGGACGCGCCTGTCTACTCCCACCTGGAGTACGACGTGCTGTCCGGCGAGCGGCTGGTGCTCAACCGCCCCGACATCCTTCTCGTCGAAGGGCTGAACGTGCTGCAGCCGGCCCGCGTAACAGCCAGTGGCCGCATCGGATTGGCCGTGCGTGACTTCTTCGACTTCTCGGTGTACGTCGACGCCGCCACCTCCGACATCCGGCAGTGGTACGTCGACCGCTTCCTGCGGCTGCGCGAGACGGCGTTCCGCGACCCAGCGTCGTACTTCCGGCGCTTCGCCCACCTCAGCGCCGAGGAGGCGACGGCCGAGGCGGGGCGGATCTGGGACACCATCAACGGCCCCAACCTCGACAGCAACATCCTTCCGACCCGCAGCCGCGCCACGCTGGTGCTGCGCAAGGACGCCGATCACTCCCTCCGCTACGTCCGCCTCCGCAAGCTCTAACGCTCCTGAAAACCAGTGGCCGACCAGCGGTCGGTGTCTCTAGCCTCGACGGGTGGAGATACGACAGCTTGACGTCCACGACGACGCGCAGTTTCACGACTTCTACGTGACTAGGCGCGAGGCGCTGCTGTACCAGCGGCCCGACGCCCCGCTCTGGTCGGAGCGCGAGGCCCAGGTGATGTTCCGCCGCGAGGAGCTGACCGAGGACTGGCGGGCTTTCGGCGCGTACGACGGTGATCGCATGGTCGGCGCGGCCGAGTTCGTCCTGCCGCTGCTCGACAACACCGACAAGGCGTACTTGGAGGTGCAGGTTGGCCCAGCGAACCGGCGGCGCGGTATCGGCAGCAAGCTCCTTACCCACGTCGTCGAGCTCGCTGAGGCGAACGGACGTAAGGTGCTGCTCGGTGATTCCAACATCCCCCTGGATCAGCGGGAGACCCACCCGTACGTGCGGTTCGCCGAGAAGAACGGGTTCTCGACCGCCAGCGTCGAGGTGGAGCGCGAGTTGAAGGTTCCCGTCTCTGACGAGCAGCTCACGGCGTGGGAGCAGGAGGCGGCGCCCTACCACGTCGACTACCAGATCCAGACGTTCGTCGACGACCTTCCAGAGCGCCTGCTGGAGTCGTTCTGCTACCTGTCGAACCAGCTGGCCCTCGACGCGCCGAGCGGCGACATCGACTTCGAGCCGGAGGGCATGACACCGGAAGCCTTCAAGGTGCGCCTGGCGAAGGTCAAGGAGCAGGGCCGCACGGTGTTCGAGAGCCTGGCGGTAGACGGCTCCGGCCAGGCGGTGGCGCAGTCGACTCTGGCGGTGCCGTCAGACGACCCGCTGAGGGTGCACCAATGGGGAACGTTGGTGCACCGCGACCACCGCGGGCACCGGCTGGGTTTAGCCGTCAAGGCGGCCAACCTGCACGCAGTACAGCGGGCCTTCCCGGGTCGGCGGAAAGTGTGCACCAGCAACTCCGAGGACAACGACCACATGGTCGCCATCAACGTCAAGATGGGGTTCGAGCCGGTTGAGCTCATGGTCGAGTTCCAGCGCAAACTGTAGCGCCTGGCGCCCGGCGCCCGGCGCCCGTCTACCGGGTTACCGCGGCAAACGGTTGCGAGTTGCGCTCTTCCTTACTCGATCCCGTGTCGCTCCGCCCACAGGGCGGCCTGAGTCCGGTCGACGACTCCGATGCGCTGGAACACCGACGTCAGATGAGCCTTCACCGTCCGCTCGCTGATCGCCAACCGGCGCGCGATCTGCTTGTTGGCCAGCCCCGCGCGCACCAGCGCCAGTACCTCCCTCTCTCTGGGGGTGAGCTCGATGCCGAGACCGCTCGACCGGGCGGTGAGCAGCTCGCGAGCAGCTCGCGGATGCAGCGGCGACTCCCCACGGGCAGCTGCCCGTAGGCCCTCAATTACCGCCTCCGGTTCGGCGTCCTTCAGCAGGTACCCGACCGCGCCGGCGTCGATGGCGGCCACGATCCGCTCGCTGTCGGAAAACGACGTCAGCACCACGACCTGCGTGTCACCGCTGTCCGCCACGATCTGCTTCGTCGCCTCCACGCCGTCCAGCACGGGCATCTGCAGATCCATGAGTACGACGTCAGGCTGGGTCTGTCGCACCAGGGCCACGGCCACTGCGCCATCCGGCGCCGTCCCGACGACCTCGATGTCGGGCTGTGCGGACAGCAGCTGCTCAAGGCCGCGGCGCACCATCGCGTGGTCGTCAGCAAGCACTACCCGGATCATCGCCGGAATACCTCCATACGCACTCGAGTGCCGGCCCCCGGTGTCGACGCAACGTCTAAGCGGCCCCCCGCGTCAGTTACCAGGTCTCGCAGACCTCGCAGGCCGAAGTGGCCTCGTTCGGGCGAACTCGACGGGTCGAAGCCGCTGCCGTTGTCACCGACCTCCAACCTCACAGCGTCAGCCGTGGTCTCGACTCTGACACCGATCCACGTTGGTGAGCCGTGGCTGGTGGCATTGCGGATCGCCTCCTGCGCCACTCGCCACATCAACGCGATGGTGTTCTCTGGCAGCTGAGTGGTGTCGGCAACGTCTAGCTGCACCTGCACCCCTGACGCCGCCACCGGGGCGAGCAGATCATCCAAAGCTGCGGCCAACCCCGCGGTATGCAGATTCGGGGGATAGATCTCCACGAGGAGCGAGCGCAGCATCCGCAGGCTGTGACGCACTCCGCCGCCAAGCGCTGACAGTCGCGACGCAACCGCCGGCCGGTCAGCCACTTCCTGCTCGGTGGCAGACATCGCGAACGAAATCCCGGCGAGTTCCTGCACGACGCCGTCGTGCAGATCACGCGCGATGCGGCGGCGCTCGGCGTCCGACGCCTGCACGGCAGCGACAAGCAGCCGCTCCCTTTCCGCAGCTGCCGCGTCGAGGCGGCGCGCCAGGACCCACACCAGCGAACCGGTGACCACGAGGAAGGTGAGCAGGCCGACCACCGTGATCGGCCTGAAGGCGTCGAGCACCTCGGCGCTGCGACGCGAGATGTCCTCGTACGAGAAATAAACCTCGAAGAGGAACGGACGACCATGCGGCGCGTATACCTGCGTGTAGACCTCGAGGAGTCGCCCGAACTCCTGCTCGAAGCGGTTCTCTGGCTTCGACAGGTCTGACACCTCAGCCGCGGTTCCGCCGTCAGCGAGGATTTCCATCTCTTCCTCGTCGAGGCTGAACTGCTCTCCGATGAGCGCAGTCTCATCGGAGTAGATGATCTTGCCCGTACGCGTCCAGATCTTCAGGCGCAGCACGTCACCGACCAACAGGCGGTGCCTGGCGAGCCGGTCGAACTTGTCGAGAGCCGCGGCTTGGCCAGCCACCAGTCCAGCGGGAAGGGCAGGTTCGACCACCGACTGAGCGAGCAGTTCAGTCGTTGACTGTGCGTCGATAATTGCCTCGTCGGTGGCTGCGCGCTTGCTCAGCTCTCCTGAACCCACGATCAAGACGATCAGCGCGACGAGTCCGACGGCGACGAACTCCACGACAGGGTTCCCCCACCACCGCCGTCGCGCTCCAGGCGCGGTCCCGTAGGTACGGGACCGCGCCTGCGCGTCAGACTTCACCACCGCGATCGCTTCATCGTGAAGCGCTCAGTATGGCCGAAACTGGCCCGGTCAATGGCGGGTGGCCGGGTCAGAACTGCAGGTGGCCTCGGCAGGTCTGTCCGCTGGCGACGGCTCGTGCGCGCCAGCCGATGGAGTCGGTACCGGCCGCGTTGACCACCAGCCGGCGGACATCGAATGATCCGCTGGGAGCGGTGGTCGTTGCGGTGCCGCGGGCCGAGATTGCGCCGTTGTGCAGGATGCGCCAACGCCAGGTCTGCCCGTTGACGTTGCTGTCGACCTCGCCCTCGACCTCGATGCGGCCGTTCTCGGGGCTGGCCTTGAGCTTCCAGTCCGCCGAGCCCGAGCAGTGGCCGCGCCTGATGACGTCGGCGTCATTGGCCAGGGCGGGCACGGTTCCGGCGAAGGCGAGACCGAGGGTCAACGCGGTTGCGGCGGTGCGAGATGTCCAGCTGTTCATGGTGACCTCCGTGGGGCACTGATTGAGGGTGTCCCCGACCTGGCTAGCTCGGGTAAGACCACAGTGCTGGGCAACGCGGGCAGCGCACCATTGTCCGTGAGTACTACGACCCGCCGGCATGAGTCATGCGGCGAGCAGCTCGGCGACCGCGGCGGCGAAGACCTGCTCATGGAGATCTACCTGAGCAGCGGTCGTCTGGGGGCACATCAGCGCCATGTTGTGGAACGGCGTCATCAGCACGTCCCGGTTCGGCGAGGTAGACGTGGAGGCCGCAGCCGAGCGCGGGTTGCGCCCGCGGTACGTCGCTCGCTGACGGCGGGTCAAGTCCGCCAGCCTTCCCCGGTCGAACATGCGGCTCCTCTCCACGCGCAGCGCGGGACCGTCGTCCGGTTAACGTAGCGACCGTGAATCCAAGTAGCCACGTAGCGGAGGGCACGATGCAGACAGCGCACGACTTCACCGCGACAACCATCGAGGGCGATGACCGGTCGCTGGGGGACTACGCCGGTCGGACGATGCTGATCGTCAACGTGGCTTCCAAGTGCGGCTTCACCCCTCAGTACGAGGGCTTGGAAGATCTCTATCGGGAGCACAGCGACGGCTTGGTCGTGCTGGGCTTCCCATGCGACCAGTTCGGCAACCAGGAGCCGGGCGACGAGGAGGACATCGTGGCGTTCTGCTCCTTGACCTACGACGTCTCCTTTCCGATGTTCGCCAAGATCGAGGTCAACGGCGACGGCGCTCACCCGCTCTACTCGTGGCTCCGGTCGCAGCAGTCCACGGCGGGCGGCGGAGATATCGAGTGGAACTTCACCAAGTTCCTTATCGGCAAAGACGGACGGGTCATCAAGCGCTTCGGCCCGGGCATCGAGCCAGCCGAGATCCTGCCTGACATCGAGAAAGCCGTCGCAATCTAAGCACTCTGCGTACTCAGCGTGACTGTTTGATTACTTTCCGTCGCATTCGCCGGAATGACCCTCTTCTGTGTCAGATCAGGTGGGTTGGCCCATAGGAATTTGTGACATTTCGATGTTAGAGTTCGTTCATCCGTAACTTCGCAGCTGCTGCGGCGTTAGGGAGATGTCACATCTTTGGCGCGTTCGCCAAAACCTGATTCCCTCAGAAGGGGTTCCACTCGATGTCCTCACGATTCTCCACTCACCGCCGTAGCGCCACCCGGGTTGCGGCGGTTCTTGCTGCTGCTGGTCTTTGCCTGACTGGCGTCAACTCCGCCGGCGCGCAGACCACGGTCTCCGTGCCCAAGCCCGACGCCGGCTCGGTCGCGCCCGTAACGGACGTCGACATCCCCGATCCCTTCACCGAGGAAGCCACCGGCCTCGCTGACCTCGACAAGCGCGGACAGGTCGCTCCGCTGGCATCTCAGCGCGCAGCAGTCCCCGCAGGTGCCGACGTCCGCTGGAACCGCTACGGCACTCCGGCCTCGCTCAGCAAGGTCAGCGGCTACCTGAGCGGCCCGTCCAGCGCCGCAGCCGCCGACGCCGCGAGGGGGTGGCTGCACTCCAATGCCAGCCTCTTCGGGATTTCCGGTGCCCAGATCAACGACCTCGCGCTCGTCAGCGACACCCGGCTCACTCAGAGCAAGGCGCACGTGGTTCGGTTCCGGCAGTCCTACGCCGGTCTCACCGCTGCCGTCGACGGCATGGTCACCGTTGGGCTCACGCCCGACCGCCGGGTCGCTTACGTCGCCTCGTCGCTCGCGCGCGTCGCGCCGGGCGTCACCCTGGCCCCGGCCCAAATCAGCCCCGTCACGGCGTGGAGCAAGGCAGCCCTGAACGCCGGGGAGCTAGCTGCTGGCGTGACGTTGCCAGCGAAAACCTACCGCGACGGCGAGTGGACGACGTTCAAGGTCGACGGTTTCGCGCAGGCGCAGCAGGTCCGGCAGCGGGCGCTGGCGATGCCTGACGGCACCGTCCACCGGGTCTACGAGGCCAACGTCCTGCACTCCGCTGCAGGCGAGGCAGTGGCTTACACGTCCTTCGTCGACGCGAGCAACGGCACGGTGTTCATCCGGAACAACCAGGTTGACAACCTGTCGACGGTGCCGATGATGACCGACACCGTCGAGCCCTTCCAGGGCACTTTCAGCACCGCAAAGTGCGGCACGGAAGGCCCCTTCAAGGTCGACGGCAAGACCAAGTCCATCGTCGTTGCGGCGAGTGCGGTAGATCCCGCCGAAGACATCGTGCTCAACCTGATCTTCAACAACGTGATCGTGGCGACTTCTGACACGGCCACCAGCCCAGAGGCGATCACCTACTCACCAGCTGGTGGCGTACCCGCCGGCGACTACACAGTCGAGATCTGCGAGTTCCCCAACCCGACCGTGCCCACCATCGTGGGTGAGTACGCCGGCGTGTTCATCGCCACCAACCAGGAGACGCCCCAGGCGGGCATTCCCTATCCCCCGAAGTGGAAGTACTTCCTCGCCAACCCGGTGCTGGACTTCAGCGACACCGCAACCACTGACGACCGCCAGATCGGTTGCTGGGTCAACATCGGGTCGAACTGCGACACTCCCCCCTCCCCGTTGAGCAACACGGCGGCGCGGGCTCCGTGGGACTACAACGTGCGCAGCAACACACCGACGTTCACCACGATCGGCAATGCCGCCTTCACGGCCGAATCGTGGTTCAGCCCACTGACCCCTGGCCCCATCGGCCAGCGGCCGGTAAGCGCTAACCGCAACTACGGGTTCAACAACGTCAATCAGGACTTCACCGACGCGTGGAACAACACCCAGTGTTCGCCCACGGCGTTCACGGCCGTCGAGAACAACAACGACATCCTGGCGTCGGTGACGAACCTGTTCTCAGGCCACAACCGGTTCCACGACTACTCGTACTTCCTCGGCTTCACCGAAGGCACCTACAACCTGCAGGACAGCAACTTCGGCAACCAAGCCCAGGGCGGCATCTCGCCGACCGGTGGCGAGGGCGACCCGGAGGTCGGCAACGTGCAGGCGGGAGCGGTCGACGGTGGCTTCCCGAGCTACATGGGCCGCGACAACGCCAACCAGATCACCCTTCAGGACGGCATCCCCGGAATCACCAACCAGTACCTGTTCCAGCCAATCGCCGGCGCCTTCTACTCACCCTGTGTTGACGGTGACTTCGACGCCCCCGTCTATGGTCACGAATACACCCATGCGATCACCAACCGGATGATTGGCGGCCCCGATGGCGGCCTGGGCGGCTTCCAGGGCCGCTCGATGGGTGAGTCCTGGAGCGACCTGGTCGCCCTTGAGTACCTCTTCGAGCACAGCTACGACATCGGCACCAAGAACCCGTGGGTCGAGGGTCCCTACGTCACCGGCAACAAGACGACAGGCATCCGCAACTACGCGATCAACAAGAACCCGCTGCAGTACGGCGACCTGGGCTACGACCTGACCGGAGCTGAGGTGCACGCCGACGGCGAGGTGTGGAACATTGCGATGTTCGACGTACGTCGCGAGCTTGTCGCGAAGTACAACGCCAAGTTCCCCGAGTCGAACAAGGCGCTACAACTTCGGTGCGCCGACGGACGACCCGGGGTCACTGTGAACTCGCCGCGGGAGGCTCCGCTGCCTGTCGACAAATGCCCGGGTAACCGACGCTGGATCCAGCTGATGTTCGACTCATACCTGCTGCAGGAGTCGGCGACGAGCATGCTGGACGCCCGCGACGCCTACCTCGCTGCTGACAAGATGCGCTTCGGCGGTCGCAACCTGGCTGCTATCTGGCGGGGCTTCGCCGGCGACGGCATGGGTGAGGACGCGATGACCATGGGCACCGAGGATGACGAGCCAACGTCCGACTACACCTCGCCGTTCGCCAACGAGGGAACCCTGAAGATCACCGGCTTGGGGCTAGATGGCCAGACTCCCGTCAAGGTTCCCGGCACGCTGTACGTCGGCGACTACGAGGCGCGGGTCACCCCGATCGCCGACACGAAGCCGGAGACGGATCTGTCTAACACCGTGCAGATGGTGCCTGGGCGCTATGACTTCGTGTTCCAGGCAGACGGCTACGGCTTGAACCGGTTCTCGGTCGACATCAAGGCCGGCAACGTGTCGACCCGTGAGGTGCACCTGTCGACGAACATGGCTTCCAGCTTCAGCGGTGCGAGCATCGACGGGTTCTTCCCCCCAACCAGCCTGAACACGACCAAGCTGATCGATGACACCGAGGCGTCCAACTGGGCGGGTATCAACAAGACCGCGCCGAGAAGTGTGGACGTCACCCATCCGTTCGTGAACGTCAACCTCGCCGGCGGCAAGCAGCTGGTTCGGTCAGTCAAGGTGAGCGCGATGCTGCGACCGAAGGACAAGGCGCAGGATGAGAGCGAGCCGCAGCCCGACGACCTTTCTGGCAGCCGGTTCACCGCACTTCGCCAGTTCGCGATCGAGACGTGCACCGACACTCTCACCAGCGACTGCTCCTCGCTGCTCCCGGCCGGTGCTGGTTCGCCGTACACGCGGATCTACACCAGCCCCGCCGACGCGTTCAACGGCGTGCAGCCGCGGCCGCTGGCTCCGGCCCTTCTATTCGAGCGGTTCGACGTGCCAGACACTATGGCAACGCACGTTCGCCTGGTGGCGCTGGAGAACCAGTGCACCGGACAGGCACAGTTCGCCGGCGAGCAGGACGCCGACCCGCTCAACCCGACCGACTGCATCACCGGGTCGAACAAGGATGAGTCGGTGCGGGCAGCGGAGCTGGAAGTCTTCGGCTACGACGCCAAGACCACGCCTCCGGGCGACCCGGTCGTGGCGATGGTGATGAAGGGCGACGCGATCGCCTCACCAGGCGACACGGTGAGGTACCAGATGACGTACACGAACCTGGGTCCCAAGGCGTCGTCGAACGCGGAGATCAGGGTCAGCAAGCTGCCAACCGGCTTGCGGTTCGTGGGAAGCAACACCAACGTCGCCTGGGACTCCACGACCCGATCGCTGCTGTGGCGGCTCGGGACGGTGCCGGTCGGCGTCACCGACACGGTGACGTTGAAGACGACCGTGGCCAAGGGCGCTGACCTGGGAGACGTGCTGCTCACCCAGGCGCAGTTCTCCGGGGCGTACACCTTCTCACCGCCGGCAGCGGCAGCGACGCTGATCGTCCCGTGACCCGGAGCTGATCAGCGTACTGAACTAGAACGCGAAGCGCACCGCACCCGAGTTTGGGGCGGTGCGCTTCGTTCGCCAAGGTCGAGGGCAGCCGGGGACTCGTAGCGCCGTCAGAGAGCGAAGCGAAGGCGCAAGAGCTACGGCTGCCCGGACCGGCCGGCAGCGTTGGAGAAACCGACGCTAGCGGGACAGTGCGGCGCGGACGACGTCGGCGAGGCGGTGTGCCACCGCGTCGGCCTGCTGAGCTGAGGACGCCTCAACCATCACCCGCACCAGCGGCTCGGTTCCCGACGGCCGCAGCAGGACTCTTCCCGTTGATCCCAGCTCCTTCTCAGCCGCGGTGACAGCCGCCGTGATTGTCTCGTCGGTGTAGGTCCGGGACCTGTCGACATCCGCGACGTTGATCAAGGTCTGAGGGTACTTCGTCATCACGGCCGCGAGCTCCGCCAGCGACTGGCCGGTCGAGGCCATCCGCGCCGCGACGTGGAGTGCGGCGAGCACACCGTCGCCCGTCGTGGCGTGCTGGCGCATGATGACATGCCCGGACTGCTCACCACCGAGCGCGAAACCGCCACGGTGCATCTCTTCGAGGACGTACCGGTCACCCACCTTGGCCGTGACGACGATGATGCCGGCGTCCCGCATCGCGACCAGAAACCCGAGGTTGCTCATGACTGTCGCGACCACCGTGTCGGCAGTCAGGCGCCCCGCCTCACGCTGCGCCACCGCGAGGATCGCCAACAACTGGTCACCGTCGACCACGTCACCCCTGGCGTCGACCGCCAAGCACCTGTCGGCGTCGCCGTCGAACGCGAACCCGGCATCGGCGCCGGCCGCCACGACGGCGGTCTGCAGTGAGCCGAGATGGGTCGAGCCGCATTCGTCGTTGATATTGAGACCGTCCGGCGAGGCATGGATGGCCACCACCTCGGCACCTGCCTGGTCGAACACCTCGGGGGCCGCGACCGACGCCGCACCTTCGGCGCAGTCCAGCACGATCTTCAGACCGGCCAGCGAAACCGAAACCGTTGACGTCAGGTGGGCGACGTAGCGGGCGACCGAGTCGACCTGGTCGACGACTCGACCGACGGCAGGTCCGACGGGCCGCTCAGCGGGGTTGCGCATCGCGGCCTCGATGGCGTCCTCGACGCCGTCGTCGAGCTTGTGGCCGCCACGAGCGAAGAACTTGATGCCGTTGTCGGGCATCGAGTTGTGGGACGCCGACAACATCACGCCGAAGTCCACCTGGTCTGCTGCGATCAAGTAAGCGACTGCTGGGGTGGGGAGCACTCCCAGCCGGCGTACGTCGACTCCGGCCGAGGCAAGCCCGCTGACCACTGCGGCCTCGAGGAACTCACCGGACGCTCGAGGGTCTCGTCCGACGACGGCAACCGGCCGGCGTGCTCCACCGTCGGCCTCGCGCAGGACGTGCGCCGCCGCGACCGAGAGCTCGAGGGCCAGGACCGCGGTGAGATCGCGGTTGGCGACACCACGGACACCGTCGGTGCCGAAGAGCCGAGCCACGACGGGCGAGAGCTCAGCGCTTGCTGTACTGCGGAGCCTTGCGGGCCTTCTTCAACCCTGCCTTCTTGCGCTCCTTGACCCGCGCGTCTCGGGTGAGCATCCCGGCCTTCTTCAGCGGCGCGCGGTTCGCGTCGACGTCTGTCTCGTTGAGGGCCCGGGACACGCCAAGCCGCAAGGCACCGGCCTGTCCGGTGATGCCACCGCCATGGATGCGCGCCACGACGTCGTACTGTCCCACCAGGGAGGTCAGCACGAACGGCTCGTTGACCAGCTGCTGGTGCAGCTTGTTCGGGAAGTACTCCTCCAGAGGCCGCCCGTTGACCGACCACGTGCCGGTGCCGGGGACAATCCGAACCCTGGCGACAGCCTCCTTGCGCCGACCGGTGGCGCCCGCAGGAGCAATCGTGACTGCCCGAGGAGGAGTGTCGGCCGATGGTGCGCTCTCGGTGGTGTACTCGCTGGGCGCGTCGCCGTCGGCCGTGGCCGCGGCGTCGACGGTCGGTGTGTCGGTGGACTCAGCCACTGGTGTTCCTCACTGCGCGATCTGGGTGATGGTGAACTCCTGCGGCTGCTGCGCCGAGTGCGGGTGGGTGGGGCCGGCGTACACCTTGAGCTTCTTCAGCAGCTGACGGCTGAGCCGGTTCTTCGGCAGCATCCCCCAGACGGCCTTCTCGACGGCCCGCCGGGGATCCTTGTGGAGCAGGTCGGCGTAGGAGGTGGCGGACAGGCCACCGGGGTAGCCGGAGTGGCGGTAGGCCAGCTTGGTCTCACGCTTGTTGCCGGTCAGCGCGACCTTGTCGGCGTTGATGATGATGACGAAGTCACCGGTGTCGACGTGCGGGGCGAACGTCGCCTTGTGCTTGCCGCGCAGCAGCGTCGCTGCCTGGACCGCGAGACGTCCGAGGACCACGTCGCTGGCGTCGATGACATGCCACTCCCGGGTGATCTCGCCGGGCTTGGGACTGTACGTACGCACGGTCATTGACCTCGTTCGTTTCGGTGGTCTTCGCGGTGCTCAGGGGATCGACGTGTCGGCACAACGACCGCCCAGAATACCGGCCTTGAGCCGTCAGGGTCAAAACGACAGCGGCGTCGCAAACTGTCGGCCACCCATTTCCCGTTACCGGCGCCTGGGGCATAGATTTGTCCTGCGACCAGACGACGAGCCGAGGCGCCGCCCAAAGCGGGGTTCTCCCACCAGTCTCTGGTATGGCCAATCAGGCCTTTCGCGCTGGCCATGACCTCCCAAGGAGAGCCGCCCGTGTCAACAGACACCACCTCCGCCTCCGCCGCGTCGACTGACGCCAGCGCCACCTCGTCGCTGACGATTCGCGACAACCGCACCGGGGCGGAGTACGACGTCCCGATCGAGGACGGCACCGTTCGCGCCGCCGAGCTGGCCAAGATCAAAGCAGGCGAGGACGACGCAGGCATCGCCGTCTACGATCCCGGCTTCGTCAACACCGCCTCCTGCCGCTCGTCGATCACGTTCATCGACGGGGACAAGGGTGTCCTCGAGTACCGCGGTTACCCCATCGAGCAGCTCGCGGAGCACTCGACGTACCTCGAGGTCGCGTACCTGTTGATCCACGGCGAGCTGCCCACCCAGCAGCAGTGCCAGGAGTGGGAGCACCAGATCACGTTCCACACCTTCGTGCACGAGAACGTCAAGAGCTTCATGGAGGGCTTCCGGTACGACGCTCATCCGATGGGCATGCTGCTGGCCTCGGTCGGGGCGCTGTCGACGTTCTACCCTGAGTCGCGCGACATCAGCGACGAGCGCGTCAACTCCACGCAGGTCATCCGGATGATTGCCAAGATGCCGACGTTGGGCGCTTGGGCGTTCCGGCACGCCCAGGGCAAGCCCTACGTCTACCCCGACAACGACCTCGGCTACGCCGGCAACTTCTTGGCGATGCTCTTCAAGATGAGCGAACAGAAGTTCGAGGCCGACGAGCGCCTGGTCAGGGCCCTCGAGGTGCTGTTCATCCTGCACGCCGACCATGAGCAGAACTGCTCCACGAACGCCGTACGCTCAGTCGGCTCCTCTCAGGTCGACCCGTACTCCGCGATCGCCGCCGGGATCGGCGCCCTTTTCGGTCCACTGCACGGTGGCGCCAACGAAGCCGTCGTGAAGATGCTGCGGCGCGTCGGCTCGGTCGACAACGTCCCGCAGTTCATCGAGGGCGTCAAGGACGGCAACGAGCGACTGATGGGCTTCGGCCACCGGGTCTACAAGAATTACGACCCGCGCGCGAAGATCATCAAGCGGGCCTGTGATGACGTCTTCGAGGTCACCGGCGTCAACCCCCTGCTCAAGATCGCCGTCGAGCTGGAGAAGATCGCGCTCGAGGACGAGTACTTCGTCAAGCGCAAGCTCTACCCCAACGTGGACTTCTACAGCGGCCTGATCTACGAAGCCCTCAGCTTCCCACCGGAGATGTTCACCGTGCTGTTCGCCATTCCCCGTACGTCGGGTTGGCTGGCCCAGTGGCTCGAGCTGGTCGGTGACCCCGAGCAGAAGATCGCCCGGCCCAAGCAGATCTACACCGGCCCTCGCACCCGCGACTACGTCCCGCGCACCGAACGCTGACCGTGGTTTCGGCGCCGCTGCGTCCACCGCGGACCTGACTCCACACGCCACCTGGGCCAGCTGCCCAGCGCGCATGCAACCTTTGACGCTCTCACTGCGTCTTGGGTGCAAGGCACTATCGGGAAGCAGATACAGGAGAACTCATGAAGATTGCACTCGCGGCGGCTTGTGCCGTCGCGCTCGTCGTTCCCTTTGCCGGCGCAGCCGTCGCCGACACCATCAACGGCACAAGCGGCGACGACATGCTCTACGGCACGCCCCGATCTGACAGCATCTCCGGCCGGAAGGGTAACGACTCTCTCTTCGGCGGGGGCGGCCGCGACGGGCTTCGCGGCGGAGTCGGCAGGGACGTGCTCATCGGCGGAGCAGACCAAGACGACATCAGCGGCGGCCCCGGCGGCGACCACATCCGCGGCAACCGGGGACCCGACTGGATCGTCGACTTCGTCGCCACCGAGTTCGGTCCGAGCCTGCCGGTCGACCACGACCACGTGTTAGCCGGTCGAGGGAACGATCACATCGGCTTCGGTAACGGTCGCGACAATGTGCGCGGCGGCCCCGGCCTCGACAAGTTGCGCACACAGCGCGATGCCTTCGTCGACAAGATCAACTGTGGTCCTGGCGCGGACGTCCTCGCCTACTACGGCGAGCGTGACCGTAAGGACGTCGTCAAGCGTTGCGAGCGGGTCGTCGTCCGTAACTGACGCTGGTGCCTCAGCGTCTACTTCGGCGGGCTGGCCGACCAGTCGGATTGACCCCGCTCGACCGGTGACTCGGTCAGCGGACGCGCGCCACCCGCGCCTCGTCCCAGACCGGCTCGGTCGACTCGTACACCGAACCGTCGCCGCCGAAAACCAGGAACCGGTCGAACCCTCGGGCGAACCAGCGGTCGTGGGTCACCGCCAACACGGTGCCGTTGAAACTGTCGAGCCCCTCTTCGAGGGCTTCGGCCGACTCGACGTCGAGGTTGTCGGTCGGTTCGTCCAGCAGCAGCAACGTGGCTCCCGACAGCTCCAGCAGCAGGATCTGTAGCCGGGCCTGCTGACCGCCGGACAACGACTCGAACCTCTGCTCCGAGGCGTGCGCCAGCTCATAGCGGTCGAGGGCTCGGGCGGCCTGCTCGCGCGGCATCCCGGCCCGATGGTCGTCTCCCCGGTGCAAGATCTGGAGCAGGGTGCGACCGACGAGCTCGGGATGTTCGTGCGTCTGCAGAAACCAGCCAGGACGCACCCGCGCACCGAGCCGCGCTCTGCCCGCGTGCCGCACCGGCGCGATAGGCATCTCTCCCACCGGACGGTGCTCGACGTCGGGGTCGGAACCGCCGGCGGCCAGCAGCCGCAGGAAGTGCGACTTGCCCGAACCGTTCGACCCGAGCACCGCCACCCGCTCGCCGTACCAGACCTCGAGGTCGAACGGCCGCATCAACCCCGTCAGCTCGAGCGACTCACAGATCACCGCCCGCTTGCCGGTGCGGCCACCGGTAAGGCGCATCTTGACCTGCTGCTCGCGCGGCTGGTTCTCGGGTGGCCCAGCCTCCTCGAATCGGCGCAGCCGGGTGACCGCGGCGTGGTAGCGGGAGGCCATGTCGGAGTTGTAGGCCGCCTTCTGCTTGTACATCAGCATGAGCGCCCGGAGCTTGGCGTGCTCCTCATCCCAGCGCTTACGCTGCTCCTCCAGGCGAGCGAACCGATCCTGGCGCGCTTGGTGGTACGTCGCAAAGCCGCCGGGGTGCACCCAGGCAGTGTTGCCTGCCGCTCCGAGCTCGACGGTCACCACCCGGGTCGCCGTGTTGTTCATCAGCTCCCGGTCGTGGCTCACGAACAGGATCGTCTTGGGCGACTCGCGCAGCCGCTGCTCGAGCCACAGCTTGGCCGGCACGTCGAGGAAGTTGTCGGGCTCGTCAAGCAGCAGCACCTCTTCGGGACCGCGCAGCAGCGCCTCGAGCACCAACCGCTTCTGCTCGCCTCCGCTGAGCGTAGCCAGATCTCGACACCTGGCCTTGTCGTACGGGATCGAGAGAGCAGCGACCGTGCAGACGTCCCAGAGCACCTCGGCGGCATAGCCGCCGGCGTCAGCCCAGTCCGAGAGGGCGTCGGCGTACCGCATCTGGGTCTGCTCGTCGTCGGCCTCCATCATCGACAGCTCGGCCGACTCAAGGCGGCCAGCGGCCGCCTGCACGCGGCTCGACGCCACAGACAGCAGCAGATCGTGTACCGTCAGCCCGTCGTTGTCTTGAGTGACCAGCTGGCGCATCACCGCGAGACCGCCAGAGCGGGTCACCGCGCCGGCGTGCGGGGTCAGGTCACCGGTGACGATGCGCAGCAGCGTGGTCTTGCCAGCGCCGTTGGCGCCGACCAACGCGACCTTGGCTCCCTCGCCGACTCGAAACGACACGTCGTCGAGCAGCACCCGGCCATCAGGAAGCTCATAGCGCACTCCGGCTACATCGACATGTCCCACGACCGCTCATCCTCCCCCGCTGCGCCTCACTCCCGCATCCCCTTTCTTTCCGCCGAGACTCACGCCGGGTGGCCATGATGCTGCATCCACTCGGGGGCGAGAATCGCCATATCGTGTGCATCGACCCATGCGTCCCCCCAGCGCAGCGCGTCTCGACGCGTCCCCTCGTGGACGAATCCCACCTTCTCGTAGACGCGACGCGCCCGGGGGTTGAAGTTGAACACCTCGAGCGAGAGGCGATGCAGTCCCACGACCTCGAACGCGTGCGCGAGGATCAATCGGGTCGCTTCAGTGCCGAAGCCCCGGCCGAACGCGCGCGGACCGATCAGCGCGATGCGAAACGAGCAGGACAGGTTGCTCGCGTCGAACTCGTTGAGGACCGACTCCCCGACGTACTCGCCCGTCGCCTTGTCGATGATCGCGAGGTCGAGACGATCGCCGTGCCCCCCGCGAGTGCGGTACCACTCCGCCAGCGCCTCCCTCCCCGGCGGCTCGTCTCTTGGGGAGCTTCCGGTCAGCCGGCCGACCTCCTCGTCGGTGACCAGCTCCAGCAGTCCGTCGACATCGTCAGCGGTAACCGGGCGCAGCACCACCCGCTCCCCGACAAGTGTCGGCTTCTCAGCGAGGGTGACAGGGGTAGCCACGGCCGACATCCTGCCCGATGACCTGCCGACTGGTCAGTGCAGGTCCTTGAGCGCGTCTTCGATTGCGCGGTGAAACGTCGGGTAGGCGTAGATCATCGACCGCAGCGTCGCGGTTGGCACCTGCGCGTGTACGGCGACGGTGAGCGCCGACAGCACCTCGCCTCCCGCCGGTCCGGCTGACGTCGCTCCGACCAGCACTCCCCGATCGGCGTCCTCGACCAGCTTGATGAGACCCTCGTTGCCGACCTTGTGGATCCAGCCGCGTGAGGACGACGGAACCTGCGCGACGCCGACGC
>JAABUR0100004338.1_pt1 | contig 19038 bp, 18 predicted proteins | sample 5560091 | NCBI WGS metagenome assembly JAABUR01 (sample SAMN10711879, study PRJNA513375) | rock metagenome | isolation source: Antarctica rocks | place: Antarctica: Victoria Land, University Valley sud | reverse complement strand
CGCACCCACGACTGAGCGAGACTAATCTTCCTCTCAACATGACTCCTGACAGTCCCAGCAACCGAGATCCTCTGCAGCGCTCTTTCAAGCGTGAAGCTTCCCCAGACGACCGTGAGTTGTATCGCAACATGCCTGCGTTCAGACAGGGGCGGGAAGCTAATGAGGCATCTGCATCAGTTATCGGACCAAATCTTCAATCTCTTTACGACCTTCCGGCTGAATCAGCTGACGATGAGAGGGATGAGGATGATGATGATGTCCCCGAGAGTGCATCGGAAGTTGTAGACCCTTTTTGCACGGCTGTACCAAAATGTGTTGCGAATTCAGGCGATCACCGCAAGGTGGTCTCCCACATCTTCGGTCGCAACAAGACATGTACGAGTCAGATCCCGCCCGAGTGCTGGATTCTCTACTGCCGGAAGCATTACCAACGTCATCGGTATCGCGCCAAGAACACCGGCTGGAAGCGCACGCAGTTCGACGTGATCAAACGGCAGCTCACGAGGTTGGAGAGCTGGGGAGGGGTCATTGACTGGGAAATAGCATTAAGGAAGAAGGAGCGTGACGAGTTGGCCATAGAAAACCGAAAGGCGCTTCTGAACGGCACCCGACCAACGTACCGAGAAAGCTTCCTTGAACCACACCTGGGTAGGGGAAAGTCTTTTCGTGACGTTGATCGCATCTTGACTGTCATCGAGAACGAAACCAGATCATCCGACGCCGCAGACCTCCCTGGGTTCGAAATCCTCCCCAATATCGACTCAAAGCTCCACCCCCCTATCAAGGCAAGTCAGAATTGCACGGCGCGGGGCGGCAATACGCACACCTCAAAGTCAAAGATCTCCAAGAAACGCAAACGTGCTGCCAGTACAACCGCCGCCGCGAAGTTACCTGCCGCTGTAGCAAGTTCACCTACCGCTGACACAAGACCACCTCGAAAGCGACGCCATCTGGTCCAAGCTTCCCGTTTGATAGACACTTCGATAACATTGCGCGGCGATGATACACAGCCAAGCTCCCCTGCGCCACCGACCGTTCTCGGCTTCCAGTCCATCAACCGACAACCACACCGACAGCGACGACTGCCGATCCGCTCCGCCCGGGACGACAACGGGAAAGCTCGGGACAGCACGGATGGATCTCAGTATTGCGAACAGACTGACGAGGCCTGAATACGCGGCTTTGTGCCCACACGCTCGCGCTTTAGTCTTGGTGCCACTAAGGTGACAGCGCTATTGTTCAAAGGATGAAGGACGCGAAGATGCTAAGCTTCCTGGTAGCGGTGGACGCGATAGACAAAGAGCTTGTCGACCTGCGTATGCTTGTAAAAGTTCTGTCCATGGAGGCTTCTTGTCCAGGACTAATCTGTTTTTCCCCTTTGTCAGACCTGCGGTTCTTAGTCAGTTTGTCTCTCCGAGTCAATGGGCTACGTTGAGTTTTTTGTATGCCGATAATGAAATTCATGTTCCCAACCGTTCAGGTGTCGTGACATGGTGACGCTGTGATACTTGTTTGTGAATGAAATTCGAGTCTTTCACTATATTCGCCCATGAACGCTCGGACTTCCCTCCGCCAACTTTTTCAAAACCCACAATATCAATTAGTTCACTTGCGTTTACCCCCACGCTTCGCTCAAATGAGGATAGATTCATCTGTGCACACACGATAGAGTTTAGGCAAGTTTATTTAGGCAAGTTTATGTAGGCCAGAGGGATCGGGTTTAAGGGGTTGAATGCTGTATTCGAGGTACGATGACACAGCGTTGGGGACAACGGACCAGGATGGAGAAAAGCGAGAGATCGGAGGCAGGTTTTGTGCGGTGAGATGTTATCCAATGCTGTAGATATGAATACACTTATGTTATAACTTCTATAGGTAGACAGACGATGGCAGGTAAGTTCGCTTTAGAATTTAAATATACATGCTACATATTCGTGCGCCCGTCCCTTGCGAGGCGACCTTGACATGTTATATGATATACCCTGCTTCTCCAACTGCCAGCCCACAATCACCAAAGACAATACTGCCTCTGCGCCGTAATCGCTCTATCCTTCAAGGGCACCCACACCTTCTTTCTCAGCCGCTTCTGCTCCCTCTCCTCCGCCAATCGTATCCGCGTCGATTCTTCCTTGAGCACAACCGAAATGCCTAGAAGTGCCATCAGTCAGCCGCCCGCACACACGTCAACTTCTGACACTGATAAAGAAGACTCACTTGTTGAAGGGTGCCTTAGAATATTCATCTGTCCCCTGGCCCTGAACTCTGGCGACCGGTCATACTGACCCCTTCCGACCCATGCCTGATCAACGTATATATTCGTTTTGTCGCTCACGAACCTTCTTTTTCCTTTCTTGTCTTCTACCACCATACCTGGAGAATCCTCTGTCGTGTCTTTGCTTGGCATGCTGGCCTTCCTAGTTGTCGGATCCACCTTCACTGGACCTAGACCCAATCCCATACCTCGCGACACCATAGCCTCGTCTCGTGCGAGTCTTAATTGTTTCAACACATCTGCGGCTGCTTTCTTTGCACTGAATCGCATCTGCACCATTGCCTCCTCGATCGGCTTGCCAGCGATCTGCCTCGCCAAAGGTCCTAATTTTTTGATGCTTGTCTTAAACATAGGCGACTTTGACAGATGTGATCGCTCGGTTCTCAAAATTTTCTTTGTCTTATTCAGACGATATCGTTGCTGTATATCCTTGATCACCATTTTCCTCTGCCAGCGCTTTCGCGCCATAGGTCTAGGGTCAAGTGCAGCGGCCATGGTGATTGGGTCGCGGTACAAGGCTTGAGGAACGTCCTTGGCTTTAGGTGCTGCTTCATCGAAGATAGAGGACGAATCGAGGTCGCCGCGCTTGGGCATGTTGTCTTCGGGGCCCGGGGGTTTCTGTTTGAGGAGGTTGGGATTTGAAGGATCGAGAAATTCCTTGGCTGGCTTTTTCCGGCCAAGGAAGCGTTCTAGTATTGTGCGGCGGGTGGCGACGTTAAGGGTGATGGAAGGGAGGAGATGGTGGGGGTGGGGGTGGAAGGGTTTGAAAGCGGTGGCTAGGAGGGAATAGCATTAGCGACTAGAGATAGAGCATTGGTGGGATATATAAAGACAAACCTGAGCGAGCCAGGCGCCACGATGAATTGGCCGCGCTCATAACGATGAGGAGGTTGTAGCTACCTCTAAGCTTTGGGTCCTTGTGTAGAGGTCAGGTACGAGTAATGAGAATTCACCTCAAATTTGGCTTTGCAAGCGCTGCCGCGTCTGCCGCGTCTCACACGGAGCTATCATCTGCCAGGCGACATTTATCTCTCTGCAAACCAATGGTCATCTGCCTAGATGGCAAGATGGAAGCACATTCATCCAGAAGGATACCCAAAATCTACGGCCGAATCATGGAGGCTCTTCGCAAGGAAATTCGAAGACTACGAGGTGTACAACGCTATAACATACAGACCTTCCGCCGCCAACCTTGGCAAGAGATCTCAGGATCTTTCGGAGATCTTGGGACTCTTTTACCAATCATGATAGCTTTAGCTAATAATAAATCCATCTCTCTGTCAAGTACACTCGTCTTTGGTGGTCTAGCGAACGTGTTCACAGGCCTGTTCTTCGGGATTCCTTTACCAGTTCAACCTATGAAAGCTATTGCTGCGGTCGCCTTGCGACAACGCTTCAATGAGGCGGAGACAATATCTGCTGGGATCTTTGTCGCAGCAGTCATCGGCTTTTTTAGTTTCACTGGACTATTGCAGTGGTTTACGAAGAAGATACCTATACCAGTCATCAAAGGGATACAGATGGGTACCGGACTTTCACTTGTCACGTATTCTGGTACTCTACTTCAAACACCTTTGGGTTGGTTTGACTATCAATTTTGGTCGCTCGCCATTGCGATCATCGCTTTCCTAGCGCTTTTATGGACCCCTTCATCTACAAAGGTACCTTACGCATTAATTATTCTACTATCCGGTATTGTCGGTTCGTTCCTATGGAGGCCTTTTGGGTACAGGGATGGATTACCTTCGCTCGGTATATGGAGACCTCATGTAGTTATCCCCTTGCCATCTGAATTCAGCACTGGCACATTACAAGCTGGTCTGGGGCAGGTGCCGCTAACGACACTAAATTCTGTCGTTGCAGTCACCTTTCTGGCTGCAGACATTCTCCCTAATGTCCAAGCACCATTAGTAACATCGATGGGGCTGAGTGTAATGGCCATGAACCTCGTTGGCTGTTGGTTTGGTAGCATGCCAGTATGTCATGGTTCTGGTGGACTAGCTGCTCAATATCGTTTCGGCGCACGATCTGGAGCGAGCATAATATTCCTTGGCCTGTTGAAGCTCTTGCTCGGGCTGTTTGCTGGAGATTTTACGACAAGGATATTGTCCGGTTTTCCCATTGGTTTACTGGCTGTCATGGTCGTTGCAGCTGGGTTGGAGTTAGCGAATGTAGGCGAAAGCCTTAATTCCGCCAGCGTTCGGGACTTGAGAGTCTGCAAGGATGACGATTCCGACGTCGAAGCGGGAGGAAATAGAAGTAGTGATAGGATAATGAAGGATCTCACAGACGAAGAAAAGAAAAGAAGATGGTCAGTTATGCTTATCACTGTAGGTGGAATACTAGCATTTCGAAATGATGCTGTAGGATTCCTCGCTGGAATGCTCTGTCACTGGAGTTTCAAATTGCAAGATGGCTGGGAATTGCGCCGGTCGCAAGCAGAAGGTCAAATCAGATTGGAGGATGAAAGGCAAGGTGAAGGGTCTCGGATCCTGCCGCAAGAATAACCATAGTCTTGCACCAGCACAGTGGAAATGAAACGACTTAATGAGAAATCGAATGTTTGACGATTACTATGCATAATATATGGAATCCACCAGAATCGAATAGTCTTTCTACCCAAGCTTTGAACATCAAATATAGTCCTCTCACCGTTAGCACGATATTGGGTCAAGAAGAAACATACACATACCAAGAATATGTAACAACTGAGACTTTAGTATTGGTCGTAGGAACCCTGAAATTTACTACCTGAGCAATCCAGCTACCACAATGGGTCTCCTCGATTCAACCACCGCAAACTTTCAACCCCATCTCCCAAGAACTTCTTTGGCCACCTGAGCAAGACCAGAAAATTACATCTTTTCCGTATCTTTTCATTCAACGAGTACTGTAAAATTTAGATCCAGCAAATTGCTGTCGCTCTCAATCTGTGTTCGCGAACACTTGATCTGCCAAAGCCACTTGATCCCAAACCACTTATTCTTGACGTGTACGTTAAACTCTCAATTTACAGTACATCCCAATAAAGCAAGACAGACTTTCATACCCGGCAAAAAACCTCTACCTACAAAATCCCACGTATACTGTATCCAACCCCCAACCTTATAACAAGCTACATCCACCGAATTGCCACAAGTCTACCATCTCCCACAGTACCCAACGAAGACATATCAGCATCAAAACCCACCTTCGACCTATCTCTTAAGAAACCACGTCCCACAGCAACCGGAAACGGAGACCTAAATACCACCAACGATTCCAGTTGATTTCAATTTACATCCTCAACCTCCCTCAGCCAAAAGCTTCCCTGGCAACAAATACACCCTTCCAAATGAAAACATGGCCAAGTACTGTACCGGAAACGCGGATTCGCATATTCGTGGATATTACTTACTCCATGGACTCCATGCTCTGCTCCATAGCTCAAACGATACTCGGTGTCTCAAAGCCCTTATTGATGGAGAACCCCACCCACGAATATGTCTAAATTCCTCATCAACAGGAAACCCTCATTCATCGACGGGAAACCCCCTCGATGGATCAAATAATTCTATTCAGACCAAGCCAGTATTAACCCCTGCTAAGACCAAGTCCATGACCTACACCAGGCTTCTCACCCCCACCCCTGCAAACGATAGGCTTCTAACGGAGCAACATCGCAACAGCCAAGATGGCAGACAGACGTGGTAAGATCAGTCGGAAATATCTGGTATTCACGTAGGCTAAAAACCGAAGAAGCGCAAACCCTTCAGCTTCATAAGTATTTAGTTCCTTTAATCGAAAAGATAAGAAAAGTCATAATTAAACACACTATGAATACACACACCTTTTGATCCATCCATCTCCATTTTTACATATATTCATAAAGTGAGCTTCACCATCCATGAGATAAAAGATCTCCCATGGTTCGCAACACATACCCCCCCCCCCCGGAATTCTTAGAAACAGTGACAAGTAGCCCATCTCACATAATATAAAACTCCCAATCAGATTCATGTCGAAAAAGCCAAGGAGAGTTACCAACACGCAGTACAAACCCCGCATCACGGGATATGAATTCTTCCTAGCCTTCTAGAACCTAAAAAAAAAACCCCCAAAAAAACTTGAGATACCAGAGATATGTACCTGGGTGGTATTATTAGGGGAAAATTAAGCCCAGTACAATAAAACCGTCCGTTTCCGCCCGTAAAAATTTCTCGTCACTTATGTAGGAGCTTACTGAGACCTCTGGAACCAAGGCTAAAGAGGTGGATAGGTAGGATTCAATAGAGCTGGCCTTGATAGCAGGAATGGGATGAATCGGGCGACTTGAAGAGACCTTCAAACCCCATCTGAGCCCTGATATCCATTCCTAACGTAGATGGGCTTCAGTACAGCGTACAAGGGTATTACAATACCGCACCTGAAAAGATCACTGATACCGATACCCGAGCTACATCAACTCAATACTATAAACCCCAGGTTCCATAACGGGACATCGAAATTCAAGATCCCTCAAACGCCGTTATGGTATCACATCCCCACCAAATCTCAGATTACTATGATCCCGAAAGATTCAGACACCGCGGAACTATCACGCACCAATGCGTTAGCAAAACTTCCAGAAACAAATATATCCCATCAATGGTTCTTGCAAAGACGCAACTCACCAGCCTAACGACCAAAAACCACACCGCCCCACAAAACCTGAACAAGCTCAAGCCCGCCACACTCCACAGGACCACCGCCATATAGACCGTACTCCGCTGCGTCGTGCTGTTGCCCACCACCACCCTCTCCAGCCCGCCCGCACTCAAGACCACGGCCGCAAGCGCAAAGTTGCAAAACATCCATACGAGCACGACCGCGGATCGAAATCCCTTGTAATAGTCCTCCTGATGCTCGCTCTCCGACACGACTTTGACTTCCTTGGGAGCTTTTTGGGCAATCTTAGCCAGCTCAGCCTCGTATTGGGTGTTGAGGTCGTCAGAGTCCTGGGGGATGTTGACGTCGACTTTGCCGCCTGGTTTCAGGACGGCTGAGGGAAGCTTTTCAGCGGTATCGGGGCCTTTGGTGCCCCAGGTGATGTCGTGGGTGTTGCAGAAGGCGTAGACGTTAAGGATGTTGATGTAGGTTGGGGTAAGGAGGAGGTATTGGAAGAAGGATGTGAAGAGGTGCCAAGGGTCGAAGAAGAGGAAGCTAATGACGAACCAGAGAATGTAGGTTGAAGCGAGGGAAACGATGAGGGTGAAGAATAGCGGGTTTTTGAAGAGATCGGAGATATTGAAGCCCTTTTGATGCGTTTCCATTTGAATCGAGCGGACGGTGATGAAGACAGAGGCGAAGATGAGATACACCATGATGCCACACCAGAAGTAGACCATAGTCATGTAGAATTTGTTTGAACCTTGGGGGCGGTTTCCGAGTGCGAGGACGAAGCAAGTAAGCAAAGTAGCGAGGTAAAGCCATTCGAAAACGACGCCAAGGATGTTTCCCGTGGTGGAGAGAAGGTCTTTGTCGCCGAGTGAATTCGTGAGGATGTGGAAGACGAGGAAGAAGTTGCCGATAGCGAACCAGGCGAAGAGCATGTTGATGGTTTGGTAAGAGAACTCTACCAGAAACATGAGCTTGCGCAAGAAGCTGTGGCCACTTCGGTAGATTTGGTAGAAATGTGCTAGGGCGTAGACAGCGGCGAAGAAACTGCCGTTCAACCATCTCCTCCGCTGCATGATAAACTCGGCCATGGTGTCTGGTACGTCTGTCTCGCCAGTCGACGATTTGACATACTGCAGTATCCATCGACAGTTCCTCTTCGCCACAAGTTCGAAACACAGGATTCGGTCCTCAGCCAGGTACATATTGGCGGTGAAAATACCCGCGTTTGCTCCGTGCATCTTCTCACCTGCAAAGTATTTCTCAAGTGGCCCCGAGCCGTTCTTATCGTTTTGCAGGGCAACATATCGATAGGCGGAGAAAGCTCCTGGTAACACGGAGATGAACCCAAACGCAGATTCAAGAGGTTTGTCAAGAATATTGCTCATCTTGTACTCAAAGTTTTGAGTGGCAACCAAAGGATTTATCAATTTCTTGCCCGCGTTTAACATGACTTTGATCTCTCCACAGGCTCCACCGCACATAGGCTCTAGATCGAAGGCTTTCCATAGATGATATATTGAGTCTTTACCTGGTCTGGTTCCCGCGTCAAGCAGAACGCAGATATTGGGATCCAGTACACGGCCAAAAGCCTGAAAGAACCATCTATGCGAATTGATTTTCTTCTGATTCTTCTCCTTCAAACAAAATATCATCTGCACAGGAGTACCTCCTTTGGGCTTTACCACTACGGTCTTGCCCTTGAGGTCCAAGCCCGCTTGCGTAGTGTACTCGTAGATGTGTGCTGTGACGTCTTTGCCGCTCACCTGCTGCTTAGCAATACCATCCTGGTATACACCAAGACCTGCCAATACAGCTCTCGTCCGCGGGTTGATCTTCGCACGCCCATCGCTGACCACACAGACGACGATCTTCTTCCACGCTTCCTTACCCCAGGTTTTACTGTTCGTCCTGGAGCACATATGCTCAATGTTCTTGAATACACCGGTCATGGTTCTTGCGAAAAGAAAGTCGTCTTCGTTGTACATTGTAACAACGATGAAGAGTTCAGTGTGTCTTGGCTTCGCAAAAAGCCGCTGCCGCAGCGTAAAACGCTCGTCGTAGAAATCTTTCGGATCGCAAGTTGCCGCAGAATATCGCATGTGGGTAAACTCATCTCTTTCTGGAGGTTCGGCGTGAGGTACTTGACTCAATAGCCTTGGCGGTATAGGGCAATCGAGCACCAAGTTGCCGTTGAACAGTTGTACCTCCTTCACTGTCTTCCATCGCCGGATAGGTGCAGGACTTGGGGTTGTGCCAGGAGGAGGAGCATCGTATCTATCCTCGAATGGCGGCTGTATTTGCGGGTTTGGTCCGTAGGCGCTATCAGCTTGGAGAATCGGTTGATGATCGTTGTCGTCATAGTATGGTTGCTCGTCTTGCGGATCAAATTGAGAAAACGGCGGTGGGCCATGTTCGTGTAAAGTAGGTTCGTATGGTTGCTGATAGTAGGCATTATGATGCTCTTCCGGAGATATGGCGTAATCATTACTTGCATAATCGTAGCCCTGTCTGGACAATGGGTTGTGGCTTTCATAGTGCTCGTTGTGATTGTGCGAGTTTGCTATGTTCTCCACTGAATATGTAGGTTGTGCTGCCAGTCTATCTCCAGGGCCCATGGGGATTTGTAGAGGTGCTTGCTGAGGCCTGTACGGTCCATCTTCAAGGGTATAGCCTTGCAGTGGCCGGCCGGGGGAAGGAGTGCGACCTGCGCGGGGATCCATTGGAGGTTGGTGGTATTCCTCTTCTTCGTCTGGGTACCGTCCAGAATAGTCTACAGTTTGTTCACGTCGTCAGTATACGAACGTTTGAAGGCCGGAACAAGACAGATGCTGAAACAGCGTCACGTGTGGTAGAATATCGAGGGAATAAAGAGTGAGTAGGATCTCAACAATGAAGCGTTGCTACGAAAGGAAACATGTGACTACCTAGGCGATTGTATGCCATGGTGTTTGAGATAAATGAGGCAGGGTTGAGCCGAGGAATGTTGGTTGTCTGCTATCGCGGCAGATTCGTCACCTATCGAGGCGGATCTCGAGGGATTCCAGATTCTATCCTTAAGGCGGGGACATGCACGACTGACGATTAGATGGTTGTTTGTTTGTTGCTATGGCTACTCGCAGGAAACGGTACAGCCCTCGAAGTTTCGCACAGATCTCGCAGAGCTTCTCTCAATGACCTTCACAGACAATTATGTTTGTATAAGATCGTATGAGCGAGGAGCTGAAGATGTGGTTCTGCACACTCTTCCTGTTGCAGGCGTAAATAAACGACCCCCTGCAGCCCTAGCTCAGCCTCAACGACGCGTTACTCTTTTTCGCCTTTCCGCCCTCAATCCCATCGCTTCTCCACCAAGACCTGCACGCCTGTGCAACGCGTAATGGCTAGCACGGAAGCCACCTCGCCTGCCCGGCCAGTCGTCGTGCTCTTCGTCTGCCTGGGAAACATCTGTGAGCCCTCAGCCTCGCGTGGCGAAAGCCGTCTCTCGCTAATACTCTGCACAAGGCCGTTCTCCCATGGCCGAAGCCGTACTGCACTCTTTGGCATCTTCGCACCCAAGGCTGTCTCATGTTGATTCGGCAGGGACAGGCGCATACCATACGGGTGCCCCGCCGGATTCGAGGACGATGAGTACGCTTGAGGATAATGGGATTGCGGGCTACGACCATGCTGCCCGGAAGGTTCAGGCTAGTGATTTTACAGAGTTCGACTATGTTCTGGCTATGGATGATGATAATTTGTATGACTTGGAGCGGGCACGGCAGAGGGCCATGAAGAATAGGGGTGCGACGGGGAAGAAGGCAAAGATCATGCTGTTTGGTGATTTTGGGGGAAGAAAGGGAGAGCAGGTTGGAGATCCTTATTACGGTGCGACGGACGGGTTCGAGATTACTTATGAACAGATGGTGAGATTCTCAAAGGGGTTCATCAAGGATGTGCTCGATGGAGAAGAAATCATTTCATCATAAGTCTTTGATTGCGAATGGATTTGAGATACATGGCGGTCCTGCTTTTCTATTGCATAGCGCTGGAGGACTTTTGCATACACCTGAGAATAACCACCATAGACACTGCGGTGATAGATGAATCATCTGATCTTTTCGCGACTTCAATTTCCGTACATTTGGATCTCGTTCGTACGCCTACACAACGCTATGTACTCACCATCCAGCGCACGAATCCGTCCATCAGTCTTCCAGCCAAAATCTCATAAAACGGAGCTCTGAACGGAAATATCCGATTTGCATACGCAGTACTTCTACCATCATTGGTTTTGACAATCCGAGTGGTTTGTTGGGAAACGAAAGGCTTCAGCACTATCAGGTCCTTTATCTTGTGTGCATCAAAAGGTGTACGAGGGAATCCAGTGATCTTGTGCTGGCATTAAAGCCTGTGTGCAGTTTTTGTGACTGGAATACCGTTCTGAGAGATGGTGGATAGAAGTAGTGTCACAGTAAGTGAAATGGATGGATTGGTAGTGCTATAGCAAAACGAAGTGCACACTTGTAATAGGAAAAGCTATACATCTAATGTAGAACAAACAGCCATTGAGGTGTTTATGCAAGGTTATTAGCGCTCCTGTAACGATTACCGATTGAGATATGAAAGTAGTGTAAGTTGACCAACAAAGCCATAGTACAAGTGACTTCTCTGATTGCATAAAATATCAAACAGTGGCCATGGACGGTAATTAGGTAAGAAACGTAGCAGAACCTTTCGTACTTCTTTGATTAATCATTCGCGCTACACCAAATGCGGAATATACAATGACCAGTCAACAGTATCAAAAACACCAGGTGGCAGCGATCGTAAGCCAACAAACAGCTCAACTAGAATGAAGAGTCGAGAGAGTATGTGAACAGCCATTAGAAGGAACATAAAGGGCCAGCGAAACCATTTTCGGAAGGGTATTGTCAGTCAAATCAGGACTAGAGACCCCACGGCACACGATGCACATACTCTCCACAGAATGCATTCGGCATAGGTTGGAAAATTGAAGTTCCACGGCCGCCATGTGAAATGCACACAACAGGGTCCCAACTAAACCCGTCAATAGGCCCTCCAGGTTTGTCGTATGATAATTTTCTGCTTTATAGTCGTACTGGTCAGTCGAGAATTCATTCGGGATCATCTGGGCTTTGAATTGTTCTGGGGTGAGTCGCTGATCCCACATTGGGTCTCGCGCTCGGAGCTGAGCAAGATGGGTCTCGGTGATGGCGGGGGCCATTATTGTCGTCGTGGTTTCCAGATCGAGGGGTTTCTCCCAATAGAAAAAGTATGTAAGAAAGGTACTGCCAATCAGGGGGATAATACTCATTTCCAAAGTCGTGAACGGCAGACGCTGGAATAAACGTCCGATAATTTGGATCAGAAACCAAGCAGCTTGTGCACAGTTAAAGCCCTTTGCCATAGCATCCGCCTTACTTCTATCCTTGATATCTTTTCTTTCCATGTCAGAAAGGTCAATGACATTAATTTGCCACAGCCAGCGCAGATCAATCCATGTGAATCCATATCGGGCGCCGTCGGCGCTCTGCACAACCAGTCCGCCCATCAGTGCATAATAAGTATGCATCATGGTCCACCATTCGTAACCGAATTGAGCCTTCACTGCGGCAACAGATCGGCGTGCTTGAACATACTGGTAGAGGGCGTTGACGGTCGTGTATTCAGGGGCTATCGCGGTGAAGATCATCCATCCGACCTTACGAAGTAGCTTTTTCAGTCTGCTATCTTTTGGGTTTGGAATGTTGAGATGCTGTCCAGTCCAGGTGCATAGGAACAGGGTCGTCAGGCAGGTCCACAGTATATTGAAAGTGCCACAGCCATGGGGCTCTGGAACAAAACCGTAATCTATTCCGTCATAGGTGGTAAAACTATGTGCAAAAACCATATGTATGAGTGCTAATATCAAACAGAACGAGAGTAGAAAGGGCATAGCTTTACTAATTCGTAATTCAAAATAAATACATGAAAGTATAAAGCTGTCTTTGATAGCTTTTCAGCGGCACGAAAACAGGGTTTATCGGATGAGCTCAAATTGCCCTTACCGCCGAACATTATTTAAATTGTGAATTAGAGAATTCAAAGTTAAATATGAGATCTTCAGGTTTCAGACCTACTGACGGGTGGAGGCCAGAGGATTATGCATTATGCATGTGGTTGGTGTATATGGTGAGATTGCTAAATAATGGAGGCGTAAACTATGTAGGTAGAACTGGATCTAACAGGTTGAATATCTTGGTTCGAAGCCTGAACATTGAGTTTGGTGTATGTTTCGAGAAAATCCACGGCGCTAAGAGCGGGCTCAGACCCTCAAGCAAGAATATCCGTCTTCAGGAAAATCTAAAAGTCTATATAGGCACCTGATTTTATTAAGCAAGACTGTATCACGATGGGAGCGTTATCAAACAAGTTCCGCTAAGGCAATTAATTAGTAACTACGGCTAGCGCGCTTAAACTTTCCACACAAGGCTCCAAGCGCCTAAACTCCGACAACACCCCTATTTGCTCTAATCTCCACCTCCCTCCCCTGCCTTTTATCTCCCACCCCTCCCTGCCCCTCGTCGCCTCTCCCCTCCTAAGCCCTAGCCCGCCCCGCTTTCACCATCCCACCACCCCCATCATCTCTCCCCCTTAACCCTCTTCTCAACCCCCTCCAACCGCTCCCTCATCTCCCTCTCCGACCTTCTCTCTGTCACTAACCCCAAAGGCACGCGTTCAAAATTCTGCCCTCTCTCCAACCAGTCTTTTAGCTGTGGCGTTGGTGGGGCAGGGAGGCGGGAGAAGGATTTGAAAGTGGGGCGAGGTGGGGGAAGAGGCGTGGAGGCGTGGCTATGGGTGGCGTATTAGTAGGGAGGCTTAGGGTGTGGGAGGAGGGTACGTGGGGGACGAACGGCATTGGTGACGGAATGGCAAGTGCGGATCTGGGAAGGAAGGACCGAAGCGAGCGACGTAGCTGGATTGGAGGGGCGTTGTGAGAGAAACGGGTGTGGTGGAGGTTTCGGTGCGTGGAGCTATTCCCGGTATATTTCTCTCATCTATGAGGACGAAAAATAAAGTCCTCGAAGAATGGCATGGTGGCTCTATATAGGTGTCTTATGACCGTTCCTCGCATCTAAGAACCTCTTTTTTCCGAGATTGAGATCTTTCTTCCTGAGGCTGACAGCCTGAGGCTGACAGATTGGTCTCGTCCTGTGTCAATTCTTTGTATTGCGCTGTTGCTTCTTTCCTTTGGTGTAATGGTTTCCAGGTATCTAGAAGTCCTGCCAGTCCTCCCCCACGGTCTTTGGCTGAACTGCCCTGTACTGTTTCGCCTTGTTCTATACACTCGTGGGACATGAAGCCGTGGCGCTTTAGGCCGCATTTTCGGGTTAAAGACTCTTGCCGTTGCCTCAGGGAGAACTTAAGCTAGGCCGCACCGTGTTCGGGAAGGGACTCGTGCGGTCCGTTTCCCAAAGAGTCCTCCATGAAAGCCTACCTAGTCCTCCATTGCGTTTATCCACGTTTGGGGAGGACTGGGCTGTGTTGTCGTGCTAGTAGGGGATGTTAACCATCCTGACAGAGTATCCCCAGCAATGATTAGGAGATCAGGGTGCGATCCGAATCTTGTGACGAGTAGTTGAAAGACATGGCTTAATGATACTATGTATTGCAAAGTGTACAAAGTAGAAATTTTATTCGCAGGGAAGACATGTGAACGTGACGCTTGAGTATTACAGATCATATGGTATTATTGTTCATAATATATAAATTTCGATTAAAGTATCCCTGCGCTTCAGGCTGCTTTTACCAGACCCATACAATGGAATATCTGACATTGAGATTACACTAATCAAAGGCATCCTTGTTAGTAAATCTTCCGTTAAATCTTCCGTCTATCATGTTTTGGAGCGCTCTGCCGTGTTGTCTTATCGATAAGTCCATGTACAACTCTGCGATGTTTGCGTAGATTGTCTGTCCGACTGCACTCTATGCCGCATCCTGGCTCTGGACAAACGAGCTTTATGCGCCGAATGTGAGTGTTGCGCATATGGCGCTGAAGATTCGTTATCCGATACACGCCTTTGAACGCTTGGCCACATGTCAAACAGCGAAGAATGGGCACGGGAGGAAGCGGAGATGTTGGGGAGCTGTTGCTAGGACTTGGTGAGGGTCTTGTAGGTGAATTCTCTAGTGAGCTGAATTGTGTGCTATTATAACTGGTGATGGAGCTCGTTGAAACCTTTGAAAAGCTGGAGGTCGAAGTCGTCGATGTAGAGCTCGTAGGACTAGGTTCTTGAAGCGATGTTGCCGATGTTGGCGTTCCTAGGCAAGATCGGTCCTGGCTAGGGACTGCAGCTGGACTATCTACCTGCTTGAGAACAGCAAGCATTTGACGCTTGGGGTTAATAAGCTCCAAACATATGGCTTGCACTTTATCAAGATTTGCGGCATAATAGCGATCTCGCCAGCTCGAACCAGATTGAGACATGGCATTGTCGCACAGAGAGGCTACGAGTGTCAGAAACTCCTCATATGCTTGGCGGGGTTGATAGCATCGCTAGCTAGCTGTTAGTATGCCTCTAAGCCATAATTCTTGCCAAGACTTACATTACCATTCAAGGCAAGGTTGACTTCGACTTCGCGAACATTGCGTAGCACCCCATCACACAAATCGATTGTTGTTGTCATAATGGCATCGCAAAAGCCTTTCATCGCAGGCAGCTCCACGAGTGGCATGAGGATGTAATTTTCGATCATCTGGATGTGGGCCAACGACTGTTCCGACTGCAACGGTGAGTGGAGTGAGTGGCTCCTCTCCCCGTCTGCTATACCTACATAGTCAAGGGCTATGAACTCATCAGCCGAGAAAATTTGACGGTCTTGAACAACGAATTACCATCTAAATAGTGTGAGCAAACCCTGATAACTTTCCCGCTCTTCAAAGTGTCCAGTACGTCAGTTTGGCTTTCAAGTCCAGTGGACGGACGTGGTGATTGTTCGAATAGTCGAAGCATAAAGCTGTCGGAATTTCCATCGGATAAAAAAGCATGGTCTTCCCACTCAAAGGGATTGTATTTCGAAACGGGAGGTGACATCTGCAAAGGTCTTTTCGACTGGACGACTCCTTGCCGCACTAATTCCGGTATCTCCGGTGGCGACCAAATCAGAAAAGCCACATCCGAAAATAGATGTTGATCTTGCTTGTCTGCTATAGCCTGACCCAGTTCTAGTATGTCTTGGAAGAATGCGTCCCACGAGTAAGCATCATCGTTCTCGTAGATTATGTATGCACAAGCGAAGGCAAGCTTGGCCAGTGAGAAGATTTCCATAAAGGTCCTTGGTAACACACCCCGAAAGCAATGTTGTATAGATTGAAGGCCCGTCTCGATAGGCGAACCCACCTGGAAACGTGTCATTCTCGCCGGTAGTCCGGGTACTGAAGACAGTTTCTTCATCCAGTAGTCATCCAAGACGGACACAAGATCCCGAAGATCCTTGATTAGTGTTTGTGACGTTGGCAGTTCGTCTTTAGAAAGTAGCCCGCCAGTATATCCATTTGCAAGCATCGAGGACCGAGGCTGGAGAGCACCATTGGTGAAATGCCTGTAAGGTCGACTGGGACCATCATCATCCTTGGCCGTGTGCCTTTTGGCTGGCTTCGTATTCGCAGATTCAGTGTTGGTCACGATTGATAGAACCGGCCGACGCGATTGGCTTTTCGAAGTCCATTGGGTTGAAGGACTCTGGATTGGAGAGACTGGGCTGAGTAAATCTGACCAGGTACTGCTGCCAATTGGAGAAATTGGACTGACGAGATCTGACAAGGGCGTAAAAGTAGATTCTCGGATCGTAAGCGTGGGTGAAATAGGACAAATGAGATCGAAAGCCTCTAGCTCATCTAGATCCATTAGGTAATCCGGTTGGGCGGAGAGCTCAGGTCTTTGCAGTTCATTGCTTAGCAACTCGTAACATGGAGGGTCGCTGCCACAAAGTTCCACTGGTGTCACGCTAGCGCTTGAGCACTTGAGCGCTGGCCCTGTTATACAAGAAGTAACGTTCCGGCTTGTGATGTCAGTCCCATAAATGTCCTGATCTTTCTGGTCCCCAAAATCGTGGTGCTTCAAGCATTCCGAGCTGTAATCTACTGTGTCAAGCTCATGTAGCCAAGACTTGTGGAGGCGACCTTCCAGCTCATGTCTATCTCGTGTTCGTTTGTTCATATGCCAGCGGTGTAGCGGGCTGGTTTTGCAGGGTAAGATAGGAGAAGCATTGTTCTGTCGTGAAAAGCTCTTCCAACCACCGAAGTGTTTGAAAAACGAGACGGCGCGCCGCAATTTTGTTTCCTTTTTCTGGACTAAATGTTGCGAGATCTCTTCGCTTTTTGACATAGGAGGGGTAAATTTCTCATGGCGACGACAGACCGGGCACTGATACCACCCATTAGAAAGCCGGGGGCACGCTGAAACATGATTCAAATAAGATTCGAGACTATCAAAGGCTTTCCCACAATACAACAGCGGGCAAACAGTGCGTTGTTGGGCAAAAGTGTCCGGTAGATCTTTGCGGGCGTATGCGGCCCAATACTGAAAAGCTATCTGGCACTCTTGTTGGGTGAGGTCAGCGAAAGAATAGCGGCTGCCACCTTTGCTAAGGTAATCTTTGAGTCTGCTCTCAGTTTGTCAGACAGAAAAAAAAATTGTTTGGGAGCGGTGATATCTCACGCGCAAGGCACGTATGGTGATTCAGCTCGTATCGGAAAAGGATGCATATTGTACTGTGATGGGGACACCGAGCAAGTCTTTGGGATGTTGTCTTGGATTGTTTATTAGGTACCGGTGGCTTTTTATGTGAGGTAGCTGAACAAATGGTCAAGGGCATCAAGATTCTAAGAGGTTCCCATGTGGGACCAGCTTGATATTGATTAAAACGCACATCCAGGACACAATCAGCTCTCATGGAGGACTTGTGGCTTGCAAAGTAGATTCCGAGGCAAAGGGAATCAATCGAACGTAAAGACCCGGTAAGTATTGTTCCTGATATCGGAAGCGGGGAGATTGCCGTCTGGAGCGGCCATGTAGGACTTTGTCCGCGAAGCTGCCCAATGATTGAAACCGACAATTCGCATTTCAGGATCTGGGGTAGCGTTTGTGGCCGTTCTGGGTTTTGGCTGGAAGACTCATTCTACCAACAGGAGTATACCGGAGCCCATCATGCAATGATCGACACACGCAGTCTGCGGTGGCTCTCCAACGCAAGGCTGCGCATTGGCCGAGATCGAGGATATCTTCGCACCACAGAACGACAGTAGCCAAAGAGGGGTAGACATACGGGAGCCTGGGCAAGGCGAATGTACTAATGCCACCTCGAGTCCTCCCTCGAAAGAGGGCGATGTAGGTATAGGCTTGCACCAAGGCCGTGTCATCCTTCGATGTCGATTGTAAATCCGTGAGCTGCATATTCCCCCGGCTGGGCTAGACTCATACCCAAGCTGGTGTGTAGTATCTCTTTGTATTGAACGAGTCCTTCCATTGTTCAGCCTTAGGCAACAGTGCGTCTCTTGAGTGAGTGAGAAGAAGCTAGCAAAGGCTGGGTGGCAGCGAAGCATTTGCTTGCCTTGGCCAGATCTGGAAATTGATCAGGAGTGGGTGCATGATAACACGCAGTCCTTTGACTGAATGCGGGCTCAGACAAGGGAGAAGCGACCAAGTTGGAACGAAGCCTTGGTTCCGGGTCGTACCACGGTGTCATGGACAGTAGTCGGGCGTCAGCTGTAGTGAACCGTTGATGCGGGCGGACAGTTGGTTAGCGAGAAGTCTGCCGTGCGGTAAGCCTGCTGCGGTCCATTTCTAGGCAGCAAACCGAGGTTGAGCTGTTCCCCTACCATGTTCAGGAACGCGAAAGGACTTCTCGAAAGCGAATGACCTTTGCCCATTGAAGGCAGAATCAAAGTTTGTGTACTGAGTCCTTCGCGGTGTGGTTGTTGGTTTTCCAGATATGTACGAACATCAAAGTGATGGCACGATTGTCGCAAAATCGCAAGCCCAGCAAGAAAGAAATTATGCAGCTTTGTTAAAAGAGTAATATCTAGGACAAAGTACTCATATATGTATTACGGCTTGAGCTTCTCCTGAACCTAGCCTCAAGAC
>JAABUR0100004335.1_pt1 | contig 19045 bp, 15 predicted proteins | sample 5560091 | NCBI WGS metagenome assembly JAABUR01 (sample SAMN10711879, study PRJNA513375) | rock metagenome | isolation source: Antarctica rocks | place: Antarctica: Victoria Land, University Valley sud | reverse complement strand
CCGAGCGAGGAGGCGTTGAGCGTGAAGCTGCGCTACAAGCAGCCCGACGGCGAGACCAGCCGGCTCATCGAGCGCGGCGCGATCGACGACGGCCGCGCCTTCGGCGGGGCCTCCGACGACCTGAAGTTCGCCTCCGCCGTGGCCGGCTTCGGGATGCTCCTGCGCGACTCCCCTTCCAAGGGGAGCTTGACCTTCCCCGGCGTCCTCGAACTGGCCGGGTCCAGCATCGGCCCCGACCCCTCCGGCTACCGCAAGGAGTTCCTCGGCCTCGTCCGCAAGGCGCAGACGTTGTTCGGGCAGTAATATCCCACTCCGCGAATTCGGGGAGGGCCCATGTCTCACACATGGGCTCGCCCGTTCCTCATGGCGGGCGCGGAGAGGTTTCCCATCGGGTAGAGTGGGAGCCAGGATTACCATCCGACGATGGCATTCGGCCCGGCGGCGGAGGGCCCGGGTGCAGAGGGGCTTTCTCACGATGGATCAAACCACGCTCCGGCGGCATTTCCCGATCTTATCCCGGGTGGCCCTCTCTGGCGGCCGATGGCTCGGTCGTACCAATCAGCACGTCACGGCTGGATGGCGACGGTTCTGGACCTCGTCGTCGGCGATCGTGCGAGCGCGATTGCGATTCCGCCTGCGTACGCTTCTCGCCTTGGTGGCCGCGCTGGCCGTATCCATGGGGGCAGCGCAAGCGAAGCGACGGTGGGACCTCCACCAGCGATGTATCGCGTACCACCGGATGTTGGAGAACCGTTCGCTCGGGCGAGCCTATAACCCGAATCCCCCCGTAGGGTACTGCGGGACCGGGTATGAGGGAGTGCCCAGCCTGGCAGCGGACCCCTGCCGCGTGATCGGCCGTTCGGGCGGGAGCCGACCGCTCTACCTCAACGATGCGGCTTTTCATGCTCAGATGCGGCGGTACTACGAATCGGCCTGGTGGTAGAGCGGAGCCGGTGGCGTTGGCCCTACTCCCGGACCTGGCCGTCGCCGTAGACGACCCACTTGGTGCTGGTCAGCTCGCGGAGGCCGCAGGGTCCGCGGGCGTGGAACTTGTCGGTGCTGATGCCGATCTCGGCGCCCAGGCCGAGCTGGCCGCCGTCGTTGAACCGGGTGCTCGCGTTGACGACCACGGCCGAGCTGTCGACCTCGGCGACGAACCGACGCGCCGAGGCGAGGTCGCGGGTCAGGATGGCGTCGGTGTGCTTCGAGCCGTGCCGGGCGATGTGCGCGATCGCGGCTCCGAGCGACTCGACCACGCCGACGGCCATGATCTTGTCGAGGAACTCGGTGTCCCAGTCGCCCGACGAGGCGGGGACCATCGTCGGCACGAGGCTCCGGCTGGCGGGGTCGCCGCGGAGCTCGACCCCACGGCGGGCCAGGGCCTCGGCCACGACCGGGAGGAAGCTCGGGGCGACGGCGCGATGCACGAGGAGGATCTCGGCGGCGTTGCAGACGCCGGGGCGGTCGGCCTTGGAGTTGACGATCACCCGGACGGCCATCTCGGGGTCGACGTGGGCGTCGACGTAGATGTGGCAGATGCCGTTATAGTGCTTCAGGACGGGCATCTCGGCCTCGTCGGCGACCCGGCGGATCAGCCCTTCGCCGCCTCGGGGGATGGCCAGGTCGATGCACTCGGGCATCCGGAGCAAGTGCCCGACGGCCGCGCGGTCGGTCGTCTGCACGAGGGCGACGGAGTCCTCCGGCAGGCCGCTTGTCGCCAGCTCGTCGGCCAAGACGCGGTGGAGGGCGCGGTTGGAGTGGATCGCCTCCTTGCCGCCCCGGAGGATCGCCGCGTTGCCGCTCTTGACGCAGAGGGCGGCGGCGTCGACGGTGACGTTGGGCCGGCTCTCGAAGATCATGAAGATGACGCCCAGGGGGACGCGCACCTGGGTGACGTCGAGCCCGTTGGGACGCCGGCTGGAGGTGATGACCTCGCCCACCGGGTCGGGGAGCGCGGCCACGTCGAGCAGCCCCTTCGCCATCTCGTCGATCCGCTTCGGGTTCAAGGTCAGGCGGTCGATCGCCGCCGGGTTGAGGCCCAGGCCGGGCGCCGCGTCCACGTCGCGGGCATTGGCCTCGAGGATCTCGCCCGACCGCTCGCGGATCGCCTCGGCCGAGCGCCTCAGCCAACGGTCTTTGGCCCCACCGGGGGCGATGGCCAGCTCGCGGGCGGCCGATTTCGCCCGCTCGGCCAGGCCCCGGCATTCCGTGAGGAGGTCTTCCGCTTCGCTCACCCGGCTCATGATATTCCCTTCGGACCCTGCAGCGCGGTCCAGACCTTGATCGCGTCGACCATCGGCCCGACGTCGTGGACCCGGACGACATTCGCCCCCCGCGCCACGGCCGCCAGCGACGAGACCACCGACGCCGTCGCCCGATCGCCCACCGGTCGGCCGGTCAAGGTCCCCAGGAACCCCTTGCGCGAGGTGCCGACCAGGAGGGCACGTCCCAGGTTGGCAAAACGATCGAGGTTCCGCAAGAGCTCCAGGTTGTGCGCCAGGGTCTTGCCGAAGCCGATCCCCGGATCGATGGCGATCCGATCGCGGGTGATTCCCAAAGCCTCGGCGCGCTCGATCCGGCGGGCCAGGTCGTCGCGGACCTCTTGCACCACGTCGTCATACCGCGGGTCGACCTGCATCGTCTGCGGCGTGCCGGCCATGTGCATCAGCACGACCCCCGCGCCGGACTCCGCCACGAGGCGCGACAGCTCCGGGTCTCCGTCCAGGCCCCGGATGTCGTTGATGATCGAGGCGCCCGCCCGCAGGGCCCGACGGGCGACCTCGGCCTTGGTCGTGTCGACCGAGATCGGGACCGTGACCAGCGTCGCCAGCGCCTCGACGACCGGGATCACCCGGCGTAACTCCTCGTCCAGGGGGACCGGCTCGGCGCCCGGGCGGCTCGACTCGCCGCCGAGGTCGAGCAGGTCCGCCCCCTCGGCGACCAGTCGCAATGCATGCGTCACCGCGGCTTCGAGCGTGCCGGCCAGGCCGCCGTCGGAGAAGCTATCGGGGGTGACGTTGACGATCCCCATCACCCTGGGGACGCCATCCGCCACGATCGCCCGTCCGCACGCCTCCCAGCGCGTCATGGCCGAGGACCTTACCAGGGTTCTTCCATCATGTCGACGATCTGCGTGGCGATCTTCTGGTTCGCGTGCAAGAAGGCGGTCAGCGACGTCTCGCCGACTTCCGGGACGAAGTTCACCGTCCCGGAGACGACCACGGGGGGCGCGGCCAGCTCCTTCTCGAGCGGGGGGTTGTGCGTCCATTTGACGTTCGCGAAGAGCGTCGCGGTGAGCTGGCGGGGGAGGTTGAAGGGATTCTCCACGATGATGTTCTTATCGGCGAAGTTGATCTCCCCGTCCAGGATCATGTCGGCCCCCTCGGGAGTGCCGACGACCTTGAAGGGGGTCCGCTTCTCGATCTCCTTCTGGACCAGCTCGGTCAGCCGGAAGTTCACGTCGCGGCGGAAGGTGATCGAGCGGAAGACCGGCACGTAGACCGTCCTCACGGCGGGATCGAACGGGGCGCGGATGGCGTATCCACATCCGGTCGGGACGGCCAGGACGGCCGCCAACACGAGGGCCCACGCCCGCATCCGACGAATTCGAGAAATCTGCATCAGACCACCTCTCCGATCCGAGTGCTCAATTCATGCCGGAGCCGCCCATGCCGCCCATGCCGCCGCCTCCCATGCCGGGGCCTCCTCCGCCGAAGCCTCCCATGCCGCCCATCGGGTCGGCGCTCCCCGGCTGGGTCATGATCTTGCTGGGGAGCGACTGCTCGCGGGGAGCCTTGGCGAGCGCGGCCAGGCGCGTCTTGGCCTTGGCCGCCCAGTCGCTCTTGGGCCAGCGATGGGCGATCGTGCCGAAGTAGAACTCCGCCGACGCCACCTTGCCGGTGCGCTGGTAGTAGTCGCCGGTCACGAAGGCCCGTTCCGCCTTCTGGTCGTTGATCAGGTCGAGGGTGTGATAGAGCGTCTCGTCCCCGGCGGGCCGCTCGGGGAAGAGGGTCATGTGCTGCTTGACCTGCACGCCGGCCTTTTCCAGGCCGGAGCCGTCGTACTCGGGGCCGATGTATCCCTTCATCCTGGCGTCGATGGCGGCGAGCTGGGCTTTCGCCAGGAGGGGGCTCTTGGGGTGCTCGGAGATGAGCTGGTCGTAGTAGGTCGCCGCCGCCTCGTAATCCCCATTCGCCATCTTCAGGTCGGCGATCCTCATGACGGCGTCGTCGGCGAGGGGGCCGGTCGGGTCGTGGTGGCGGACGTGCTCGAGCACCTGGAGGGCATTGCCCTGGCCGTCGACGAGCGGCCTCCGGCCGTTGAACCGGGCGTACCAGGGCATGGGGCCCTCGTCCTGGGCCTTGGGATCGTCGGCGGCCAGCCAGGTCTGGGCGATGGTGTACTCGCGGTTGACGAGCTTGTCGAGATATTCGGTGCCGGGATAGTCGACAATCAGGCGTTCCAGGGTGTCGTGCGCGGCCACGTACCGCCCCGCCTGGAACTGGGCCTCGGCGGCGTAGAACTGCCCCTTCTCACCCCAGGGCGTCCCCTTGTGTTTCTTGGCGAGCCGGGCGAAGACGCGTTCAGCCTCGGCGAGCTTGCCCTGCTGGAAGAGGCGTTCGCCCTCGCGGAACTGGGCCTCGGCCTCGGGGTTGGGCTTGACCGTCGGCGGCTTCCAGCCGTCGGGGCCCAGGACCATCGGCGAGGCGGCCTTGGGGTCGGTGTGCGGGGTCTTCTGGGGGGTGAGCCAGCGCGCCATCAACTGGCGATCGTCGTGCATCTCCTCTTTGGTCGGCCCCTTCGAGAGCGAGGAGTCGCGCCCCTGGCGCCAGGCGGCCAGGGGCCCGGACCCCCCCGTGGCGCAGCCGGAGGCCGCCGCGAGGGCCGCCAGGACGAACCCCAGTCCGGGCCGCGCGCCAGAGAGGCGGTCGGGTCGTCTCAGTGGGCCGGGTTCGGGTTTCCAGTGCACCAGCGCCATCGCGTCACGCTCCGAGATAAGGCAGGAGTCGGGGGCGATGTCCGAGCAGGTGGCTCATCATCGCCCCGAGGGTCGCCCGGACGGGTGCCAGTGTCGCGGCCGAAGGGTCGAGGTCACGCCAGGCGCCGCCGGGGCTCGCCAGGGTCCGAATTGCCTCCAGCGTCCGGCCCGAGAGCGTCGCAACATGCGGCTGACCGGGTCGGCACGCGGGACAGAGGACCCCGCCCACCGACAGGCCAAATGCGACCGATCCCTCATCGCCGGGCGCGGTTACCGCCGCGCCGCAGTGCACGCAGGCATCGAGGCCCGGCATCAGCCCCAGTTCGCGAAGGCAAGCCAGCTCGAACCGGAGCAGCCGACGAGGCCGCAACAGGGCGTCTCCCAGGTGCCGCAACGTCACCGTCGCCGCGTCGAAGAGCTTCGGGTGCGGGTCGTGGAAGTCGGTCAGGTCGGCCAGCAGCTCGGCGATGTAGTAGCCGGCATACAGGGCCGCCAGGTCGCGGCGAAGTGACGCAAAACGCTCGACGGGCGCGGCCTCGGTCACCAGGTCCAGCGCCTCGGACGCCTTGTGCAGCCACACGATATCGCAAACCCCGAGCAGGTCAAGCCCACCCTGGAAGGGAGACTTCAGCCGCCTCCCCCCCTTCGCCAGCGCCGCGACCTTGCCCATCTCGCGCGTGAAGAGCGTGACGACCAGGCTGGTTTCGAAGATGTCGACCGAGCGGACGACCAGGGCCAACGAACGGACCGCCGGCACGCGACCTCCTCCTCAAGACGCGACGGCGGCCGAGGAGGGCGGTTTGCGTCCCGAAGTCGCAGCCCCCGACCCGCCCTCCCGGCCCCCTCTCCCGGTGAGGAGCGGTCCGTGGCTCCGGCCGCAGTCCGTCCCGAATGCCCGACGTTTCCGCCGCTCCCGGACCCGCGACGCTCGGAGGCGTCTGGAGTCCCTGGCCGACCATGTCCGCGCGCTGTCAATGTGACGCCCCGAGGGTCGCACGTCAAGGACGCGCCGCGACATCCCGGGAGGCTCGCAACCTCCCGACTCATGGCGGATGGCCTCCGGGTGATCCTGCTGGCTCGTCCACCAGTGCTCCCGCGGGGTGGCCGGGAAGACTTGTCTTCCCGGTTGCGCAGCGACAAGAGGCTTGAGGCTGACCGTCGCCTGGCGTAGGCTCGGCGCATGGGCACGAAGCGGAGGTTCGACCGGGAAGGCCACGCCCACTTCGTGACCTTTCGTCGCTGCGCGACCGGGACAACTTGTTGTCCCGGCCACCCCGCGAATCCGTTGCATGCTGTCGTTAGACCGGGATCATTCGTCCTTCGCGTCGGCTTCGGCCTCTTGTAGGAGTTGCTCCACCGCCTCCTCCAATTCTCTGCCTATGAGGTTTTTGTACCGGATGATCCCGTTGTGGTCTATCACATAGCCAGTTGGCCACATGCGCACGTTCCATGTCTCGGAGATTGGTTCATTTTTTGCGCTCGCGTCCCTCCAGGACCGCCAATTGATTTGGTGCTCTCGTACGGCTCGCTTTGCGGCGTCGCTGTCTTGATCGCCGTTGATGCCGAGCAGAGCGAACGGTTTGCCCTCAAACCGCTTCACCATGGTACGCTCGTGGGGGACCATGGCCATACATGGGCCACACCATGTGGCCCAGAACGTCAGTACCACGACCTTTCCACGATGCTGGGTCAACCGGAACGGCACGCCGTCGAGGTCATCGGCTTCGATCTCGGGTGCCGCTTTGCCAATGGCAAGCTTCGACAATTGAAAACGGAATGGCCTTGCAACGTCGGCCAAACGCGCACCAAACCATTCAACGTCGCCGAACTCGCCGATGAGTCGGTCGAGGAGCGAAATCGCGTCGTCAGTCAGTCGGTTGGAATCCAACTCCTTGAGGTAGTCCGTCGAGCCCTTGCCGAAGTTCGTCTCCAACTGTTCGATCCACCAGGCGTTCATTTCTTGGATGGCCCGTTCGAGGAGCCACTTCTTGTACAGCGCCAGCTCGAAACAGGCCCGCGCACGCGTCTGTCGGTTGGGGCTCTTGTCGAGGTATGCCCGCAGCCACTTTTCGGCGACTGGCATGGGCCAGACCATCACTTGCATCGCGGTTTCCATGAACTGGACGCCGTGTAGATCCAGGTGGTCACGCGACAGGATGTCGGCAGCCTTGTGGGCGTCCACTGTAAAACGGCCATGGCGGACCACGGTGGCGAGCAAATCCGCTGCGGCCGGCTCCTTCGGATTTCGATCGGCCCAGCTCACCAGTCTGGCAGCACTCGGAACGGGCTTGGGCCGTTTCTCAATCTCCGCTTTATCGCGTTGTTCACGGGTCTTGGACTGGTGCAACGCCTTAATGTACTCGTCGTAGTCATTCGCATATTGCCTGACGACCTCGCGTGCTTCTTCCCTGAGTTGAGCGTCGTTGTGTTCGACATCACCGCATGCGCGGATTTCTCCCGGCGTACCCAGGAGAAGGCCCACACCGAGGATGACGAGACTTAGCATCGGCCATCTCCATGCGCGTCTAGCGTTCAGCGTCAGCGGGGCGGCCCCGGCGAGGGCCACAAACCCCGAAGAACCAAAACGCATTTGTAGCCAAGCACGACTTCGGACAACCAAAACCCTGGGGCCGCCTCCGCTGGACGCGGTCGTTAGACGCGCGCGACGGTCCCGGAAGTCGCAATTGTAGAGCATCCGATCGGCCAGGAGTGGCTTGTCCATCGAAGACCCCCAAACGAGATCAAAGCTCCAGACTGTCACCGGCTCCAGTTTAGCCGGCCAGCATCCCTGCGACAAGAGTAATAGGTCGGCCCTGGGGATTGGGGGTTGGACGTTATTCGGTGTCCGTTCGAGATCGGCCAAGCGATGAAGGTTTTCGAAATGACTCTGGGATGCGTTACGAAGCCACCCGGCGTCGCGCGGGGTGGCCGGGAAGACTTGTCTTCCCGGTCGCGCAGCGACAAGAGGCTTGAGGCTGACCGTCGCGTGGCGTAGGCTCGGCGCATGGGCACGAAGCGGACGTTCGACCGGGAAGGCCACGCCCACTTCGTGACCTTCTCGTGCGATCGGCGGAGGCGGCTGATTGACCATGCCCTGGCCAAGAAGGTCGTGCTCGGGGTCCTCAACTCCCAACTCGACCAGCAAGACGGCCGATGCGTCGGGTTCGTCGTCATGCCCGACCACGTCCACGCCGTCGTCTGGTTCCCGAAGCCCGATCAGATCCGTCACTTCCTGAAGCAGCGGAAGCAGCGCAGCTCGATCCAGATCAAGCGGCTGCTCCGCTCGCTCTTGGTACGATACATCGAGTCGATCGACGTGACCGAACCGGTCTGGCAGGCCGGGTACGACGACTTCAACCTCTTCACGGACGGGAAGGTCGAGGAGAAGTTGGACGACATGCACCGGAACCCGGTGAGGGCCGGACTCGTCGCGAGGCCGGAGGATTGGCCGTGGAGTTCGGCCGGGTATGACGCGACGGGCCGGTCGGTGGGCGCGCCGGTGAGCTGGCTCGGCTGACCTCTCGTCGCTGCGCGACCGGGACAACTTGTTGTCCCGGCCACCCTGCGTGGTCATTGATCGGCTGCTCCGGCCGTGTAGGCTGAATCTTCGGGCGTTGCCCCGGCGTGCGGTTCCTCGTCATTGCCGCCGCCTCGGGACACACCGATCGAAAGGAGACTTAGGGATGAGATACACCCTTGCCGTGCCGGCCACGATGGCGGTCGGCCTCGTCCTCGCGGTTTTCGGCGGTCCCTTCCAACAGCGAGCCCGGTCGGCGCCGCCCGGCGACGATGGGGCCAAGATCCGGGAGATCAAAGCGCGGGGGATGCTGGTCGTCAGCGTCAAGCGGGACGCCTGGGGCCAGGGCCACGTCAACAAGGACCCGGCGCATTTCCAGAAGCGGGGCTTCGAGATCGACCTGGCGAAGGCCCTCGCCAAGAGGCTGCTGGGCGACGAGGCCAAACTGGAACTGAAGCTCTACCGGAAGCCCGACCGCATCCCCGCCCTGCGGCGCGACGAGGCGGACCTGGTCATCTCGATGCTCCCCGTCACCGACGAGGCGAAGGCGCAGGCCGATTACTCCGACCCCTACGCGGCCGGCGGCCTGACCCTGCTGGTCAGGAAGGGGGCCGGCGTCGAAGGGCTCAAGGGCCTCCGCGGCAAGACGGTGGCGGGGGCGAAGACCAATGACCACGACTTCGCCGCCGATCTGAAGGCGATCGCCCGGGAGGAAGGGGTCGCGATCACCGTGCTGACCTGCCCCACCGACAAGGATGCCACGGAGGCGGTGAAGGCCGGGCGGGCGCAGGCGGTGGTCAGCAACAACATGAACCTCGACGCCCTGCTGGAGCGGGAGCCGGGCGCGTTCGAAAGGGCGGGGGGGCTGCTCACGCGACAGGAATACGGCATCGCCGTCAAGAAGGGCAACCGGGACCTGCTCGAATTCGTCAACCGGGTTCTCGCGGAGATGAAGGCGTCCGGCGAGCTGAAGCGGATGGCCGAGACGTCGCGCGTCGCCTACGGGCTCCCGTAATCGGCGGCGGTCCCGCGGGTGGCCGGGAGGAAACGTGGTCAGGGCGGGGCTCCCGGGATTGGCGGTCGTGCGGTGAGGCGATCTGAGGTGGGGTGGGCCGGCTCAGCGCGGCGGCGGGCGGCCCAGGCGGGAATGGCGCGCCAGGTAGGCCTTGATCTCCTCGATCGTCGCCGTCAGCGGGTTGATCGGCTCGGGGGGGCGGCAACGCCTCGGCCAGGATCGCCCACTCCAGCTCGATGACCAGCTTCACCAGCCGCGCCACCGTCGTGTAGTTCCACCGCGACGGCCCGCGTCCCGCCGGCGCCTCGGTCGCCTCGGGCGGCGCGACGGGGTCGGGGACGGCCTCCGGCGTCCCCTCGGGCGGCGCGGGCGGGGCGGCGGCCGGCGGCGGCTCCAGGGGGTAGGCGAGCATCTGCTCCAGCCTGGCCCGCAGCGCCTGGCAGAGCTGCCAGCCCTGCTCCAACGCCTGGAGGCGGCGTTGCTCCCAGAGCTCCGCCTGATCGGCGGCGACCTTGTCGCGCCCGGCTTGCAGGTGGTCGTCCCAGGCGCGGGCCCGCTGGCGCCAGTCCCAGGAGGCCGACCACCGCTCGATCGGCTTGAGATAGCCCGGTCGCTTTCCCAGGCATTCCCGCGTCGCCTCGTGGGTCCGCCCGGGCCCGAGGTCGCGGTACGCCAGGAAGGCCACATACGCCCGCTCCCCCTCGCGGGGCTGGTGCCCCCAGGGCACCCCCTCCACACTGACGCCCATCGCTTCCTCCTGTCCCCATCCGAGCCTCGGGGCGCGTCGTCGCCGTCCGGTTCGGCGCCGACGCATCACAGAAAGGAGGATGCCTCAATCCGGAAGTCCGCGCACCATTTCCGGTCGTCATCGACTGCACAGATATGGATCAGGAAGAGTGCGCGGAATGGGCGACCTGGAAGGCCTCGTGCGGAGTGTGTACGAGCACCTGCCGAAAGGTGATTTGATAAGTTGCGAGGAAGATCATGAATAATACGCATCCCAGAAATTGAATTCGTAGGGTGGGCACCGCCCACCGAGCTTGAGAAGGTGGGCGGTGCCCACCCTACGAAGATTAAAACTGGGAAGCGTATAAGAAGTATATTTCATCCGGTGAACATGAGCTAGATTGGTCATCATGAACACCCGCGCGGACCCGGTTTTCCCCCACCCTTGACCTACCTCCGCCCCACCTGTGCCCCGGCACCTCTTCCTATGCCGGGGTCCCCCCAGAGGCCCCGGGGGTGCCCACGGATTCCGGCAGCCCGATTCGGTGGAAACGAACGGACCCCTGGCCCGCGACCTCCTCCTCATGATGCGAGGGGGTCCGGGCAGGACGTGTTCCGAGTCGAAGGTGAGGCCCCTCACCCGCCCTCCGGTCCCCCTCTCCCGGCGCGGGTGAGGGGTCGGGGGCGGGCCTCTTCCAGGAGGCGAGACGGCCCTTCGGGACCGGGGGCTATACTACTTGCTGCTGACGGCGTCGGCCGGCTGGAGGTCGACCAGGACGCGCCGGATCGAATGATCGACGACCTCGACGATGGTAAATTCGATCCCGTCGTGGCGGAACGAGTCGCCAGGTTCGGGGAGTCGGCCGAGGGCGTGGAAGGCGAAGCCGCCGACGGTCGAGAAGTCGCCGTCGGTGGGAAGGTGGGTCCGGAGCCGATCGTTCAGGAGTTCGAGGTCGAGCGCGGCGTCGACCTCGTAACGCGCGCCGCCGAGCGGGACGACGGGGTCGTCGGGGGTCGGGATGTCGTGCTCGTCGTCGATGGGCCCGACCAGCTCTTCGAGCAGGTCTTCGAGGGAGATGAGCCCCGAGACGCCGCCGTACTCGTCGAGCACGATGGCGATCTGCGTCCTCTGCGACCGGAGCTCGTCGAGGAGGTCGTAGGCGTTCTTGCTCTCGGGGACGCCATATGCCGGGCGGACCAGGTCGCGGGGGATGACGGCGTCGGGGCCTTGCGGGTCGGTCATCCGGGGGAAGAGGTCCTTGGCGAAGAGGATGCCGATGATGTCGTCGCGGCTCTCGCCGTAGAGGGGGATCCGGCTCTTGCCCGTCTCGCGGAAGGTCTGGCCGGCGGCCCTCGCCGAGACCGAGGCGGGGAGGGCGACGATCGCCGATCGCGGGGTCATGATGTCCGAGACGACGCAGCGGGTCAGCTCGACGGCGCGCTGGAGCAGCTCGCGGGTCGAGTCGGGGAGCTCGGCCTCGGAGTCCTCGGGGTCGCCGCCGTCGGAGGGGATTTCCACCTCGACGCTCGCCGGGCGCGGTGTGGAGTCGGCGTCCCGGACGATCCGCGACGCCAGCGTCTCGACCAGTTGCGTCCCCATCGTCAGGGGGAGGGTCAGGGCGCGGAGCAGGCCGGTCGCGGGCCACGAGACGTCCAGGAACCTCTCCGCGAAGACACGGCCCACCACCCCGGCGACCACGTAGCCCACCGCGCCGATGCCCAGCGCGATGGCGACCATGGCCTCGACCGCATGAGCCGGCCCGACGTATCGCGAGCCGCTGCCGAGCAAGGCCGCCAGGGCCAGGCCGAGCAGGGCGGCCAGGGCCAGGCCGGTCACCACGGCCATCGCCTCGGCGCTCCGCTCGGTCCGCTCGTCTTCGTGCATGATCTTGTCGGCCCGCTCGGGACGACCGCGATCGGCGCAGAGTTCCTCGAGCCGGCTCCTCGAGTAGGTCCGAAGTGCCCGGGAGAGCGTGATCGAAACCAGATGCAGGGCCAGGACCGGGAGGCCCAGGCCGAGTGTCCAACCCAGGTTTAGACTGACCACCGCATCATCTCCCGTCCCGCGCCCCGCGGCTCGTCGGTGCCGGTCGGCGCGAAGGTATGCGCAAGTCCCTCCCCGGCCATGATTTCCCCCTCACGACGCCGGATCGCGACCACGTCGGCGTCGGCCCGATCGTCATAGCCGCACAGGTGGAGCAAACCGTGGACCACATACAAGGCCAGCTCGGCCCGCGGGGACGCGCCGACCTCGCTCGCCGTCGCCGCGGCGGTCTCGGCCGAGACCACCAGCTCGCCCCCGAGGGTCGGGTCGTCCGCGTCGGAGAGCCGGAAGCTGATCACGTCGGTCGGCCAGTCATGGCCGAGGTGCCGGCGATTGACGGCGTGGATCGTGGCGTCATCGACCAGCGCGATCGAGATCGAGGCGGACCCGACCCCTTCCTCGTCCAGGACCCGGCGGACCAGCCGAGTCAGGGCGTCGGGGTCAATCTTGAGGTGGGCCTGGGTGTCGCTGATCTCCACGGCGATCGGCCCGCAGGCCGGGGGGTGGGCACTCGTCATCTTGGGGTTGGATGTCCTCATTGTCATTGTCGTCGTTCGAGGGCTGGTCGGGAGGGGCCGCCCCCGCCGTCACGTGGGGGGCTCGGCCCCTTTTAGGCGGTGCGCTGCTCGGGATACTTGACGCGGCCGTGATAGATGCCGATCAGCGACTTGATCAGGCTCTCGCGGATCTCGCCGATCTCGCGGAGGGTCAACCCGCACTCGTCGAACTGGCCGTCGTGCAGGCGCTTCTCGATGAGGTCGCGGACCAGGCCCTCGATCCGTGCGGGGGTGGGCTCCGAGAGGGTCCGGCTGGCGCTCTCGACCGCGTCGGCGACCATCAGGATGCCGGCCTCCTTCGTCTGCGGCTTGGGGCCGGGGTAGCGGAAGGCGCTCTCCTGGACCGTCGCCGCGTCGGGGTTGCCGTCGTTCCGGCGGTTGGCCTCGTGATAGAAGTATTCGACCAGGGTCGTCCCGTGATGCTGCTCGATCAGGTCGATGATCCGCTCGGGGAGGTGGTGCTGCCGGCCGAGGTCCACGCCGTCCTTGACGTGGCCGATGATGATCAGCGTGCTCATGGCCGGCGCGAGGTTGGCGTGGCGATTGGCGGCCCCGGCCTGGTTCTCGACAAAGTAATGCGGCTTCAGCATCTTGCCGATGTCGTGAAAGTACGCACCGATGCGTATCAACAGCGCATTGGCGCCGATCTTCTCGGCGGCGCTCTCGGAGATCGCCCCCACCGTGATCGAGTGGTTGTGCGTGCCGGGGGCGCGTCGGACGAGCTCCTGGAGCAAGGGGTGGGTGATGTCGCCCAGTTCCAGCAGGCTGATCCCGGTGACGATCCCGAAGGAGGTCTCGACGAAGGGGAGGCTGCCGCCGAGGAAGAAGCCGGCCATCAGACCCCAGCCCGCCCGCCAGAGGCTGTCGCTGGCCACCAGGCCGACGGCCTGATTCTGCCAGAGGCCGGTCGCCCAGGTCAGCACGAAGTAGCCGAGGGCGGCGGTGGCCCCGACCTTGATCAGCTTAGTCCGGGTCCGGACCTCGTTGAGCGTGAGCACGCCCGCCGCGGTCCCCCCCATGATGACCAGGAAGTGGCCGATGCCCGTCCCCAGGGCCAGGCTCGTCAGTAGGCAGAGCGCGAAGGTGACCATCAGCGCGAAATGCGGGTTGTAGGCCACGGCCAGGACCATCGCCGTGATCGCGATCGGGATCAGCTCGGCGTCCCAGGGCTGCAGCGCCAGCAGCCGGACCAGGCCGATCGTCGCGACCACCAACCCGCAGAGCGCGGTGATCCGGGTGAGGTCGCAGGCGATCTCGGGCTCGTGGCGTTGCACGTAGTAGCCGATCAAGGCGAACAGGGCCGCCACGAGCACAATCACGGAACCGACCCGGCGGGCCTTGGCGGCGACGGTGAGCTGGGCGTTGGCGGCGGCGTGCTCCAGGCGGAGCAAGATCAGCTGCTCCTCGAGGATCTCCTGGTCTTGCTCGACCAGCACGTCGCCGCGCCGGTAGGTGTCGAATTTGTCCTCGACGCTCGCCCGCGCCTTTTCCCGCTGCCCGGTGGTGTAGCGTTCCTCGTAGGTTAGCGTGGGGGTCCCGGTCAGCTTGCCGGCGACCAGGCCGAACAGGACCGGGCCGATCTCGGGCGACGCGAAGGCGGCGACGAACTCGCGATAGACCGGCCCTTCCGGCTTGCCGACCCGCTCGGGCGCGACCCGATCGCGGGGGACGAGGTGGGCCTCGGCCGGGTCCTGGCCGAGCGCATGGATTGAGAAGGTCCGACTCGAATCCTCGTGACGGGGCAGAGGGTTGGGTCCGAGCAGGCCGTCGCGGATCAGCGGCTCGAAGGCCTTCGCGATTTGCGCGTGCAGGTCATTGCGGCGCTGGGAGGTGGCGGTTGCCTTCTTCAGGACCTCGAGTCTCGCGTCGTTCAGGGGCCAGGTCGCGCGCAGGCTCTCGGGGAGGTCCTCGATCCGGAGGGGCTTGGCGACCGCGTCGACCAGGTCGATCAGCCGCTCGGAGAGGTCGCGCAGGGGCGCGGGGTCGTTGACCATCGAGGGGGCGATCTTGGCGGCCTCGAGCTGCCTCCTGGTGTTGGTCTCGATCAGGTTGCGGCGCTCGAACTTGGGGACGTTGACGCGGATTTCGCGGCTGGGACGCTGGCCGAGCCTGTAGGTGAACGGCGGCCCCGTGCCGTGCAGGATGGCGGCGATCGCCAGGACGGCGACGCCGACGACGGCCAGTCGCGCCAGCCGCTCGCGCTGGCGGACGGAACGTCCGTGTTGGAGGGCGATCGGGTTGGAGGGTCGAAGTTGGGCCCGACTCGATTTCGGGCGACGTTTGCCGAAGCTCATGGAAGCGTCTCGGACACGCGGGGTCAACGGGGCTCGCCCCGTCCCTCGCCGAAGTGCGCCGGGCCCACACGGGCACGGCTTTGGCACGGTCGCGCCCTCGAAATCCGTCGCCCTGATCGGGTCGGCATCGAGGACGGGCCGTCGCCTCGCCTCACTCCAGGGCGGTCGGGCCGGGGCCCGGGGGGGCGTAGGACCCGGCGTTCGCCGTGTCCGGGCCGGGACCCCTGGCCGGCTCGCTGGCTTCGTACGCGTTGACGATCGCCTGCACCAGCGGGTGACGGACGATGTCCGACTTGTCGAGCAGGACCGTCGCGATCCCCGGGACGTTCCGCAACCGTGCGACCGCATCGGCCATGCCGCTGACGGTCTCCGACGGCAAATCCACCTGCGTGACGTCGCCGGTCACGACGATCCGCGCGTTCTGGCCCATCCGGGTCAGGAACATCTTCATCTGCGGGACGGTTGCATTCTGCCCTTCGTCGAGGATGATGACCGCGTCATTGAGCGTCCGCCCCCGCATGTAGGCGAGCGGTGCGATCTCGATCAGGTCATTCCCCATGTAGCGTCGGATCTGGTCGTAGTCCATCAGGTCATGGAGCGCGTCCAGGAGGGGTCGCAAGTACGGGTTGATCTTCGCCTCGAGGTCGCCCGGCAAGAACCCGAGGTGCTCTCCCGCCTCGACGGCCGGGCGGACCAGCACGATCTTCTTGATCTTGCCCCGCCGCAACGCCGAGACGGCCATCGCCACGGCCAGGTACGTCTTTCCCGTCCCGGCGGGCCCCACGCAGAAGACTAAATCCGAGTCGCGCAGCGCCTTCAGATACCGAGTCTGCCCCTCGGTCCGGGCGCGGACGATCCGGTTCCCCTCGCGGATCTCGACCTGATCGGACCGGGCGGGGTCGTTCGCACGCAGGGCCGTCTCGATCAGGTCGGCCACTTCGCCGGAGGAGATCACCCGTTGCCGACGGAACAGGGCCCTCAACTCCTCGAAGATCTGCCTTGCCTGTTCCACGCGGTCGTGGTCCCCGTCGACGCGGACCTCGCCGTGTCGCGCCAGGACCTTCACGCCCAAGGCGTCGCGGACCTGCCGAAGGTATTGATCCCGGCTGCCGAAAACCGCGAGTTCTTCGTCGTGATTTTCCAACCGAATCGTGATTTCCGGCATGCCTCGCCCTTCGTCGGCCTCGACTGCGCGTACCGACGGCGGAAAAATCCGCCAGTCGATCGCGTTGAGTCTAGCCAACTCTGTCCATCATTATGGACCAATGCGATCGAAAAGTACAACGAGTCACCCCAGCTTGCCCACGAATCGCATGCATACAAACATCGGACCGTTGCCGAGCGAAAAGATGATGGTCCATGGAACCCGGAGGGAGGCGTCACGGGCCGAACCAGAGCCAGTAACCGTACGCGACCGGGGCGGCGAAGAGCAGCGAGTCGAGCACGTCGAGGACGCCGCCGAAGCCCGGCACGGCGGCCGACGCGTCCTTGCGGGCGCAGTCGCGCTTGATCATCGACTCCATCAGGTCGCCGAGCTGGGCGGCCGAGCCGACGATCACCCCGAAGCCGACCGCCGCGGGCCAGGAGAGGGTCGGCACCCGGAGCACATAGCGGGCGATCGCCGCCACGATCAGGGCGGCCACCACCCCCGAGATCAGGCCGCCGATGGTCCCTTCGATGGTCTTGTTGGGGCTGAGCCGGGGCCAGAGCTTGTGCCGCCCCGCGATCCTCCCGAAGGTATAGGCGCCGGTGTCAGCCCCCTTGGCCGTCGCGACCAGGAAGACCAGCGGCAAGATGCCGTGGTAGGGGCCGTCGAACCACCGCATCTGGATGATGAAGCTCCCCAGGAGCCCGACGAACGCCACGGTCAGGACCGTCCCGGCGATCGTCGCCATCGTCCGGCCCGGCTGCTCGAACTGCGCGCTCTGGATGACGAAGGCCCCCATCATGATCGCCACGAACGTACAGAGGGGCCAGGCCAACGCCCCCACGGGGGCCGTCGGATCATACGGCATGGCGTCCGCCAGCCTGGGGACGGCCAGCATCGCGCCGGTCACGTGCGGCGCCCAGTTGGCGACCACCAGCGCCATCACTCCGCCAAAGACCGTGTTGCCCGAAGGCCGGGCGCTCGTCGCATGCAGGAGGCCGACCAGCTCCATCGCCGACGCCCCCATCGCGATCATCGACAGGGCGAACCAGATCGGGAACCACGGCGCCAGCCACTCGTCGAGGCAGAGCACCAGCAGGATTCCCGCGACCATCGACAAGCCGATCACCAGACGCGTGCCGAGCATGGGGGTGGGCCAGACGGGTTCGAGGAGGGATGGGAGAATTCGGGTCGTCGAGAACGGCGACGCTCGAGGCTAGCCCGGCGTCACGAGCGTGGGGAGGCCGCCGAACTTGCGATCGCGCGCGGCATACGCCCGGCAGGAGGCCAGCAGCTCGTCGCCCCGGAAGTCGGGCCAGAGCACGTCGGTCACCCAGATCTCGGCGTAAGAGATCTGCCAGAGCAGGAAGTTGCTCAGCCGGAGCTCGCCGGCGGTCCGGATCAGCAAATCGGGGTCGGGCATCCCCGCCGTCGCCAGGTACGAGGCGAATCGCGTCTCGTCGATGCTCTCGGGGTCGAGCGTCCCGGCGCGGACCTCCTCGGCCATCCGCCTGGCGGCGTCGGCGATCTCGGTCCGGCCGCCGTAGTTGATCGCCAGGCAGAGCGTCATCCCGCGATTGTCGGCCGTCTCCCGCGCGGTCCGGTCGAACTCCCGGAGCACGTCGACGGGGAGCCCCTCGCGTCGCCCAATCATCGTCAGGCGGACGTTCTCCCGCATCAGCTTGGCCCGCTCGACCACCAGGAAATGGCGGAGCAGCCGCAGCAAGAACGTGAGCTCGCGCGGCGGGCGCTTCCAGTTCTCGATCGAGAGGCAATAGAGCGTCAACTGGTCGAGGCCGAGCCGGCACCCTTCCTCGACAACCGCCCGGACGCTCTGGATTCCCCGGCGGTGGCCGAAAATCCGCCGCCTGCCGCGGTTCCTCGCCCATCGGCCGTTGCCATCCATGATGATCGCGACGTGGCGTGGCAACTGCTCCGGCTTCAGGCCGAGGGCCGAGATCCGCGCCAGGCCTTCCTCAGAGATCGAGACGTTCGGCATGGTTCCCTGCTCAGCATCGGAGTGGCGAGTGGCGAGTGAAGACAGGATGATCTTCGCTTGCAACAGCCCATCTCCTCGCCTCGACTCACAGCCTCCACTCACGATCAGCGACGAGCACATTCTCGCCCCTCTCTCCCCATCCCTCTTCCCGCTTCCCTCTTTACTCGCCACTCGCCACTCGCCACTCGCCACTCCCTGAGCCACTCGTCCCGATACTCTGCAGCCGCTCGGGTCCGACGGAGACGATTGAGATGGGGAGGCCGATCTGGCCCGCCAGGAAGCGTACGTAGTCTCTCGCCCTGGCGGGCAGGTCGTCCCAGGATCGGGCCGAGGTCAGGTCGTCGGACCAGCCGGGCAAGGTCTCGTAAACCGGCCGGCATCGTTCCAGGTCTTCGAGGTGGCCGGGCATCGAGGATACGCTCCGGCCGGCTTCATCCTCGTAGGCGACGGCGACCCGGATCTCCTCGTGGCCGCTGAGGACGTCCAGGAGCATCAGGGCGATCTCAGTCGAGCCGCTGACCCGCGCCGAGTAGCGGACGGCGACGGCGTCGAACCAGCCGCACCGGCGCGGGCGGCCGGTCACGGTGCCGAATTCCTTGCCGACGCGCCGGATGCGCTCGCCGATCTCGTTGTCTTGCTCGGTCGGGAAGGGCCCGCCGCCGACCCGCGTCGTGTACGCCTTGACGACGCCGATCCAGCGATCGATGTGCCGGGTCGGCACCCCCGAGCCCGCCGCGATCCCCGCCGCGCTGCTGTTGGAGCTGGTGA
>JAABUR0100004334.1_pt1 | contig 19047 bp, 24 predicted proteins | sample 5560091 | NCBI WGS metagenome assembly JAABUR01 (sample SAMN10711879, study PRJNA513375) | rock metagenome | isolation source: Antarctica rocks | place: Antarctica: Victoria Land, University Valley sud | reverse complement strand
GCACCGCCTCCCGATCCTGTCGATACCACTGCAGCGTCACTGTCTCGTCTCCTACGCGTGCTCTCCTCCTCCCTCCTCCATTTTATCTCCAAATGTCTTTCTCCACGAGGGGCACGCTGATCGCCAGTTCATAGCAGCTGGGGTCCGTCGTCACGCCCTCTGGCGCGTCCGGGCACGCCGCATTGTGCGGGTGCGGGGCCACCACGGCCTCTGGCAAGGCCGCGGCCACCACCGTCTCCAGCACACGCAGGGAGAGCGCGCCTGTGTGCGGCGTGGGCTGGGGCACCGGGGTGAACCAGGCGGCGGGCGGGGCCGGAGCTGGACAGGGGCCGACGCAGCCCAGGGGATCCGGCGTGGCCGTCACCGGCGCGGGCACGGTATAGGGGGTGGGCCAGGGGGGCGCGGGCACGGCCGTCAGCGTCGGCGGGATCGGTGTCCGCGTGGCCGTGGGCTGGGGCGTGGGCGTGACATACACGGTGATGGTGTGCGGCGTGGACGTGGGCAGCGGGTCGCTATGGCAGGTCCCCGCCCCCATGGCCTGGTACCCGGTGGAGTGCGCCTCACGCGTGGTGATCAGCGGGCTCGGCGGCGCGTCCGGCGGGCAGACAACGAAGGGGCTTTCACCGGGCACGCCATCCTGGCTGACCGGCTGACCATTCACGTACTGCTGGTACGCCGTGCCCGGGCGGTCACTCGGCGCGCCCGGCTGATCCGGGTAGACCAGTTGGCTCACGGCCACCGGCGGCGGGACCGGCGTGCTGGTCGGGGTGCTGGTCGGCGTGGGGGCCAGCACGTCGAAGACGGCCAGCCGCCGAAACGTGCTGGTCAGCGTGACGCGGCCACCATGTCCCGGGAGGGTCAGCGTGTCGCTAGCGCAGCGCAGCCAACCGCGCGGCTCGGATAGATCCGCCGGCGCCCAGATAACCGTGCGCTCGCTCGCGGTGCGGGGCTCAATAGCGCCGGGGTAGGCAGCCGACGTCGCGTAGGGGAGCGGCGGGGCGGCCACGGGGCCGCAGCCGACGCCCGAGACCGTGTAGGTCAGGGGGAGGATCTCGCGGGGTAGCAGGTAGACCATCGCCCCCGTGTTCGTGTCGGTGATGACCAGCCGCACGTGGCCGGGGGCGCTATCCAGCCCGGGCTGCACATGCAGCGGCCGTCCCGCCGGCCAGGCGAACACGGAGGGCCTGGGATTGCCCCACGTGGTGGACAGGCGCCCCTCGGTGGCGCCCCGCGTGTCATCGGGTGTGGTGCGCACCCAGGCGAACACGCCGGGCTGTGGGTCGATCCCCAGGGTGGCGTCCCCGCGAATAGGTGTGGCCGTCGGTGTGTCGGTGGGCACCGGTGTGGTCGTCGGCGAGGACGTCACCGTGGCGGTCTCCGTGGGCAGGGGTGTGCTGGTGGCGGTCGGCGCCGCTGTCGGTGTCTCCGTGGCCGGGCTGCCCGTGAGGACGGCCGTGATCGGCGGCCCATCAATGGAGGAACTGCTGATCTTCGATCCGTCCCCGAAGGTAAACACGGCCTGCACCGCCGCCGCGTACTCGTGACCGGGCACAATGCGCAGGGAATCCCCAGCGCTGCTGGGCACGTCCTGTGTCGTCACGCCCACCTGATAGGTGTGTTCCACGAGGGCGCCGGCTCGCGCCGCCGTCGCATCGATCACGATCAGGATGTAGGAGGCCGTGGTGGGCAGACCCCATGTTGAGCGGTCCGGCTCCGTCCAGCTAAAGCGCAGGTGAGCGGAGTCTGGCTGGGTGGGCAGGGGCATGCCTGGGTTGCTGTAGAAATGAAACACCCGCCCCTCCCCGAGGTTATCCCCCTGGCTGCCCTGCCCATCGGCGACTGGTCCGCTGAAGCTGTTGTCCAGGATGTAGGACCCGACCTGCACATCGGCCTTTGTGCCGCCGGGGCGGACCACGGAGAACGGCTCGTCCACCGTCACCACGTACCGCACCCACGCGGGCGCTCCTGGGGGCGCTCCCTGGCTGACGCTGATCACGCCGGTCTGGGGCACGTCGAGAGCGCTGGTGCCACTGTTGTATGAGAAATAGGGGAATGAGGCGCTGGCGCTGGTCTGACCTGGCGCCAGATACGGCAGCCTGATGCGTGCGCCCACTGCGGCCTGCTGGCCGGTCGCCGAGTTCTGGAAGATGGGCTGCTCGCCAGCGTCGAGCTGTGTGGAGAGAAACACGCTGTCCAGGGAACTGGTGCTCTCTAGGCCACCAGCGCTGGTCCCTGCCGGGTTAGCGGCGAAGTAGTACTGGGATTGTAAATGCTCAGACGTCCCAGAGGCGAAGATGTTGTAGGCTGAGTTGTCCGTATTCTGAGGGGGTAGACCGGTGATACGGCTCGTGTCATACCACAGGGTGTGCATGGTAGGGACATCGCTTGGGCTGGCCACGACCTTCATATTGGTGAAGAACTGCACCTGTGTCCCGTCGGAGAAGGTGAAGGTCACGGCCAGGTAGTAGATCTCCGATGTCTTGCCGCGGGAGGTATCCAACCGTGGCGCGTTCCAGGATCCTGTGAACTCGTACAGCGTGGATTTCTGGCCACCCTGTGCGCAATCCGGGGAAACAGGTGAGGTGTTGCCCGTGTTAGTAGCACTGAGGCTCCATGAGGACACGGAAGGGGCGATTTTGGTAAACTGATCATTAAGAACCATGACTCCAGTGACCACGGGTCGTTGCGCCGGATCGGCTAGGGCTGCAGCATTTTTCCTCTGGTCATAGGCGCCAGTATAGGTCGTAATAGGGGTGTCTTGCACCACGGTATGCTGTGCCACCCAGGAATTCGCGCTGTAAGCATCTGCTGTGGCTGGGTCCTCCAGGTTGGTCGTGTTGTTCGCGCAGGGTGGCGGGAAGTGGCTTGATGTGGCTGAAACCGCACTGGGCCAGCTTACTAACACACCGCACAGCACGGCAAGCACGCTACCACGCCACGTTAGCATTACAAGCCTACGGAGCAGCAGTGCTCCGGGGACAGTCCAGCCTCGATTGATCATAGTGCCAAGCTCCAGCGGTATAAGCCATCAACTTGGCTGGCCGTCAGCAGCACATCCGTTCCTGCCATGTCATCAACCCAGATAACGGTCTGACTACCATCACTGATAGGTCCAGCCAGAGCCCCGCGTGGGCCACGCACACCGTTCGTCAGCAATCGCCAGGTCGCACCATTATTGGTTGTCACATACAGCCCTGTTACATCAGCGACGGTTAGATTTATCTGTGAGACATACCAGACACCCTTACGATGTAGCGCCTGCACGACCAGCCCAGACATCTCGTTGCTCCCAGCAGCAATGGGATGGGTCAGACCGGGCAGCGTCCGCACGTTCACAGCTGAGCGCCAGTGACGGCCGCGGTCCAGACTGGCATCTATTTCCTGGCTCCGTACGAGATAGAGGGTATTTCCCTCCAGGAGTAGGCCGCTGGCATAGTCACCGTGCCACAACGTCTGCCAGGTGGCGCCGCCATCGTCGGTGCGATAGAGTTGGGCGACGGTAGTGCCCTGCACCAGCGCATACACTGTCCCCGGCGTGTGGGGATCAAGCACCAGTTGCTCGGATACACCGGTGCCAACAATAGGCGAGTTCGGGTTGTAGAGCCAGGATGCGCCGCCGTCGGTGCTGCGCAGAACGCCCAGGGTCTCCGTGCCCAGGTAGAGACGCCGGGGATTGCGTGGATCGATAGCCACGGCAGCGCCGAACCGCACCAATTGGTTAGTCAAGAAGTGCCGGGTAGCCGGTGTCACCACGATGTTCGTGGTCAGCGCCCAGTCTCCTCCCGGCCCAATGACGCGTCTCCAGATGAGCACATCCTGCCAGGTGCGTCCGCCGTCGCGCGAACGGAGCAGGTAGTGAGTGAAACCGGCGATGTTCACCCCCGCGGCGTAGATCGTCTTTGGATCATGGGGAAGGACGGCGATCTGGCTCACCTGAAAGGTAGGAGGCCAGCGCGTGTGGTCAGTCCACACCCGCGAGACAGGCGCACCTCCGCGCGGAGCGGGATTGGAGCGCATGCTCCATGTCGCCCCATGATCGCGTGAGATCAGAACCACGCTGCCCCATAGGGCGTTTTTGGGGTGGGGCTGGGTGTCGTCACCTGCCACGCCGAAACCACCGGCGTAGAGGACGCCGTCGGAGGCTCGGGCGAGCGCCCGTATCCGTACGCCTTGCACCGCCGCGCGTCCGCCATCAAGAGGGCCAAAGGTGAGAGGCGAGGAGCGCGATGGGCTGGCCCCCAGCGTCAATGAGCAGAAAACCAGCAGCGAGAGCGCCAGGCTACGGTAGAGCATGACGGCCCTCCTGGCGTAGCGGGGCTGGTGATGGCGAGAGGACGAGCTGGGTATTGCCATGGCGCGTGCGCACAAACCAGCGTCCTGATGGGACGCCCGTGTCGTTGAGCAAAGCGGCGGCTGTGGCGTAGGACACAGGCGCGGTGCGCGGGGATGACCTGCTGACGGCCTGAACTGGAGCCGTGATGGAGATAGCGCGGACAGGTCCCGCTATATGGCGGTGAACGGCCACGGCACTCAACCCGCCCACGCCGCCGACAAGACCGGCCAGCAGGGCAAACGCCACCCTGTCGCCAGATACCCATTGGGTGATCCCGCCCTGTGTTTGCCTCACTGTGTTTTTCATGGGGTTTCCTTCCAGAGACACCAGTGTCCGTGTTCCGAACCAGCAGGGACAAACTCAATCCGTCGGGATGGATAGGTGAGTTCTTCCAGGCCATCACGGCCTGTCCGCCGCAATCGGCCAGGCAGGTCACGGCCGTGCCCGTGATGACCAGGCCACCGCTCGTTCGTGATGCACGCGGTAGGTTTGCCTGGCCTATGCACCTGCTGACCCAGAGTTGATGTCTGTACGGATCAACAACCGCTTCGCCCAGCGCAGTGGCGCACACCACCCAGGTCAGCCCTAGGTGTGGGCTCGTCAACAGAGTGCGACAGAGCTGCCGCGCAAGGCTGAACAAGACTCTTTCGAGGAAGAGCGCCGCCGACCCTGACCCGGCTTGGTCGATCTGACCTGGGCGGTGTGTGGGGGCACACCTACCAACAGCAGACAGACGCTACCGTGTCCTCGGACGGTGATCGGCCCGCGTTGTGGGGACCAACGCGTGTCACCGGTAGCCTGTCGGAACAATTGTAGCATCTCCCAAACTTAGAGCCAATGGTCATGGCCATACCACTTGCGGCGGCATATCCGCTGGGCACCCTCTCGCCTATTGTGGAGACAGGCCGTAGACGAGACGTAGACGAGATTTGTTCTTCTTTATCTCACCGTAGACGAGTACTCTTCCTAGCGCCGCTTTCCTGTCTACGCGGGGCGATCCTTCCCTGTCTCACCGTAGACGAGAAGCGTCTTTCAGCGACTGCTGCCTCTCTGTCGTTCGGTCGCCTGCCAGGGCTGCCCCAGCCCCCGCCCTTTAGCGATTTCTCCCGTCCGCGCCTCCTCGTGGACGGGAACTGGCACGGAGGGCTGACATCGCGCATCTTCTTTGTCTCACCGTAGACGAACCGTAGACGAACGATCATCGCCGCAGCTCCCACCCCATTGACCACTTGTGGGGTAGGCCGCTCATGCCGTCGACGAGAAACAAAAAGGGCGAGGGAGAGGCATGGATACCGCGCAAACTTAGCGCCAAGAAAGTGGGCCTCAATCCGTCCGCCCACCTCTGGTCAGGGAGCCTATAGCGAGGGGTGTACACCTCACTCTTTTCCATGCGACCCACGCTCCGGCCTGGCAGGTGTCCGGCCCTCTCTTTGCCTGGCGCCGCGGCACGCTCCTGGCTGATGACGGAGGCGGCAGGGTGCCATGGGTGATCGGCGTTCGACAGCATGGCGCATGGTCAGGTGACTGTGGTCCCGTCGATCGCGCCGGCATGACGGGGCAGAGCAACTGACGCACAGCACCAGCCAGGGAGGGATACTCCTGCTCCTACTATTCTGACCTTCCCGTCATCACGGGATCACCCACCCGCCGGGAACCACCTGCCAGGTCAGGATGGGATGTCCGCCGGCCTCTCATGTCGTCGACGATGATGACTCTTCGGTACGGGCTGACTGCTCCGTTGCTACAGGGTGATGGAGACGATTGGGCGCCATGGCATGGAACATCCCGCATCCTGGCTCCCTGTACTGCAGCCAGAGCGACCCGGCATCGCCGGCGTGGCCTGTCGGCCTTTGCCCCTGCGGTCCTTGCGAACAGCCAGGGGCGAAAGGGTCATCTGTACGCCCGCGGGATGTCTGGCGCACCGCTCGGTCGCCAGCGGCGAGGATTCTCTGCTCAGTCTCCTGGTGCTGCGCAGGCCGGGTCACTGGGCATGTGCTCGACAAGGATCACGCGGCGCGCTCACCTGCTGGCCTGGCGACATACAGGCGGACCCGGGTCTCACTACCAGCGCGCATGGCCGGCTAACCAGCTGTCGACCAGGACTCTGGCGGCGCCAGGAAACGTGGGGGTGTACCCCCCTCGTGTGTGCCCCTCCTATCTCTGGTACGGTGGACGGCGGCAAGGGGCTTTCGTGGCGCTAAGTTTGCGCGGTATCCGTGCCTCTCCCTCGCCCTTTTTGTTTCTCGTCGACGGCATGAGCGGCCTACCCTACAAGTGGTCAATGGGGCGGGAGCTCCGGCGATGATTGTTCGTCTACGGCTCGTCTACGCCCCTGACCTATGCTAGCCGTGTTGATTGGGCTCACCAACTCGCCCACGACCGCCGCGATAACCGGCGCGAGAGTTGGGACGGGACGCCTGTCCCCGTCGACCTTCACCGCCCGCGCACTCACCCACCATGGTGAGGGCGTGGTCACGGACGGTCCCACGGCAGGCAACGGCTCTCCCCACCGGTGTGGCACGGATTGGGTTCGTTCGGCGGCGACGCCGAGCAAGGAGCATCGCGCTCTCCGCTCTGTCCACGGCAACGGGGAACAACGGTCGGTCCCCACCGGGCAGCAGGGTCAGGTCCGGTCTGGAGGTATCCAGATCAAGGAGCAGGACGCTCCTGACCTCCCGGCGCCACAGCGGGCCAGCGCTAGCGTTCAGTGTGGGAACGCGGGGACACGGCGGCGCATCATCGCCGTGCATGAGGTCATGGCGCCCATCTGCAGCGCCATAGTCCTCACGGCCGATCACGCGATCGCCAGGCCGTCAAGGCAGGCAGGAAAGGAGGAGACCAGGAGATAAACACCACGTGAACTTACCTATTTGAGCAGCCCGGCGCAGCACATGGCGCCAGGCTCACCGGAACCAGGAGTGCCGCGTTGGTCCGATAGGGCCAACTGGAGCCTGGGGGACAGCCAGATCGAGCACATGTCCCGTGCAGGCGAGAGACACCGATTCCTTCAGGGAGCGGTGCCATGGGCCGGCACGTGGATGATGCCACCGTCTGGCTGTTTCTTTTTCGCCTCTCACGCAGGAGTTGAAGGAACCATGCACATGAAGACACCATCGCTACCACCCATCGTCGCCTCCCCCAACCTCGTACGTACGGTGGCACTCAGCCTCCCGACCAACGCTGGTGTCCCTGAACTGGCCTGGGCGCTGGTGAGCGCCGGCCACCTCTCCGCGCCCCTCTCACCCACCCACCTGGCTCGGCTCACCCGACGCGAGTATGCGACGGAGTGGCCAGATACCCCGCCCGCCAACGGCCCTACCTACCAGATAGAGATCTGTGACCTGCAGAACAACGCGGTGTCCGCACCCGACATCAATCGATCACGGGCCGGGCTTGCAGGCACGTACGACTGTGCGCTCGACGCCCTCTGGCACGCCATCCACGGTAGCGCCGATCCGGCGACCTTCGGCTTCGCACCCGAGCCGCGGGAGCTGGCCGTGGCCATGGATCCGGCTGACCGCTACGCGTGGGCGATGTACTTCCAGGAGTGGGAGACGCCGGTCCACGTCGTCGCCACCGCCCGCTCCGCCGGCCTGAGCCACCGCGACCTGCAGGTACGCCAGGCGGGGTTCCCCGACGTCCTCGACGACATGGTGGCTATGATGGACAGGGCCTCCACGGGGGAGGAGTAGGGATGCTCTACGACATTGAGGCGCTCAAGGCCCGCCACCCCCTTGAGGAGGTGGCGAGCCGTTGTGTGCAACTTCGGCCCAGCGGTGCGCGATTGGTAGCGCTCTGCCCGTTCCATCAGGAGAAGACACCCAGCTTCACCATCGATCCGCGGAGGCAGACCTTTCGGTGCTGGGGTTGTGGCCGCTCCGGCGATGTGATTGACTTCGTGGGTGAGTGGGAAGGCCTGGACTTCGTCGGCGCCGTGACCCGTCTGGGGGGAGAGCCATACCGGCACAGCACAGCACAGCCCTTCCAGCCAGTCTGTGGGCAGGAGCATCAGACGGTGGTCCTGACCCGCTGCAGGCCCAGGCACTCACTGTGGCTCTGGAGTGGTGGCAGGATACCCTGTGGCGCACTCCTGACGCCCTGATCTACCTGCAGGCGCGGGGCCTGGACCACGCCACGATCAAAGAGGCAGGGCTCGGGTACTCCACGGGTGGCGCCGAGTTGGCCCTGCGCTGGTCCCCCGGCTACCTGGAGGCGGCCTGCGACCTGGGCATCATCGACCGCTACGGGCGTGATCGCTTCGCCGGACGGGTGATCGTGCCCGAGCTGCGCGGCGGCCGCCCCATCTGGCTGACCGGACGCCTGCTGCAGGCGCAGCCGCACGTCTGGGGCAGCGACCGCAAGTACCTGGCCCTGACAGGTGTCGAGCGGCCCCTGCTAGGCTACGAGGCGGCGGCACGGGCCACGGCCTACCAGGGCGGGGGACTGCTCATCTGCGAGGGACCATTCGACCACCTGGCCGCGCAGAGCTGGGGCTACACGGCGGTAGCCCTGGGTGGAGCGTGGGCCAGTCCCAGGGCCAGACGCGAACTGCGCATCCTACTGATCGACAAGCGAGACAGCTATCTCGTGCCGGACCGGGACCGCGCCGGACGCGAGGGAATGTTGGGCCGCAACAAGAGGGAGCGCCACGCCCCCCCCGAACGGCAGCCCGGCCTGCTCCGTCGGCTCGACCTGCCGCCGGAGGCCCTACCCAGCGTGGTGCGGCTGCCCCTGGACACGAAAGACCTGGGAGACCTAGTCGCCCGTGCCAGCGGTCAGGCGCTGTTCGCTGCTCGCCTGGCCCGGGCTCACGCCGCGCGCCAGCGGACCAGCGGACAAAGAAAGACCGGCCAGTCTGATTCACCGGCCGGTCTTCTCGCGAAGCCTGCGCACGACCACGTTGACGATGCCACTCATGCCCTGAGATAAGCTTCACCTTCACTCTAGCACACCGGCGACCAGAGGTCGCCACCTTTCTCCACGTCTTTTGTTGCGGGAGGGTGCGCCCTGGCGCTACCTTTCTCTTCTCCTCTCGCTGCGCTCGCCATACGTGGTCAGGCGTCTGCCTGATCATACCCGGCGCAGTGAGCACCCATGTAAGGAGTTGTCCCACGATGAACGCTGCCACGATCGCCACTGACCCCGCGCCGACACAGCGCTATCGCATCCTGCGACCCGACAGCATCTACGTCCAATGGAGCCGAGCGCTGGCCAAGCGCTCGGCTACCATGCCCGAGCCCGAGGTGGCTCCCCCGCTCTCACCATCCCCGACAGAGGGAGCCTCCGGGTGGCCATCGCCGGCCGTCATCCTGCGGCACGTGGCCGGGGAGTACGGTCTCTCCGCAGAGGGACTGCAGGGCAGGAAGCGCGACCCCTACACGGTGGAGGGCAAGCGCATGGCCATTCATCTGCTTGCCGCCAGCGGGCTCGGACCAACAGCCATCGGACGGGTGATGCACCTGGATCACTCCACGATCCTCCACCACCTGCGCCACGTCACGCTGGACCCTGCCCAGCGCCGCCTGGTGGCCGATCTGGAGCGTGAACTCCACTACCTGGCTGCTTCGACCACGCGAGGAGCGTGACAGCCTCCCCGACCTACCGCTAGCACCACGCCGCCACGAGAGCGCCTTCCGGATTGTCCGGACGGCGCTCTTTCTCGTGGTGGGCTCATGAAGGAGATGAGAGATGTTGATCACCCGCCACATGCCCTGGCATGCCGCCAGGGACGTCCGCATCAGGGATGGGCACCGCGATGAGGAGGCTGTGTTGGCCGCGCTCCAGGCCGCCGGCCTATTGGTGCGCCGGGCCACACGGGAGGAGGATCTGTACGGCAAGACAGACTGCTGGGTGGCCTATGAGGGGACGGTGCTGGGCGTGGACATCACGACCCGGGTGGACGGCACACCGGGTTGGGAGGCCAAGCGCTGTGCCGACCTGATGGCCGGCGTGGTCTGGCTGGCCATCCCGCAGGAGACGCTGGATCGTGGCCTGAGCCCGCACGCGGCGCGGGACGCCCTTGCCTGTGCGGTGGGACTGGCGCGTCTGGCCTGGGCGGCGCTGCACTGTGAACCGCGCCCCTATCCCGGCGGGCGCCGCCCTGTGCTGGCCCCAGAGAAGTGCCGGCAACACCGCGGCAGACTCTGCCCGCCGGCATCCTCCACGTCCGGACGCCGTGCGGCGGGCGCGCCGGCTATCTGATGCACACAGGCCGGAGATCACCACACAGAGAGAGAGGAGGACGGCTATGTCCCCGGAAGAGATGGTTGGCTACATGAATGGCGCGGCGCCTGCCCAGGATCTGTTTTTCGCCGACGCCTGGCACCTGATGGCGGCCTCACCGGCCTTCGACGCGGCTCTGACCGACTGGGCCATGATCGAGCACCACGGCGGTGGCGGAGATCGGCTGGCCTTGTTCGCCGAGGGCGTGATCATCCGCTGGGATCGCGACACGGCGCGCTGGACGGTGGACCGCAGTGGGGAGTGGCGCTCCCCCGACGGGCGGCTGCATGCCCGCTTCGATCCGCTGACACATCACTGGCAGCGCGTCCGCTCCCCCGAGCTCGTAGCGTCAGCTGGGGGCCGCCGCCGCTAGGAGGCCCAGGGTCCGCCAGGCCACCCCAGGACCTGGTCACGCACCCGTCAAGGTAGGCCAGCAGGGCCGCGTGCGGCATCTCGCGCGCGGCGCTGCTGGCGCTTCCGGGCCGCACGCCGGCACCCACCGGACTGGGGCCGCGTGTGACCGCACGAGAGCCCCCGCCGCATTTCCTGGATCGAACAAGCCCGGCACGGTCCCGTGCCCACGACGCTTTCTCCCACCCAGCACGCCGCGACGTTGCTCCGGTGTCATGGGGCTCGGGAGCTCGTGAGAAAAGAAGATACACACACCACTAAGGAGACCTGCTGATGGAACCCACGATACCACCACGCTTCTGTGGCTATTGCGGACCCACCGTCACGATAAGCACGCAGCCGTACTGCGGCCAGTGTGGCGCGCCGCATGATCTCAGCTCCTGGCAGCTGGCGGGAGGCCGCGCCTGGTCAACCACCTTCACCGATGGCTACGGCTTCTGCTCGCGGCGGTGGGACGCGCGGTGGCGACACGCAACCACCGTCTTCTCCTGCGCTACACCGGCTGGGCGATCCTGACCCTGTTTCTGGCCGGCCTGCTCACCCACCTCATCTTGGGACTGCTGCCCTTCCTCGTGATCGCGCTGCTGGGTGCGGCCTGGCAGCAGGGTCGCTCTGCCCCTCTGCCGCCATGGCGAGCAGGGCACGCAGGCTATCCCTCTCACACACCCACACCAGGTCATGACCGGGAGCAGGCCGGCGTGGCGCCTGAGCAGCAAACGTCCGCGGTAGGGGGACAGCACCCAGGCGGGACCGGCGATGCGAGCGGGGGCAATCCGTCGCTCTAGCGGGTGACCACGCGCTCTACCACACCCAGGAGCGCAGCCCAGCGGCGCGCTTCTTCGCGCCGCTGGGCTGCGACAGCACGACCGCCCTGGCGCTCAGGGAGGGCGCTCATTCCCAGAGAGGACACACAGATGCAGATAGCCACTACACCCCAGAAGACTGAAGAGTCCTGTTACTGCCCGTCCCGCGGTGCCCCCGTGCCTCCCGCCGCTCGACAGAGGTACTGCGGTACATGCGCCGCCGCGCGCATCACGGTCTCCCGTCCATTCACGGCACTGACCGCCGTGACGCGCCAGGTGGTCAGGTGGGGCGACCAGATGCTGAAGATCCTGGCTCACCTGATCACCACCGCGCTGGGCAGCCGCGCCTGTGCCCGGCTTTTGATCATGGCTGGCAGGGTCGCGCTGGCCCTGACTCTCACCAACCTGCTGGCGCGCCTGCTTCCCTTGCTCCTGCCCCTGATTATTCTGGCAGCCGTGCTGCACGTGGTCTGTGCTCCCCGGGGGAAGCGGGGCACCGTCCAGACGAGGGGGCAGGGACGGCAGGACAGGCAGGAGGAGACTGATGACCAGTAAGGCGGGCCGGGCCAGTCGCCGGCTGCGCGCCCGCCAGCGCGCGGTCGCTACCCAGTGCCGGCCTATCGCCCTGGCCGGTGACGCCGACGGGCATCCCCGGTGGTTGGTGGCCAGCACCAGCGCGCCCGGCGCAGCGTACCAGGTGACCGGCAGGGGCGACGTCTTCGCCTGTCCTTGCCCAGCGGGAGCACGCGGCCTGCCCTGTTGCCATGCCGCTGCCGTCGAGCTACTCCTTCATCCCGACCTGACCCCGCTGCCGTCGCCGCCCAGGGCGCCACGCCGGCAAGTCGGGACGCCAGAGCAGCCACGACGGAGGCGCGACCTGCGTGCTGCCCTGCCCTCAGCACACGGTGAGGCAGGCCAGGGCACAACGCTCGTGTAGCGCCATGTCATGAAAGGAGACACCCATGCATCAGCCAACACCACCCGTTTCTGCTCGCCCATGCGCCTGTGGGGCCAGTGGCTGGGGCCTGCCCCCGGGCCGTTGCTACGTCCATGCGCTGGAGGACGAGCAGGAACGGGCGACGCGGGCATTGGCCCTGGCCGGTCGCGGCGTGCGGCAGGCCCGCCGCCTTGCCGCCCGCTACCCCGATGATCCGGCCCTCCAGCAAGAGGCGCGGGACTGGCTGGCTGAAGCGCAGGATGACGCCGATGACGCGCGGGCACGTCTCTCCGCCCTCCTGCCGCGGCATCTCTGCCTCTCCGCTGGGCCACGCGCGCGATAGCAGGGAGAGAGCAGGACATCCTGCTCTCTTCCCCTTGTCACGAGCGCGGGCCGCCTGCGGGCCGCCTGCCGCCACGCTCATCATCTCCAGATACCGCGTACGCACCAGGGTCCGGAGGCTGGCACACCGCCACAGCCTCTTGCCTCCTATTTTCCCACAAGGAGACGTGACTATGATCGCGGAACATCCCACTCCTGGCGCCCCATCCTCACCCTCGGCATTGACCATCCTGCAGACTATCGAGTCCGAGCTGTGCGCCCAGTTCCTGGAACGCGAGGAACAGGTGCGCGGCCTGCTGGTGGCGTTGGTGAGCCGACAGCATCTGCTGCTGATCGGCCCGCCAGGCACGGCCAAGTCGGCGCTGGCCAGCGCCGTGGTCGCCCGCCTCTCTGGCGCCGCCATTTTCAGCTGGCTGATGACCCGGTTCACCACACCCGAGGAGCTGTTCGGCCCGGTCAGCCTGGCTGGCCTGGAGCATGATGAGTACCGCCGGCTGACCGCGGGCAAGGCGCCCGAGGCGCATGTCATCTTCCTGACCGAGCTGTTCAAGGCCAACAGCGCCATCCTCAACGCGCTGCTCACCGTGGCCAACGAGCGCCTCTTTTACAACGACGGCAAGCCCCTGCCCTGTCCCCTGATCACCCTGGTCGGCGACTCCAACGAACTGCCCCAGGGCGACGACCTGGGCGCCCTCTTCGACCGCTTTGCCCTGCGCTATACCACCGACTATCTGGGCGATGGCGGCTTCTCCCGCCTGCTCGACGCGGCCTGTGCGCCTCCCAGCCTGCCCGCGCCGCCAACGGCACTGCCGCTGGGCGATCTGCAGGCGCTGCAGGCCACGGCCGACGGCCTGCCCATTCCGCCGGGCGTGCTCGCGGCTCTGGTCACATTGCGCGGCGAACTGCGCTCCGAGGGCGTGGTGGCTTCGGACCGCCGCTGGCGGCAGTGCCTGGGACTGCTGCGCGCCCACGCCCTGCTGGAGGGACGCGCCGCTGTCGAGGAGGACGACCTGGCCCTCCTGCAGTACGCCCTGTGGGAGACGCCCGAGCAGCGCAGGGTCGTGGGCAAGGCGGTGGCCAAACGGGCCAACCCCCTACATGCCCGGGCGCTGGAGCTGCTCGACCGGGCCAAGAGCGTCTTCGAGAGCGCCCAGGCCGCGGCCGGCAGCGATCCAGCGGCGGCGGCCACGGTGGCGCTGGAGGCGCACACCAAACTTAAGAGCGCCCTGGAGGAGCTGGATCGGCTGGCCGCGTCGGCGACGCAGGCCGGGCGGTCCCCGGTCCGGGTGGAGGCGGCGCGGGAGAAGGTCAACGCCATGAACCGCCACGTGGTCACCACGTTGATGGGGGTACGGCTGTGAACGCACCGGACCCCATCCGACCCACAGCCAACGGGGAGCGGGAGGATGAGGCTCCCCCGCTGCCCGGCACGCGACGGGGCAGTGGGGAAGGGGGCACGCAGGCCATCGCCGGCGATGCCTATGATAGCCTGGTCTAGGGCCAGGGCCAGCAGGACGCGCCGCAGTTGCGTGCGCTGGTGCGCGAGGGCAGCCGTGAGGTGGCCACCTTCGGCGCGCTGGCCGAGGACCTGTTCCGCTCGCTGTACAAGAGCGCGCCGCGCCTGCGGGAGGTGAGCCCGGCCTACCGGGTCAACCACCGCCTGATCGCCGAGATGATGGGCACGGCGGAGTGGACCGGCCTGAGAGCGGCGGGCACCCCGCTCGACGCCTTCTCCTCCCTGTATGCCACGCGCGTGCTGGCCGATGGCCTGCTGCGGGCGCTGGACGCGGCGACACGCGAACAGATCAACCGGCTGCACGGGCTGGAGACGGGCACCCAGCAGATGCTGGCCGAGGCCGAGGCCCTGGAGGACCTGGCCGCGCAGGCACGTGACGACCAGTCCGCGGAGTTCCGGCGGCGGGCCGGGGAGTTACGGGCACAGGCGGCTGCCGGCGCAGCCCAGGCGCAGCTCCTGGAGGCGGGGATGGCCGCCGAGGAGGAGGAGACGGGCAGTGCCCTGCGTCGCGCCGCCCGCGCGTCCTGCGCCGCGGCAGCGCGCACGGTGGAGGGCGCCCAGGAGGACCTGGCTGCCTTCGCCGGCGCCGCCGGTGGCTACGGCATAGGCACAGGCGCGGGCACGGGCGGTGGTGACGGCATGGACGTGCGGGAGAAGATTGCCCTGACCCGGCGTATCCAGGGCTCCAGCACGCTCCGGCAACTGGCCGCCATGGCCGGGCGCTTCCGCCGCATCGCCCTGCGCGTGCAGCACAACCGGGTGCGCCACGATCCCGACGAGATCCATGACGTGACCACGGGCCGCGATCTGGCGTGCCTGCTGCCGGCGGAGTTGGCCCTGCTGGCTGGCACCGGGACCAGGGGTGAGTTCCGCCGCCGCTTTGTGGAAGGCACGCTCCTGCAGTATGAGCTGATCGGGCGAGAGCGGCAGGGCCAGGGGCCGATCGTGCTGGCTGTCGACAACTCGGGGTCGATGGCCGGCGAGCGGGAGCTGTGGTCCAAGGCGGTGATGCTGGCCCTGCTGGGCATCTGCGCCCGCCAGCGGCGTGACCTGCTGGTGCTGCACTTCTCTGACGCGGGGTGCCTGCAGCCCTACCTGTTCGAGCGAGGGCAGGCCGAGCCCGCGCGCATCCTGGAGTGCGCCGACTATTTTAGCGGCGGCGGCACCTGCTACGAGGACTGGATGCGCGCCGCCCTGGCGGCCATTGAGGGGGCCCGCTTCGGCAAGGCCGACGTGATTGTGGCCACCGACGGCGAGTGCGCCGTCTCCCCGGCCCTGCTGGCCCGCTGGCACGCGGCCCGAGGGGCACGCGGCTTTCGCACTTACGGCGTGCTGATCGGCAGCCCGCACGCTGGGGGTGGCGTGCTGGCCTCGTTCTGCGACAGCGTGCTCGACCTGTCCAGCACGTCAGATGACACAGGCGTGCTCACCACCATCTTCGGCATCTGAACCGCCCGCGGTCGCCATTCCCCATCGCCTGACCAGAGGGCGCCCCTACCTGTGCAGGAGACCCTCTGGCCGTAATCGCACAGCGTCACGAGAAGAAAAGACGACGAGACGAAGGAGATCACCATGATTGCCCTGAGCACACTGACCACCCGCCGGTCCATCACCGCCCTGGAAACCGAGAGCAACAGCCTGCCCACGCTGGGGCAGACCGTCTTCTGGACCTTGAGGGAGCGCCAGATGCCCGCCGACGCCGTGCAGGCGGCCTTTGAGGCACACGGCCTGGGCGGCCAGGCCCCGGCCGTGGTGCGGGCCAAGACGGCCCTGCGCCGCGCCCTGGGCCAGCAGGGCGGCGACCTGGTCAAGAAGACCCGCGACGACGCCCTGGACGCCGCCTATGCCCTGGTGGACGTGCCAATCGACGCCGCGACAGGGGCCGCGGCGCCACGCACCCGCTTCCAGGCCTCGATCAACAAGCTGACCGAGGCCGTCGTCTGCTCGGACCCCGCCGAGGAGGCGTCCTTGCAACAGGCCACGCAGACCCTGCGCGGCGTGCTGCTGGCGCCCGACCTGAGCCGTGCCCTGCGCGGCCTGGTCGCCCTGGCCCAGGGCACCCCCTTGCGGCCCAGCGGCGGCGTGTACTTCGTGCCGCGCCCGGCGGCGGAGATCGTCGGTAAAATGCGCGCCATCGTGGCCGAGCTGCAGCCTGACGGCGGCTACGTCAGCGCCTTCGGCGTCGTGGACACCCTGCAGGCGCGCGTCGATATGGGCCGCCACGCCCATGCGGGGCTGCTGGAGGAATTGGCCGGGTTGACCGCCGACCTGGACGCCTTACGGGGTGCCGGTGAGACGGTGCGGGCCAGCACGCTCCAGCGGCGGCTGGCCCTATACGGGCAGCTGCGGGCCAAGGCCAGCCTGTACACCGATCTGCTGACCTACAACCTGGACGATGTCCACGCCGGCATCGACCGCCTTGCCGCCTCTGTGGGGGACCTGTTGGGCGTGAGCCCCGCGACCCCGGCCGCCCTGCCGGCAGTCCCCGCCGTCCCGGCGACTGTAGATGGGCCGGTGGGCCTGGAGCAGGACCAGCTGTGCGGCGAGACGCTGCTCCCCTGACGAGCGCGGCCAGGGGGAGCTGAGCAAGACGGCGACAGACGGCGCGACAGCCCTGGGGAGGAGGGGCGTCGGGTTGGCTCGCAGTGCCCTGTGGCCCGATGGAGCACGTAGATGGCGCTGACCGGTCGGCGTCTCCCTCCTGGCAGAACACCCCGCCTGGTACCACCAGATACCCGAGGGACGACGGCACGGGGGACCACGCCACGACAAGAAGCCAGAGGAGCCCGGCACGTCCAGAACGTGTCGGGCTCTCCTATCTGATGGAGGAGCAGCACATGACACTGGAGCAACGGGCGGCCCACTGCCGCGCGATAGCCAGCCGCGGCGGCCAGGCGACCTATCGGGCACATGGGCACGAGCACATGGTCAGGATCGGCAAGCGGGGCTTCCAGGTGGCCCTCGAACTCGGCTGGGGCGCATGGCTCTGGCAGACCAGGTTCGGCCTCACCTACGAAGCGCGGTTCGGCCCTCCCCGCCCTCAACCGGAGCAGACCGAGCGGGCGAGGGAAGCAGGCCGCGTGCGGGCGGCGGCGCGGCGGCGCTACACAGCACTGGGCGCCTGTTCCTGGCCCGGCTGCACGGAGCAGGCACAGCATCGCCACCACCTCAAGGGTGTACGGGTACACGATGCCAACGAGCACGTGGTCGCCTACTGCCTGGTCCACCACACAGAAGCGGAGCGCGCCAAACGCCGGCAGCGGCGGGAGAGCCGGCAAGCGGGGAACGGGGAGGGAGAGTGATGCGCAAGCAGCGGGAGGACGGCGCGCTCCTGCACCGCGCCCGTGGACAGAGAGGCTGGCGGCACGAGAACCCGAAGCACGCCGGCGACGGAGAAGAACCACCGGGAGGCAGGGTCATGCAGGTGATTGTAGGGCGTGAGCACGGCGCATCTCGTGCGGAAATGCGGAAATAAGGAGGCAGCTCATGAGCGACCCGGCGGAGAGCACATCGATCCTTCCAGACGGTATCCCCGTTGATGTGCCGGTGGTGGTCTGGCTGGAGGGGGCGGACGATGAGGCCTGCGGCGCCCTGTTCGACCGGTTCGCGGCCAGCCACACGCTGTTGCCTCTGGGGGACGGAGCCCCGCGCGCCTATCTGCTGGGGTCTCGGACACCGCTGCTGCGGCTACAGGTCGCCCGCTACAATGAGGAATTGCGCCGGGCTGGGGAGGACGCCAGTGTGTCCCTGGACCAGCGCCCTCTCGCGCCAGCCGACGTTTTGACCGTCGCGGCGGTTCAGCGGGGTGAGGTGTCCCTGCGCAGGGACGAGGGGACCTCGCGCCGCGTGGCCCGGGTCCACCCCACCGTCGACGCCCTCGACTTGTTCATCGAGACGGCGATCAACGGGACGGTCGACTACACGCCTGTCGCCCGCCATGGCGTGGGGGGTGGCTCCGGCCGAGCACAGGGCGCCGGCCGCCTCGTCGGGCCGCGCTTCCCGCTGCTGACGTACCGGCCCGCGCGGACACCGTGGTACGGCGCCTGGTTCCCCGCGCACACGGCGGTGGAGGCCCTCGTCCGCGCCTTCAACGCGCTGTTCGTGCCCCCGACGGACAAGACACCTCCCCACAAGCAGACGCGCAGGCGCATGCACCCGCACACGGTACGCCTGGTGCTGGAGAGACGCCGTCGCCGCTGCTCGAACCTCTTCCATTCTCCCTTCACCCGGCGGGGGGTGCGGCGGTGTGGCAAGACTGCCGTGGTGGAGCACTGCCACGAGCCGTACTGCGCGGACTGCGATCCCGGGCGCGACTGGAGCCCCAGCCATCAGCGGCGAGCACAGGCGCGTGGCTTCCGGCGCAGCCTCAGTGACGGCCACAGGGATCACGTGGACAGCCTCGGCCAGGAACACGCCGCGCCCCGCATCGAGGCCAGTACAGAATAGGGCGACCGTCGCGCAGCGGAGATACGCGCCTCACCAC
>JAABUR0100004331.1_pt1 | contig 19057 bp, 17 predicted proteins | sample 5560091 | NCBI WGS metagenome assembly JAABUR01 (sample SAMN10711879, study PRJNA513375) | rock metagenome | isolation source: Antarctica rocks | place: Antarctica: Victoria Land, University Valley sud | reverse complement strand
CGCTTGTTTGGTGACCCCGAGGTCCTCGACGAGCGTGCTCAGGGCCCGGGCCTCCTCAACCGGGCTGAGGTCCTCGCGCGCGGCGTTCTCGATGAGCGCGAGCTCGAACGCGTCTTGGTCGGCGGTGCCGGCCCGGATGAAGACGGGCAGCCGCGTGAGGCCCGCGAGGCGCGCGGCGCGCCAGCGCCGTTCCCCGGCGATCAGCTCATAGCGCCCGTCGTCGCTCGGGCGCACGAGCACGGGCTGGAGAACGCCGCGCTCGCGCAGCGAGGCGGCGAGCCGCTCGAGCGCGGCCTTGTCAAAGCGCCGGCGCGGCTGGCCGGGGTTGGCGTCGATCTGCTCGACGGGGACCTCTCCTAGATGTGCTTGGCCCCACTGGGCCTCGGCGCCGAACGTCGCGGCGATGTCGAGGCCCGGGCTCGGCTGGGGACGGCGCGCTGGGCGACTTGGGAGCGCGCGCGGCGCGGGGCGTTTCGCTGTGCGCGTTTCGCGCGGAACGCGCGTTGGAGGTTTCTCGCTCATGGCGCGGCCGTGGCGACGCTGAGACGCTGCGCGACCTCTTCGGCCAGGCGGCCATAGGCTCTGGCCACCGCGTTTGCGGGCTCGAGCAGGATCGTCGGCTCGCCGTAGCGGGCATGCCCGGTGACCGCCTGGCGACGCGGGATGACAGTGCCAAACAGAGGTATCTGCTCCTCGCGCAGATGCTCGGCGTAGTCGCGGGTCGTGCGCCAGCGCGGGTCGGCGTTGGCGATCAGCACCCCCAGCAGACTGATGTCGGTGCCGACCGCCTCGCTCTGGCGATCGATGCGATCAAGGATGCGCGCCAACGCGCGCAACTCGTGATAGCCGGGCAACAGGGTCACGATCGCCTGCCCGGCGGCCACGATGGCCTGGGCGCCGAAGACCGTCTCCCCCGCCGGCGTGTCGATCAGCGCGACGTCGATCACCGTGGCGATCGCCGCGAGTACGTCGGCTAGCTGGTCGCTTGGACCGGTGAGCAGACGCGCGGTCTGGGCTCGCAGTTCGCTGCCCGAAGGCAACAGGTACAGGCCCCCAGCCAGCCCTCCACCCAGGTCGACCAAGGCGGCGTCAGGGTCGTCGCACCGGCCCGCGAGGAGGTCCTCGATGCGCACGACGTCCTCGTCCTCCTCTATCCCCCAGCTCGCCGACAGGTCGGCCTGAGGGTCCATATCGACCATGAGGACACGAAGACCACGCGCGGCGAGCGCCGGCGCGAGATTGGCCACGGTAAGGGTCTTTCCCACGCCGCCCTTCTGGCTCAGGACCGCGATCGAGGTCATCCGAGAAACGCTAACCCGCCGAGCGGACAAGGCTCATCAAGGGCGCCCGGGAGCCCTCTCGATGGTGCGCGTTCCGCGCGGAACGCGCGGCAGGGGAACTGCCGCAGGCCGGGCCCCGGATGGGTCGCGCGTCGGGGCGCTGGACAGGCCGCTCGCAGCGGACGACGGGACCATGCTGAGGCGCGCCGGCGGCAGTGCCGCGCGCTGCCAGCGCAGGAGGGGGGGGGCAGTTTGCGGGGGTCATGGCCTCTTAACCCCCAACGGGGGCGCGTCGGCGCCCCGGATCCCCCTCGAGCCAAGGAGCACCAGGCGATGCAAAAGCGCGATGACATCATCGATCCCGACACCGCGGCCTGGATTGTCGGCGTCGCCGCCGTGCTGGCCGTGGCGGCCTATGCGATCGCGGCCTGGCCGCTGCTCGTCTGGTCGGGCGGGCTGCCCTCGCTCACCGACGGCGTGATCAGCGGCGCGCGCCTGCCCTGGCATCTCGGCGACCCGCGCGACGCCTACCCGGTCGAGCTGGCCGGCGCGTTGCCCGGCCCGTTGGGGTGGTGGGCGACGATCACCGCGCCAGTCGCGTTGCTAGCGGCGGGCGCCGTGGCGGCCGCCGTGCGCGTCGATCGCTGGCGCGGGCGCCGGCGTTTGGGGGTCCGTTCCTATGATCCGCGCGGCTGGGTGACGCCGCGGTCCTTCGCGCGGCCGCGTGACGTCAAGGGCCTGGCCTACCGCTTCGGGCGGGACTCGTGGTCGCTGCTGCACGTCGATCGCCGGCAGATCGGCACCGGCCCCGAGTCACACGTGCTGGCCATCGGCCCGCCGCGCTCGGGCAAATCGATGGCGCTGGCCGCCCCGTGGATCATCGAGGCGCCGGGCGCGGTGATCACCACCTCGACCAAGCACGAGCTCGTGGCGCTGTGCGCCGCCGCCCGCGCCCGACAGGGGCCGTGCTGGGTCTATGCGCCGCTCACCTCCCCCGCCGCCCTGCGCGGGGTCGTCCCGGCGCGCTGGACGCCGCTGGGGGGCTGCGCTGACTGGGACAGCGCCCAGCTCGTCGGGCACTGGCTCACCGACGCGACCCCTTCGAGCGCCTCGGGCGGCGGAGAGGACAGCGCCGCCGCGCGCTTCTGGAACGCCGAAGCCTCAAAGATCCTCGGCGCGCTCCTGCACACGGCCGCCCTTGACCCCGAGCAGTACTCGATGACCTCGGTCGTCGAGTGGATCGAGGGCGGCGTGGCCACCCTCACCGACGCCATCGCCGCGCTCGGACAGGTAGGCGGCCATCCGGCCGCGATCCGGCGCCTCGAGGGCCTCGTCGCCCAAGACACGCGCACCCTGAGCTACACGCTGATGTCCGCCGGGCAGCTCGTCGACGCCTACCGCTTCGAAGCCGCGCAACGAAGCGAGCGCACCGGCCCCCGCGTAACCGTCGACGACCTACTCACGGCCAACGGCACCCTGTTCCTGCTCGCCCCCGAATCGCGTCAGGACAAAGTCGCCCCGCTGTTCGCCGCGCTGCTCGGCGAGGTCTTCCGCGGCCTCGAAGAACGCACGCTCCTCGATGGCCCCCTCGATCCCCCCGCGCGCTTCGTGCTCGACGAAGCCGCCCACCTCGCCGCGCTCTCCTCGCTCCCCGAACGCCTCTCGCTCACCTCCGGCCAAGGAGCCCGCATCGCCTCGCTCTGGCAATCGCACGCCCAAATACGACACCGCTACCGCGAACAGGCCGACACCGTCGTCGCCAGCTCCCACGCGCGCATCTTCCTTGGCCCCATCGCCGACGAAGCCACCCGCAAGCTGATCGTCGACCTCCTCGACGACGAACCCGGCGAGCGACACTCCCGCCAAGTAGGACCATTCGGCGCCGGGCGACGATCGAAGACCGTCCAAGAGACCCGCGAGCGCAAAGCCTCCGCCCAAGGCCTCCAACAACTCGAGCGCTGGCACGGCTTAGCAATCACCGGCTCAGAACTCCCCATGGTCGGCCGCGTACGCCCCTACTGGCAACGCCCCCACGTCCAACACGCCCTCCAACCGCCCAGCGACCCACCCCGCACGCCATGACCCTCAAAAAGAGCCTCGCAAGACGGCGAGCCATTCAGCATCCACAGCCGGCGGGAGGAGTCGAAGCAGCCAGCTCCCCCACGCCCGCTCCTGTCACCATTGCACAAGCCGAACTACCCCTCGCGCACGCGCTCGCCGCTCGTCCGTCGCAGGAGCCGGCCGCACGCCAATGGAGACGCCTCGCTTCGCCGAGGAGCAGCGTGTTTCTGCACATTCGCGAGCGAAGGTGCGAGCCAGACCTGTAAGGCCTCACCGCACTCCCTGGGCCGCTGTCCACGCGGAGCAATCCGAGCGGCGTACTCGAGCCGGGCGAGCGCGAGCAGGCGCCCGGTAGGGCATCGGCGTCGGCGCACAGGCGAGCTGGAGCCGCGGCACGGTCCTTGGCGTCGCTTCGGCTGCTGGGTCGGCGCCACGGGCGTGCCGGTGAGCGGCGTGGAGCACAGTTGGCCTAGGGCGCAACATCGGCCGCACGTCCGCGTTCAAGCGGCGTGCCCGCCGTTCGCTTCGCTCTCCTCGTCGCCGCTTCGCTGGTCGCGTTCGGTGGGACCGCGGACGCGGAGAGCCGCCTCATCCCCCTTGCCCTTCCGCCCGATGCCGGCCCGGGCATCTCGAGCCTCCAAGGGGTCCTTGCCGGTCCTGTGCTGGCGGGTGATCGGGTCGCATGGGCGGTTCGCACGCGGAAGGGCGCTGTCACTGTTCGAGTGGGAGAGAGCGATGGCAGGACGATCGACGTGTTGCAGCTGCCAGCCGACGGGTCGGGTTTCGGCGAGATCTCGCTTGACGCGGCCGGCGCGCGCATCGCGCTTGCGAGGCTGGGCGAGCGCTGCGACTTTGAGTGCCGCTCCACCTATACGGTGACACAGGATGCGTGGAGCGGCGTGATCGGGGAACCCTTCGCGCGCCTTGGAGGTTGCGGCAGGCCGGGACCCTCTTGCGCGACGAGCGAGCGTGGATGCGGTGCAGAGGCCATCTCCTTGTCGCCGACGCACTTCGCGAGTTCGTCGTGCACTGGGTTCGAGCTCCGTGACCTGGCCCGCGGGACAAGTCGGCGCTTTGCGGGCGAGGTCGCACCGCGACTGGCCGGCCGCTACCTCGCCAGTATCCGGAAGGGAAACCCGTCCTCGCCCAAGGAACCCTCGGAGCTCCTGGTCCGCGACTTGCAGGCCGAAGCGCTCGCGTACCGGGTCGAGCTTGCTGGCGTCGACGATCCTTACTCGACTAACTCGGCCCATGTAGTCCTCCACCTCCAGGACGACGCGAAGGTGCTCTTAACCTCCGTCAACGCGGCCACGGGAGAAAGGCGGATCGCGTGGGCATCGCCGGCCGAGCCGGTGCTGCACCCGGTCGCCGCGCCGGGCATGCCCGGCGGCTTGGCCCGCGACTTGGTGGCCTACCGCAGGGTCGGCGATTTCCTCCAGCCGCAGAGCGAGGCGGGGCTGTTCGGGCTCGACGGCCGCATCGCGGCTCGGTTTGCCTTCACCGCGCCTTATGGCGGTCTGTCCTTCGACGGCGAGCGGCTCGCTTGGGCGCAGCGGCCTTGCGAGACGGTCTTCATAGCAGTCGTCAACCTCTCCCAGGCCGGGCCGCCACCGTCGCCCAGTGAAGCACCCTGCCCGCCCGCGAAGATCGTCACACGTAGGCCCGTCGGCGTGGACCGGGCCGGGCGCTTCTCGGTGGAGCTCTCGTGCCCGGCCGAGCCTGCGCTCGGGTGCGCCGGAACGCTGCGGCTCCTCGCGAGAGCGCCGGGTCGCCTCGGTCGTCGGCGTGGCGCGGGGTCCAGCGGCCGCTTCTCTCTCGCTTTCATGGGCTACGCGATCCAGCCCGGCAGGTCACAGCGCCTGCCGGTCAGGCTCAGTCGGGGCGGGTTGGCGTTCGTTCGGACCGTTAGGCGGCCAACGGTGCAGGCCACGGCGGTCGCCTACCCTCGAGCCGACGCTCCGGACGACGTCATGCCCGGCGTGGAGGCGGGCCGGTTCGCGCTCCTCTGGAGACCGGCCTGAGCTTCACTTCAGCGAGCGGTGAAGACGGCGAGCCCGCGGGGCTCACCCCTCCACGCAGCGATCGCCCGGCCGCGGGCGTCGATCCCCACGTTGCCTGAGTGGGCGTCTCCCTTGCCGAGTGTGGCCGGCGCCGTAAACCGCCCGCCGGGACGGCGAAGCGCCGCGCGTATGACGAAACGCGACCCGGTCCACATCACGGCGGCATGCCCGCCTGACGCGATCGCGACGCGGGGGTCCAAGCCCCTCGTCTCTCCTGGGGCGGAGACGACCATCGACCGGCCAAACCGGCCGCCCGGCCGTCGCAGCGCGGCGCGCACCACCGGCCCGGTTGCCCTCTCCTCCGTCCACCCGGCGATCGCGAAGCCGTCTGGAGCGACCGCGAGGACCGGATCGAACCCCCGGCCGAGCGTCTGGACGCGGCCGAATGGCCCGCCGCCTGAGGCGAAGGCGGCTTCAATGGTTTGATTGAAACTGGCCTCGCGCGTCCAGACCATGACCTGCGCGCCTGCCGCATCCACCTGGGCGACGGTGTCCGCGAAGGAGCGAAAGTCGCTCATGCCCCGGCCCCGCCTCAGGACCGTACGCGGCCGGCTAACAGCACCGGAAGGCGATCGGCGGGCGCTGCGTACGCTGCTCGCGGACAGCCCAGGCGTCCAAAGCCAAGTCGCCACACCCGCACGGTCGAAGCCCAATCCGATCGGAAACCCGCCCTGAAAGCCCGAGATCTCCTGGGGCGCTTCGAAGCCGCTCCTCGCCGACGCGAAGGCGCCCCAGACCGAGCGTCTGGAGTACCACACGAGCCCCATGCGACCGTCCGGGCCGCCGGCGGCAATCACCCCGAACGCCAGCTCGCCGCGAAGCGACACCGTCTGCGCCCGTCCGATCCTTCCCGCTTTCAGCAACGAGCCCCGGAGCACCATGCAGCAGCCGGCCTCGCTTCGATCAAACCACTCCCACGCGACTATCCCCTCTCCCGTCGGGCTGAGGGCGGCGACAGCCCCCCGATCACTCCGAACCGCATCCTCGGCGCCCGGCACGCGCCGCGGCCGCTCGAGCGGGCCGCCGGCGCGACGGACGGCGACCCCCATCCGCGAGCCTCCGATGCCGACCGGAAGCACGACGTCGCCGCGGTCGTTCACCGCAAGCGGCTGGCCGTCCGGTCCGCCTACGTAGCCGCCGACGACCCTTTCCTTCTTCCACACGCCGTCGGCGGCCGCCGACGGGACGCCCACCAGGGCAAGCACGAGGCCGAGCACGGCGCCAGCCACACGGAGAGGCACGCGACTTGAAACGGTGGACGGCGAGCGAAGTTCCGCGCCGCCCGACGTGCAGGCCAGCGACAATGCCTCCGATCTCGCAAGCTCCACGAGCGGCCTCGGGCTTATCGACCTAGAAAGCGGTAAGCACCCGCAACGATGCCGCACCGTGCGCTCACTCGGCGCGACAACCGAGCGTCTCGCGACCGCCCGAGGAAGACGCCCGGATCGGACGACAAGCGGGCGCTCCGGGTGGCAGCGGTTGGACGCCTGCTCCCAGGCGAGAAGCAGGAGCGATGCCTCTCGCGAGTCGCGGCGTCAGCCCAGTGGGGTTAGAAGTCGATGCCGATGTCAGCGTCAAGGTCGGGGGTGGTGTACGGCGCGGCTTCGGGGGGTTGGAGGTCGGGGCCGTGCTCTGCGATGAGCTCGGTGGCGGCGAGGTCCCAGGCGTCGCGGCCGGTGAGGCTGTCGGGGCGCGCGCCGAGGTGGTCTTCGAGGAGGGCGCGGCGTTCGGGGTCGTGGCGGGCTACTGCGGCGTCGAGGCGCGCGTCGAGTGAGCCGCGGCGCTCGAGTTCGGCGTGGTGGGCGGTGAGTTCGGTCATCGGGGCGCTGTAGCGCTCGCGCCACTCGCGGTCAAGCGCCTCGAGTTGCTGGGCTTCTTGGTCGCGGCGCGCGGCGAGCGCGCGGGTCTGCTCGGCGGCCTTGGCGTCGGCGGCCCCGCGGGCGCCGGTCTCCAGGCGCTGTTGGGCGGCGGCGGCGATCGCGGCGGACTGGTGGGCCAGCTCGCGCTGCTCGCCGGCGCGGCGCGCCTCAGTCGGGTAGGGCACGACGCGCTCTGAGAGCTCGCGCACCCGGGCCTGGAGGATCGCGTCGGGCACGTCGCTCAGCGCGAGGGCCCGGCCGCGGACGCTGGTCGCCAGCTCCTGGGCGCGGCTGGCGCCGATGCGCCGCTCAAGCTCGCCCAGCCACCGGGGCCGCGACTGGTCGCGTTCGGGGTCGGGTTGCTGGGCGATGGTGGGATCGACGACGTGCATGCGGGCGTGGAGGCGGTGGCGTGACATGGCGACCAGCGCCGACTCCTGGAAGGTGTCCTCAGACCCCAGGTAGTGCACGGTGTCCAGCGTGGCGCCTTGGAGCTTGTGCACGGTGCTGGCATAGCCGTGGTCGAGGTGCCCGCCGGCGAGGTAGTCGCCGGGCAGCCGCGTTGGCTTTTCCCGGCCGTCGACCTGCACGCGCAGGGCGCCGTCGTCGAGGACCTCGGTGACGGTGCCGCGGTCGCCGTTTCGCACCCCTATCCCGCGGTGGTTTCGCAGCGCCATGATTCGGTCCCCGGCGGCGTAGCGGCGCCCGGCGACCTCGAGCTCGGGGCCGTTGAGTTGGCCCTCTTCGCGCATGACTGTGCGCGCCAGCGCGTTGAGCGCCCGGGCGGACTCGCGGCGATCAGCGAGCATCGCCGTGGAGTCAAGGCCGTGCTCGCGGGCGTCCTGCCACCACGAGCGCACCATGGAGGTGTGCGCGTCGCCGGCGGTCGCCGACACGCTGACGCGCTCGTGGTCGACCTGGGCGTCCAGCCAGGTGCGGTGCTCGCCGCGGTGAAGCGCGCGCAGCGCGTAGCGGTCCCACGCCTCCTGCTGGCGGCGGATGCGATCCAACGTCCGCGCGCCCAGCCGCCCGGCCAGGCCGCCCAGCATGCCACCCGCCTCGATCTCGGGCAGCTGACGCGTGTCCCCTACGGCGACCAGCTTGCCCCCGGCGCGCTGGACCTGGTCAAACAGCCACGCGAAGCGCGCGTACCGACCATCCCCGCCTCATCGACGACCAGCACCGATCCGCGCTCAAGGCCGCCCCCTTGCTCGACGTCGACGCGCAGCCCGGCGATCGTCGTCGAGGCGATCCCCGCCGCGCTCTCAAGCTCCGCCGCCGCCCTTGCCGACAGGGCGACCCCGTAGACCGGGGTGCCCGAGCGCTGCCACGCCTCACGCGCCCCATCGAGCGCGTAGGTCTTCCCGGTCCCCGGCCGCGCGCGCACCACATCGACCTGGTCACCCGAGCGCGTGAGATGGCGGATCATCGCCGCCTGCTCACCCTCAAGCTCGGGCCGCGCGGCGAGAACCGCCTCGACCTGCGCCGAGTCGACCCGCCCCACACCGGCGTGCTGACCCTCCGCGGCGCGGTCGAGCAGGCGCTGCTCGATGTCGAGCAGCTCCCGCGTCGAATACCGATCACCCACGGCCAATGCGCGGCGGCCCTCCTGCTCGGCGGGCTCGACCAGCTCGACATCGCGCCGCGCCAGGAAATCCTGCGCCTGCCCAGCCAGCTGCCCGTAGCTGACGCCGGCGGGCTGGGCCGCCGAGAGCGCCGAAATGACATGCCGACGATCAAAGACCGACCGGTCGTAGGTGAGCCCGCGCGGCCCGCCCAACCCGTCGAGCACCCCCGCAGCCGGGTAAGGGGAGGGAGCCGCCCGGTCCACGCGGTCGACCAGGCCCTCTAGCTCGGCGCGGCCCAGGCCCCGCTCGCCCGCGCGCGCCCGCCAGCCCTCCCGCAGCTCCTCCAGGGTCTGCGGCTCGCCCTTGGCGGCGCGCGTGTTCAGCGCCGCCGCCTCCCGCGCCGCGGGCGACGCGTCGGCGCCCACCGCCTCCAAGATCCGCGCGCGGCGCTGAGAAAGCTCATCGATCACCCCCCTTGAGACCCCCTCGATCTCAAACGTGCCCGCCGTGCGCCCCGGCGTCCACGCCACCCCCAGGCGCTCGGTCAGCTCCGCGCGCAACTGGGCGTGAAAGACGCGGTCCGCCGCGAGGCGGTGCACGAAAAGCGGATGTCCGTCCAGGCGCAGCCAGCGGCCCTCGGCGAAGGTGAGGTTCGGGATCACCACGTGCACGTGGTACTGCGGATCGGCCGAACGGGAGGTGTCATGCCGGTAGGCGGCCCCGATCAGCCCGCCGGCGCGGATCCGTTTCGACCCGCCGCGCCCGACGCGCGTGAACGTCGCGTGCTCCTGCAAGTAGCGCACACCGGCGTCGACGGCGGCGTCGATCGCCTCCTCCACCTGCCCACTGACCTCAGCATCGCCCAGCGCCCACACCGCCGAAACCGACTTCGGTGGCGCCCACTGCGCATCAAACCCCGCCCGCGCACACAACGACTGCTCACGCCCGCCCGGCCCCTCGCGGCGACGATCAGACACCCGCCGACCCAACAACTCGCCCGTCGCCGGATGGCGCTGCTCCAACAGCGCCGAGAGCTCCCCGCGGGCCAGCTGCCCTTCGAGACCCAGCCGCGGCGCCAAAGCCCCCACCCACCGCCCCGCCCGCTCATCAACCAAACGCGCGCCCGCAGCGGCGCCCGCAGCGCGCTCGCTGTCATGACGCCCCGACAGGTACCCCTCATAGCCCTCCGGGCCCGCCTGCTCGCCCGCCTGATCACTATCCGCGTGCGCCGGAACGTCGTCGGGATCAGGAGCACGCCCCTCGTAATAGTCCACCCGCTCAGCGTCGATCTTCGCCAAAGTAAACATGCCGTGAGCCGGGCAGTATCCAGGGCCTGGCACTTTAGTGCAAGTGTGTGAGCTGCTCTTTGACGGCGCTTCGCGGCGGAACGCGGCCGGAGGTTTTCAACGCCGTTGGACGTAGGAGAGCGGTGCAGCGCGAGCGGAAGCTTCGCCAGCGAAGAGACATCGGTCGCAAGACGCGCGACTGGGCGGGCGGTACTGCGAAGGGATGGTGCTGGTGGCGTGCCGAGGCGGCGGCCGCGCGTGCCCTCGCCTCGGCCGAAGGCAACGACGACGTTTTCCGGCCGCGTTCGGGCGCAGCGCTGTAGTGGTCCAGCAGACGGTCCTCTTCGGGAACCGACGTCGCGACGCGCCCCGGTGCACTTTGCTGGTGGCCCCGATGTGTCGCGGCGGGGGTCGGGCGCATCGCGCGGGGCGGGGGATCCTCCGCAATTGCAATCCGACGCGTGCCCTCGGACGGTGGCCATCGCCCGGCGGGTCGATCCGGAGCGAACCTGCGCGACCTCGGCGGGTGATCGTGCACCCGCCGCTACAGCCTGACCTTCGCACCCGGCCTGGTGGCGCCGGGTGACGGCGAGACGCCGCTCCGGGGGCCGCCTCGCCGTTCGGCCCCCGGCTTGCCCAAGCCCGAGTGACCTCGGGGCGGGAGCCGGCGGCGACCCCCGTCGGCTCGTGAAGGTTCGATGAAATGCGTTCGCGACTGAGCGCGGCGCAAGCCCCGGGCCGCCAGCATCGTCCGCAATCCGCATGGAGCGTTTCGTCGTTCTGCCGTGCGTCCCTCATGCCAGGGCTGCAGACGTCGCCGGTTCGCCGGGCGACCGCGGACTCCGGACGCGGCAGCTGACGCAAAGAGAGAGGGCCGCCCCACTGTGGGGCGGCCCTCGGTGAGCCGGCGGCGTTCGGCCGCGGGCTAGGAGTCCGCCTCGCCGTTGTCGGCGTCGCGGGGGCGGTCGGGGCCGAAGGTGATCGAGCCGATCACCTCGTGCCGGGAGCGCTTGGAGCCGCCTTCGGTCTCCCACTCGTTGAGGTTCAGCCGGCCGTCGACCTCGACGTAGCGGCCCTTGGACAGGTGCTCGGCGACGGGGCTGGCGCCCTTGCCGAACTGGGCGACGTCGACGAAGGTGGGCTCGCGGTCGCGGCCGTTGTCGACGGCGATGCGGATCTTGACGACGTCCTGGCCGCTGCTGAGCTCACGGAGCTCGGGGTCACGGGTCAGTCGGCCGGTGAGGCACACGCAGTTCATCTGGGTCCTCCCTGTGTGGGGTGGTGGTAGTGGACGAGACCGGGAACAGCCGGGGAGACCCGGGCCGCGGAACCGAGCCGCAGGCGAAGGGGAACCCCCCTTTGCGGGGTTGAAGCGCGCCCGGGCCGCCGGCACAGTCCGGCTCGGCAACCAACCGCCGCCCCCCAAGGTGAGGACCAGCCCGACCCGCGGGTACCCCGCGGATCGCTCTCCCGTCGTCACCGGCCCTCCGTGACCGGGTCGGCCTCGACAAGCTCGTCGACGTCGCGCTCGCCCGTCAGCCGCAAGCCGACACCGTGACCCACCACCCCGGCCGGCCTCAGCACGGGCCTGCGCGTCGCCCAGCTGGCTTCTCGGGTCATGTCCTCAAGGGCGACCCCGTCGAGCCGCCAACGCAATGCCCTGGCGGGGCCCGAGCTCTCGGGCAGGGCCCACGAGTTCACCGACCTCGACGAAGAGCAGCCGCCGGCAACGCCGAAAGGCGAAACGTGACGCGTCCGACACGGCGCGTCGCGCCACCGCCTCGGCCCCGCGGATCGATGCGGTGCCTTGCGCATTCTCGATCAACCGCTGTTGAGCTCTCGCTCGCCCCTGCCGATGGTCGCCACAAGCGTGCGGCCAACAGGGGTGGTACGCGCGCTCGGCCCGGTCCGCGTGCGTGACAGCCGAGCAATCGCCGGGGTTATCACGCACGCTCGGGGCTGTTCTCGGCGTTTACGCGGGGGGCGACGACATCGGCACTTGCCTCGGCCAGGTGCGGTGCATGCAGCAGGCTGACCGAACACACGCGGGTGCAACGGTCCTCGGCGGAGCCTGGCCGGGTTGGGCGTAGCGGAGCGACGATCCGTGCAATTTCGCGAGTGTTCAGCGGCTGCGGCCGGTGGCCGGTGGCCGGCAGTGGGGATCGTGGTGCCCGCCCTGCCGCGCCGAGTTCCCCTACTTCGCCCAGATGGCCGCCAAGTATCAGGACCGCGTAGCGTTCGTCGGCCTCGACGCCGCCGACAGCCGCAGCGCCGCCGAGCAGTTTTCTGCGCGAGGTCGCACCCGGCTTTCCTAGCATCTTCGACCCCGACTCCGAAGCGACCCGATCGCTCGGCGGCGGACGCATCTCCCCGACCACCTTCCTGCTTGACGCAAACGGGAAGCAGGTCGACGTCCGCCTCGGCGCCTACGCCAACGCCGCAGACCTCGAACAGGACATCCGCAAGCTACTCGCCGCAAGCTGAACTCCCGAGCACCAGCAGACAACCGCCCCACGGACCCCGATGGTCGTCCGCGGGCGCTCCCGGGCAATCCCCGTGCTCGAGACCTTCGACGTCAAGACCATCACCGCCAAGTCCATGACGCCACTCGCGACATGCTCGACATCGGCAACCCCGCACCACACGGCGACTAACGCTAAGCGTTGGCAGGCGCACAGTTGTGGTCGGAACCCGTGGTGGCGCGGGCCTCGTCTCATGAATCTATGATATGTGCGATGGCACATATCATCCGTAGGTGAGATGACCAACGCGAGGAGTGACGAGATGACGGACGGCGAGGACGATGGCGGGGGGTCGCGCGACTTCGATCTGATCGTGTTGGGTTCGGGCGGGGGGGCGTTCGCAGCGGCGATCCGGGCGCGCGATCTCGGCAAGCGGGTGCTGATGGTCGAGCACGCCACGACCGGCGGGACGTGCGTCAACGTCGGCTGCATCCCGTCAAAGACGCTGCTCGCAAGCTCCGAGCACTCCCGCGTGACCGGCCGGCCGCTATTGACCGACGCCGTCGCTCGCAAGGACACGCTGGTCGAGCAGCTGCGCCAGGCGAAGTACATCGGTCTGCTGGCGGAGTATGAGATCGAGTTGCGCCATGCCCATGGGCGCGTCGTCGACGCTCACACCGTTTCGGTCGATGGGCAGCCGGTCAGTGCTGACGCGATCGTGATCGCGACCGGGGCGCGCCCTGCTGTTCCGCCGATCGCGGGTCTGAAAGCGACCGGGTATCTGACGTCCACCACGGCCGTTGACCTCACCCAGGCGCCCGCGCGCCTGGCGGTCCTGGGCGCCAACGCGGTCGGCCTGGAACTCGGGCAGATGCTCGGAAACTTCGGCTCGCATGTGACGTTCGTCGCACGCCGCGACATCGCACCCAACGCCGAGCCGGAGGTCTCCGCAGGGCTGCGCGACGTCCTGCAGGGCGACGGGCACCGGATTCTGGCGCCCGCGATCACGACCCAGGTCAGCCGCGACGGCGCGGAGAAGGTGCTGCGCGGCAGCGTTGACGGCGAGCCGTTTGAGCTGCGCGTCGACGAGATTCTGCTCGCCACCGGACGCACGCCCAACAGCGAGGATCTCGGTCTGACCGAGGTCGGCGTGACAGTCGACGAGCATGGGGCGATCGTCGTCGACGATCGTCAGCGCACGAGCCTCTCCTCGATCTACGCCGCCGGTGACGTCACGACGCAGCCGCGCTTTGTCTACGTCGCGGCGGCGGGCGGCGCGGCGGCGGCGTCAAACGCTCTCGCCCTCGGGGATGAGCGCCTGGACTTTCGCGCGCTGCCGCAGATCATCTTCACCTCGCCGGCGATCGCGCAGGCGGGGCTGACCGAGGCGCAGGCCATCGCCCAGGGCCTTGAGGTCCGAACGAAGGTGTTGGCGCTCGATGCCGTGCCGCGCGCGCTGGTCAGCGCGGACACCCGCGGCCTGTTCAAGCTCGTCGCCGAGGCGGCCAGCGGGCGAGTGGTCGGCGTGAGCATTCTTGCCCACGGCGCACCCGACGTTATCCAGGCCGCCGTGCTGGCGATCGACCGTGGCATGACCGTCAGCGAGCTCGGCTCGACATGGGCACCGTACCTCGCGATGGCAGAGGGGCTGAAGCTCGCCGCTCAGACCTTTGACCGCGATGTCTCCAAGCTGTCGTGCTGCGCCGCATGATGAGCACCAAGAGCTCCGTGGCGCAGCGCTGGCTGCCGCGCGCCGGACTACTCAGCGCAGCCTCCACGACGCTGTGCTGTCTGGGGATCTCGGCCGCGCTCTCGCTCGCGACCGCGGTCGGCGCGAGCTTCCTGACCCGTGACGCCACGCTCACGCGCAAGCTCACCTGGGCAGCCACGCAGGCATGGACGACAACGCCGCTGCCAGCGGCCACGACTCGATGCACGACGCCGTGACCACAAGCGGCCACAGCGACGCCCACGCCACCGCCACCGCCGCCGCCGGCGGCGGCGGGGCCGGTGGTGGTGCGCTCGTGTGGGTCGGTCTCGCCGCCCTGATCGCAGCCCAGTTGTGGGACGCCGTGCGCGTGCGGCGCTGCAGCGCAGTCCAGCACCCAACACCGAAAGGAGCCCTGTGAACGTCATCACCGACGCGCCCTTCTCGCTGCCCGAGCAGCCGCTGCAGGCCGAGATCGTCGCGAAGTACTTCCGCGGCCTGGGCGACCCCACCCGCGTGCGGATCCTCGAGCTCACCAGTGACCGCGAATGCTCCGTCGGCGAGCTCGCCACACTGATCGGCGCGCCGCAACCGAAGATCTCCAATCACCTCGCGTGCCTGCGCTGGTGCGGATTCGTCGACAGCCGCCGCGAGCACCGCACCGTCTACTACCGCGTCGCCGACGACCGCGTCAGACAGCTGCTGGCGCTCGCACGCGGATTGCTGGCCGACAACGCCGAGCACGTCGCCGCGTGCCGCACGATCGACGCAGGGGCCAGCTGATGCACGGTGACCGACCATCCCCTTCCGGGGCCAAGGGCACCGTGGCCGCGATCGCGATCACGGTGTTCGCGGTCGTCTGCTGCGCCGGCCTTCCGCTGCTGGCCGCCGCCACTGGCAGCGTCGCCCTGGGCAGCGCGATCGGCGCGGGCGCCGGCATCGCCGCGACCGTAACGCTGGTCGCTGTCGTCATCGTGCGCGTCAAGCGCCGACGTGCCTGCCGCGCCCCGCTCGAGCCCGACGCGGCCCTGGCTCAGCCGGAGCAGACCGCCGACGCGGGGACAGCCCCGCTCATCGGTAAGCGAGAATGGGCCCGGACCACCACGCATGGCGACAAACACTAAGCGTTGGATTCCGCGAGGATGATGGCGCTACCCCGAGCTGGTCGGGGTCGAGCCCAAGCTCGCCGACGCCGCCTGGGTCAAAGAGAACCTCGCCCGCGCCAAGCAGTCGCTGCCCAACGGGTTCTGCGGGCTGCCGCTGCAGCAGACCTGCCCGCACCCCAACGCGTGTCTGAGCTGCGACCACTTCCTCACCAGCGAGGAGTTCCTGCCCGTCCACCGCGAGCAGCTCGACCGCACGCGGGCGTTGATCGCCGAAGCCAAGGCAACCGGCCGCCAACGACTCGTCGAGATGCACGAGCCTGTCGAGCTGAACCTGATCCACATCATCGAGGGCCTCGAGGGCCTCGCCGACCCCAAGGAGCCCGCCGATGCCGCCTGAGACGACCCCCCTGGCCGCCGCCGCGCAACGCAAGCGCCAAGCCGCCCTTGCCCGCGCGGCCCACGCGCTGCGCGACCTCGACGAGCGCGGCGCAGCGGTCAGCTTCCAGGCCGTCGCGCGTCGCGCCGGCGTCTCGCGCCAATGGCTCTACGAGCAGCCCGAGCTGCGCGCCGAGATCGAGCGCCTACGCGCCCTCGTCCTCGTCCTCGAGCGGCCGGTGCCGACCCCGGCCCGCGAGCGCTCAAGCGAAGCGTCGCTGCGCTCGCGCGTCCAAGCGCTGCTCGACGAGAACCAGCGGCTGCGCGAGGACAACAGCAGCCTCAAGAGCGAGCTCGCGATCGCCTACGGCCAACAGCGCGCCCGCGCCACAAGCGCCTGAAACCCGCCGCCCAGGCCTTCCACCACCCCCCACCGCACGCGAACATCTGTTCGCGTGTCGGTCAAGGGCCGCCCCTACACCTGGTTTCGCGCCGCGCTTGAGCGTCGCGACCTTTCGACCGCCAAGGCAGAAGCCCCATGAGATCCCCAAGATCGCCCTCGGCGATGCGCTCTTGATCGTGCTGTTGATGGCCGACGTCGACGACCGGGCGTTTGATCGGGCGGCGGTCCGCTCGCCCGCGCGGCTGGGGCTCTACGCGAAAATCGGGAACACTTCAAGGTGCTGCTTGCCGAGCTGTGCGCGCGCCATCGCCTGTCAGGTCATCGGCCTCGAACGAGCCGGCGATCCCACCTAGGCCGCACCCGCATCCGGGGTAGCCGGACCAGGGGGGCAGCAGACCGGCACCGGGCCGTACTTGGTACTTGCAGGCGTTGACATGCGCCTGCAGCGGCCTCTAGGGTCCGTTTGAAGGGGCTCGCTCGCCCGCTGGCCTGCGAAGGCGAATACTTAGCGCCTTGGTCAGCGCCGGCGGGGAGGCGGCCATCGCAACCGAAAAGGGGCAGCTCGTGGCTGAAAGCCATCACGATGTCGTCGTTATCGGCTCGGGCTTCGGTGCGACGATGACGGCGCTCGCGCTCGCGCGCGAGTTAAGGGGAGCGGCAGGTCGATCCTGATGCTGGAGCGGGGCACTTGGTGGACGACGCCGGTCGGCACGGTCGCCGACAAGGAGGCAAAGACCTATGACTTCCTCGTCGAGCACGGCCAGCCGGTGCAGTACTGGTCATCGGTAGAGCACTTCAGGGGCTTTGTCGACATCTTTCTGCGCTGCCTGCGCCGCCGGAAGAACGAGGACGGCCTCTATGACCTGACGACCTTCGGACGGCGGGGATTTCTCGGCATCGGCGCCGAGAACGACGGCGTCACGATCCTCCACGCCAACGGCGTCGGCGGCGGCTCGCTGGTCTACGCCAACGTCACGATCCAGCCCCCGGACTTCATCTTCGAGGACGAGCGCTGGTCGGCGAGCTGGCAGCCGGAGCAGCGCAATGCCTACTACGAGCTGGCTCGCCGCGCGATCGGCGACGGTGTGCTCTTCGCGCTCAACGAACGCGACAAGCAGCGCGATCCGAGCTTTGCGCCGGCTGTCCCGGCCGGCCGCGCCAACACCGGGCTCAGCAACATCGTGACCCGCTCGCCGGGTCATGATCCGAAGTGGAAGGTCAAGCCTGATCCCAACAACCCGCGGGGGGTCAAGCAGCTCGACCCGGCACACTCAAGGCCGAAGCCGACCCCGCCCGAGCAGCCCGACAATTGGAACGCGCTCTGGATCGACCGCGCGCGGGTCTTTCAGAAGCACATGAGCGCGCTCACGAACGACTGGGGCACCGTGGACTCCTCGATCAACGACGTGCCCCCCGGAGGCGCGCCGGTCGGAGTTCGCAGGCCAACCGCAGAACTACTGCGAGCGCCAAGGCCGCTGCATCGTGGGCTGCCTGCCGGGCGCCCGCCACACGCTCAACAAGCAGCTGATGCGTGCGATCCTGGGCACGCCCAAGCCTGAGCCGCCGCTGTTCGAGACCGAGCTTTCGCTCCAGACGCTGTCAGAGGTCGACCACATCCGGGCCCGCCCCGAAGGCGGCTACACCGTCCACTACCTGAGGCGAGACCCGGAGCGGCCCCACCAGACGACCGAGGAGCTCGTCAGCGCCGACCGCGTGATCGTCGCCGCGGGCTGCGTCGGGACGAACGAGATCATGCTGCGAAGCAAGCAGCGCGGGGGGCTGCCCAACCTGAGCGACCGGGTCGGCTACGGCTTCTCGACTAACGGGGACTGGCTCGCCTTCGTCGATGAGACGAGCGAGCGCATCAGCCTCACGCGCGGTCCGGTCACCACCTCGTTCGGGCACTTCAACACTCCCGAGGCGGGCGCCGGCGCGGACCCGCAGCGCTTCCACACGATCGAGGACAACGGCATCCCGCGTGCGTTCTCCAACCTCACCGGGCTCGGTGTCCCGCTGCTGCGCTCGCTCTCAAAGGGGCGGCGCGGGCGGGCGTTCGTCGCCTGGTCGCTGATCCTCTTCGCGCTCAAGCGAGGGCCGGCGCACATGCGCGCCTTCTTTCGCAACTACCTACAGCGCCAGGACGAGTTCCGTTCAGAGGACGAGTTCACGGCGAAGATGATGTGCATCGCCGGCATGGGCCGCGAGCAGGCGCGCGGGCAGTTTCGCCTCGGCGGTGGCCGGCGCGAGAGCGCGCTGCGCGTCGCCCGCGACGACGGCAAGGGATTCCACGAGGACCCGATCTACACCGAGATCGAGGCCACGCTCGCCAAGTTCGCCAGCGCCCTCACCGAAGGCAGGCGCGATTCCTTCCAGAACCCGTTCGTGAGCGAGGCAGCCGGGGCGCTTGGGTCACGCTCGATCGGGCTCTCGCACCCGCTCGGCGGCTGCCGCATGGCCAACGACGCCGCCGCCGGGGTCGTCGACGAGTACGGGCGCGTCTTCGACCAGGCAGCAGAAGCGGGGGCCCAGTTCTACCCCGGGCTCTACATCACCGACGCTTCGATCGTCCCGACCTCGCTCGGCGTCAACCCCTCGCTCACGATCTCGGCGCTCGCCCTGCGAGCGGTCGACAAGATGATCGAGGAGATCCGCGCCGGAGGCTGACCCAGGCGCCGGTTGGGAGCGGTCAATAGAGGTAGACGTCAACCGCGAATGCCACCACCGCCGCAAGCGCGGCGAGCGGCACGGCGGCAGCCGCCGTCGAGCGCCGCTCTGGACCCAAGCCGAGCGCCAGACTCGCGGCGGCGAGTGCGAACACCCCCGACCCCGTATCCTGCCAGCTCGCCGGCAACACCGCGATCGGAGCATCGACGAAGAACCCCTCACCAC
>JAABUR0100004325.1_pt1 | contig 19068 bp, 16 predicted proteins | sample 5560091 | NCBI WGS metagenome assembly JAABUR01 (sample SAMN10711879, study PRJNA513375) | rock metagenome | isolation source: Antarctica rocks | place: Antarctica: Victoria Land, University Valley sud | reverse complement strand
TGCGCGCGTCCGGTGCGGCCGGGCACCAGTACGCATTCCTGCAGTTCACCAACACCTCCACCCACGCCTGCTCGCTGACCGGCTTTCCGGGCGTGCAGTTGATGCGCGACGGGGCGCTGGTCGGCAAGCCGGCCGTGCACTCCGGCAAGGCCGCGACCACGGTGCGGATCGCGCCCGGGTCCTCCGTCACCGCCCAGGTGATCGATGACTCCAGCTGCAATGCCGACAAGTCCGACGCCGTCCAGATCATCCCGCCGAACGGGACGGACCGGATCGTGGTTCGGCTGTCCGTGCGCGCCTGCGCGCTGACGGTGGACCCGGTGACGGCAAGCTAGCCCGAGCCTTGAGCCGGCGCCGGCCGCTCGATCAGCCACCGGCCCGCGGGCGCGGTCTGGCTCACGATCGGCCACCGCGGGAATGCCCGGCATGTCCAACGGGGTTCAGTAGCGACGTGACCGCCCCCACCTCGGACGCGCCCTCCGCTGCCCACAGTTCTCAGCCTCCCGAGCAGTCCCTCGCCCAGCAGCCCGCCGCGCCCGGAAGTCCGATTCCGACCGAGGATGCGGTCCCGGCCGAGCCGGCGGGGGCGCACCGCTGGCTGATCATCGTCGCCATTGTCCTGACTGGGCTCACGATGCGAATCGCTGTCAGCAGCGTCGGAGCGGTACTCACGGACCTCGAGCACGGGTTGCACGCCTCCAGCGGCATCGCCGGCCTGATCACCACGCTGCCGGTCATCGCGTTCGCCACCATCGGCTTCGCCGGGTCACGCCTGGCGCAGCGGGTCGGCGAGCACCGGATGGTCGTTCTCGCGCTGCTCATCACCACCGCCGGCTTGCTGTTCCGGGCGGTCTCGGCGGAGGTGTGGATCTTCGCGGTCCTCAGCATGCTCGCGCTGACCGGGGGCGCGGTGGCCAACGTGCTCATGCCCGCCCTGGTCAAGCGGCACTTCCCGCGACAGATCGGCCTGCTGACGGCCGTCTACACCACCTCCCTCGCGGTCGGTACGACGGTCGCCGCGGGAACCACGGTCCCCATCGCGAATGCCGGTGGCAGCTGGCGGTTCGGCATCGGCTCGTGGGCACTGCTCACCGCCGTCGCGTTGCTGCCATGGCTGCCGACGCTGCGTGCCGACCACCGCCGTCCCGGCAGCCACCCGGCCCGGGTACCGATCAGCCGGCTGGCGCGTACCAAACTCGCCTGGGCACTGGTGCTGATGTTCGCGTTCCAGTCGTTCCAGGCCTACATCGCCTTCGGCTGGTTCACCGACTTCTTCCGGCACAATCACTTCAGCGCCACCGAGGCCGGAATCCTGGTCGCGTTCTTCTCCGGGCTGTCCATTCCGGTCTCGATGGTGATCCCGACTCTCGCCGTCCGCGGCCAACGCCGGCTGGTCGTCGGACTCAGCGTTGCCAACGTCGCCTGCTATCTCGGCATGTTCGCTGCCCCGGTCGGCGGCGCCTGGATGTGGATGCTGTTCGGCGGTATCGGCAGCGGCATGTTCCCGCTGACGCTCACCATGATCGGACTGCGCTCGCGCGACATCGCCACCACCGCGGCGCTGTCGGGCTTCGTCCAGGGCGCCGGCTACCTGCTGGCCGGGACCGGACCGCTGCTCGTGGGCGTCCTGCTCGGCTTCTCCGACAACTGGACCGGCCCACTGGTGCTGCTGCTGGCCGCAGCGATGCTGTCGGCGACGGGTGGCTGGTACGCCAGCAGGCCGCGCTACGTCGAGGACGAACTCAGCACGGCCTGACCCATCCGGCCGCGATCAGCAGGACGAACTCGGGGCTCGAGTAGCAGCGTTACAGGATCGTGCGCTAAGCGCTCCGGGCGTGTCGCGTGCTCGCAGCATGCCCGGGTAGTCGCTGGCCGGGGCGTATCGACTCCAGCAGGTCACTCATATCAGCCGTCTTGCCGGTGGCTAGCCCCGCTAACCGCACCGAAGCCAGCCATGACGAAGCCCGGCACGCAGGGGGTCGGCGTCCGCCGTTGCAGGCCGCCACCCGCCCTTGGCGGGCTTGCACAGGCAGGGACGCGATGTTAGGCCGCCCAATGACGATGACGGTGCGTGTCGACCGGGGTGGAGGCTTTCAGGGCCGCGGCCAGGAGCGGACCGAGGGTCGCGTCCGCAACAACGATCCCATCCTCTGATCGGGTGAGTAGGTACGCGATGTGAGCGGTGGGCAGTCGGATGTTGATGGCAGGAGCATCGTGCCCATGCAGGGACCGCGTAATAGACCTCCGGATATCCCAGGGTTCAGCAGGATGTTGCGACCCGGTCGCCGGCCGTAACACCCAGGCTGGTGAGTGCGGCGGCGAGGAGTCGAAGGTTGCGGGCGAGGTCGGCGTAGCTCGCGTGCCGGGCGTGGGCGCGCTGCCATGTCACGCACCAACTCGGTGGCCTGCACGCGGGAACCTTGGCGCAGTATCTCGGTGATCATGAGGGGAAGTGGTCCTGCATCATGCTGCTGATCATGAAGGATCTCCGGCGGTGGGTGGGCGGACGTCGCCGACGCGGACTCGCGCGAGGGGTACGTGGTGCTGGCCGGCGTGGACGTCGCGGTCGTGCAGGCTTGCCTGGCTGATCACGCGCGGGAAGGACGCTTTGACGATGTTCAGCTCGGGAATCCGGAAGATCAGTACGTCGGCGATCGGGACGGCGTACAGGTTCGCGATGAGGTCGGCGGTGATGAGCCGCGCGGCGGCGGCGTAGCCGGCGTCGTCGCGCATGAACGCGTCGAGGGTTATCCAGAATGGGCCGGCGTTCTTGCTGCGGATTTCTACTGCCAGGTGCGCCAGCGTTGTGGGTGACGGCGTTACCGGCGGGGCCGATTCGGGGACGGGCAGCGCGACGGGCACGGGTTCAGACATCGAGGATGCGCCGGACTTGCGACCGGAACAGCGCGCAGGGGTCGGCGACGTCGACGGCGTGGTTGAGGACGAACTCATACGTGGCGCCGCGTTCGGTTTCGGCGGGTGAGGTGGCGAACGCGAAGCTGGGTAGATAGGTCATGCCGGGGGTGGGGACGTGCAGCATGAGGGGGTTGGCGACTTTCGCCACCGCGGTGGCGATGTCCTGGGTGGCGGCGTTGATGAGCAACATGACGCCGACTTCGCGGGGTGGTGCTGGTTGGGGGTCGAGGTCGCCGAGGATTGCGTTGTACCCGTACAAGCGCAAGTCGGTGTCGTAGTCGTCGGACGTGAGCCCGAGGATGTCGTGGACGCGGGCGGTGAGGACCTCGGTGAGGGTGCGGGCCCACACATCGATGTCGGCGAGGATGTCGGGGTCGCGGATGCCGGTGAACGACATCGTTTGGTAGCCGCTGATCGCGGCGCCTTCGAGTTTGATGGTGGGTTGTTGGGCGGGGTCGAAGCGGGATCCTTCCACGCGCACGACGCGATCGTCTACAGCAATGTATTTGGCGTCGGAGAGGATGAGGGTGCCGGCGGGTTCCCGCATGTGGAAGGGGTCCGCGGTTTCGTACAGCATGTGGGCGGCGACCGAGTGGGGTGTGCAGCGCGAGTCGGGGTCGAGGGGTTCGACGGTGAATCCGGCGGCGTCGATTCGCGTGAGCACTCCTCCGCTGGTCGGGCTGGTGGTGCATTGGCCGCCGCATTCGACGATCTTCGCGGCGTGCCAGGTCGGTCCTGGCGGTAGTCCGTGCAGCAGCGCGAAGGCAGCGGAGCTGGCGGTGTCGGTCGCCCGGCCGGTCAGGATCACATCGGCGCCTTGGCGCAGGGCCTCCAGCATGGGTTCGTGTCCCATCACAGCGACGATATGGCTGCAGCGCAGCAGGTCGGCGGCCGCGAGTGGACGGGGCGGGACGAGGGGGCGGATGCGGCCGGCGTTCAGGGGCGCGAGAAGGTCGTGAGGGTCTTGTTCGCTGTAGATTTTGGCCACGGTCAGGGTGAGGTGGTGTTCGCGCAGGATGTCGGTGACGATGTCGGCGACCCAGTCGACGCGGGCGTCGGTGCCCGATGTTCCACACGAGCCGACGATGACGGGGATCCCGGCGTCGGCGGACGCGCGGAGCAGGATGTCCAGATCCCGCCGCACGGCTGCGGCGGGGGTTTTGCCGGTGCCGGCGCCGAGGTAGTAGGGGCCGGAGTCGGTGGATCCGCCGTCGACGGTGATCACGTCGGCGCCCATGGCGATGCCGCGGGTGATGGTGTCGGGGGGAAACCCGGCGCCGAGCATGCCGGTTGGGACCAGGATGCTGACTTTGTCCTTCGGTGGGGCGTCAGCGGGAGGTTCGGTCATCGGGTGCTCGTTTCCGGGGTGGCGTGGTAAGGGCGGGCTGAGCGATGGTCGTTGTGGGAGGTGCGGGCATGGGGTGTGGGTATCAGGCGGGGATAGCGCGGCAGGACTGCGGAGGGATGTGGGCGATCAGCTCGGGTGAGGTGAAAGACCGGGGGTGGGTCACGGTCAGGGGGAGGCCGGCGAGGTCCAGTTCGTAGGTGTAGTGGTCGCCGAGGAACGCGGTGGAGGTGACTTTGACGCGGAAGGTGTTCTCTGCCTGCCGGGTATGGTCGTCGTCACTGAGCATGATCGCTTCGGGTCGGATCACGACGTCGAGCTGGTCGCCGATCCCGGCGCCGTCGGAGGGCAGGGTCAGCATCTGCTGGGTGTGGTCGAGCTGGACGGTCACGAGTGGGTCGGCGAGGTGGGTGACGTGGGTGCTGAGGATGTTGCAGTGTCCGAGGAACTCGGCGACGAAGCGACCTTCGGGTCGGCGGTAGATCTCCTCCGGGGCGCCGACTTGGAGGATGGATCCGTTGCTCATGACGATGATGCGGTCGGACAGGCTCAGGGCTTCGTCTTGGTCGTGGGTGACGAACAGGGTGGTCAGGCCGAGGTCGCGCTGCAGGCCCATCAGCCAGGTGCGGGCGCGTTCGCGGAGTTTGGCGTCGAGGTTGGAGAACGGCTCGTCCAGCAGCAGCACCGATGGGGAGTACACCAAGGCCCGGGCCAGGGCGACGCGTTGCTGCTGACCGCCGGAGAGCTCGTGGGGGTAGCGGCTGGCGTAGTCGGCCATCTCCACTAGTGCCAGCGTCTCGAGGACTCGGCTGCGGACGGCGCCGCGTTTGACCTTGCGGACCTTGAGGGGGAACGCGACGTTGTCGAAGACGGTCATGTGCGGCCAGATGGCGTAGGACTGGAACACGATGCCCAGGTTGCGGTCTTCGGCGGAGAGGCAGGTCCTGGCGGCGGAGTCGTAGAACGTGGAGTCGCCGCACGAGATGCGGCCGGAGTCTGGTTTGACGAACCCGGCCACCGACATCAGGGTGGTGGTCTTGCCGCAGCCGCTGGGCCCGAGCAGGGTCAGGAACTCCCGATCGTGGACGGTGAAGCCGACCCCGTTCAGGACTGTGTTGGTGCCGAAGGTTTTGGACAGCGCGTCGACCGTGATCTCAGGCATGGGTCCTCCGTGTGGTGCGTCCGAACAGGGTGGTGCCGATCAGGATCGCGACGATCGTGACGGCGACTTGGACCATGGCCAGTGCGGCCGCAGGCCCTGACGAGCCCTGCTTGAGGGAGTCCAGCATGGTGACTCCCATGATTTCGTGGCCCGGGGTGACCAGGAACAGGGCCGGGTCGTAGTCGTTGAGGATGGAGACGAACATCAGGATGAACGAGGCCAGCAGCGCCGGTCGCAGGATCGGCAACACGATGCGGGTCATCGTCGTCCACCAGCTCGCCCCGGCCGATCGGGCTGCATCGTCGAGGGAACCGCTGACTGCGGCCATCGCCGGGTACAGCAACAGGTAGGCGAGGGTGAGGCTGCGGATGCTGAGGGCCAGCGTGATCCCCCAGACGCTGTTGCGTAGCGCGCTGCCGGGCGGGTTGATCAGCACGAACGTCCAGAAGAAGCCGATGCCGACGATGAGACCGGGCATGGAGCGGGGGAACAGCATCACGAACTGCAGCGTGCCGCGCAGCCTGAAGCTCGAACGGTGCGCGACGGTGGTGGCCAGGGCCACGACGGCGGTGGTCACGACCGCCCCGCCGGCGGCGATTTCCACGCTGTTGCGGATCGAGTCCACGTAGGTCGGTTGGCTCAGCTGGCGCCAGTTCGCTGCGCTCCACTCGTGCCAGGGCGCGATCAGCGGAGTCAGCAGGGAGACGCTGGACTGCAACGCCAGCGCCAGGATCGGGAGGAACGTCGTGAGCATCAGGTAGACGGCGAATACGAACGCGAGGATGGTGCGCCATAGCGGCCCGAGCGCGATGAGCTTGTCCGACCCGCGGCCGCGGCCGGTCACCGACACGAACCGAGCCTCGGAACCCAGGAGCTTGCGCCGCACCACCAGCAGTACCGCCGCTGCGACCAACAGGATCATCGCGCCGGCGCTGACCGTGCCGGGGTCGATGGTCGAGGAGTTGGACCAGGTGTTGTAGAGGTAGCTGGCGACGAATTCGTTTCCGGCCGGTGCTCCCAGGATCAGCGCAATCCCCAATGACTCGATGCAGAGGGTGAAGATCAGCAATGCCGAGTTCAGCAGGGCCGGACGCATCATCGGCATGACAACCCGCCACAGCACCCGCAGCGCCCCGCGCCGGCGCTGCGGGCGGCGTCCTCGAGCGATGACTCGACGTTCGCGAGCGCGGCCTGGCAGATCAGGAACGCGACCGGCATCGCGACCACCGCGCCCAGGGCCGACATGCCCACGACGCTGGTCAGGTTCAACGGGATGTGCAGTGTCTGGGTGATGAACTTGGTGGCATACCCGCCGGGTCCATAGAGCGCGTTCCAACCGAGGATGACCCCCAGCGGAGGAAGCAGAATCGGCAACAGCAGCAGCCTTGACCACACTCGGCGGCCGAGGATGTCGGTGCGGCCGCACATCACCGCCGCTCCCCCGCCCAGGACTACCGCCACCGCGGTGGCGATGGTGGCGAACTCCAGGGTGTTTCGGGCGGCCTGCCAGAACGTCGGGTCGGCGAACAGCTGCCGGTAGGGCGAAACGGTGAACACCCCGCCGGCCTCGTAGATCGGCCGGTCCTGCACCGACGCGTACAGCAGCGGGACGATGGGGAGCAGGACACCGACAACGACTACCAGCCAGGTCACGCCCTGCACGGCTGAGGCCGGCAGGAGACGGCGGCGCTCCCGCGTCGGCGTCGGCGGTGTGGGTGGTGCGTAGGCCAGGGTGGTCGTCATCGGTGCCTCCTTTTACAATCAGTCCCGCGGATGATCCGGTCCTGCTAGCGGTTCTTGAACGCCTGCTTCCAGCGGGTCACGAACGCCGTCTGGTCATCGGCGACCTTCTGGCTGATCGGCACCAGGATCGCGTTGGTTTGCCCACCGATGGCTGTGTACAGATCTTTGAGGGTGTTGGTGCAGCCGTCTGTCGCGGTGAAGGTGTTGCTGTAGGCCTCGAAACCGGCGTCGCACGCCGCCGCCTGGCCCGCGTCGCTGAACAGGTAGTTCATGAACAGCTTCGCCGAGTTCGGGTTCGGGGTGCCGGTCGCGATACCGATCCCCCGGGGGATGAGGGGGGTGTAGTCGGTGGTGTACTCCCAACCCATGATCGGGTCGTTGGGTTTGATCGCGCCACGCACCAGACCGGATTCGAACACGGCGGTGGTGAAGCCGCCTTGGGCGACGTCGGTGTAGAGCACGTCACCGTCTCCCGGGGTTTTCGCTGTCTGACCGAGCTGGGCGAGGGTGTTCCAGCCGTATTTTTGGACGAAGCCGTAGAAGGCGGCGTAACCGAAGTCGTTGTCGATCGTGTAGGTGGCGACCTTGTACTTGCCTGCGGCGGCTCCTTGGCCGATTTCGGCGACTGTTTTCGGGGGCGCCTGGCCGTTGAGCAGCTTCTTGTTGTAGATGGTCACCGCGGGGTCCGGGGACATGATGTAGAGCCCGTTGCCCTGCGAGGCGAAGCTCGGGAAGTCCGCGATCCCGGCCGGGGTGTAGTTCAGGACGTAGCCTTTCTTCACTGCGGCGGTCCATAGGTTGGGGGCGCTGGCGATCAGGATGTCTCCGGTGTGGCTGCCCGTGCCGTGTTCGGCGGCGTAGCGGGAGAAGACCACCGGGTCCTCCAGGTCATAGGCCGTGACCTTGATCCACGGGTAGGCCTTCTGGAAGGAATCGGTGAACTGCTTCAACAGCTGGCTCGCCGCGTTGGCATAGATCACCAAGCCCTTCTCCGACTTCGACCCGGCAATCAGATCAGCAGTCGACACCGGTCCGGTGTATCCGCCGCCTGAGCTCGCGATCGAGGAACCGGGCGTGGTCCTACTTTTCGTGCTGCTCTTCGAGCATGCCGCTGTCAGCGACACCAGCGCGAGCACCGTGCCCAGAAAGGCCACCCGTCTCGCCGTCGAGATGTTCATCGTTGATCCTCTCGTTTGGTAGGACTATTGCAATCTGCTATAGCATTGGTGGGTGCTAGGCAGTGCGCACGGACAAGGAGAGATGTGCGGGTTAGGCCCCCGTGGGCTTGACCGTCATGTCTGCTTCGGTGGCCACCTCGAGGAAGGCCGCGGTCCGCTGCAGAATGTGCTCACGCATCGCCTGTTCGGCCCGGGTACCGTCCCCGGTCTGGATCGCGACGGCGACCTCGCGGTGCTGACAGAGACTGCGGTGCAAGCTCGCCGCGTCGCGGTGAATCCGCCCGGACCAGGTGACACGGAAGGTCCAGTCGAACGCGGTTGCCGTCGCAATCATGTCGATCAGGGTGTCGTTGTGCGAGGTCTGGTCCACGAGCAGGTGAAACCGTCGGGTGATTTTCAGCAGGTCGGCGGCGTGCGCTTCCACGTCAGGGCCAGCCTCCAGGGCTTCCGCCTGATCACACAGACGCGCGAGCTCGCTGCGTTCGGCCAGCGAGGCCCGCTCGGCCGCCAAATGAGCCGCGACGCCGCGCAGCGCCGCCTCGACCAGGGTCAGTTCGTACAGCCTCGCGACCGACGGGTCGGCGACCCGGATGGTGCGGACCGCGTCGCGCTCGATAAGGCGTTCGTGCTCCAGCCGCTGCAGAGCCTCGCGAACCGGGGTGGGGCTCACCCCCAAGCTCTCGGCTAGGGCGCGCTCTGTCAGCTTCATCCCGGGGGTGAACTTTCCGGTGGTGATGCCCTCGCGCAGCGCGAGATACGCCTGGTCGGACAGAGTCGGACCGGTGCTGAGTTTTCGAACGGTCGCCTTGAACGATGCCACCACACCTCCATCTGCTATAGCAGATGGAGCATCGCCGCCCGCGGGGAGATTGTCAATGGCGCGTGTCGATCTGAGGAACAATCCGGTACCCGATCGTTCCAGCGTCCGATCGCCAGTCAGCGGGCCCGGGTCGTCGGCCGGCGGGTTGTCGAGATAGCGATTGCCGGCCGCGAGGGTCCACCGGCGGGCAGACGTTGTCGGGTGCGGCGATTGAGGGCTCCGCTCCCCCGAGGCCACGGACTCGAGAGCCCCCGATCGAGCGACACGTTGGCGGCAGGTGCGATCGCGCCCCCCACGCGGCAGAAACGATTCTTTTGGCTTCGGCGGCGATCGCCGCAACCCAGCCCTGGTCCACGGCTCTGAGTTGGCCACCGGCTCGCCTTTCCTCGGGCGGTCACGGGTGGCTGGTCCCCACCGGGAGCTGAGGCTCAGCGCCGCTCGCGGCGGATGCTGGCCAGAGCCGCAGCAGGCGATTCACCGCGGCCGGCATCCACCAGTTCCATCGGCCCATGAGTGAGATCAGCGCTGGCACGAGCAGGGTCCGGATGACGATGGCGTCGAGCAGGATCCCGAACGCAAGGGCGGTCGCGACGATCTTGATGAGCTGGTTGGGGTTGGTTGCCAGGGTCAGAAAGGAGACGGCGAGGATGAGCGCGGCACAGGTGACCAGCCGCCCGGTGCGGGCGAGTGCCCCGATCACTGCCTCGTCGGTGGACCCGGTTCGCTCGTATTCTTCCCGGACTCGGGTCAGCACGAACACTTCGTAGTCCATGGACAGCCCGAACAGGCAGGCGAAGACGACGATGGGGATCCAGTCGCGGATCGCGGCGGTGGCGGGCACGCCGTAGATCAGGGTCGAGCCGTGGCCTTGCTGCCAGAACAGCACCATGAACCCGAACGTCGAGCCGAGCGAGAGCACGTTCAGCAGCACAGCTTTGGCGGCGAGCACGATCGAACGGAACGCGCGCACAAGGATGAGGAACGTCAGCAGCGTGATCAGGGCAAGCATCAGGGGAAGGTTGCCGTAGACGGCGTTGCTGAACGCGACATCGGCGGCGGTGGAGCCGCCAACTTCGACCCCGCCGGGCACGGAGGTCAGTCGGGTTCGCAGGTCGGTGACGATCGCCTTGCCGGCGCCGGTGCCACCCTCGGCGGTCGGGACAACGGTGAGCAACGCGTCATCGCCATTGCGGAACGCGGCTGTGTCAGGGGCGAGGACGGTGTAGACGCCGGGGGTGGCTTCGGCGATCGCCGTCGCCTGCGCGACGCCCGCGGCGCCGCCGTGGGTCAGAATCTGGATCGGGAAGTCGACCGCGCTCGGCACCCCGAGGCGTTCCAGTTCCTGAAATGCCTGGGCGGCGGACCCGGACGTGGACAGCGACTTGGCCAGGGGTTCGGCGGTGTTGATCGACAGCGCTGGCGCGGCCAGCGCGAGGACGATCCCGAGTCCGAGGATGCCGGCGATCCAGCGGCGACGAACCACGATCCGCCCCCACCGTTCCCAACGATGGCTATGGGCCGCCGAACCGGTCCAGATCCGGCGCCGGTCCAGGGCCGGCCCCCACGCGGCGAGGGTGATCGGCAGCAGGGTGATCGCGGCAGCAATGGCGACGAGCGGGATGAGCATGCCCCCGACGCCGATGCTGCGCAGAAACGGCACCGGCAACACCACCAGCGCGAGGAGCCCAACCGCGACCGTAGCCCCGGACAACAGGACTGCCCGTCCGGCCCGGGTCGCGGCGACGAGGACAGCTTGATCGTTGGGCAGGCCGCGTTCACGCTCTTCGCGCCAGCGCACGACGACCAGCAGCGAGTAATCGACCGCGACCCCCAAACCAAGCAGGGCGACGAGGTATTCGAGGAAGTAGCTGACGCTGGTGATGTGGGTGAAGCCGAGTACGGCGAGGAAGGTGACGAGGATTGCGGGGATGGCCATCAGGATCGGCACGATCGCGATGGCCGACCCGTAGACGAGCAGCAGCACGACGAGCGCGAGGAGGCCGGCGATCAGGGTCTCGACCAGCACACTCGGACCGCCGCCACCTCCCCCCGCGGCCAGTAGTTGCGCGAAGCCGGTAGCGGTGACGGCGCCACCAGACGGGGCGCCCGACTGCAAGATCGAGCCGAGGTTGTCCCCGGCGCCCACGCCAGGACCCTTATCGGGGTTGGCCAAGTTCAGGACGGCCCAGGTCGTGCGGCCATCGGGTGACACGAGTGTCGGGTTATGGGTGTTGGCGTAGTCGGCGACCGCGACAACACCCGGCCGGGCGGCCGCCGCGGAGGTCCGCTCGGCCGCGGCCTGCCCGGCGGGGCTGTGCATCGACAGCGATGCCGGAAGCGTCAGGACGGCAAGGGTGGGTTCGAAGGTGCCGTCGATGCCGAAGTGCTCGGTGATGTGCACGTTCGCGTCGTACCCGGCCTGACCGGGGTGGAATAGGTGTAGGTCAGGCGGCTGATGGTGGTGTTCACCGTGACCGCACCCGCCGCGGCCAGCAGCAACCACACCCCCAGCACGATCCACCGGTGGCGCAGGGACAACGCGGTGATCGTCCTCATCGAGCTGTAACCCCACTCCGGCGCGCGGCGCCGTCGGCGGCCACAAACCAGACGCCTGCCCAGGCGGCACACTGATCGGTCGTCGATGCGCGGTCAGGGCTGATGAGCGATAGTGGGCTCACGCGATCCTCCGATGCCTCACGCCACCGTTCTCGGCGGCCACGCCTGCACCACGCTGGGCAGTGCGTCGCCAGCGTGCCGCGCGGTTGCTTACGGGACGCTTTCACCACCTCCGACGGGTGCCGGATCACACACCGATGACCCTCAGGTCAGCCTCGCCGTCGTATGCCAGCCGGTTTCGACCACGCGTTCGGTCGGCGAATCGTAAGGGAGCTGAAAGGTGCGGCTTCCTAGGGTCCGCGGTGACGGTAACTGAACCGACGCAGGAGGATCTGATGGAAACACTGAGTAGATGGGTGGTCCGGCACCGTATGACGGTGGGGTTGCTCTGGCTGGTCATCACGGTAATAGGACTGGTGTTGGCACCGTCGGTGTCTGGACGGCTGAAAAGCGGGGTGCACCTGCACAGCAAGGCCTACACCGCCAACCAGCAGTTGGCGAGACAATACGGTGGAGCCGCGTCCGATCCCGGCATCCTCACCATCGACGCGCCACCCGGCAGCACCGTGCACTCCCCCACGATGCGGACCCAGCTCGCCGCCTTCGACGCCAGGGTCGCCCGGACCGTCCCGGGTGTGCGCGACGTCTCCTATGCATCCACCGGAAACCCCGCACTCCTCGGCGCCGGCGGCACCAGCACGATCGTGCTCGTCTATCCCACTGCGAAGGACGATCTGTCGACCGCGCAACTGGATCAGCTGACGGCGACGGCCAAGACCATGCTGCCGGGATCGGCCGTGCACAGTACCGGCGTCACCGCATTGTCGGCAGGAAACACCTCGTCGGGCAACTCCAGCGTGCTCACGGAACTTCTCATCGGGGCACTCGGCGCGCTGATCGTCCTGGCGTGGGTGTTCGGTTCGTTCCTGGCGTTCCTGCCGCTGATCATGGCGCTGGTGTCGGTCCTGACGATGCAGCTGCTGATCTACGGGCTCAGCTATCTGATGCCCTCCTCCACCCCGTTCAACGGTGCGGTCCAGTACATCGTCGCGCTGCTCGGGCTCGGGTTGTCCATCGACTACTCGCTGCTGATCGTCAACCGGTGGCGCGAGGAACGAGCCGCCGGCAAGTCCAACGACGAGGCCGTACAGCTCGCGATGCACCGCGCTGGACACGCCGTCCTGTTCAGCGGCATCACCGCCTCGCTGGGCCTGTTCGCCCTCGTCGTGGTGCCGGTGTCCCTGGTGCGCGGCATCGGCATCGCCGGTCTGTTCATCCCCTCCACGGCCACCCTGGTGGCGCTCACGCTGCTGCCGGTGATCCTGTCGAAGGCCGGCCCTCGGATGGACTGGCCCCGCCGCCGCAAGGCCGGCAAGGTCAGCCGCTTCTGGACCGGCTGGTCGCGCATGGTCATCCGCCACCGCATCGTCGCAGCCGTTCTCGGCCTCGCCATCCTCGGCGGCCTGGCCGGCGTCGCGGCCACGATCAACATCGCCAATCCCACCGGCAGCCAACTCGCGAGCACCGGCACCTACTCCGAGGGGTTGCGGGCGATGGAGGCCGCCGGGTTCCCCAGCGGCACCCTCACCACGCTGCCGATCTACGTTCCGAACGGCTCTCAGGCGCAGTCGGTGGCGACCTCGCTCGACAACGTCGCCAGCGTCCGCGGCGCGATCGCCCCGTCCCAGCCGGTGTGGCGCCAGAACGGCAGCGCCGTGGTGTTCGTGATCCCGAAGCAGGAGGTCGGCACCGCGAACGGCGGCTCCTCGTTGACCGACATCCAGCGCACCGTGCCCCACGACGTGCTGGTCGGCGGTGACAATCCGCAACAGGTCGACCAGGTCAACGCGACCTACGGTGCGTTCCCGCTGATGTTCGGGCTGGTCGCGCTCGTCACCTTCCTGCTCCTGGCCCGTGGTCTGAAATCCCTGCTGCTCCCGATCAAGGCGGTGCTCCTCAACGCCCTCTCGGTGGCCGCCACGTACGGGGTCGTGGTGCTGGTGTTCCAGCACGGCATCGGCACCCACGCGCTGTGGGGAATGCCCGGCACCGGCTCGATCAACACCTTCGTGCCGCTGCTGATGTTCGGGTTCCTGTTCGGTATCTCGATGGACTACGAGGTGTTCATCCTGTCCCGGGTCCGCGAAGGATACGACCGGACGAAGTCGACCAGCGCCAGCATCGTCGAGGGCGTCTCCCACACCGGCAGGCTGGTGACCAGCGCGGCACTGATCCTGTTCTTCGCCCTGGCGTCGCTGGCCAGCGCCAATGACATCACCGTCCGCGAACTCGCCGGGGGTATGGCCGCCGGAGTGCTGCTCGACGCGGTCGTGGTCCGAATGCTGCTGCTGCCCGCACTGGTGTCGCTGATGGGCCGGTGGAACTGGTGGATGCCCGCCCGTGCGGCGCGCTGGTTGCGGCTGCCGGTTGAAACCGACCCCGACGCCGCCGAGCGCGTTCCGGTTCTGATCGGGAATGCTTGAGTAATGCGCATACTGGTGGTCGAGGACGAGCAGGCCATGGCAGCCTCCCTCACGTGGGGATTGCAGGCAGAGGGTTACGTCGTGGACGTTGCCGACAACGGTGAGGACGGTCTGTGGAAGGCACAGGAAACTCCACACGACGCGATCATCCTCGATGTGATGCTGCCCGGCCTCGACGGCTACCAGGTGTGCAAGCAACTGCGGAAACAGGGTTTGTGGACGCCCGTCCTGATGCTCACCGCGATGGACGACGACCTCGACCAGGCCGAAGGGCTGGACAGCGGCGCGGACGACTACCTCGCCAAACCCTTCGCCTACCCGGTATTGCTCGCCCGGCTCCGCGCCCTCACCCGGCGCGAACTCGGGGAGCGGCCGGCCGTCCTCACCGCGTCGGGGCTCACGCTGGACCCGGCCAGCCGCACCGTCACCCGTGACGGTGCGGCCCTGGACCTGACCAGCCGGGAATTGTCGGTGCTCGAATACTTGCTGCGCCGTCAGGGGCAGGTCGTTTCCAAGACCGAACTCCTCGATCACTGCTGGGACACCGCCTACGACGGACCACCGGCGGTGGTCGAGGTGCACATCCACCGGCTACGCCGCAAGATCGATCCACCCGTGGGAATGCCGGTGATCCTCACCCTGCGCGGCGAAGGGTACCTGATCAACCCGGACCCGGCGCCGCAATGAGCGTCCCGCCGACGCCGGTCCCGTCACGCCGGACGCGGAGCGTGCGCCGCTGGCGTACGCTGCGTGTCCGCCTGACGATCATCGCCAGCCTGGTCATCACCGCGGCCGTCATTTTCGGCCTGGTCCTGCTGTACCTGCTGCAGATCCAGACCGTGCGCCGGACGCTGGACGGGCAACTGCGCACCTACGCCCAGCAGATCGCGCAGTCCGCCACGAACGGCACCTTTCCGGTGGCACTTCCCCAGTCGACCCTCGATGCCAATGCCGAGGCCCAGGTCACCACCGCCGACGGCCACGTACTCGCCGCCACCCGTGCTCTCGCCGGGATGCCTGCCGTCTACGCCCTGCCCGCGAACTCAACCGTCCCGGTCCGGCTCAAGGGAGCCGACGGCGCCCTGCCCGGTGACGTCATCGTCGTCGGGGTCCGGGAGAACGTCGGCGGGCAGACGGTCACCATCGTCACCGGAACCCCCACCAGCCTGCTGACCCAACTGCGGTCGGCCTTCACCGCCGATCTGCTGTTCGGCCTCCCCGTCATCCTGCTGCTCGCCGCGTCCGCGGTGTGGCTGATCGTGGGCCGGGCGCTGCGTCCGGTCGAACAGATCCGGCACGCGGTTACGGCCATCACCTCCGCCGACCTCTCCCAGCGCGTCCCCGATCCTGGAACGGCCGACGAGATCGGCAACCTCGCCGCCACCATGAACAGCATGCTCGGCCGGCTCGAGGACTCCGCGCGCCGGCAGCGCCGCTTCGTCTCCGACGCCTCGCACGAACTGCGCAGCCCGCTGTCGGCGATCCGGACCACCCTGGAGGTTGGCCTCGCCCATCCGGATCGCGCGCCCTGGCCGGTTATCGCCGAACGGGCCGCACAGCAGTCCAACCGCCTCGAGGAGCTGATCCAGCAGTTGCTGCTGCTCGCCAGGGCCGACGAAAAGGTCCTGACCCAGCAGAGCGGCCCGGTCGACGTCTCCCAACTCCTGCAGGACGTCGCGGCCGGCGCGGGCGGCGGGCACGTCGTGCTGGACCTGCGACTGACGTCGCCGGCCATGACCGAGGGCAACGCCGAGCATCTCACGCGAGTTTTCCGCAACATCGTCGACAACGCTCTCCGTTACGCCAACTCGCGAATCCGGATCACGTCGAGCACCACCGATAATCAGATCACCATCGAGATCGCCGACGACGGCCCGGGCATTCCCGAGGCTGAACGAGGCCGGGTGTTCGAGCGTTTCGTCCGCCTCGACCGGAGCCGGGAGCGAGGCACCGGCACCACCGGACTCGGACTGGCGATCGCCCGCGAGATCGCGACCGCACACGACGGCGACATCCGGTTGACGGATTCCCCCGAGAGCGGGGCATGTTTCGCCGTCCGGCTGCCACGCTGGCGTCCACCGGCGTAAGCGACCGCAAGGTTCTGCCGCCTGACGTCAACGGTGTGGATCCACTCCGCCCTCGGCCACACTGATGCGATGGCGACCAAGCGCAGTGCGGGAATTCTGCTGTTCCGGCGAATTCCCTCGACAGCGGTGCTCATCGGGCATCCGGGCGGCCCGTACTACCGCAACCGGGACGAGGGCGTGTGGTCGATTCCCAAGGGTGAATACGGCCCGGACGAACCGGCGGTGGTGGCCGCGCGGCGGGAGTTCACCGAGGAACTGGGTCTGCCGGTGCCGAACGTGCGGCTGCATGGCCTGGGCTCGGTGATCCAGCGCGGCGGCAAGGAGGTCACCATCTGGGCGGCCGAGGCCGATCTGGATGTGAGCGACGCGGTGTACGGGACGTTCGAGATGATCTGGCCACCGGGATCGGGCCGGTTACGGGAATTCGAGGAACTCGACCGCGCCGAGTGGACGGATCTCGCACTTGCTGAGCGGCGGCTGCTGCCCGCGCAGTTGCCCTTTCTGGAGCGGCTTCGGACTTTGCTGGACGGAGCGGCCGGCTGAGCGCTCTGCTCAGCCGGCCACCTCAGGAACTTCTTTGGTGCGGGTCTCGCCGGTTGGTGCGGCGGGCTCGCCGGTCAAGGCCGAGGCGGCGAGCGCTGGCGAAGAGGGGCGCCAGCGCGGCGGCGGCTCGCCGAAGTTGATCGCGAGCTGCCGGGCGCCGGAACCGCGCCCGCTCGCTCACCGGCCCGGTCGTCGGCATTGCCGCGGTTCGGCTCCCTCCGTTGCGGTGGCACCCGCGAGGGCGGCGCCGGCCAGTTCGCCGCGACGATCGCCTCGAACTCGCTAACCAGCCACTGCTCATCGGCGTACCCGAGATCGGCGAACGCCGTATCGGCCGTCATATCAACGAGCGGACTATCAACGAGCGCGCTGTCCGCGAACTGCAGGATCATGGTTGCAACACCATTGACGGAACTGGTGTCGTACGGCGAGGGTCAGGCGTTGATGGGCTGGCGGCCCTCACCCTTGCTGGTGACCGTGATCCTGCGAGGCTTGGCCCGCTCGGCAACCGGAATCCGCAACGTGAGCACGCCCGCGTCATAGCTGGCGTCGACCCGATCGGTGTCGAGGTTGTCACCGAGGATCAGCTGCCGGCCGAAGACTCCGCGCGGACGCTCGGCTGCAACCATCTCACTCTCGGACCGACGCGGCGGCCGTTCCGCCTTGACAGTCAGAACATTGCGTTCGACATCGAGTTCCACGGAGCCCGGGTCCACGCCCGGTAGGTCGAACTCGACCACGAACTCGTCGCCCTCTCGCCAGGCGTCCATCGGCATGGCGGCCGGCCGTGCGACGGTTCCGAAGACCTGCTGAGTCAGACGGTCCAGTTCTCGCAAGGGATCGGTGCGCATCAGCATCGTTTCCACCTCCATCGACACAGACTCTGATGCTGGGTCGCGGCCCGATCGACGTTCGCGATCCATGTCAGCCGCGATACATTTTTTTATAGCAACTTCGACACACTGAGGCAAGACCAAGGTTCAGCACCGCTTCGCCGACCCGCCACACCGTCTGCTGGCCGCCGCTGAGTGGCAGCGGCTCACCGGTGACGCCGAACGCCTCGCGAACGGCCTGCGGCGGCGGCGAGTGGATCACGTGCTCAACGGTGCCGGTCAGCCGGCTTGGACAGCAGCCATCGACACCGGCCGGTAGACCAGTGGAGTGCTCATGGCGACGGCCCGGCAGGTCAGCAGTGCGGTCTCCCCCGACTCGACCACCACCGTCACCGTCACCTCGCCCGCCGGGGTGCCCAGCCGGACGCGCTCGGTCCCATCGAGGGCAGTTTCAGCCGACCGTACAACGAGATCAGCGATCCGGTACGGGCCGAGCCGGTGGTGCGCGTAGGCCAGGGCGGCCTGCACAGCCGGCGCCAGACCGATCTGCCCGCGCAGCAGTTCAGCGACCACGCGGCCATCTTCGGCCGCCGCGACCACGTCCTCGACCGCACTCTCCGGCACCCGCCCGTAGAGCTGGCCGTCCGGCAGCACCAGCACGTTGGCCGCGAACCGGTCGCCGCCGACGTGGCTGCACTCCCACACCTGACCCGGACGCAGTCGCTCCAGCGCGGCGGCGATCGGCCTCCCCTGGACGGCGCAGCAGACATCGTGCGTGCCGTGCGCGCACACCGCGAACACCGGAAGATGCGCCTGCGCGCTCGCGGAGCCGCGCGCCAGCACGGTCTCGGGGTCGAACAGCAGCAGTTCGCGGTCCTCCTCGAAGGTGCCCCACACGATCCCACGGTGTCTCGGCCGGCAATCGGCGAAGCCCCAGCTGCGACGATCCGGTGCGGGTTGACGGCCGGGACGGCGGATCGCCAGCACCCGGATGCCGTGCAGACCCAGATTTGCGATCAAGCGCTTGGCGATGGTCGGGTCGAACTTCGATGCGGCCAGACCGGCCGCTCCCCAGCCGCCCGGCTGTTCGACCAGCAGCACCCTCGATGCGGGAAAGGCCGTTCCCAGTATCGGATCACCGCGGTGAGCGCTCAGCACCCGGCACTGATCCGTCGAGGGGGGCATCGGAAATCAGTTCCCGGCGTTGGGGACGAGCACGGCCTCGGTCAGCAGCAGGCGTACCAGTTCCAACCCGTCCGTGGCGTCGAGGCCGGGCAGCGTCGAGGCGGTGACCGGCTCGGCGGCGAGCACAGCCTTGACGGCCGCTTCCTCGCCGGCCGGC
>JAABUR0100004322.1_pt1 | contig 19074 bp, 17 predicted proteins | sample 5560091 | NCBI WGS metagenome assembly JAABUR01 (sample SAMN10711879, study PRJNA513375) | rock metagenome | isolation source: Antarctica rocks | place: Antarctica: Victoria Land, University Valley sud | reverse complement strand
TGGTCTGCGCGGCGCGTATGTGCGGGAACGGGTCATTCTGACTATTCAGGGCAAGCAAATTCAAGGCTGGCGACACCAAGAACAGGGCAAGAACCACGATCAGGCCATGCAGTTCATGCCTCGATGCCGCCCGGTAACCTGCGGCCATCCCCCCAAAGTAGAAAGAGAACACCACCGGGACCACGAGAATAACGACTGCCCACACCGGGCTGTTAACAGTGTTGGGAGGCAGGAAAGCCTGGAACAGGGGACCCAGGATCCCGCCTACGATCAGCGTTTCGATCACGAGCGTGACGATCACCCCGAGAAGAACGGCAGTCACGCTTCTGAACATGGTTGCATTCTACCAACCTGCTGCCGCGCGCCCGTGAGCGGGCTCACCCAAACAGAAGTACTCCCTTCGAATTTGGACTATCCGGCGCGTCCGTAGTACGCTCTCCCCTCGTGAATCCAGCTATGTCACGCACGCTCTCCCGCAGGAAATTCCTGGCGCTTGCTGGCGCTGGGGCGGCAGGCGCATCCCTTTTGGGTACCACCGCATGCGACATAACGAAAGCCAACGACGGGAAAATGAACGTGGTGCTCGTGATCCTGGACAGCCTGCGCAGGGACCACGTCGGAGCTTATGGGAACGGGTGGATTCAAACCCCAACCCTGGACATGCTCGCCGGGGAGAGCCTCCGCTTCACCCGTCCCTACTCTGAGTCGTACCCGACGATCCCGGCCCGTAGGGCGATCCACACGGGCATAAGAACCTTCCCTTTTAGAAACTGGATCCCCCAGCGCGACGATAGCGTGAAGCTCTATGGCTGGCAGCGCATCCCGGAGAACCAGACCACGCTCGCCGAAGTCCTCGTCGAAGCGGGATACGAGACGATGCTGGTTACGGACACCGAGCACGAGTGGAAGCCTTCGATGAACTTCCAGCGCGGCTTCAAGGTCTTCGACTTCATCCGGGGCCAGACCACAGACCATTACCGCCCTTACTACGCGGCGCCCAGGGACGAAGTATCCACTGGCCTCCTCAAGGGCAACCCGGCTGCAATGGAGTACCAGTTGAGCCAGTATTTCGCCAACAACGTCGGACGCCGGAGCGAGGCCGACTGGCTCTCCCCGCAGGTCTTCACCCGTGGTTCGGAGTTTCTTGAGATATCGAAGACCGGCAAACCGTTCTTCCTGGTAGTGGACAGCTACGATCCGCACGAACCCTGGGACCCGCCCGAGCACTACCTGAAACTGTACTCAGACGGCCCGTTCGAGGGCAAGGAACCATACTGGCCTTTGTATGGAGACTCCAGCTATCTCACGGAGCGGGAGATCCAACGCCTCAGAACCCGCTACGCCGCCGAAGTGACCATGGTCGACCGCTGGCTCGGCCGTTTTCTAAACAGGATGGATGAACTCGGGCTCTTCGAAAACACGCTGCTTTTGCTGATCTCAGACCACGGCGTCGGCCTCGCTGAGCACGGCGCGACAGGCAAGCCAGCCTACGCGCTGTGGCCCGAGATCACCGACACCATATTCCTCATCCGCCACCCCGACGGCGCAGGCTCGGGCGAGACCAGCGACTACTACGCCTCGACCCACGACGTCGCCCCAACCATCCTGAGCGCTTTAGGCATCGAACATCCAGAGGGGATGGAGGGCCAGAACCTGCTCCCGATCCTGGACGGTAACAAACCTGATGACGCGCGACCATATTTCACCGCCGCCTACGACAACTACGTCTGGGCGCGCGACGACAGATACGCCATGTTCAGCCGCAACGACTTCCAGGAACCCAAACTCTACGACCTCGTCCACGACCCGCTGATGAACAACAACATCTACGGCTCCAAGCCCGACGTCGCCCGACACATGTTCCAGGACTACATAATCAAGGACGCAGGCGGTCCCCTCCCCAACTACGACGTGTAGCCGAAACTACCCTTCCGCAATCGCTGCCACCAGCTCGCGGCAGAAGGCCGGTATGTCAGGCACAGCACTCGCGGTTGCCTATCCACACGAGTGAACCAGACCTATCCCTATATGTCGATTCGATCTAGGCTGACGTGCAGTTCGCTTACCAATCCATCAAAGTGGTGTAAGAAGAAGACTCGGTCGAAACTGGACTCGAATCGGTGACCATCTACCTCCGGGCCGAGGTCACCAAACGTGGACGGCTCGGAGCCACGGGTGACGATGAGGAGCCACACATACCGGCAGTCCTGCCGATATGTGGGCACCTTGGCTTCTTTATCACGCAGTATCCGCTGGAGATCCGGGGGAGTTATGGTGGGCACGAACCCTGCCCGCACGGACGTCCACGAGTCCTTCGAGATGCTGTTCCGGCGAACGACGGTTAGAGACGCTACCTCCTGTGGCAAGGATCGCCCCGTGGGATGGCGACGGCGACGGATAGTGACGCTTTGGCCTGTCTCGGGAAGATTCTCCTGCACCAGATTGGCAAGAGCGGCGGCGAGTTCCGATATCCTACGACTGCCCAGCGCCTGGTGCGGATGCCACAGGACGTTGACCACCACCGGAGGCAAGCCCTTCGACTGGTACTGTTCGCAGGCTCTCTGTAGAACCTTATCCTCCGTTCCCTCCCGTGCTCGCATCGGAGAGCCTCGTCCCTCGTCCGGTTCCGGTACGTGATACTCAGTAAGCTCGATGCCCACACGTCCCCCACGCGCGTCCACCAGGAAGTCCGGGTGCTCGTGCGGGACGATTGTCCCCTTGGGAAAGCCCACGAAATTCTCGCGGAAGCGCCGCAGGTAGGTCTCTTCTCGCCGCTTTTTACAGTCCTCTCTCACCCTGATACCTTTCAGGCTTCATCAGCTTCTATAGTATGAGCGAGATCACTAACGTAAGAGCACCGCCAATAAAAACAAATAGGCAAGCATCGAGTCAAGGCCCATCTCTCGGTGGGTCGCACCTTCTTCTCTAAGCAAGCTGTAGAAGAAGGCTTTCCAAGCCAGGTCCCCCACCGAAGTCAGCAAAGACAAGAATAAGAGAACGATACTCAAAGCCGCAAACCCCTGGTCTAATTCCGACCCGATCGCCACCCAAGTGTCCCTCCATTGGTGTGCCGACTGGTGTGCAGAATCCTCTCCTTATCCCTCCGCAATCGCCGCCACTAGCTCGCGGCAGAAATCCGGTATATCAGGGACTACACGGCCCCAAACAAGGTTGCCCTCGCGGAACGCTGCCTCATCCACCCAGGTCGCCCCGGCGTTCACAAGATCGTCCTTGATACCGAGAGAACCTGTTGCCCGAACGCCATTCACTATGCCAGCGGAGATCGCCACAAGCCCGCCGTGGCAGATGATGCCAACCGTCTTGCCCCGTTCGTGTACGCCCCGGACGAGGTCCACGATCTCAGGGTAACGCCGCAGTTTGTCCGGCGCCCAGCCTCCGGGCACCACGATCCCATCCAGCTCCGAAGCGTCCACAGTGTCCGCAGTGGTATCGGCCTGGGCGGCGAGGACGTTCTTGCCTGTGACGGTCTCCGTATCAGGACCGACGGAGACGACCTCGGCCCCTTCTTCTTGCAACCGCATTACGGTGACCCAGTATTCGAGATCCTCGAACCCTTCCGCAACCAGTACCGCGACTTTCTTGCCTTCGAGTTTCAAGTCAGCTCCTTTCGTTTAGCAGGTCAGCTCGTCAACTTCAGAAGATCGTCAACCGCCAGACGCGCTTCTTCGCCGCCGATCTCCAGGGCGCGCGCCAGCTCTGGGACGGCTTCGGCTCCACGGCCAGACCTCAGCAGGTTCTCCGCCGCCTGAATGTGTTTCCGGTAGTCTGGCGCGGGGCCATTGGAGGTATTATTCGGTGTTTCAATCGGGGATGCGGCAGGCTCGTCGCCACGGATGAGGGCGAGGATATCGTCCCCGTAACGGGCGGCGCGGCGGAGGCCGATACCCTTGATGGCGCCGAGTTCGTGGATGTCACCGGGTTGGCGGGCGGAGATCTCTTCCAGGTGGCTGTTGTGCAAGACCACGTATGCAGGAACCTGCTGATCCCTTGCCTGATCACTCCTCCAAATCTTCAGCCGCGCCAGCAATTCTTCGTTCACTTCCCCCGAATCCGGCGTCGTTCTGACGGAGGCTGCCGCGGGCTTCAGGCGTGGCGCCCTGTAAGCATCGGGCAGGTTGGATCCGGAGATTGCGGCGTCCACTTCGCCGAGGCAGATGTCGCAGCCGCCACACGGGGCGACTTCTTCCTTATCACCAAAATGACGGAGGAGGCGTTCGCGGCGGCAAGTGGTGAGCTGCGCGTAGTTTTCGACGTCCCGTATCTCGCCGTAGGCCCGCTTGTCGTGGCCTTTGAGGCGGGCTGCCATCTCGCGGCGGTCTCGTTCGTCGAGGTGCGCTTCGCGGAGCCGGATGTCGGTCACTGAGCCACGGGGGACGGCCCGCATCAGGCCGTCCACCATCATTCGATAGACGGCGGTCTGGGCGACTACAGGCCGCACCCCGGCGCGCTGCGCCAGCTCTGGAATGCCGATCTCACCGCGCCCAGGCAACGCTGCGTGGACGGCGGAGATCTCCTCCCGCAAACCTTCGGGCTCCTCTTCCAGGCTCTCCACTTCCACCCCGGCCCACAGATCATAGCCCCGTGCCACTAGACCCGATTCCTCCAGGCCGCGAAGCATGATCCCAGCCGCGTCCTGGTCCACGCTCCCGAGCGCGGCCAGGGAACTGAACGGCGCATTGATCCTGCCGCCATTCGCCACCCCGGCGAGCGCCCGAAAATACGAACTCACCTCATCCTCCCCCGCCGAGTTCACGGTGACCAGACGCCGCCTCCTCCCGAGGTCCGCGCTGCGGTACAGCACGACGCACTCGGAGGGCTCGCCGTCTCTGCCTGCCCGGCCCGCCTCCTGGATATACGCAGGCAGGCTAGCTGGCACGCTGGAGTGGACCACGAAGCGCACGTTCGGCTTGTCCACGCCCATCCCGAAAGCGATGGTGGCGACCACAACCGGAAGCTCGTCCGTCATGAACCTCTCCTGCACGTCCGAGCGCTCCGAAGAGGATAGCCCCGCGTGGTAGTGGGCGGCTTCGATGCCGGATCTCCGCAGGCCGGCGGCCAGTTCTTCGCATTCCTTGCGCGTGGTCGCGTATACGATTCCCGGTGGCGGGTAACGACGAATCACATCCAGAATCAGGGGGAGTTTGCTCTCCTTTTTCTTCGCCTCGATCACCCTGTACGTGAGATTCGGACGGTTGAAGCTGGTCACCACCACCTCTGGGGAGCGCATCGCGAGGGAGCGCAGTATGTCCTCGCGCACGCGCGGCGTGGCTGTGGCGGTCAGGGCGAGGACCGGCGGGTTCCCTAGATCCTTCACCACCCTTGGCAGGAAAAGGTAATCTGGGCGGAAGTTGTGGCCCCACTCGGAGATGCAGTGCGCCTCGTCCACCACGAAAAGCCCAACCCCCGCCCGGCGCAGCGCAAGCACGAACTCCAGAGACCGCAGCCGCTCCGGGGCGATGTAGAGCATCTTGATCTCACCCGTTCGGACCTTCCGCTCGACCTCCCAGCGTTCCTCGGGCGAGAGCCCTGAGTGGAGGGTGGCCGCCTCGGCGACGGCACTCTGGAGCAGGGAATCGACCTGATCCTTCATCAGGGAGATGAGGGGAGAGACGATCACGGTCAGGCTCTCCTGCATCAGCGCTGGAACCTGATAGCAAAGGCTCTTTCCGCCGCCTGTTGGCATCACGGCCAGCGTGTCGCGGCCTTCGAGGACAGCCCGGATGACCTCCTCCTGTCCAGGCCGGAACGAGTCGAAGCCAAATATCTCCTTGAGCACGTTCAGGGGCATGGGCTTAATATAAGCTGTCAGCCTTCAGCTTTCAGCTATCAGCCTCCAGGGGCGGATCTCCCGCGTGTTGAGTAGTCTGGAAACGTTACGCGAGATTCTGAGGCGTTTCAGCGTGTCCGCCTCGACTTTCTGGCTGACGGTTGATTGCTGACCGCCAAGAGCTATTCCCTGGGCTCGGCCTTGGGAACGAACCTGGGTATGGGTTTGAGACCCTGTATCCTGCCCTGTGGAGGTTCGTCGTCTTCGTCAGGTTTGCGGATTTTGGGCGGTCCCTCCTCGGCGGCGTCGAGAAGGGCTTCGAGGGAGCGCAGCATCTCCACGCGCGTCCTGTCGTAGGCGAGCCTGAAACCGAGGGCGGGCGCCGCGAGCGTCGGGAGGACGCCGAGAAAGAAGATCGGACTTTGAAACCCGGCGAACACGAAGAGCAGCGCGAGCGTCGCCCCCAGTATGAGGCCGAGCGAGAGGTACTCCCCGCGCTGATTTGTGGCGTCCGCCGTGAGGTTGGCCGCGCATCTTTCGTCGTCCAGTTCCTCGACGCGCAGTTCCACCGCCTGCGCCTTCAGCAGCGCCCTGTGCCCCGAGAGATCCAGCGCCCGCCGCACGGCCCCGACGAGATCCCCCGCGTCGTAGAGAGAGCTTGCCTCTGTCCTGCGCCTGAGCTTCAGCCCCTGCTCCACGCGGAGCATGGATTCCAGGTGGTCGCGCGTCGGATCGGCTGGACGATTTATCTCGCGTACGGTTCGCAGCCTGGCGGGACCATATAGCTTCCTGGCGATGGTACGGGACTCCGCGGTCTTCTCGGAGGCGAGGTCCCACATAGCCCGCCGCACGTGCCTCTCGGAGATGCCGGCGGCTGCCGCCACCTGCACGAGAACCTGTGGGGAGACGGAAGGCGCTTCCTCATCATCCCGGTAGCGACTGCGGGCGCTCAATTCTGATGCGCGGCGCAGGATCATCTCGACCTCCGCCGGGCTCAGGCGTTTTTCTTCGACTTCATTTACCATGTTCGGAACCTGATTCTACAGCTTCTAAAGGCGCTGTTCGCGCTGCGAGGTGATGGACAGAATACGCGGCGTATCCCTCAGATATGACCAGCCCGAGATGATCGTCAGCACCGTCGCGACCAGCATCACCCACCACCCGATATTCGACATCACCAGGCGCCATCCCTCTCCGTTGGGAAGCCCGATCAGGAGCAGCAGGATGGCGAGGCTTTGGGCGTTCATCTTGGCCTTGCCCCAGCCGTTGGCGGCGATTACCTCCCCCGCCTCCAGGGCCACCATCCGCAGGCCCGTGACGGCGAACTCCCGGATCACCATGATGGCAGCCATCCACGCCGCCATCGAACCCTCGTCCACCAGCGCGAAGAAAAGCGAGACTATGAGCGCCTTGTCGGCGATGGAATCCATCAGCTTGCCGAACCCTGTGACCTGTTTGCTCCGGCGGGCGAATATGCCGTCGAAGTAGTCGGTGGCGATGGCCAGCACGTACAACACGACGGCCACGGCCCTGGCACCAGGGAACGGCAGATAAAGTACGATCATTATTGGCGCGACCGCGATCAGACGCGCCAGGGTCAATTGGTTGGCAAAGTTCATGCCCATTTCGTTACCTGCCTCTTCTCCCTGTACCCGGCTAACGTAGCACCTTTCGAGCTTCGTCTCAAGGTCTGTAGATCAGGCGCCAGGCTATTCGGCCGAAGAACCCCGGATCTGGGCTATGGTCGGGCGCGAGATGAGTTCGAGGAGCCAGTCGATGATCTGGCGCAGGCGGTTCTGGGGGCTGTCGAGCTGGCTGACGTAGTATCCGCGCCAGAACAGGGCCGCGAGGAAGCCGCTGAACTTGACCCCGAGCGCGTCGTTGACCGCGAACTGGCTGCCGAGGTCTATGAGCTGTCCCCTGGAACGATACTTGAACGGCTTGAGGCTATCTCCGTCTATCCTGGCGAGGAGGTTGTGCGCGAGCGCCACGCCCTCCTTGACGGCGGCCTGGGCGTTCGGCGGGACGAAACCACCGTCGCCGTCTGGGATCGTGGCGTTGTCGCCGATGGCCCAGACGTGGTCGTAGTCCTCCACCCTGAAATATTCATCCACCTTCGCGCCCCTGGTCTTCTCCACCTGCGGGATGCCGATGTCGTCCAGTTTGGAGTTCGGCCGCGAACCTGCGGTCCAAATCACGTTCTCGGAGGAGATCTGACTCCCATCCTTGAACCTGACGCAGTTCTCGGTGACTTCTTCCGCGAGCGTGTTGGTGAGCACCTCGATCTCGCGTGCCGCGAGCTGCCCCCTGGCTACCCTTCTCAGGCCGAGATCAAGCTCAGGCAGGATGTGCGGCAGCGCGTCAACCAGGAAAATCCTGAAGCGGTGCGGGCTTATGCTCGGGTACTCTGGCCCGAGTACCTCGTGGATCAGGACGTGTAGCTGTGCGGCTGTTTCGACCCCTGTGGCCCCCGCACCTATCACCACGAAGGTGAGGCTGGATTCGTCAACCTCGCCGCTTTCGAGCGTGGCCTGCTCGAAGCGTTCGATGACCCTGTCCCGGATCTTCACGGCATCCGTGATGCCCCTCATGGGGATTGCGTGCTCCTCGACCCCGGGTATGCCGAAAAACGATGGCTGGGCGCCGAGCGCCAGGACAAGTTCGTCGTAAGGAAACTCGTGGCCGTCGGCCCTGACCACCTTGTTTTCGAAGTCCACGCTCTCGACCTCAGCCCGCCGGAAGCTGGCGCCGAGGTGGATCAGGGTTCGCCTGAGCGGCTGGGCGATGTTCCTTGCGCCAACGTCGCTGGAGACGACGCCAGGCACCATCGGCCAGAAGGTCAGATAATTATCCCTGGCGATGAGCATGACGCCAACGTCGTCGCGGTTCTTGGTCTTCTCGCAAATGTTCTTGGCTGCGTTGTACCCGGCGAAGCCTCCACCAAGTATCAGAACGCGGTGATTGAAGTCCTGGTAGCGTGGCTTCTCCCACGACGCGTACCGGGGCTCGGAACTCAAGGCCCACCTCAAGCCGCCCACCACCAGCGCGGCCCCGGCCAATGCCAATCCCGCCCTCTTCAACGCCTTGCCCATAAAAATCCTCCCGGTGCCGATCCGTCAAAACCACGGAGTCCGAACCCCGCGCGCATCTCACGCCTCACGGAACGATTGTACCCAACAAAGCAACGCGCCCAACTTCGTCTTATGGTGAACACTACATCTCGCCAACGGCCACGGTAACCGTCCTCCTGCGGGGACCGTCGAACTCGGCAAGAAAGACTCCTTGCCAGCGCCCGAGGGCTACCTCGCCCCCGCGCACCAGCAACGTCTGCGACTGCCCGAAGAGGCTCGTCAGGAAGTGCGAGTCGCTGTTGCCCTCGGCGTGATCGAAGCGCACGTCCATCGCCCCCAGAAAAGCCCGCGCCGCAGCCGCGAGATCCCCCGGCACGTTCCGATCATAATCCTCGTTCACCGTCACAGCCGCCGTCGTGTGCGTGGAAGAGATAATGCACATTCCTTCTCCCACCCCAGCTTCGCGCACCGCGCGCTTCACCTCGTCCGTGATGGAGACGAGCTGGTAACGTTCGCCAGTTTCTACGGGTATCTCCGTGATCTTCATTAAAAGCTCCTTCCGATAACTCATGAGCTGGCGCGGCAACCGGAACCGCTAGATCCCAAGCGCTTCAGGCAAATCCGCGATGCTGTCTATGACGAGGTCTGCTTCGGCGCTCTCGGTCTCGGGGCTGTACTTCCCAGTCCGAACCTGAATGCCTTTCAGCCCGGCCCTCCGCGCTCCGTCCACGTCGGCTTCGGGATCGTCGCCGACCATCGCAGCCTCGTAGGGTTCGATGCCCATTTCCCGCAGGGCCAGTTTGAAGAAACTCTGCTCGGGTTTGCCAACGACGACCGCGCTCTTGCCGCTCGCGTACTCCAGGGCGGCGACGAAAGGGCCAGCGTCTAGCGAGAGGCCGTCTTCTTGCCGCCAGTAGCGGTTCTTCTGCAAAGCCAGGAGGTCTGCGCAATCCATCAGATGCCGGAACGCGGCGTTCAGGTTCGCGTATCCGAAGTCCTCGCCGATGTCCCCGACCAACACGAAATCCGGGGAATCCTGCGTAAGCACTACATCGCCGAGGTCTTCCAGCAGAGAATCGTCAACGAGCGGAAAGCAACTTCGGCCCCGGATCAGGGCTTCCACCGTCCTGGCGGGCGTGAGGATCTCCGCCTCCTCCACATCGAAACCCAGGGTGAGTAGGTGATCGTGGACCGCCTTGCGTGGCATCCGGGTCGTGTTGGTGACGTAGCGCAAAAGAAGGCCAGCATCACGGAGCCGCGCAAGCGCCTCGCTGGCACCTTCCAACGGCGAATCGCCAACGTACAGGGTTCCGTCGAGGTCTATGAGCAGACCTTTGATCTCCATCCGCCCATGATAGTGGAGCCTCCTCCGAACTACCGAAGCTAGCCGTCCCCGACGGGAACAGCGTCAAGCGACTCCCACAAATAGAAGCTGGCGAGCGTGCGGTGCGGCTGCCACGGCTCGGCGAGATTGCGAAGCTCATCGGGGCTCGGCATCTCTGATAGATCGTAGGCCCGCTCGACGGCGCGCCGGATGCCGAGGTCGCCGACCGGCAAAATGTCGGGGCGGCCGAGGTGGAACATCAGAAACATATCGGCGCTCCACCGGCCGAGGCCCTTGACGGATGTAACCTTTTCGGCGACGTCTCCGTCGGGGAGCGTGTGCATGGCATCGAAGTCCATCTCGCCCGAGATGCAGTGATCAGCCAGGTCGCGGAGGTAGCGGATCTTGGGCCGCGATAGTCCCGCGGCGCGCAGCCCATCCTCGTCGGCGGCGACCACCTCCTCCGGCGTCGGGGGCCGGTCGCCGAAGATGGCGGCGAGGCGGCTGTAGATCGTGCGTGCAGCCTTGGTGGATAGTTGCTGGCCGACGATGGTGCGAACGAGGGCTCCGTATGCGTCGTCCGGTCGTCCCCTGCGGCGGGCTTCGTGTCCGAGGGGGCCGATGCGACGAACCAGCCCAGACATGACGGGGTCGGCGCAGTTCGCCAGATGCTTGAAGCCCGCGTCGCCTTCCGGCGGCGCGGGCTTCAGTGGGTCGTTGCTGGTGGGGTTCAGGTTAGCGGCCGAAGAACAGTTTGGCTGCCGGGCTCATCATCTCCGGGCTCCACATCGGCTCGAAGGTTAGCTGGGCGTTCACGGTCTCGACGCCCTCGATGGAGAGAGCCTCTGTCTCTACCTGCTCCTGAATGAGATCCCCCACAGGGCACATCGGGCTCGTCAGGGAGAACGTCACGTCTATGTGACGACCGTCTTCGTGGACTCCAACGTCGTAGATCAGACCAAGCTCCACAAGGTCCATCCCGATCTCCGGGTCGATAACGTTCCTGAGCTGATCCGTAACCCGCTCTTCGCTTACCATGCCTCACCTCTTTATCCGTGGTTTAGTCGCAGGCTAATTGTAAAGCGGGCGGCGAGCTTTTCCACTTCTGCCACGATCACTTCATGAGAGATCGTGACTTCAGGCATGATATTTTGTGTTCCCGCATGGCTAACGCCGACAACACAAGCATCAGGATCGTCATAATCGTACCGGCGGCGCTGGGGGAGTTGAGTCTGCTTGCTATTCTGGTATGGCTTGCGACGCTCAGAGTCTCTGGTGGCGAAAACCCCACCTGGCTACCGCTGGAGAACTACGGCATCACCGAGTACCAAATCCTCGACTCCGACCTTTCAAACGGGAACGGCTTGCGGGCTGCGGGCCCAACGGCCTCGCAAGGCGACGCCTCATCCCTGGAAGACTTCCGATCCATAGCTCGGAGCATCAAACAGGACAACGAGTACAGGAATCTGGACTACATTAGCATTCACTTCATCAAACGGCTCTCAGATACTCCTCCGAAGTTTGGTGCGGCCGTTGCGCTTACCGATCTGGGACAAATCCAGATGCAAAATATCTCGGGTCAGCCCGTATCAGGCAGCAAGAACGGCGACGGCGTGTACCTGTACGCGTTTCCCTGAAAGCCAATAACTTCTGACAGAAGTGACCAACGCGGCAAGTAGTCCTCCAGCCATAATCGTTAAGTTCTTGTTACATCTGGTGCAGTTATCCACCATTTATACGTTTTAATCCACAACATGTTGTGGATAACTCCCGTTTTTGGGGCGCGTGACCCCCCATATTGTCTACTGGATGTAAAAAGTGGCTAGTAGTCCAGCGTCATGGGCAGGGAGTTGGCGACTGCCTGTTCGGCGAGGTAGAGGAAGATGGCAAACCCGTGCATGGCGTTGGCCTCGAAGCGGTTCTCGGCTTCCTGGACCTCGCCCTTCAGCCAGCGGGCAGCCGTCTCCGGTTCGGCGCGGAACGTGTGATCGTTCAGGCCGTGCAGGTTGGCGCGGAGTGTTTCGGTGGCCGCGATGACGGTCTCACTTCCCTTCAAATCTTCGTGCATAAAGAGGAACGTGAAGTCTCCAGGCAGCCACAACTCGGGAAACATGATGAAGCTGCAGAGGTTGTTTTCGAGTCCGCCCTCCATCACCTCCAGATAGACCGGGTCGTTGCGCCAGTCTTCCGGGATATCCTCGGGCCGCTTCGCGTCGGGGCGCATGGCGTATGCGGCGTGGAGCATCAGGGCCGCGTAGCCATCCCAATCGGGTTTTTCAGTGAAGTACGGTCTCTCAGGGGATTCGTCCCAGTCCAGCCGCACGGGGTCTGGTGCATCGGAGGTGGACTCTTTGACGGCGTTGCGCCAGGCGAGGACTTCCCTATGCACTTCTTCGGGATCCCGTTTCTCGACTATCTCGGCTCCGTCTTCTCCGACCTCGATCCTGACGCTGTCTGCCCCGGCCTCGCGGGCCACACGCGCCCAGTATGTCTCCCAATCACCGGAGTAATAACGGGTGAGCGTACCCGTGTACACGTCCAACCCCATGCCTGACCTCCCTTTCCTTCGTGAGTTCAGCCAACGATCTTTCTACCTAAGCCCCCCATCCAACTGACTGGCGATCCGGTCGGCGCGCTGGCGGGAGACGTTCCAGGTGCGCCAGTCACCTTCCGCGCTCCACCGGTTCAAGAGCTCACCCCGGAGCGTCGGCCCTTCGAATGTCCTCGTCTCCCCTGACGGCGTGGGACCCTCATAAGGCGGGTAGACGTGGCGCTCCCCGATCTCGGGCATCGCTTTGGCGAGGATGGGAGCGGCGTCGGTGCTGAGGTTGGTGAGGTACTTGGGGTCGAAGCGCTTGCCTTCTTCCAGGCGGGCGATGTTGGTGCTGGCTATGAGGGCGTCGGGGTTTATGGCGTTTATGACGACGATGGCAGCGAGGCCGGTCGTGAGGGCGACGAGGGCGAAGCGGTCGCGGCGGCCGGTCAGCACCGTCGGAAGGAAAGAAAGCAGAAGCACGGAGATCCAGAACATAAACGCGGAAGTATAGAAGCGGAGTTCCGTCAGGCCGAACTCGGCTGTGTACAGGTGCATCCGGTAAAGCGCCGAGGCCACGACCACGAAGAGCAGCGCGACCATCGCCCCGGCGAGACCGCCGAAGACGCGCCTGTGGGCGCGCTCCTCGCCCCGAAGAAGCCAGTGCGCCACAAGCAGCACCGGCAGGGCAAGCGCCGTGACGGTCACCAGCTCGAAGAATCCCCTGCGGGCGTACTCGGAGTACGTGAGCCCGGCCGAGGTGATTATGGTCTCCGCGCCGCCGAAGAGGTACCGGATCTGCACGAACACGAAAGCCGCGAACAGGAGGTCAAGGAGCCCCAACGTGATGCCAATCTCGGTGATGCCAAGCGAGAGCACGTTCGGACGTCTGAAAGAAAACCCTCCCGGCTCGCGGGAGAGAAGGAAAAGCCACAATAGCCCGGCCGAGATCCAGAAGAAGAACCCGATCAGGAACAGGTGCCCGAAAATGTCCACCAGATCTATATCGAACACCTCGATGACAAAGTTCTCGAACACAGCATCCGCCGCCACGAAGAGCGCCCCGAATACGAAAAGGAGCGGTGCGGCGATGGTTACGCCGCGCGCCACGGCGAGCGCCTGCCCGGGACGGCGCCCTTGGGTAACCTCCGTCCACCTGACGTCCTGGACGGCTGCCGGAAGCGGCCCGGCCGCACTCACTGCCCCCGTATAGAAGCCCCCGATGATGTACTCGGAGAGCCCCCGCAAACGCACACGCCCCGTGCGCCCCCACAAGGCCGCCAGCGAGAGCGAGACGAGCGCAGCAACCACGTCAAGGAAGCCCAACGTGATGGAGTCCCGCCACACCACACCGGCCGCGAACAGCACGGCCAGCGGCAGGAACCAGCGGCCCTCCCCCGCCAGCCCGACGTTCCATACGCGGGCCAGAGTCACTGCGGCCACGACGAGCACTGTGGTCCAGATGAAGACGTTCAGGCCCCAGGGTGTCGCGCGCAGCAGCATGTCTCCCAGAGATCCAAGAATCAAAGCCACGCCAAACGTAGCCAGAGCCAGCCTCGTCCTGTCGTCCACGGCAAACACCCCCGTTTGCATCCTCCTGCGTGAACGCCCCACTATACGGACGCGAGATAACAGGAAGGGCGCAGCCCCCGTTAAGCCTTTTGAACTTCGGTGAACGTTCTGGCGTACTCATAACAATCCGTTATAAGGCAACTCCTGCCAGGGTCCACAGTGCGAAATGCAAGTTGGGACACCGCCTGAAGATAGCAGCGTCCCATAGGGAAGTTACGAAGTTGAAGAGTGGTTGCCTGGGTGATGGGGACCATCCTGGTTGTTCCACAGCGTTCGCAGATAGTAGCTGAGGAAGAGGAACAGTCCGCCGAAGCCCATGAAGAGGAGGACGCGCCAGATCGCCTCGACCCACGCGAGGTCCCAAAGGAAGAGCTTGGCGACCACGAGGAAGAGCGTCGCCATGCCGCTCCTGATGAGATACACGCTATCCCGCCGCAGCCCGAGGATGAGCAGCGCCGCCCCGCAAACTCCCCAGGCCACGCTGACGTAGGCGTCGCCAGCGGGAAGCGTCGAAAGCTTGCGCCACAGCCACGCAAGCAGCGCGGCGTGGGCGAAGATTCCATACGCGGGCACGAGTTTTCTCGGGACGAAGCGCCAGGAAATCAGTACCGCGATGACGATTACGCCAAGGTCTATGAGGCTTTGTACGTTGAATACCGCCGGTGCTCCGAAGTCGGCGTTGAAGAGACGCCAGACCAGCAATACGCCCGCCGCCGCGAACTGGAGATGGGCTGCGGCGAGCAGATCCTCGCCAGAGATGCGGCTTGAGATCCAGAACAGCGCAGCGGCGAATACGGCCCAGGCCAGAAGCACGTAACCATCACCGCCGGACAGCGTTCCCAGCTCCCTGAGCAACCACAACGAGAAGGCGACACAGGCTGCGAGCCGGTACGCATAGACCTCGATCTGACGTCCATACAGCGCGGACACCGCGACGGAGAGCAGGATCACGAAGAGATCAGCGAGCCCGTGCAAGTTGAAGACAGGCATGTTCGATGAAGCCGGTTCCAGGATACCCGCCACCATGCGAACGTCGAACCAGATGCCGACGACGCCGGAGAGCAGGTGCACCCCGACAACGGTTCCCCATACTGGATATCGCCGGGAAAGCGCGTGCAATCCCACCGCATAGACCGCCAGGGCGACGAGCGCGTATGTCTCGCCGTTGTCCAGGGGAAGCAGCTCGCGCACAAGCAACCCGGCGACCGCAGCGTAAGCAGCTATCCTGTATGCCCGCTGAACCAGCAGCGGGGCAACCACCATAGAGGACGCGAACAGCAATGCTATCGCCGCGAAATCCACCAGCGTCCCTGTATCGAAGAACGCCACAGGGTTCGATGACGCAAATACTCCATCCAGGGTTCCGGCAAAGAGGCGAACGGCGAGCCAGACCCCGACGATGAGCGCGAGGAGGTGCGCCTCGATGGAGAGGATGCGGTCGGTGAGCCGCCTGGCGAGAAGGTGAAGCGCCGCGGCTTCGGCGGCCAGCGTGAACAGGAGCGCGTTCCCCTCGAGCAAGAGGACGAGCGAGAGCGTCGCGAGCAGAAGCGCAACCAGCGCCTGCGTGTACGACATGCGGCCACCGTTCTCGGTTCGCCGGAAGGCCGCGAAGGCGAACGCGTGGGCTGCGGCGAGTCCAAGGGCGACCCAACCGAGATCCGCTTTCTCCAAATCCCAGATCCCCTGGGTAAAGAGCAGCGCGACGAGCGGCGCGGCAAAGGAGAGCCCGTGCATGAACGTCCCGCCGCGCACGATGCGCTCGCCCTGAATCGCCCTCACGATGGCCCCGGGCTCGGGAAGGGGCCAGCGGGGGGCATTGCGCGACCGCAGTACCTCCCGCATCACGGGGACGATCCACAGGGCAAGCCAGCCGAAGATCACACCAGTCTGGAGCGCCCGCTGGTCTGAGAGTGAGATACTTTCCAGATAGCCGGTGGCGCCCGAGTAGCCGATCAGTAGTACAGCCCAGAAACCTAGAAACGAGATCGGGAGCAACGAACGCCAGCCCTTGAAGAAATGTATGCCCATCGAGCCAGCCAGGATGGGGCTCGCATAGAAGACGAGCCCGGTAAGCGACCCCGATTCATCGTACAGCAGGAACGGTGTGGCGAGGCCGCCGGTCACACCGATCACAGAGAGCACAGCCTCATCCTGGCGCAACGAGAGCGCGAAAGCGAGAACCGTGACCGCCACCATGAATGCGAAAGCCACCGCGTACGGAACCAATTCCAGCACCTGAAACGCCGAGAAGCCTGTTATATAGAAGGCTCCGATCCCACCTCCGAACAAGACCTGCCCGAAAGCCCGACGCTCTCCGGCGACCCGGAAACCGATGGAGATCAAGCCCGCCCCGATTGCAAGCCCCACGCCAACGCGCACCCAAGGCGTCAGCAAAGCCTGCAACCATCCCTGGTCCCACGAGAACTTGAACAGGAAAGCCACCCCGAAGAGCAGAAGCGCGATCCCAACCTTGTTCAACCACCACTCCCCGCTCCGCAAACCCCCGAGGTCGAAAGGCAACCGGAAACCGCGCCCCCCTTCATCGCCAGCGTCCCCGACGGCAGCCGCAGCCGGGACAGGCTCGGGGACAGCGGGACGTACAGGCTCCTGGTCGCGTGGCTGGTCCATCTCCGGCCGCTGCGTCTCCCTGGGAACCGTGCGCGGTGGCCGAATCGGGGGCGCAAACGAAGGTTCTGTAGTGGGCGGTGATGAACGGGGAGCTTCACCACGTCCACCCTCAGGCGCAGCCGAACCTCGATCCATCAGTATCCGATTCAGCCTGCGGAGCGCATACCGCAATTCGCGATCCTGCCCGTCAGCCCGCGCCTCAAGCCGCCCCACCCGTTCCTCCAACGAACCAGTGCCAGATCCATCCATCACAGAATCCCTCTCCCTGAACTTACAGTGTAAATGTACGCTGTAAGATAACAGAGAACGGCTGCCGCCGCTACGGTGCGACGGGGGTTTTAACGAAATTTAACGTTCTGGGGCGAAACCTCGCCTTTAAGTCCTTATCCGGAAACCGCGATCATCGCCACGACGACCAGAAGCAGGTCAAGTAGGGGGGCGAGCGAGAGCGTGCCGCCGCGGATGATGAGGGCGCTCACCACGGTGATTAGGCTTTTGGCGAGGTTGAGGGCGACGGCGCTTCTCGCCACGCAGCCGAAGACGCCGACGAGGGCCGGCAGCCTGAACTCCGCGCCTCCCAGCCCGATCAGGCCGCCTATGAAGCCGATGGGCACGCCCCACAGAGCGGCGAGCGTCGCAGAGCGGCGGGGCTGTGCGGGGGTCTTCGCCATCCTGCGCATCCTACGCCAGCGGGGTTTCCGACGCTCGGTGTCGGCCGGTTCCGCGGCCAACCTATGTCCAGCTATGCCTCCAGCACTTCACGGCGAGGTTTCCCACGCACTCCGGGTTCGAGTAGGTCAACGGCATGGCCAGCAGCGTCGCGAGACGCGCGTAATGAGTTGTAGAAGGCTCTTAGGCCATCAGTTCGACCGGATCGCCCTTCTTGACCATCCCTTCCACCAGCACGGCGCAATAGATGCCGGCCAGGTTGTCGTGGTTCTGGGCGACGTTCCTGAGGACCTGCGGATCGTGTTCCCCAGTGTCGGGGTCCAGGGAGATCATCTTGCAGCGCGGGTCGCGCTCCAGGACGGCGACTACAGCTTTGTCTCCTACGCGCAGCGAACGGCCGACGAACTCCCCTTCGCCGAAGCCTCCCGCCTCATCGAAGTCCAGATAGATGTTCGCCCGGAAGCGCCGCTTATCTAGCTCGCTCCCGAGCTCATCGCCGATCTGCTCTACGGTCTGCAAAGAGATCAGCGAGACGGGCCGGCAATCGGTCAGCGCCCGCTCCGAGCGCACGAGCGTGAGGACGTGGTCGTCGCCTACGCCGACCCCCTCGTTGAGCATGCCCAATAGCTCGGGATCGTCGACCGCGAGGGTCGCCCCCGAAGGGGTCACGATGTCGACGCTCATGTCCTTGGGATCGGCATTAACGGGGTTGATGCCGGGCGCGATGCGCTCCGCAGCGGCCAGGTTTGGCGGCCCAGCGGCCTTCTCAGGATGCCGGAAACGCGGACGATACCTGAGCATCTGCTCTTGCTCCCGGCCCGTCAAGTAGGGGAATCCCCTGGGACTGGCCGGGCTCCTGAAGGCGAAGTAGCGGTCGCCGTAGACCCCGGAGAACCCCAGGAAGGATTCCTCCAGCTCCTCGCCGCCCATGCTCTTGACCGGATAGCGCCAGAGGCTATCCACCGTTCCCACGATACTCATGCCCGAACTCCTTTCCGAGATACTCCTTGCGAGGGCTACGTCCGAACTCTTGCGTAGCCTCCTGAAACCTGTGCGTACCGTTTAGGATTACTTCGCCTGCCATGCCCATCCCGCTCGTAAGAGCCGCGAAGCACGAGGCAAACCGTCTACGACGCTTCCACCGGGCCTTCCTGGAAGGGTGGGCTTACCACTATGGAGTCCTTAGTGCTCTCCACTATGGCCGTCAACTCCTCCTGCTCCGACCGTGGCACCTCGAACTTGTCAAGCGTCTGCTGGAAGTCGTCCATAAACGCCACCCACTCTTCATCGGTGATCATCAGGTGCCGATGGGAGTCGCCCATGGAACGTCCGGAGTACGTTTGTGGTCCACCGGCCGCCCAACAGACCATCTCCGTTACGTAATACTTGAACCCCTGCGGCGAGACCCTGTGGTGCGCTTCGTCGACGCGAGGGTTCGCGTTCAACCTGTCATCGACCATGATCCTGTCGATAAAGTCGTCGACAACGA
>JAABUR0100004319.1_pt1 | contig 19087 bp, 16 predicted proteins | sample 5560091 | NCBI WGS metagenome assembly JAABUR01 (sample SAMN10711879, study PRJNA513375) | rock metagenome | isolation source: Antarctica rocks | place: Antarctica: Victoria Land, University Valley sud | reverse complement strand
GACGGGGTCGAGCGCGGCCGTGCGTAGTGGTAGGCCGATCTGACCATGCCGGCCTTGTGTACCGCTGCGTAGTCCCGGGCAAAGTACGGGTTGGTGTACGTCGCGCCCTCGGTGGCCTTCACGAAGGCGAACGACGCCCCGGCGGAGTGCACGCGCGCTCCCAATTGATGGCCACTCCGGCGGGATGCTGGAAGGAGGCGACGTCCGGGCCGTTCGGCCGGGAGCTGCTGCCGCCTCCGGCGTTGGCAGAGGTCGCGGCTGCTCCGAGTAGCAGAGCCAGGGACAGTGAGACAAGTCGTACGCGCAAGACGATCACTCCAAGACAGGACGGACGGTCGTGCGGGCTAACGACCCGTCGCTGGTGGTGACGTTGTCTTCGAGGCTAGAGAGTCCTATCCATTTTTCGCCGCCACGGCGGCTGCAGGGGAGGCCGTCTGAAAGTTTTCTCGGTGGTGCTCCCGGGCGGGCCGGTGGGGCAGAGTCCGACGTTTGTGCCTTTCGGGCCATATCCCTTTGCCCCGTTCGGCCGTACGTTTCGCGCACCTCCTTCGAGATCGGACTCCCGTATGGCCCGCAATCACCGGCTCCTGCGCATCCTCGCCCCGCTCACCCTGACCGCCTCCGTCCTGGTCGTGACCTCCTCGTCGGCCGTGACGACCGCCGCGGCCGATCCCGGGAACGGACGGCCGGAGGTCAGCAACGCGGTGCACCACGACACGTCCCGGCCGCTTCGGGACATGCCGTCGAAGGGGCGCAGCACGATCCGGCACGAACACCCGGTGCGGCCGCTGCCGTTCGCGCCGAGCACTGGGGCCCCGGACGGCGCAATGCAGACGGCCGTCGGCCCGAGCATCGCAACCACGCCTGGCTACGGCGTCAACGTCGCCGGCGTCGGCAACGGTGACTACGGCTTCGCGCCGAACTCAGCGCCGCCGGACACCAGCGGCGCGGTAGGCGCCACGCAGTACGTGCAGTGGGTGAACGAGTCGTTCGCCGTGTTCGACAAGAGCACCGGCGCGAAGACCTACGGTCCCGCCGCCGGCAACACCTTGTTCACCGGCTTCGGCGGCTCGTGCGAGAAGTACAACGACGGCGACCCGATCGCGCAGTACGACAAGGCCGCGGGCCGTTGGGTGCTGACCCAATTCGCGGTGACCAACGGGGCCACCGAGGGCTACCACCAGTGCGTCGCGGTCTCTCAGACTTCGGATGCGACCGGTGCGTACAACCGTTACGACTACAACTACGGGACGAGCCAGTTCAACGACTACCCCAAGCTCGGGGTCTGGCCGGACGGCTACTACGTCACGTACAACATCTTCAACGGCAACACGTTCGCCGGCGCCAAGGCCTGCTCGTTCGACCGCAGCAAGATGCTGACAGGAGCCGCCGCCACGCAGGTGTGCTTCCAGCTCAGCCCCTCCTACGGTGGGGTGCTCCCCTCCGACCTGGACGGGACCTCCGCCCCTCCCGCGGGTAGCCCGAACTTTCTGTTGAACTTCGGGACGAACTCCCTGAACCTGTGGAAGTTCCACGTCGACTTCACGACCCCCGCCAACAGCACCTTCTCGGCCAGCCCCACGTCTATTCCGGTGGCGGCGTTCACCCCGGCGTGCGGCGGAGGGACCTGCATCCCGCAGCCCGGGACCTCGCAGAAGCTCGACAGCCTCGCCGACCGGTTGATGTACCGCCTCGCCTACCGGAACGTCCCTGCGACCACCACCGTGGCGGCCCACGAGTCGCTGGTCGTGAACCAGAGCGTCAAGGTCAGCGGCACAAAGCGCTCAGAGGTCGACGGGGTCCGCTGGTACGAGATCCGCAGCCCGAACGGGACACCCACCGTGTTCCAGCAGGGGACGTACGCGCCCGCCGACGGCGCCTCCCGGTGGATGGGGTCGGTCGCGATGGACAAGGCGGGGGACATGGCGATGGGGTACTGCTTGTCACGACGGTCGTCGTAGCGCTGGCCGCCTTGGGCCTTCCCGGCGGGGCAGCCCAGGCCGGCAACCTGTCCCGCTACGACGGGGCTTCCTGGTACAACAAGTACCTCAGCGTCTCGGGCGGCACGTTGGCTGTTTGCAGCGGCAACTCAGGCAGTACCGGCCAGCTGGCCTACGGCAGCAACGTCGACGCCAGCCACGAGTGCGGGTCGCAGAGCGAGACGTTCATCGCGACCAGCTCTTCAGGCAGCGTCGTCATCGCCGGCAGCAACGAGATTCAGCGGCTGCCGATGAGGGCGATGGCCTCGACTGACGGGGGGAGCACCTTCAGGGGCACCGACCTCCCGTTGCCCCCTCCGGTCACCAGGGGGGGCTTTGATTTCGGTTCCGACCCGACGATCGCGTTCGACTCGCGGGGCAACGCCTACTACGGCTACATCGTGGTGTTCTTCTCCGCCGGCGGCGCGATTAACGGCACCGAGATGGCGGTGGCCCGGTCGTCCGACAGCGGCAGGACCTGGACGAGCACCTACTTCGCGCGGCAGACCGGGTCGGGCCAGTTCAACGACAAGCCCATGATCACTGTCGACCCCACCGCCGCCCACCGCGACCGGGTCTACCTGGCCTGGGACCACGCCACCGGTAACAGCTCCTCGGCCAAGAACGGCAACAACGTTGTCCTGTCCTCCTCCGACGACGGGGGGCGGAGCTTCTCAGCACCCGTCTCGGTGAGCGGGACCTTCACCGGCAAGACAGGCGGCATCGGTGCCAATCCCTACGTCACCGCGACCGGTGTCTTGCACGTCGCCTGGCAGGATTACGCCCACGGAGCGATCGTTGACGTGTCGTCGACGGACGGGGGCGCGACGTTCTCGGGCCGGCACACAGTGGCCAAGGTGAACGGCTTCGACTTCGCCGTGGCCGCCCAGGCGACGCGCGCTGCGCTGGTCTACCCCTCCTGCGGCTCGTACAAGGCAACCCTGCTGTGCGGCTACACCAACGGCTCGAGTGCGTCCACGAGTGTGTACGTCGCGGCCTCCACCGACGGAGGGGTGACCTGGTCGTCCACCCCAGTCCCAGCCGGTGGCGACCAGTTCAACCAGTGGCTCGCCATCGACCAGTCCACCGGAGCGCTGGACGTCTCCTACTATGACACCGGCACCCACGGCGCGACAGCGACCCGCCTCACGCTGGCACGCGCCAAGGTCGGTGGCCATTTTACGGCTGCGACCGTCGCCACGGCACCCACCGATGAGAGCTGCTGCTCCCCGAGCGTGGACGCTGGCAACCAGTACGGCGACTACGAGGGCCTGGCAGCCGGGCACGGCGTCGTGCACCCGGTCTGGACCGACCGCCGCCAGGCCGTCATCGACCGGGGTCTGCGCGAAGAGGTCTTCACAGCCACGCTCGCCTCCTAAGGAAGCCGCCTCGGCCTTCGAAGCGAACAAGGGTTGGGCTCTCGGCTGACGCAAACGACGTCGGTCGGCACGGCTTCCCGGTGCAGGAATGTACAGACCCCGTCCTACGAGGGTGCAGCGCGCCGCTGACTCGCGGTCTCCGGGCGTAGAGGGTGGTGGCGGCTAACCGCACCTGACGCGTGCGGTCAATCCACCGCTTGGGGCTCGCTAGATATGGCGTCACCAGGTCTACCGTGGGGACGGCGGCTCCGGCGGGGCTCGCCGTACGTCGGTGTGCTCGACGTCCTCATCTGCCGCTGACGGGCCGTGGGTGGCGTGCTACGAGCGTCTACGGCGCGAAGGTCCTGCCCGTGAGGCGCTCGAAGGCTTCGACGTACCTGTCGCGGGTCGCAGCGACGACGGCTGACGGCAGCGGGGGCGGCGGCCCTTGCCGGTCCCAGCCGGAGTCGTGCGTCAGCCAGTCACGGACGAACTGCTTGTCGAAGGAGCGCTGAGGGCCGCCGGGGTGCCATGCGTCTGACGCCCAGAAGCGAGCCGAGTCCGGGGTCAGCACCTCGTCGGCCAGCACCACGCGACCCTCGTCATCAAGGCCGAACTCGAACTTCGTATCGGCCAGGACGACCCCGGCCTGCCCGGCAATGCGGGCCGCCCGCCGGTAGAGGGACAGGGTCAACTCGCGCAGCAGCCCTGCCTGCTCGCGGCCGAGCAGCGTGACGACCTCGTCAAAGGCCAGCGCCGCATCGTGCTCCCCGACCGGCGCCTTGGTCGTCGGCGTGAAGATCGGCTCGGGCAGCTGGCTGCCCTCCACCAGCCCGTCGGGCAACCGGACGCCGTGCACCATCCCGGTGCGCTCGTACTCAGCCAGGGCGCTGCCGGCCAGGTAGCCGCGCGCCACGCACTCGATCGGCACCATGGCCAGCCGACGGCACAGCATCGACCGGCCACGTAGCGCCTCGGCGTGGGGCGCGAGTTCGCCCGGGTAGGCCGTGACGTCGCCGGAGATGACGTGGTGCGGCACCAGATCGGCGAGCTGTGCGAACCACCACAGGGAGAGCTGGCAGAGCAGCGTCCCCTTGTCGGGGATCTCGGTTGGCAGGACGTGGTCGAACGCCGAGATCCGGTCGGTCGTCACCACGAGAAGCTGACCGGGCCCGCCGTCGTACAGGTCGCGCACCTTGCCGGAGTGCAGGTGGTGGATGGGCAGGGTGGTGGGCACAGGTTCCTCCAGGTCGTCGAGCAGTGACGGGACTGCGGAGAGAACGCGCTTGGCATCAGCTAGTCCGGCTTCGAGCCGGCGCAGATGCTCCTCGATGATCTTCGAGACCTCGGCGCTGTCGTTGCAGGCAACGACCACCCGCCGGACGTCACGAAGCGGCATCGCGACCCGACGCAGCTGGGCGATCAGCCGGGCCTGGCGCAGCTGTGCAGGCCGGTACCGGCGGTAGCCGGTGCCCGGGTCGACCACGTCAGGCTCGAGCACCGACGCACCGGCGTAGAACCGGAGCGCGCTGACCGTCAGCCCGCTCCGCTGCGCCAGCTGCCCGATCCCAAGCAGCGTCTCATCCACGCCAGGAAGCCTCAGACCTCAACATGGTTGAGAGTCAAGCAGCGGTCGGAACGAAAGGCTTCGCGATGTCTGCTCATGCCGCTGACCGCGTCTGTTTGGGCGGCGTCGCGGCCAGCCTTCGGAATACACCTCAACCCGCGACGCGGTGCGGACCAGGCGGCACATGAAACGCCCAGGGCGGTCAGCCTTGAGGGGGGCCGTGCGCTGGGTCGGCAGCTGGTCGACTCTGTGGCGGCAGCAGCCACAGCAATATGAAGGTGCTACCCGCGGCATCCGGCGGATCGTATCGATCTCCGAGCGCCAACGAGCACCAGGCGAAGCTAGCCAAGCCGCTCGCGAAGCACGTAAATCCTTTGAGGAAGGGCAGAACCGAGCGGTGAGCATGCCGAGTCCCGGGTGTCGGCCGTAGGCCGTCAGTTGATGGACCCAATCCGTGTGATGGCAGGCTGGCCTCGTGACAATGACTGCGGAACCAACTGAGGCGACCAGGACCCTGGGCGACAGCGATTTTCTGGCCCCTCCGGCTGAGCGCTACTTCGAGGACTACCTGCTGGGTTCGGTCTTCGAGTACGGCCGGGTGACGGTCACTTCCGAGGCCATCATCGAGTTCGCCAGGAAGTGGGACCCCCAGCCGATCCACGTCGACCCGGAGTTCGCAGCGCGAGGTCCCTTCGGTGGCCTCATCGCCAGCGGGCTGCACACCACCGGCATCTGCATGCGCTTGTTCGTCACCCACTACCTGTCCCACGTGGCCAGTCTCGCTTCGCCCGGCATGGATGAGCTGCGCTGGCCGACACCGGTGCGGCCTGGTGACCTCCTCCGCCTGCGGACCACCATCGTCAGCGTCCGTCCGTCGCAGTCCAAGCCCGACCGCGGGCTGGTGCACACCCGCGCGGAGGTGTTCAAGTAGCGCGACGAGATGTTCTCCACCTGCTGCCCGTCAACATTCTGCGCCGCCGTCACGGCCGCGAGGGGTGAGCGACAGCGGGCGGGGCCTGACCTACTTTTCGTTCGGCTTGCTCGACGTTGCGCCTGGCATTGGCTGTTCCTGCGCGTCGTACCGCTGCTTGGATCAGCCTGCACGTGCCATCGGGGGGCGCTCGGCCGTGAGTAGCACGACGAGCAGGGTTAAGGCGGCCGCGCCGGCGGTGCCCAGCAGCGCCGGGGGGTAGCCGATGTGGGGGGCGATGAGGGCGAGGAGGTACGGGATGGCCAGGCCGCTGTAGGCGAGGCTGTAGAACAGCGCGACGACGGCGCCGAGCTCGTCGGGCGCGGCGAGCTGCTCGACCTCGCGCAGGCCGACGATGAGGCACAGTCCGTACCCGGCGCCGAGCAGCAGTGCTGCGACGATGACGGCGAGCAGTCCGGGGCGGGCGGTGGCTTCGGCCGCTGCCAGACATCCGGCTGTCACGACGGCGAGGCCGATGGCGGCTGCGCCGGGACCGCCGTGGTCGGCGGGGCGGGCGTGGAGCCGCCGTCCCCAGGGCTGCACGGCGAAGCCGGCGCCCAGTGATGCTGCCGCCAGCAGTCCGGGAAAGGCGACGCCCAGTGCTGGGACCGGCCGGACACCGTGTGCCGGGAGGGTCGTGAACACCAGCGTCCGCTGCCGAAGACCCAGGGACCGAGCGGCAGGACCAGCCGCCGGAACCGGGCTGAGGAGGCAGCCGCCGGCAGCAGGCGCGGGCGGCGAGTGGTGGGAGGCCCTGCCGTGCGGGTTTCGGGGGCCCCGGGCAGCAGTGCGAGGGTTGCGGCGGCGAGGACGAGGTGCACGAGGTAGGGGAGGACCTCGGGGGCGGGCGCCCATTGCGCGAGCGGCCCGGCGACGAGCGGCCCAACGCCGAATCCCGCCGTGAGCGCAACGGCGGCTCGGCGCGCACCGGTGCCGGGCGCCGCGCCGGACGAGAGCTCCTTCACCCATGCCGTTCCGACGGTGAAGACGGTGCCCGACACGACTCCGGTCAGTAGCCGCCCGGCGTACAAACCGCCCGGCCCCCATTGCCCGGTGATGAGCACGGCAGTGGCGATGAGTGACAGCGCGGTGAAGGCCAGCATCAGGGGACGCCTGCCGTAGCGGTCGCTGGCCCGCCCGCCGAGTAGCAGGCCGGGAATCAGCCCGAAGGCGTACACCCCAAAGACGGCGGTCGCCTGCGCGTCGGACAGATGCAGACTCCGGCGGTAGACGCTGAGCAGCGGCACGAACTGGTTGGCCCCGTAGCCGACCGCGAACATGGCCAGCGCCGGCCGCCACCACAGCCGGCCGTCCTGCCCGCCCATCGAGCCGGGCTGAGGACTCATGAGGCCCGCCGCCCAGCTTGGCGGGCGGGCCTCACGCGGCCTGGTCGAGCACCGGGTAGCCGATGCAGCCGGCATCGGTGCCGCCGTTATAGATCGCCTCGTCGGCCAGCTTCATGGGCGTCGAGCTCTACAGGCTGGAGTGGCTGGCGACGGCCTGCTCGAGCTCGGGCTTACGGCCGTTGAGCATCTCATCGACGGCTGCTGGGTCGGTGCGGTTGAGCGCGATCATCTGGGCGCGGGTCTCGCCGCCCCGGATCACCGTGAGGCTGCCGTCGGTCATGCCGACGATGGTCGCGGCCGCGACGTCCTCGGGGCTTTCATAGTCAAAGCCGTGCTCCGCGCCGGCCTTCGAGCTCTCCATCATCGGCGTACTCGTGGCGCCGGGGAAGACGTTGAGAACGTGCACGCCTTCGCCGTACAACTCCCGGCGCAGCGCCTCACCGAAGTGCGCGATGGCGGCCTTCGTGGCGGCGTAGGTGGTGTAGAACGGCATGCCGATCAGGGCGATGCCCGAGGAGACGTTGACGACAAGCCCGTCACCTGAGGTTCGCAGCGCGGGCAGTGCGGCGCGAGTCAACAGGATCGGGGCGGTCAGGTTCAGAGCGACCTGGGCGCGTACCTCGGACTCCTCCACAGTCTCGAGCCGCCCGGCGCGGACGTTGCCGGCGTTGTTGACCAGGACGTCGATCCCTCCGAAGTGCTCCTGCGCGGCGGCCACGACGAGGGAGGGGGCGCCCGGGGACGTCAGGTCGGACGGCACCACCAGGGCCTGTCCACCGCGCTCACGTACCTGCGCGGCGACCTCCTCCAGCGGCTCGGCCCGTCGGCCAACCAGTGTCAGCCTTGGTGCGGAGTCGGCGAGCTGCAGCGCCAGGGCGCGGCCGATACCGCTGCCGGCGCCGGTGAGCAGGACTGAGCGGTCGTGCAGGTCCATGAGTTCTCCTTCAGCAGAGGGACGGGGGCGGTAGGGGGCGGAGGCGGTGGGGCGGACGTGCCGGGCCTGCCTGGGCTCAGGAGTGCTCTTTGAAGTAGGTCACGAGCCCGACGACGTCGTCCGGCATCAGCCGTCCGATCGCACCGGAGGAGTAGACCGCCGTGACCACAGTGCCGTCGGGAGCCAGCACGAAGCCGGTGGACTGCAGATAGTGGGGCTCGTCGTTGACGTAGCAGCCGAGCTGGCTCGCCACCTGTCCGGCGTCGGCACTATGTCCGACGGGGAAGGGCAGGCGCAGCTTGGCCACCAGGCCGGTCGAGGTCTGCTCGTCGTCGACGGACAGCGCCACGACCTTCACCCCAGCCCCGGCCAGGCTCTCGGCCGCCCGGCGATAGGCCGACAGCTGCGCGTTGCAGTACGGGCACCACGCCCCCCGGTAGACCAGGACAACGCCGAACGCCCCGGCCAGGCCTTCGGGCAGCGACAGCGTCCCGCCGCCGACCTGCGGCAGCTGCAGGGAAGGGAAGGTCTGGCCGTTCTCCAGGCGAGGCATGAGGTCTCCATGGGTGGCAGGGACTGCTGGCAGCGAGTGGGACTCACCACCTGAAATGTGGACCGTAAAGTCCACTTCCCCGTACGCTGGCAGGTATGCCTGCCCCTGCGACCGTGCTGACCGCGCGGGGGCGTGCGACACGGGATCGGATCGTCGCGGCCGCGGCGTCGCTGATCTACGAGCGCGGGGTGGCCGGCACCAGCCTGGATGACGTGCGGTTGGCGACGGCCACGAGCAAGTCGCAGCTGTACCACTACTTCGCCGACAAGTCAGCGTTGGTACGGGCGGTGATCGAGCTGCAGGTGGAGCAAGTACTCAAGGCGCAGCAACCCCAGCTCGACAGCGCCGACTCCATGGCGGGTCTTCGCCGCTGGGGCGACCGGGTGCTTGCCCTCAACGGGCAGGACGCCCGCGGCTGCCCGCTCGGTCGGCTGGCCAGCGAGCTCGCCGACAGCGACCCAGCCGCTCAGGCGGCACTGGCGGACGGGTTCGCCCGATGGCAGGGCCGGCTGACTGCGGGGCTAGAAGCCATGCGCAAGCACGGGACGCTTGACCCGGACGCCGACCCGCAGGCGTTGGCCCTCGGCCTGCTGGCGGTCGTGCAGGGTGGACTACTACTCGCCCAGGCCACTCATTCCGACACTCCCCTTCGGATAGCCCTCGACCTGGCCATGGACTCCGTTCAGGCGCGGACCGCTTCCCCCGCTGCGACCGGCGCCCCTTCGAGCGTGGATGCCTGAAGCGCAGACCGCGCCACGCACCCTGGGTAGCCACACGTCCGAGCGTGCCCTCTGCCGACGCCGCGCGGCGCGCTCGACGACGACGCGGGCGAGGCGTTGTACGTGCTTGCCCTTGCGTACATCCTTTTCATGCGCGGCGTGGTTACACCGATGCCCTGCCGGATCGTTCGTATGGGTACCTGCAGGCGTGGACCACGGATTCGGGCAGCCTGACGCACAGGGCGGCCGCAAGCTCAACGCCCGTCACGCCTTGCGTGCCACGGGTCCTGTGCCACAGGGGTACGTCTGATGAACGGCGAAGCCGTCACTGCTCGAAGCGGGCAGGCTCACACATCTGCCACGACTCGTACGGTCGCAGTGATGAGCGGGACGGCGTCGCACCTGCTGCGCGCGTGAGTGACAGTTGGGCCACTCGGCTTGTTCTTCTCACGGCCTCTAGCGGACGCAGCCACTGGCCCATGGACGGCTTTGCTCCGTGAGTACAGGTGGCAGATTGTGTCGAGTGAGGTCCGCACCCGGAGCGCCGGGAGAACAGCCCGGCAGACAGCGGCCAGGGGTCCTTCGTCGTCAGAACAGAGCTGCTTGGTCGCCGTTACCGCGCGACTGGTCCGCATTGCGGTGGGACTGGTCTCCCTCCAGCCCGTGCGGTCCGGGTGTGGGACGCCCAAGGGTTGCCGCCCAGGCCCGGATCTTGGCGTTCGGGTCCGTGTGCGCAAGCCGGAAGGCCACGTCCGCGCCGTCGCGGGCGGCGACGACCTCAAGGGCGGCACGCCTCACGTGCTGTTGGGGCCAGGTCGTGCCCTTGGTGACGAGCCGGGCCTGCTCGGCGGCGGGCATGAACTCGATGCTGTCGAACATCCCGGCTACCACCGCAGCGCCATGGCGAGCGTCGAGGTCCTGGGCCGTTGCCAGCAGCCGCTCCCAGGCCCCGGGCTCCCGGGCAAGGACACGGGCCGCGGCCCAACGACGAAGAGGTGGAGCGACGCCTCGAGCTGCACGAGCAGGGGCCTCGCTCACCTCAGCCTCGCCTGCGTTCTCGCCTGCGTCGTCGCTCATGACCAAGGCCACCGACTCCGCGGTGAACCACGCGTCGGGCACCTGCCAGGACACATAGCGGTCCGCCGCCAGGAACTGGATCGCCAGTCCACCGAGTTGTTCGTCGGTGAGCAACCCTGAGTCCGCGATCAGGCGCACGAGCTGCCCCACGCCACCCCGCCAACGTTCATCCGTAAGCAGCAGCATCGCCGTGGCCTCCGACGTCCCCGGCTCCGACGCGTGATGCTTGGTGAACAGGGCCATGGGCTCGAACGCGTCGGCGCTGCCATGGCCGCCGGGCTGCAGCACGAGAACCCGGTGCAGGGCGTCCGCACCAACTGCCGTCCACAGCGACACCAACTCACCACCTCGGCACACCTCCGGGTCTGCCGCTGGCCCCACGGTCACCACCTGTCGCCGAGTCGCTCTAACTCGAACGGTAACTGAGCGAATCCCAAGGCGATGTGGCGGCGACGCGCCGCAGCCTCGTCGGCGGAGGGTGTCGAGCCTCGATGCGCCACCAATGATCCCGCCACCTTGCCTGACCACGCTCCCTTGACTAGTCGAAGACCGAGACCTGCTCGCATGAGGCGGTCCTGTGGCCCGCGCACATCGCCTCTGGAAGGTCTTCCTATGCCGCCGACTGAGCGTGCGGTACGGGCGTTCCTGCAGACCGCCTCAGAGCCTCCGCGTATGCACCGGGCCGCCGGAGCAGAAGCGTCCGTTACGGCCGCGGGTGGAGCGCGCCCCGCGGCATGAGCGAGGCCCGAGGATAGCTGGCGACGGCGATCGCTGGCCCATGCGTCGCCTATCGAGATGATCGATCTGGTGGAACATTTCGGGCGACGCGCTTTGCGTACGCGACAGCGTCCTGCACCTGCAGGTTCGGGGCAACCACCGCCGCCTGAGGCACAGCCGGACAGCCAACCTGTCCGGTCGAGGGTGCCGGTCGCCGTACAGGCGTGTCGATGGTGACGGCTGCGTTCTTCGACGTCGATAACACCCTGGTCAAGGGCAGCTGGCTGTTCCTGATCGGGCGGGGGCTGATCGGCCGCGGGCTGGTTCGTCGTCGGGACGTGGTGCGCTACGCCGCGGTGCAGGTGATGTTCCGGGTACGGGGCGAGCACCTGGGTCGCATCCACGGGGCCCACGACAAGGCGTTGTCTCTCGGTGCCGGGCTGGTCGTTGACGATCTCGTGCAACTGGCGAACGAGCTGTACGAGCAGCGAGTATCCGGGCGGCTGTGGCCACAGACGGTCGCTCTGACTCGGCAGCACCTGGCGGCAGGCCATGAGGTGTGGCTGGCCAGCGCCGCCCCCCTGGAGCTGGTGCAGATCATCGCGGCCGCGTTGGGGTTGACCGGCGCACTGGGGACCGTATCTGAGGTGCAGGACGGCCGATGGACTGGGCAGCTGACCTCACCGATCCTGCACGGCCCGGCGAAGGCCGTCGCGGTCCGCGCGCTCGCGGCCCAGCGCAGGATCGACCTGGACGCCAGCCACTCCTACAGCGACCCCATCAACGACCAGCCGCTCCTGCAAGCAACCGGGCACCCGCGCGCCGTCAACCCCGACCGCAGGCTCGGACAGCTTGCCCAGCAGCGGGGTTGGCCAGTGCACCGGGCGAGCCGGGAGCTGCGCAAGCAGACAGCAGCCGCCTTGACGGCACTGCGCGGTCGTCTGCTCCCCAACAAGGGCAGGCTGGAGCAGTACGTCGGCCGCATCCTGCGGCCACACCCCGGCAAGCTCACGGCCGAGGTCCACGATTACCACGACGTGCACGAAGGAGTCCTTGCCTCATCGCTGGCCAAACGCGTTCCTCAGCCTCGGCTTCCCCGACCCCCGCTGAGCACTTAAGCTCCGCTGGAGTCGAGAGCTTCAGCTTGTCAGAGGAGGGCGCTGGCCCCCCCCGGACCCCGCCGGGTGGCCGAGCCCTCGTTCCGGCGTCACGGCTGCCCAGCACAATCACGACTTCGAGCGCCTGCAAGAGCCTCGACGTAATGCGTTGCCTTTCTACCAGGCGGCGCGCAGCCGCCCGCTTGCCCACTGTGGCCTGCGTTCGCGGGAAACCCCAACCCTAGTTCGGCGGGCAAGACCGGAAGCCTTCACGGCATCCACAAGGAGCCTCCACGAACATCCGCATCTGCCGCTCGTCGAGCTTCTGCCGATGAGCGGCGGGCGCAACCGGTGGCCGGTTGTCGGCGCGGGTGGCCGCCGGCCGTGACGGTAGGCCCCTGTGAGACGCACCAGAACGGGCACTTCTGGCCGGCGGTCACCTGTGCGTCGGACAGCACTCGGGAATCACGCCGGATCGCCGAGCAGCTGTGTTCGAAGGATCTCGCCGAAGAAGTCGACGCAACGAGTAGTCGACCAACCCCGTCCCACTGCGAGTGCTTGGTAGAGGTCAGCGCTGAGCAGCACCACGAGCATGTCCGTGGCGTCTGATTCGGACAGCCCCCGGCGGAGGCCGCCAGGCCTGCGGGCGAGGACGGCTATCGCCTCGCGATACGAGGCCACCCGCCGCTGCTCCCCCGCTCGCACCACCTCGGCGGCCTCGGGCTCACCGGAGGCGCCGTGCATCGCCGGGATCAGCGGGCCGACTCGCCGCAGGATCTGGACGCCGTGAGCGATGAAGACCTCCAGCGCGTCGGCGGAGGTGGGCGCAGCCTGGAAGTCCGACCACCAGGGGTGCCACGGGAGCAGTTCCTTGATGTCGATCGGCTCAGCCGGGGGCTCGCGCCACAGCTCGAACCCGACGACGGCCGCTCCCAAGGACTCCGCCAGCAGGGCCGCCTTGGACCCGAAGGTGTAGTAGACCGTCGGCACCGCAACGCTGGCCTCCTTGGCCACCGCGTTGATCGTCGTCCCGAGGTAGCCGTCGCTGCAGAAGACCTTGTAGGCCGCCTTCACCATCCGCCGACGCGTCGCGAGCGCTCGCTCCGCACGGCTTACGGGTCTGGACATTGGCTGCATGAGCCCCCACTATAGCGGGACTATAGCGGGACCACAGCGAAGTGTGCCGGTCGAGGGACCTGGGGTGCGAGTCATGAGAGTCCTCTTCGCGTCGATGCCGCCAGACGGCCACTTCCGACCGCTGACCGGGATCGCGGCACATCTGTCGGCACGTGGGCACGACGTGCGTTGGTACGCCGGGCCGCAGTACGGCCGCAAACTCGATGCACTTGGAATGACCTACTTCCCCTACTGCCGCGCCTCGGAGATCACGGGCGAGAACCTCAACGACCTGTTTCCCGAACGGGCCAGCCTCAAGGGACCCCGAATGCTCTCCTTCGACCTGGAGAAGTTCTTTGTCGCCAACGTGGACAACCACTTTCACGACATCGTGGCGATCCGGTCTGAGTTCCCGTTCGACGTACTGCTGTGCGACGGGGCGATGTACGTGGAGCAGCTCGTCGCCGAGCGCCTCGGGATTCCCGTGTTCGCGGTCGCGCTCACCATGGTCATGCCGGACAGTCAGAGCCCGCCGCCCTTCTTCGGTCTGCGTCCCGCCCGGACGATCGTGGGGAGGACTCAGCACCGCGTCGTGCGGCACCTGCTCGCGAGCACCATCAAGCGTGGCGTTCTCACCTATAACGAGATCCTCGCCAGCCACGACCTCGCACCGATCCCCCCGGACGGCTTCCCGCACGCACCCATGGCCAGCGCCCGCCGGGTTTTCTTGAACGGCTCGCCAGGGTTGGAGTTCCCCGGCTACCGCCCTTTGGATAACGCCGAGTACGTCGGACCGTTGGTGCCGGCCCCCACTGCCCTGCGGCACGACGCGCCCTTGCCGCCGGCGGTCCTCGACCCCGGCGCCACGGTGATGGCCGTCTCACAGGGGACGGTCGACCACACCGACCCCACGAAACTGATCATCCCCGCGCTGGATGTGCTCAAAGACGGGCCATACGTCGTGGTGGCGACGACCGGCGGCTCCCAGACTGCAGAGCTGCGGCAGCGCTTCGCAGCGCCGAACATCATCATCGAGGACTTCATCGACTACGACGTGCTGTTCCCGCACGTGGACGTCTTCGTCACGAACGGTGGCTTCGGCAGCGTGCTGGCCGCCATCCGTCACGGTGTTCCGGTGGTGGCGGCGGGCAAGACTGAGGGCAAGAACGACATCAACGCCCGGATCGGCCACAACCGTCTCGGCGTCGACCTCCGGAAGGAGCGCCCGAAGCCGGCCAGCATCCACGCCGCGGTGGTTCGCGTTCTCGCGGACCCGACCTACTCCGCGAACGTCGGCGCCCTACGCGCGGAACTCGAATCGTACGACCCGATGGCCCGGATCGAAGCAGCGCTCACGGACGAAGTACTGCCCACCCACCGATGACAGGGACCAGCCAGAAGACCGGTTCCGCGTGAGCCGCGCTGGGTCTCGACGCGGTCAGGCACGTCCGCTCATGCCGCTGACGGCGCCGCTGGCGGGCGCGGCTGTTGCTGTCAGCGACCGAACCCGACGGCAGCCGCATCTCCTGCACCGGAACGGAGCCCAGCTCATGTGGGCGCAAGGTCAGCGTCAGTACCGTCTGCCGCGTGACGGACTGGCGAGGCTGGCACGACGACTACGAAGACCCGGCGTCGGACCTGAGCCACCGACTTCGGTCAGTCCAGCGGCTCATCCGCGACTGCGCTGACGAGCATCCCGCTGGGGAGCTTCGGATCCTGAGCATGTGCGCCGGGCAGGCCCACGACGTCATCGGGGCGCTTCGTGACCATGACCGCGGTGATGACGTCGTCGGACTCCTCGTGGAGCTGGATGCCGCGAACGTGGCCGCCGCACGAGCCGGATTGCGGGACGCCGGGCTCGTCGGACTGCACGTCGTGGCCGCCGACGGCGGGGTCACCACTCCCTACCGGTCCGCGACGCCGGCCGACCTGATCCTTGCCTGCGGAGTGTTCGGCAACATCCCAGATAGCGACGTTCGGCGCACGGTCGCGGCCTTACCGATGTTCAGCGCACCCGGTGCGACAGTCATCTGGACGAGGCACCGCCGAGAGCCGGACCTGACAGGCGACATCCGAGAGTGGTTCTCGGCTGCCGGCTTCCAAGAGGTCGCGTTCGTTTCACCAGGGCCGGGACGCTTCTCCGTCGGGGCGCACCGACTGCTCGGTGCGCCCCAGCCGTACCTGCCCGACCTGCCTTTGTTCACGTTCGTCGCCTAGACCGGGGCTCGATGGCCGGACCATGCCGGGCTACACGTTCGCCAACCGCGTCCGCTTCTGCCGCGAGCCGGGCGCGGTCGTGTCGATGGGCGAGCGGCGTCGCCGCGGTGTACACGGTCGCCCGGCTGCAGCGGGACCGGTGCACCCGGCACGTTCGCACGACCGATGTGCTGCGCGCCCTCGAGGCGCGCTGACGGCCGCGGCTGGAACCCCCTGAGCTGCGGCTAGCGCGGAAGGCGCTCCGCGAGGTAGCGCAGCGCCTTGATGTACTGCGACGTCGGGACGGCGTGCGTCTGGTCGTAAGTCTCGTGGTGCAGCACGTCCTCACTCACGCCGACCGCCCGCAGCGCCTGCACGTACGCCTCGGCGCCCAGGTCGAGGTACCACTCGTCCCGGGTGCCGGCGTCGACCCAGATGGCCGACAGCGACCCCAGCACTTCCCCGGCCGAGGGCGCCATACGCACCGGGTCGAGTGCGAGCCAGCGCGATCACAAATCGTCGTCCAGCTTCCCCGTGTGGGTGTCGAACGGCAGCACCGGGCGCAGGTCCGCGCCCGGGGTGAACGCGGCGCTGCAGCCGTACTGCAAGAGCAGCAGCATGTCGTCGGGGTGCGGCTGCGCCTCCCCGCGTACGACGAAGTCGGCCCACCAGGCGTGCGGGTCGCCGTCGAAGCGACGCAGGGCGCGCACGACCTTGCCGTGCTCGGACAGGTAGCAGCCCTCGTACAGCGCGTCGCCGGCGTGGGTGGCCAGTCCGCCGGCGAAGACGTCGGGACGCAGGACCGGCAGCAGCATCGCGGCGAACCCGCCCGAGCTCTTGCCCGCCACCGCACGCGAACGCGGGTCAGCCACGGTGCGGTACTCGGCGTCGACGAAGCGGACGACGTCGTCGCTGACGTAGGTGCAGTAGTTGCCGGTGCCGCAGGAATCGACGAACTGCGACCCCCCGTAGGAGGTCCAGGCGTCGAGGTAGACCACGAGCACCGGCGGTACATCGGCGCGCGCCAGCAACACATCGACCTGCTCGGGCAGGGTGTGTGCGTAGGCGCGCCGGTTCGCCCACATGGACACGTGGCCGGTGTAGCCCTGCGCCACGTAGACGACGGGGTACCGCGCGCCCGGGTCGTCGTCGTATGACGCCGGTAGCTGCAACCAGACCGGCCGCTCGTGCGGGTCGCCGAGGGGGTTGCCGCGCAGCGCCTCACTGACGACGATGCGCTGCTCAAGCCGCCCGGCCCACGTGTGCGACCAGGTGGTGCCGACAGGGAAGCCGGGGAGCGTCATGCGACCAGTGTGAGCGCATAGTCGCGGGGGCCGTCAGCCGCCCGCCCCGGTCGCACCCGTGCAGGCCCTCGCCGCCGTGGCCGGCGTACCACCCCCTGGTCGTCGAGCAGCGGCGCCACGAGCGCGGTGGGTAAGCGTGTTCATCGGCCAGTTGGCCGCGCGCGAACTCGGCCATGAGCAACGCCTGCAGCGGCCCGTGCACCACAAGACCGGGATAGCCCTCGATCCGGGCGTGGTCGCGGTCGTACCGGATGTGCTAGCCGTTGTAGCTATGCGACTGTGCTGGCGAGGGCTTCGAGGAGGTCGCGTTCCTCTTCGTCAGTCAGGCCGGCGCCGTGAGGCCCGGGATCGGCGCGCGCCAGCTCCCAGGCGAGGGCGTCGGCCAGCGTCTGTTCGAGAGGACGGGTGACAGGTCCGGCGGCTCGGGCGCGCGTGCTGTCCCGCGCATTCATGCCGTACCTGTCACGGTCATCCAGCCACAGGGGTAGCGATCTCGGCCCGCTCCAGTTCTGCACACCATGATCGACCAGCCAATCTTCGGGCGCAGCGACCACTGGCCCGCTGTGTCCGGTGGCGGCGCGCGCCGAGGTGAGGTGATCTGCCATCGGCAGAGCGATGCCGCCAGCGTTGAAGACCCCCGCCGCTTCGGCCTCGGCGCAACGGACGAGCCACGCGGCGAGGTCACGAACGTCGATCACCGCGGTGGGGACATCAGGCGCATCGGGCACGAGCACCGCTCCCTGACGGTTGGAGGGGCGGGCAAACCGCCACGGCCAGTACCCCGACCGACCAGACCCGTCGCCGGGCCCCCCGATCAGGCCGACGCGGGCGATGAGCGTGCGGCTAGCACCGAAGGCGCCAGCCACCGCCTGCTCGCACGCGACCTTGGCCTCCCCGTACTGCTCCATCGACTCCATCACGTCCGACTGCAGCGGCGGCAGCAGCTCCGCGTCCTCGTCACCGCCGACCTCGCGCTGGCTCGCGTAGACGCTGCAGCTTGAGACGAATATTAGCGATCCGCCACGGGCTCGAGCGCAGCGGCAGCCCGTCGAAGATGCCCGGGCTACCGCCCAACATCGATCACCGCCTCCCAGCGCTCCGCAGCGACAAGGTCGTACGCGTCGGCACAATCCCGGTCGGCGCCAACGAAGCGCACCCCCGCCGGCACCTCACCGGAGCTCCCCCGCGCCAGACACGTCACCTCGTGACCTCGGGACACCGCCGCCGCCGCCACCTCCCTACCCCGCCACGCCGTGCCGCCCAGAACAAGAAGCCTCACTGCGCCACCCAAGCAGTCATCCGTCCCGGGCACCGCCTGTTTCGCCGTTGGCGTATCCGCCTAACCCTCAAGAACGTCCCGCCCAGCGTCGGCGCCGTGCGGCGCTCGCCGTGCAGCCCCCGCTCCTATGCCGCGGGTCGCCCTTCTGGAGACGGTGGCACGACCGCTGGATGCTTCTACCAGTCGCAGATGCCGGCGCGGGCAGACCAGCCAAACGGAGTCTCGAGGCTCGGTACGACGCCAAGAGCCAGGGATCGCCGAGTTCCTGCGCGATGCAACGGCCATCCACGCCGGGCTACACCTCACCTGGGGAGCACGCCGACGAACGACGGGGGGTGGCCCTCGGCCATCTCGACCGCAGAGGATCGTTGTGGAGGGGTCCGGTGAGCGCGGGCTTGCGCTGATTCCGAGGCGGTCCAGCAGCACGACGAGCGCTGCCACGACCTGGCGAGGGTTGTTGAGGAGGTGCAGGTGCTCCCCCGACAAAGTGGTGATAGGCCACTGCCGGCGTTCGGCTTCGTCGCGTTCGGGACCGTACGTGTCGCCGAAGGCCAGATAGGCCGCTGGTCGGTCGTCCCAAGCCTCGGGGGCCGGCAGCTGGCCCTCGAAGTAGGAGAGCGGGAGCCGCGGCTGCTCGCGCTCAATCCGCTGCCGCGTCTCATCGTCAGGGAACAAAGCCGCCACCTCGGCCTCCTCCCACCATTGGGTCCACACCGGGAGCACACCGGCGGCGTCCGCCTTCAGCCGCAGGAAGTCCAGGAACGCCGGTCTCGCCAGCGCGACGTGACCTCGTCCGGGCGGCAGAACTGCATCCACGAAGACGGCACCTGTGATGAATCGGTGCCGACTCGTGATCGCGGGGACGTAGGCGCCTG
>JAABUR0100004318.1_pt1 | contig 19089 bp, 23 predicted proteins | sample 5560091 | NCBI WGS metagenome assembly JAABUR01 (sample SAMN10711879, study PRJNA513375) | rock metagenome | isolation source: Antarctica rocks | place: Antarctica: Victoria Land, University Valley sud | reverse complement strand
CGGGCGAGCGCGGCGGCCACTGCGGTGGCGGGCTGGAGATGGTAGCCGTTCCATCCGAGTTGGCGATAGGTGTCGCGCAGGATCAGCAGCGGGCCGCCCCGACTCCGGATCAAACCGGCGATGTTCAGGAAGTGGCCGCAGTCCCAGTCGGCGGACGGTGGCTCCACAGCCCTCCCGGCCAAATAGTCGAGAAGCAGCGCTGGATCCGGACGCGAGCCCCACAGATGGCCCGTGCGCAGGTTGGCGACGAGCACGCACCCGAACGGGGATCCCGCGCCCACGGAAGCGGCGAGCTCGACCAGCGAGGCAACCGTCTCGGCGCCCCACGCACCCGCCACGGGAACTACTGATAGGTTCCCTGCCGACATTTCCTCGATGGCGCGGGCCACGCCTGCGGCGGGTGTGCCGGAGGACGGCTCGTCCGCTGCCACCGGAATTTGCAGGCGGTAGTCATCGCGGGGCGAAGCGCCGGGCGGGAGCCACCCTGACGTATCTCCTTCGGCGAGCGCGGTTCCGGCGCGCAGGGCGACCTCGTCCTGATCCGCAGGATGTCCCGAAGCCGTGAGTGCGAGCGATCCCCAGAACGCGCCGCAGAGCTGGTCCTTCTGTGGCAACTCCGCTTCGTAGAGGGACGAGAAGTCTGGTGGCTCCGGCACGAGGTCCGCCGGGCCTGCTACCGGGAGGTCCACGTCAGTCTGCGGTACCGGGGGTGGGCTCCTCTCCGGCGCGACGGTCCCTGACACCCATAACATCCTCCTGCGCGGTGTCGGGCTCGTCTCCCGACTCTGAGAAGGCGCGGCCCATCGCCTCAAGCATCTCCGGGCGGTTCCTGGAGATATAGAACAGAATGCCGAGCCCGATCAGAGCCCAAGCCGCCATCAGGTAAGGCCACAGGTTGAACGGCGGATCTGGGACTGGGTAGATCAGGCCGTATATCGGCAGGCACACCGCAGCCGTGGCGACCAGCGGTATCAGGGCGTGGCGGACTACCGAGAAGTTCTCGCGCTCCTTCCTGAAGAAGTACAGAAACACCGACACGTTGATGAATATGTAGAGGATGAGGACGGCGAGCGTCCCGAGGCCGCCGAAGTATCCGTAGGTATCGGCTGGATCGCCGAAGATCAGGAACCCGAAGACGAGCCCGAGCACCACCGAGAAGCCCGCCTGCACGCTCGCGGCGACGTATGGCGAATGGCGGGTGGGATGTACCCTGGCGAGCGCCCTCGGCAATATCCCGTCGCGCCCGAGCGAGTAGAGCAGGCGCACGGTGGAGCCGTGGATACCGATGGCTGAGGCGATGGCCCCGGTGAGGGCTGCGATGCCGACGAACGGCGCCCATCCCGCGCCGAGATAATCGCGGGTCAGGGTGTCGAACCAAGCGGTGTCCCCGGCGAACTTATCCATGTTGGAAGGTCCGAACCCGATGGTCGCCGCGTAGGTAACGAACACGTAGTACGTCCCGATGATCGCGACCGCCCCGAGCAGGGCGCGCGGGATGCTCGTGTGCGGGTTGCGGGTCTCTTCGCCGAGGGATGCGGCGGCTTTCCAGCCGACGAACGACATGATCCCGAAGATCATGCCGAGGAACACCCCGCCGATGCCGCTTCCGGCCGTGGGGCTGAAGACCGCGAGGGTGTTGCCTTCGGCCCCGCCCTGCACGATCACGGCGACGAGCATGATGGTGACGATGACGACCTCGTAAGCAAGGAAGATCAAACCTCCCCGAACGGATTGCTGGATGCCGAGCACGGAGAGCCCGTAGACTAGCCCGGCGATGACGAAGAAGGGGATCACCCACGGCACGCTGATGCCGAAGACCCGGTCCATCTCCTCGCTCGCAAAGGAGGCGAAGATGGAGTACGTCGCCGCCTCGAAGACGGCGTACCCGATGAGGAAGAACCACATCCCCATGAACCCGGTCCTCGGGTTGATGGCTTTGGCGACGAAAGCGTAGACGCTGCCAGCCGAGGTCGTCCTCGCCGCGAGCTGCGAGAATCCAAGCGCTACAAGAAACACTGCAGCGAACGAGAAGAGCATCGCGAGCGGCATCGCCGCGCCCGCGAAACCAGCGATGAACGGCGTGTTGAAAAACATAGCCACCGAGGGCGCCATGAAACCCATCGAGACGACCATCGCCTCCAGCGTGGAGAGTGCCCCGCCCCTCAGCGTCCCTCCGGATTCAGCCTCCATCTTTCCCCCCTTCGCTTCCGATCCACCGGAACGTCACATATACGGTTCGAGAATCGTCACAAATACTGACAGAGCCAGGCGCATCATTCCATAGGCCAGGCGTACAATCATTACGGGAGCAGCAGGATACGAAATAGCGACACAAGGAGGACCGAGGCGATGGGCAAGGTCTACGAGGAGATCAACGAGGAGCAGATACGCTGGATCGGGGAACAGCAGATGTTCTTCGTCGCCACCGCCGCCCCGGACGCGCACGTCAACGTCTCGCCGCGCGGGCTCGACACGTTCAGGGTACTCGGGCCGAGGCGGGTTGCGTGGCTCGACCTTACGGGCAGCGGCGTAGAGACCATAGCCCACCTGCGGGCTGTCGGCAGGATCACGCTGATGTTCTGCGCCTTCGAAGGCCTGCCAAATATCCTGCGCCTCTACGGAACGGGCGAGGTAATCGAACCCGGCGACGAAGGATTCGACGGGCTGCGTCCCCATTTCCCCGACCTGCCGGGCGAACGCGCAATCATCGACGTATCGGTGGACCGGATCGCTGATTCGTGCGGCTTCGGCGTCCCGCGCATGGATTTCGTCGTCCCGCGCGACAAACTCCTGATCTCAGCCGGGCGTAAAGGCCCGGAGAAGATGGCCGAATACCGCGCCCTCAAAAACACCCAGAGTATCGACGGCCTGCCCGGCCTCGAACCGGAACGCCTGGAGGACCAGCGGAATCAAACGCCGATCCTGCCCGGTTAGCTACCCCTCCGGCCAGCGGAGCTTGGGGATAACGCGCTCTCCGTAAGCCTGGATGAACTCTTCCTGGTTCTTGCCGACGTTGTGGACGTATACCTCGTCAAAGCCGAGGTCCACGTAGTGCTGGATGTGCTTTAGGTGCTCGTCCGGGTCGGCTGACATGAGGACGCGGTTCTTGAAGTTCTCGACGGTTACCTGGTTCGCCATCGCCGCGAAGTCCTCGGGGTTGCGGATGTCGGCCTTCGGGAAGGGCATCCCGCCGTTCGGCCATTCTTTCACGGCCTGCTGTTCGGCCTCTTCCTGGGATGGGGCGTAGCTGACGTGAAGTTGGATCATGCGCGGCATCTCGTCCGGGTTCTTGTCCGCTTCGCGCGCCCCCTCCTCGAACTTCTGCATGAGCATCTCTATCTTGTCGTCCGCAGCCCCAACCGTGATGATGCCGTCGCACTGCTTGCCAGTCCTCTTGCTCTGGATGGGACCGGCGGTCGCGACGTAGATGGGGGGCGGCGCGTCTGGCATGGTGAATAGCTGCGCGCTCTCCAGCGTGATGTGCTCCCCGGCGTACTTCACCTTCTTGCCGGTGAAGAGCCTCTTTATAACCTCGATGGATTCCATGAGGATGCGGAGCCGCGTCGGGGCCTCGGGCCAGTACTTCCCGACCACATGCTCGTTCAGGGCCTCACCTGCCCCTAGCCCGAGCCAGAAGCGTCCCGGGTACATGGCTTCCAGGGTGGCGGCGGCCTGCGCGATGATCGCAGGGTGGTAGCGGAATCCCGGCGGCGTGACGCCGGTTCCGAACCGGAGGTTGGTTGTGGCCCCGAGGGCGCCCATCCAGCTCCACACGAATGCGCTCTCCCCCTGATCCGGGGTCCACGGATGGAAGTGGTCCGAGGCCATCACGGAGGTGAACCCGCTGTCCTCTGCCTGCTTGCTCCACTTCAGGAGATCGTTGGGATGGAACTGCTCGAACATCGCCGCGTATCCGACCGTGCCCGTGGTCTTCAATGTGCCTCCTCGAATAGCTTCGGAACCTATTCTATATGCCGTCCGCACGCTTGAAACACCAGAACCGCGCGTGTAGTCTCCGGCCAACTCGAACGGGGAAGTAACTTATCAATCGAACGCATCAACGCCGGAGACCTGGGCCAGCCTCCAGGTTATTCACACGTCGTCGCCGCGTCTGGAACGAGGCTCATCACCACTGCCGGGGCGGTGCCGCTGGATGCTGAGAGGGTGTGTGAGAATGTGACCGCAGACCACCTCACCCCGGTTAGCAGTGTGGCGATCGTAAGGGCTAACCGCTGCCGTCTTCTTGCCTGAGGGCCGCGGAACACCCTCGAAGCAACCCGAGTAGTTCCTGCCTCTCGTCCTCCGAAAGCCCGGAAACCATCCGCTCTTCGATAGCGTCTACCCGCTTCGCACACTCCCGGCGGAGCTCCTCTCCCTTTCCGGTAAGGTATGCTTGGAGCACTCGGCCGTGCTCGGGATGCGCCCGACGTTCGACGAGCCCGGCGGCCTCTAACCTGACCATGATCTGGTTCATCGTCTGGGCCGTAACGAACGATCGTCTGGCGAGGGCGGCATTCGACAGCCCCGGCTCTTCGGCAAGTACGCTCAGGGCAGCATACTGTGGTGTGGTTACGTCAAGCTTCCTCAGCGCTTCGTCCATGTAGAGCCTCAGATCGTGCTGGACCCTTTTCAACTCGTAGCCGACCCTGCTCCCCAGCCGTCTCGAACCCTGTGCAGGTTTTGATGAAGATCGCATAGAAAACCTCTTGAATATTATCAGTGTCCTGATATATTGTCAGTATACTGATAGTGTAGCGCAAAGGAGGAGTAGATGGCCAGGGTAACGGGACCGGACTTCGTGGCGCTCCAGGTGCGAGACCTCGAAGTCTCGGGACGTTTCTACGAGGAGAAGCTAGGGTTGGAGCGGGCATCCGAGGGTCCGTCGGGCGCGGTGGTGTTTCGGAGTGAGCCGATCCCATTTGCGGTGCGGGAACCGAATGTGGACCTCGATGCGGTGGAGAGACTGGGTTGGGGCGTGGCGCTGTGGCTGCGCTGCGACGATGCCCAAGAACTCTACGGCTCACTGCGTGAATTCGGGGTTGAGATCGCCCAGGAGCCGTTCGACGGTCCATTCGGCGGGACCTTCTCCCTGATCGACCCGGATGGCTATGTGGTGACGGTACACGATGGTGGTTGAGACGGTGGGACGTACAGGCAGGTTTGAACTCACTCCCGTGGGACCGTACTCGATCTCGGCGAGCGCGAGGTTCCTGGAAGGCTTCGCCCCCGCGCACTACGAGGGGAGCGGGCCGGAACATTTGCGCTTCGCTTTTGCCGCGGACGGCCTGGATCGTGGTGAGCGGGTAGCGGGGGCATATGTTTACTCCGAGGGCGAGAAGGTCGTGGTGGAGACCTATGGTGAGGCCACGCCCAAGGTGGTGAGAGATCAGGTTGAGCGTGTCCTCTCACTCGATGTGGACGGGAGCGGATTTCCGGAGATTGGGCGGCGCGATCCCATCGTAGGCAGGCTGCAAGATCGCTATCCGGGTCTGCGGCCCGTGTGCTTCTACTCCCCGTATGAAGCCGCCGCCTGGGCGATCATTGGTAACCGGGTCCGTATCGTGCAAGCCGCCAGGGTAAAGGCTCGGATGGCCGAAGAGCTCGGCAGCCCCGTGGAGGTGCGTGGAAAGGAGGAGCGCGCCTTTCCCGGCCCCTCGACGTTGGTCGGCCTGGACGGATTCCCTGGCCTCTCGGGGCGCAAAGCCGAGTATTTGCGCGCGTTGGCTCGCGCGGCTCTGGAGGGCTACCTCGAAGCGCCTTACCTGCGGTCGCTGCCCACGGAGGAGGCACTCGTCAAGCTCAAGGAGCTGCCCGGCATCGGCGACTTCTCCGCGGAGTTGGTCCTTCTGCGCGGCGTGGGTGTGCCCGACCGGCTACCGACCCACGAGCCCCGGCTCGGTAGGGCGGTGGCGATGGCCTACGGACTGAAGGAGTCGCCCACAGCGGAGGATCTTTTCGAGATCTCCGAAGGGTGGCGTCCCTACCGTAGCTGGGTGGGCCTGCACCTGAGAACCATGCTGGAGGACGAGACCGGCGAGATCTCCGGCAAGCCGAAAAGCCCACGGTCCAGAGCGGCCACCGCGTAGGCACCGCAGCGCAAGACATCCGACGGAGGGCCGGGTCTCGATTGCCCGGCCCTCCGTCTTTGCGCATGTTCCTTTCGAACGCCAGCCACGCACGCCCACAAACACGAAGACCAAGCCGATCACCAGAAAACCGAGCGGGATCAGCGCAACCCACCAGACCTGCGTCAGAATCTCATCCCCTCTCTACGTCACGCCGAGTCGCCTGTGGTTCTCAGAAGTGATCCGGCCCATAAACCCACGGGTCTCCGACAGGGAACATCGCCCCGAGCAACTCCAGCGCCTCGGCTGAACTGGTTTCGATGAGCCCGCGCTCCGCGAGCAAACTGGCTGGCAGATAACCAGCGTATAGCTGGGCGAGCTGGCGCACGTCGAGCGCGGCGCGGTGCCCGGACTGCGCGCCCCGCCCCACGCTTCCATCACCAACCGTATACTCGCCGGAGTTCTCGGGGATCACATCGTCAGACACTTCGAGGACGAGCGGCGCGTCTATCTCGCGGCGCAGGTGGCGGAGCGCGCCCTCCACGTCAACGAGGCGGAGCATGAACTCGGTCTCGATCTCCATCTTGACGTGGGAGCTCGCCAGAAACGGGTGGAATGGTTCTCCCGTCGGGGTGTAGTGTTTGATCTCGAATACGAGCGGGTCCAGTGCCCCCAGAAAGGACATCAGTCCTGCCCGCGCCCGCGGGGCACCAGCCACCAGTTCCTCGGCCTGCAACTCGCGTCCCGAGTCCGGTCCGTCCTTCCACCCAGACATCCGGTAGAGAAGATAGCCTTCGATCCCACCGTCCCGCTCGTACACGACGGCGTTCCGTCCCCCATAATCGCCGCGCCAGAACCCTTCGACGCGCCAATACCCTTCGCTCCGGCGCACGCAACACTGGTGTAGCGCAGCCTGCGACTCGTGGAGCGCCATCATCGCGGGCAGATCCCCGTCCCTGAAAGCCCGCGTGTATTTCTGCTCCGTGCTCGTCGGGAGGTCCGCCGGTTTGAGGGTGTACGAGATGTCATCGCCCGCCAGCTCGTACCCGTAGACCCGGTAGAAGGCGTGGGCGAATGGCCAGAGCATGGAGAGATGCACGCCCCGTTCGCGTAGATAGCCGAGGATCTCACGCATCAAAGCCCCGGCATGGCCCCGGCGACGGTACGCCGGATGGGCAGTGACCGCTGCAACGCCGCCCATCTGACGCGACTCGCCTTCCACGAACACTTCCAGCGGCAGGACTGTGGCCGTGGCCCTGGGTTCACCGTCCTCCTCGATCACGAACACGCCGTCAGGGTCGAGGCGCTTGTTCTGCTCCGGGTCGAAGTAGCTCCCAGCCCAGGCGGCGTCCGCCCCGAACGCGCTTACCAGGAGCTTCGCCAGCTCGTCCCTGTCTTCTTCACGAAATTTTCGTATCTCCAAATCCCCTCCTTCGAAGCCGGAAGGCATTCTAACCGCTCAGCCGCTCCTTCAGCCCGGCGGCGACCCAGCGGCACCATTCAGCGTAGTCGCGCTCGTAGCCGATGCCCCGGCGCAGTGCGGCGTAGCTGGCGAAGTCATCGAAGTCCATCTTCTCCGGGCTCCCGCCCCAGTTCTCCTCCATCCAGGCTTCGGTAGCTTTGTAATGCCGGAGTTGCTCCTCGTGCAGGCGGCCCTGCTCCTCGAAGAGCACGGCCGCGGCCCCGGGCTCCGCCAGCCACATGGAGTAAGCCTTGAGGATGAGCTCGTCCCTGGGAGCCCGCCCCACCGGAGGTTCCGTCACCCACGCCTTCAACGCTTCCCGGCCCTCGGCGGTGATGGCGAATACTTTCTTGTCCGGCTTTCCCTGCTGCTCCACCACCCGATGCGTGACGAACCCTTCATCCTCCAGACGCGCGAGTTCGGGGTAGATCTGACTGTGCTTCGCACTCCAGAAATACCCGAGCGGACGCTCCATCCACCGCTTCAGGTCGTACCCCGAGAGATCCTCCCTCGACAACAGACTCAATACCGCATACCCCAAAGTCCTCACATAACCTCCAGAAATTTATCTATGTCACTCTTGACATATTAACCGATCTCGCCTAAGATTTATATGTAAATACTGACATACCTTGGGGTAGAGAGATTGAGGGCCATGCGGATGGAGAGAAACGTGGGAGAACGTAGTTTCGTAATCACGAACAGAACCGGACGAAAGGAGGCCGAAAGTGCGCGGTAGGTACATGATGCGCGGTGCGGGATTCGGGCACGGACGTTGGGGGCATCACGGCGGGTATGGTCATCACGGGCACAAACATCATAGTCGGGATCACTTCTTCGGGCTTGATGCGGAGCGGATGAGCCCTCGGTCGCAGGTTGCTGCGGCTTCATCGGTGCTGGTGCCTGTGGCGTTGGGTGCGATCTTCGTCGCGGCTTTCGTACCTCAGATGTTCTGGCTGATCTTCGTATTCGGGTGGATGATCTTCCCTGCCTTCGGGCTGCTGGTACGTGGAATAGCGGGCATGTCCCAGATCCCGGCATCGAAGCCAGCCCGCGCCACCGTGCAGGACGGTGAACGGGAGTTGCTGATGGCACTACAGCGGAACGGTGAGTTGACGGCTGTGGGCGTTGCCTCGGAGACCTCGCTCTCGGTTACGGAGGCTGACCGCAGGCTGAAAGAGCTTGCGGAGGGCGGCCACCTCGACGTGAGGGTGCACGGGGGTGGGATCTTCTACGCCCTGTGGAATAGCGATACTGGAGATGACCTGACGGAATCCGATAACGGCCCCCGTCCGGAGTTGGGGGCGGGCTCCCGATGACCGCCCAAACCATCAAGGCGCCGGAACCACGAGAATTACTTGGCCGCACCTGGACTTCGAGCCGACCACTCACCTTCGCCGGGGCGGCGATGCTGCTGGTGCTCGCCGTATCCCTGGCCGGATTACTGTTAGATCCGCGCGTCATAACCGGCGCGCCGGCATGGCTCAAGCCTATGAAGTTCGCCATCTCCATCTCCATCTACTGCTTCACCCTGCTGTGGATGCTGACCTTCGTGCGTGGCCGTCCACGTCTCGTTGGGTTCATCTCCTGGGTGACGGCGGTCGCGCTCTTCGTTGAGATGGTGCTGATCGCGGGCGCCGCCGCCTTCGGCACGAGCAGCCACTTCAACGTTAGCACGCCGCTTCACACCGCAGTCTGGGCAACGATGGCCGTCTCGATAGTGCTTGTCTGGACGATGAACCTGCTCGCGGCGGGGTTGCTCTTGTTCCAGCGGATACCAGACCCAGCTTTCGCCTGGGCCTTGAGGCTCGGTCTGGTTATCTCGCTGGTAGGTATGGGCGTCGCCTTCCTGATGACCTCGGAGACCCCGGCGCAAGGACGAGCCGCGGACAGGGCCGGGATCTCCGCCCCAATACAGGGTGCCCACAGCGTCGGCGTGGAAGATGGCGGTCCCGGATTGCCAATAACCGGCTGGAGCACTACCGGCGGCGACCTGCGCGTGCCGCACTTCGTCGGTCTGCACGGGTTGCAGGCGATACCCTTGGCTGGCGTCCTCCTCGCTTTCTTCGGCCCGGCCTGGCTGCGCACGAGGCACAGGGTCGCGCTCGTGTGGACGGCGGGGCTGGCGTATCTCGGGCTCGTCCTGATCCTAACCTGGCAGGCGCTACGTGAGCAGCCCCTGATCTCCCCCGACGCCCAGACGCTGGGCGCGCTGCTTGCGCTCTTCCTCGCGGCCGGGGCGGTAGCATCCATAGTGGTGCTGGTAGCCAGAAGGATGTGGCGGACACCGCCAGAGCCCGTGCTGGAAGGAGAAACTCGATGAGCAGGCGAACCACCGGACATCTCCACAAGACGAACGCAGCAGGTGCGCGTGCTAACGGCGCTGAGGCGCTGGGTTCACTGGCGCTCGGCGCGCTGGCGGCCGGCGCGGTCGCTGGCGGGGCCGTAGCCATCGGGGCGCTGGCGATACGGCGCCTCGCCATAAAGCGCGGCAGGATCGGGAGCCTCTCCATCGGAGACCTCGAAGTTAACCGGCTGCGCGTCAGAGAGCTGGTGATAGATAGCCAGCGCGAGCCGCACCCGTTCGACGCATTGGAAGGGCACCAGTTCATCCGGCTCACTACCTTCCGGCGCTCGGGCGAAGAGGTCTCGACACCGTTGTGGTTCGACATCTGGGAAGGCCGCCTCTACGCGACCACGCCCACAGACTCGGGCAAGATGAAGCGCATCCGCAACAACCCTCGGGTGGTGCTATCGCCGGGCGATGCCGTGGGCAGGCCCCGCGGCGAGACCATCGAGGGGCTGGCCCGCCAACTGGACGACGGCGAAGCTCCCGAGGAAGCGCGCCGGGCTTACTGGAAGAAGTACGGGCTGAAGCTCTCCGCAGCCCGTCACTTCTTCAGAATATTCTTCGGTGAAGGTGAGATCGGTAAGCTCACGCTAGAGATAAGGCCGGCGGGTTCGGAAGAACCGGCGGAAAATCCCGGAGAAGAAGAGGAGGCACGATGAGAAAGACCGCGCGTTCCGTGAACCTGATGGCGGCCGGCCTTTTGGCCGGAAACGAGCTCGGGACGTGGGCGGCGGTACATCCGGCCCTGAAGAAGTTGGGACCGCCGGAGCGCGTGCGGGCCGAGCAGGAGCTCACGCGCCGGTTCGGCGTGATCATGCCGTTCTGGATGGCTGCGGCCGTCATCTCGTGCCTGCCCAACCTTGCGCTCTCCGCGGGCAGGCCCGGCTTCCGTCCCACGCTCATCGGTGCGCTCTGCTTCGCCGCGATGCTTGCGAGCACGCGCCTCGGCAACGTCCCGATCAACAACCGCACGCTGGAGATAGACCCGGAGGAAGATATCGAGGAGTTCGGGCGGTTGCGGGAGCGGTGGGACCGGCTGCACACGCTGCGCATCGCTCTGACCACGGCCGGCCTCGGGTTCCTGGTCGCGGGGGCTTTGACGGAGGAAGAGTGAAGCCCGTGCGTCCGCCGATAGACGGCGGCACGGCCCTGATCACGGGTGCCTCCTCCGGGATCGGTCGGGAGCTGGCCCGCCGGCTCGCTCCCCGCACCCGCAACCTGGTGCTCGTAGCGCGCCGCGCCGACCGGCTGGAGGAGCTGCGCGCCGAGTTGGAGACGAGCAACCCTTCCCTAACCGTCCACACCGCGGCCTGCGACTTGGCGGACGAGGTCGCGACCGGGGCCATGCTCGAATGGGTCTCCGAAGGAGTAGGAGCGGTGGACGTGCTCGTGAACAACGCCGGCATCGGCGACCAGAGCCTCTACGACGGGGCCGACTGGACCCGGGTCCGCCAGGTCCTCCAGGTCAACGTCGTGGCCCTCGCCCTGCTCACCCACCGGCTCATCCCACGGATGGTGGAGCGGGGTCGCGGCGGTGTCCTCAACCTCGGGTCGGGGGCGGGTCATTCTTTCATTCCCGGAGCGGCGGCCTACACGGGCGCCAAGCACTTCGTGGACGGGTTCACCGAGACGCTACGCCTGGAGTTGGCGGAGGCCGGCGTCGCGGTAACGCAGGTTTGTCCGGGGCCCGTCGAGACGGAGTTCGACCAGGCGGCGGGCATGGAGGGCTTGAGCGGCGGTCCCCCTGAGTTTCTCACCATCACCGCCGAGCAGTGCGCGCGGGAGGCCATCCGGGGCTTCGAGCGCGGGGACGCGCTGGTCTTCCCGGGCTTCCCATACAGGGTGATCATGCCGCTCGTAGGCTTCATACCCCGCTCTCTGCAACGCCGGACGGTGCGCTCCACGGCGCGAAGCCTGCGCGACGCGCCGCAGTCCCGGGAAAGGGACGACCGATGAGCAAATTCATGCACCTGATGAACAGGTTCCCGGCGTTGCTGCTACGCTCGCCCCTGCACGGCCTGATGAGCAAGAAGTTCCTGCTCATCACCTTCGCCGGACGCAAGAGCGGGAAGAGATACACGATCCCGGTGTCCTACCTCCGCGAGGGCGACGCCTATCTGATGACCACCGACAGCCCGTGGTGGAAGAACTTGCGCGGCGGCGCGCCCGTGAGGCTGCGGGTGAAGAACAAGGAGATCCCGGCCCTCGGCGATACCATCACGGACGAGCGTGAGGTCACGCAGGTCCTGGAGAGGTTCCTCGAGGAGCAACCCGGCTACGGCAAGTACATCGGTCTGGACTCCGGCCCCGCTTCACGGGCGAAGATCGAGCAGATCGCCCACGAGCGCGTCGTGGTGCGGGCGCGGACAGAGGGCGGAAGGTAATGTGATGACGGCAGAGGTGGCGCAGTTCAACAATCCGGCGCCGGTCATGCTCGTCTTCGGGATCTGGCTCCCGCTCAGTCCCTCGATGCTGGATTTCTCCGATCCCGTCTACACCGAGGTCCAGCAGGCCACCATCCGCAATACCATGCCACCGACGAACAACCCCGAACCGCACCTGACATAGAAAGGAGCACGAGCATGGCCCAGATCACCCCCGGACGCTTCACGGCCAAGATGGACGAACCGTTCGTCGTGTTCATCATCGGGATGAGGATCAACAACCTTTTCGCCTTCAAGAAGTGGCTCCCCACAGTGCGCGCCATGCGCCCGATGCTCCAGGAACTGTATCAGCACCCCGAGAAGGGATTCCTCGGGGCCGAGTTCTTTCTGTACTGGAGCGGCCCCGCCCTCGTTCAGTACTGGCGCTCCTTCGAAGACCTCGAAAGGTTCGCCAGAAACCCCGACGATCCGCACATGCCGGCGTGGCAGCGCTTCAACCGCAGCGTCGGCAAAGACGGTAGTGTGGGCATCTTCCACGAGACGTACATCGTGGAGCGGGCCAACTACGAGGCGATCTACTCCAACATGCCCCCCTTCGGCCTCGCCAAAGCCACCGAGCGCGTCCCCGCCGTCGGGGGCCGCGAGACCGCCCGCCGACGCCTGATGCGCGGAGACAACCAGCCTGCTGTGCCTTCGCCGGAGTAGGTGAAATCGTAGGCCGAATTCTGGTATATATTTTTGATGTATATTCAGATGGAGGTCTGTGATGGAGACGGCTAAGCTATTCAAGAACGGGCGTAGTCAGGCGGTGCGGCTGCCCAAAGAATTTCGTTTCGATGGGGACAAGGTGTACGTCAAGCGGGTGGGGAACGCGGTTGTGCTGTTGCCGTACCGGGATTCGTGGCGGGGGATGTTCGAGAGCCTCGAACAGTTCTCGGAGGATTTTATGCAGGATAGGGAGCAGCCGGCTTCGCGGGAAGAGCGGGATGATCCGTTCGGGTGAACCTCCTGCTCGACACGAACACGTGCATCTACCTGATCAAACACCGCCCGACCGGGGTGCTGCGTAAATTCGAGGAATACGCCGTCGGAGACATCGGCATATCTTCCGTGACGGTGGCGGAACTTTACTTCGGTACCCAGAAAAGCCAGCGTCCTGCCCAGAACAAGCAAGCGTTGGAACAGTTCCTGCTCCCGCTCGCGGTCGTCGATTTCGATCTCGCCGCCTCTGTCGCGTACGGACGGATTCGGGCAGTTCTGGAAGAACGAGGAACCCCCATCGGCCCGTTGGACACGCTCATCGCCGCCCACGCCCTCAGCCTGGGCCTGACACTGGTGACCAACAACGTCCGTGAGTTCGAGCGGGTTCCAGACCTGGATCTCGACAACTGGGTGGGCGCGTAAGGAACCTCGCTCCTGCGCCGTGCCCTAGCGCCGTGCCCTAGCGCCGGATGCTGGGGCCGACGCGCTTCATGGCGGTGCGGAAGTCGTAGTCGAGAGGATGGAGAACTGGTAGGATGCTATCCGCTCTCCGGGACTTTTCGGACGGTTTTTCTTCTCTCCGGTTCGACCCGATAGACGCGCTTGGGGGCGCTCGGACGGCCGCCCTCACGCACCACGCCCACGTGCCGACTGAAATCGGCGCTGCCCATCCGCGTCCTGGAGCGCCCGAGCCTTTCCAGCCCGTAGCTCCAGAAGTCTTCAACGGGGTTACCTTTCGCGTACTGGACAAACCCCCAGAGCGACCAGTGGAGGTCGCTCATCGCTTTGTAAATCTCAAGCCGCGAGTAGAGCGCCGGAGAAACGGCGGCGCCGCGGTAGGCCTCCATCATAGTGCGGTCTTGCTCGGGCCCGAACCCGGCCTCGACCGAGAGGTCGGCAAGATCCCACACAGGATCGTTCATGCCCGAGTACTCCCAGTCGATGAGGTAGATGCGCCCACCCGCATCGAGGAGGTTTCCCGGCCACGGGTCGTTGTGGCAGGGCACGAGGGGAGCGGGAGAGGCCTCCAAAGCCCGGCGCACCGCCCTCGTCATTCGTCCCACCTCGTAGTAATCCTCCGGCAGCGGCGTCCGCCTGTCGCGCAAGAGGCCCAGGTAATCGTCGATCGCGGCAAAAACGTCGAAGCGGGACCTGAAAACCCTCCCGAGCCGGTGAACTCGCCCGAGCGCCCGAGCGGCCCGAACCGGCGCCCCCTGGTCCCGGCCAAACCCCTCTCCTGCGTTCATGGAGACCCCTTCGATGAACCGGGTCACCATCATGCCATCTCTCGCATCGAAGTGGACTACCTCCGCGTTGATCCCGGCCGCTGCCGCGGCCCGCGCGTTGTGCTCCTCGGCACTACGGTCGATATAGTCTGATGTGCCTTCCCCGGCTAGCCGCAGCACGTAAGCCGCGCCGCCCATCGTCACCTTGTAACAGACGTTGGTAAGAGCGCCGCCGAGACGCTCGACCTTGATAACTTCCCGTCTGACGTGCCCGAAAAAGGGTACGCGCGCTAGCGCAGCATACACTCCATCCAATCGTATTCCTCTCTCTATCTGCTTTGAGCGGGCGCTCCCCAACGCCCGTGATGCAGTCAGGCGATTGTAAACTCTATGTTAACTATGCGCAAATTTTCGAAGGTTCGGAGTTGGTCTACCTTCGGGATGCGAAAAGGACGGTTACCTGGCCGATGTGGGTGCGCGGGGCGTCGTTGCGCGCCACGTAGGTCTCCAGCTCTCCTTTCTCGTCCAGCTTCCGGATGCGGGAGAGGACCCGGTTCAGGCGGTCTTCGGCGACCAGCGACCAGACCGAGTCCCCATCGCGCCACTCTTTGCTCAGGGGACCGCTGGGGTCGAAGTAAGAGTCGCCCTGGACCGTGGCGTCGAGTGGCGCGAAGCTTCCCCTGTGAGCGAGACCGCAATCGTCGAGGATTTCGAGCAGTTCGTCTAGGGGGACGTAGCGGTTTCGGAGGGCGTCGGCGGCCTCCGGGATCAGGTGGTAGTGCCAGTAGCCGTGGCGCAGTTGCTCTTGCGAGCAGGTGCTGATGGTGAGGATCCCGCCCGGCTTCAGGACCCGGGCGAACTCTCGGAAGACCCGGCGGTGGGCGGGGAACCCTTCTGAGGCATCGTCGGGCAGGTGGTGGAGTACCTGGTTGATCATGACCCCGTCCAGGGTCGCACTCTCGAAGGGCAGATCGTCGATCCTGGAGGAGTGAAAAGAGATGCGGTCCCCGGCCCACGCCAGCTTGCGCGCGGCGACCTCGAGCATACCGGGGTTCATGTCCACCGCCTCGATCCGGCCGACGTAACCGAGCAGCGCGCCGGAGTAGCTGCCCGTGCCGCACCCGGCATCTAGCACCACAGTACGTTCCAACGGTACGGGCGCGTGGGCGAAGCAACCGACGAGGATCTCGGTCCCCACCGGCTCCCTGGTCTTGTCGTAGTTGCCGGATTTGCGCGTGTAATCCTCGTAGCTGCTCAATTCAGTCTGTCCTCTCGACTCGTCTTTTTCTCACAGGAGTACGTGAGCCCATTCTACAGAGCCGGTTAAACCCAGGTTTTACTCATCGTTAACGCTCTTTTCACTTAAGGTAGGATCGGCGAGCCTATACTGCGCACGATCGCGTGCGGCCCCAAGGGAGGATGGAACCGTATGGCCTTTCGGAGCGTGGGTACCAACCTGTCCAGGCTTTATGTCGACGGTGTCAGTGGGCTCGCGGAGGACCTCGAGGCGCTGAAGGGCGTCGCGCCGGATTTCGTGGAAGTCTGGCCCCAGAACCTGGGGGTCATCCTCGGCGGTCGCCTGGATACGAACAGGCTGCGGGCGGTTGGGGAGTTGTTGCTGGGGACGGAGCTGTCCTACACGGTCCACGCCCCGCTCGAGGTCAACCTCATGGACCTGACCTCACATGGCCTTCAGCGCGACGTCCTCGACGCCAGCCTCCGGTTCGCGAAGATCATCGGCGCCGAGGTGGTGGTCTGTCACGCCGGCCAGCGCATCGGAACGCGCGACGCCAGGCACAGCATGGGGGATCAGCTCTCCGCCGAGCGGTCCGCCCTGCGGGAGGCGGGGGATCTGGCGGGAGAGCTCGGCGTGACCATCGCCGTCGAGAATTACTACCCCGAACGGCCGATCCTGCGCGGGGCGGTCTACGACTACTCGGTCTGGCCTTCCCATCTGGCGGAGCAGATCTCCGCAGTCGACCATCCTGCGGTCGGCATCTGCCTGGACGTGGGACACGCGGCCCTAGCGGCGGGCTTCTTCGGCTTCGACTTTATCGAGGAGTGCGCCGCTTTGGCGCCCCTCGTCCGACACGTACACCTTCACGACAACCTGCAAAAGACCAACCCCACGGGGGAGCCACAGGTCTCCGAGCACACCGTCTACGGGCTGGGAGACCTGCACCTACCACCCGGCAGGGGCACTATTCCGCTCGAAGACTTGTTCCGGCGGATGGACTTCCCAGAAAAGCCCTCGTGCTGCGTAGAGCTCTCCCCCGAGCACTTCTCTTCGGTTCGGGAGGCCCTCCACGCCGCCAGAGAACTCGGCCTCGCGGTAGCGCCCCGGGAGCGAGTGCCAGCCTGAGCTCCGGGCCGACCGGCGTCAGCGCCGGATGCTAGGGCCGACGCGCTTCATGGCGGTGCGGAAGTCGTATGTGGTGACGGAGAGCGCCGAGAGCTGGTGCGGGGCTATGCGCCCGCCGAAGTCGCGCAGGTTTATGGTTCGGCGCATGCACACAAGGGCCGCCTCCCGGCACAAGGCTTCGAGGTCAGCGCCAGAGTAGCTGCCTGTGTGATGTGAGATCTGCTTTAAGTCGAGATCCGGATCGGTGGGCATGCCTTTGGTGTGGATGCCCAGGATGTGCAGCCGCGCCTCAGCGTCTGGAAGTCCGATCTCGATCTCGTGGTCGAACCGACCAGGACGCCGGAGCGCCGTATCGAGGGCAGACGGCCTGTTCGTGGTGGCGATGATACAGATCCTTCCCAGGTCGCTCATGCCGTCCATGAGGGAGAGAAGCTGGGAGACGAGCGTCGCCTCGAAGCTCTCGCTCATGGCGTCGCGCGAGGCGGCGAAGGAATCTATCTCGTCGAACAGAATAATGGCTGGCGACTTGGCCCGCGCCTCGGAGAAGATGGAGCGCAGCTTGGCCTCGCTCTGGCCCCAGTATTTGTTCAGGATCTCCGGCCCAGATACCGCTATGAAGTGCGCCCCGCTCTCGTGGGCGACGGCCCGCGCGAGCAGCGTCTTTCCTGTTCCCGGCGGCCCGTAGAACAGGATGCCCTTGTGCGGCCTGATATTGAGGCGCTTGAAGACTTCGGGGTGTGTGATCGGCAACTCCACCGCCTCCCGCACCAGCGCGATGGTCTCACGCATCCCACCCACATCCTCGTACCGCGTTCGGGGCACGTTGCGGATGCCCGGCGCGGTCCCGGAAGCCGCCGCGACTCCCGCCCCACCGCTCCTGACGCTGCGGACCAGACGCTCGAGCAAACCCTCCCGTTCCTCGACCGAAGGAACTTCTTCAGGCTCTGCTTCCGCATGGTCTTTGCCGATGGTCCAGCTTCGCAGGGGGCCGTTCTCCCTGTAGCGCCAGCCCGTCTCCTTGGCCGGGTCTATCTCTTCGGGGAGGCGGGCCACGATCTCGGCCGTCGTGTCGAGGTCCAGGATCGGACACCGCACGCACGGCCCGAGGTCCGTAAGGATGCGCTCTGTGATGGCTTCCTTGTCCACCTGGAAGACGCCGTTTTCGCCCATCAGGCCGAACGAGTACCACGAGTTCTTGGTTGGATGTTCGTTGTCGTAGATCCGGATCTGACGGCACGAGAAGAGTTGCTTGTCCTCAAGCGATTTCGGCGTACACCATTCCCTGGCGGATTTCCCTGAACGCTGCTTTCTGAGGAAACATCGCAATCCATCTAATAGTTCGTCGCCTGAGATCGGGGTTCCGTCGGCTGCGTACTCGGCATCTCTCTCACCGCGCAGGAGCCCGGATAGTTCGTCCAGGGGACGCCAGTCGGAAGGGAGATCCAGGTCCACGGAAGCCCGCGCCGTCCCGTTGACGCCCTCGACCCTGTACGAGCCGTGCCTGGCAGCCGTCGCGGCTGCCCTCCCGAGCGTGCCTTCCGAACCGAGTGGGAAGCTGATCCTTACCTTCATCGTCCACGGATTCTATCCCACGCCTTGCGCGCCGGTGCGTTCCGGGCTACCGTGCCGGAGGCTGGATTTTCACGACGGACGGAGATGCCATGGGCGAAAGTAGACGGGACACCAACCCGCCGGTCTCGACGGGACGCGGCGACGACGGCACGACCACCCTGCTCGGCTCTGGCCGGATGGGCAAGAACGACCCGCGCATAATCGTCCTGGGCGACGTGGATGAGGCCAGCTCCTTCCTGGGGCTCGCTCGCGCCGAAGCGGGAGACGGAGAGACGGGAGAGCTATTGCTGGAGATACAGCGTCTCCTCTACCGGGTTATGGGCGACGTCGCGATGCCGCGGGAGGAGAACGCCGTCGGCGAGGAAGATGTGCGGTTCGTGGACGATGCCCTGGCCGGGTGGCGGGGGCGCACGGAGATCCCCAAAGAGTTCGTCGTGCCAGGTGAGAGCCGGCTCGGGGCGCTGCTCGACGTGGCCCGCTCGGTCGTCCGCCGCGCCGAGCGTAGCCTGGTCGCCGCAGGCTACACCGAATGGCACCCAGGCGCCGTGCGGGTGGTCAACAGGCTCTCCGATCTCCTCTTCATAGTCGCCCGCAACGCAGACGGAGAGTTCCGCACCTCGAAAGGTTAGGGGCGAAATTAGGGATCAGGCGGGTTTGTCCACCCACTCGGGGGGAGGTGTGATCTCC
>JAABUR0100004313.1_pt1 | contig 19106 bp, 18 predicted proteins | sample 5560091 | NCBI WGS metagenome assembly JAABUR01 (sample SAMN10711879, study PRJNA513375) | rock metagenome | isolation source: Antarctica rocks | place: Antarctica: Victoria Land, University Valley sud | reverse complement strand
ATCTCCTCTGGCGTCGCCTCCCAGCGGTCCACGTCGAGGCCGCGCTCCCGGAACGCCTCCCCCACAACCTCCTGAACCGCGCCCTCCGATCCCGTTACGGAGGGTACGCGCACCAGTTCTTGCAGCAAGGCAACCGCTTCTTCTCGGCGGGCCTCCACCGCGCGTTCTATCTCCCGCGCCATCCCCGCGCCGAGATCCTCCACCGTGCGCCTCCTTCAGCCCGTGTGCCGCCCCAACCACCGAAACGCATGAGAAAATCCAGTCTACCCTGGGGACTGTATTCCTTCTTCGGGCGTTGGACCTTCCTGCTCGTACGTGACGGCGGGGGTTCCGAGCGAGCCGCCCTGACTCTGGATGAACCGCCGCTCTGATGAGTAAGCCTGGACCATCATCGCGAGTTCCAGCCGGTCGTGGTCGGCGGTGAGCGTCCCTGCTTCCTCCTGCTTTGCCAGCTCTTCGCCGCTCTCGCCAAGGGAGGATTCAAGCTCGCCTATCCTCCGGCGCATCTTCAGCCTTCCGCCTGGGGTGAGGCGCAGAAACGTCTGCTCGTTCGGCCCCTGCATTGGGTAGACCCACGCGTTCCTCAGCCAGGATTGCAGGATTCCGTTCCTTATCTCTTCGGTGTTCTGAAGTTCCAAAGTCCTCACGCTCCCTATGCCGGTTCCGTACAGAAGCCCATAATCTAACCGCTACCTCCCGGAAACTCTACCCGGCGTCCCGCGTATGGTCCATTGAGATGAACGCCGCGACGAGAGACCCAGCAAGGACCTGGCATGATCTGCAAGCGCGCCTCGCAGGCTCCTTCACAGCCCGAACCCACGGTCTACTGGGACTGGAGATCTCACTTCTCGGCCCCGGAGGCGAGTTCGGCCAGGTGCGCCCGCACGGCGCATCGGATGCTGAGGTTACCGTCGGCCCCCTGAAGGCCATCATCGAACACACGGGGAACTTCAGCTACCGGATGACCGCCAACGGTGAGACATCCCTCGTCGCGGAACCGACGCATCGCTCAGCCGACGCCCTGGAGATACGGATGGACAGGCGAGCCTACGAGGCAAGCGCCAGCTTCTTACGGAACCAGGCCGAGGTTCGCTCGCGGGAAGGGAAAGAAATCGCGCGGCTGGAAGGCAACCTCACGGGCCGGAGGTACGAGGTCACTTTCGACCCGGAGGCCGCTGGCTCGCTGCCAGTTGCGATACTGCTCCTCCACCACGTAGCCACCAACCGCCGCCGCGCCTTCCGGGCGGGATGAAGGAGGTATGAGGACACACTTGTTCGTAAAATATCTATTCGGCAGAATGACACAGGAGCGGCACGAAAGGAGAAACCATGCAGGAAGAACCAAATAGGGAAGAAGGTTCCAGGCTGAGACGCATCCCCGTGCGCGGGTCCGGTGATTCGCCAGCGGAGGAGCCAACCGTGGAAAACCCGACAGCCGCGGACCCGGCAGACGGGGATCGTGTAGGCGAGAATCCTGCGGCCGGAAGCTGGGAGACAGGCACGGCAGGCCACGGGGCAGGCCACGAGGCTGGCCGCGCAGAAGATCGGCCAGGCGGAAGTTGGGAAACCCGTGATCCACTGGGGTATCCGGAGGAGCGAGGCTACAGGGAAGACCGGATGCACGACGTGCCACAAGGTACCAGGATCGCCCCGATGGGTGCGCAGGACGAGCAGACGTGGTCCGTGCTCGCGCACCTCAGCGTGCTTGCCGGCCTCATAGGGCTCATGCCGTTTGGAGCTTTGATCATCTGGCTGATCTACAAAGACCGCTCACCACGCGTAGGATTCCACGCCCTGCAAGCTCTCTGGTACCAGATAGCCTGGATAGTGATCCTCGTCGTGGGCTGGTTCATCACGTTCATATTGACCTTCGTTCTGATCGGGTTGCTGCTTATCCCGGTGATGGCCATAGCATCCCTGGTGCCCTTCATCCACGGATGCTACGCGGCGTATCAGGTTAGCCAGGGCGTGGATTACCGCTATCCGTACATCGCCGACAGGATCGGCGGCCCGAGAAGAACCATCTAGAGGTTCGGTTGAGGCAGGTTTTCCGGCGTGGCGTAGACGGTGATCGTGGACCCGACACGGGCCATGGCGCCAGGCGCGGGGTCAGTGCCCCACGCCACGCCCCTTGGGGCGTAACCTTCCCGGTAATCGTAGACAAATTTCACCTTGAAGCCACTATTCCTCAACCTACGCGCGGCCCAGTAATCGAAGAACGCGTCAACGTTCGGGACCGGCGCGTACTCGACCTTCTCGTCCTCCGCTTTGCCGGTTTCACCGGCGTCTTCGGCCTTGCCGTTCTCCCCGGAGGCCGCCTTTTCGGATTGTTTGGCAGATTCTCCGCCGGGTTCACCGGACGGATTCTCGCCGGACGCCTGTGCTGTCCCAGAGGTTTCGGGAGCCTTCGGGGGATCTGTATCGACGGAGTTCGCCTTTTCGAGGGCCTGCCCCAACTGCCCTGCCTGTCCGACTTCTCCGCGCGCGGGCAGCTCTACGAAGCCGAGTCCGGCCGCGAGGGCGCTCCCGCCGCCCAGCATGAGAAGGACGAGCGCGGAGGCAAGGGCCACGCGGCTGCGGCGCTTGCGGGGCCTGTGGGCGGCGTGCCTGTGACGGGCCTCCGTGGTCCCTACCGCCCCGTCGGCAGGAAGGCCGTCCTCCACATCGGCGAGCATCGCCGCCGCCGAAGGGTAGCGGTCCTCCGGGCGCTTGGCGAGGGCTTTGAGGATCGCCGCCTCGGTGCCAGGCGAAATCTTCTTGTTCAGCCTGCGCGGGGGACGGGGGGGAGTGTTGATCTGCTGCCTGGCCAGGCTCTTCACGTCGCCGGAGAAGGGCGGGCGGCCCGTCAGGCAGTGGTAGAGGAGCACGCCGACGGAGTAGATATCGCTCCTTGGCGTCGCTTCGAGACCCTGGATCTGCTCCGGAGACATGTATCGGGCGCTGCCGATGATCTCACCGGGCTCCCCGGTGTCGGCTCCGTCGTCCTCGATGAGCCTGGCGATTCCAAAATCCCCAACCTTCACGGTTCCGTCGCGCGTGATCAGGATATTCGAAGGCTTGATGTCGCGGTGGATCACACCTCGATGGTGGGCGTAAGAAACAGCCCGCAAAAGTTGGGATGCGATCCTGCGCGTGAACTGCTCGTTGAGGCTCCCACTCCTGGCGAGAAGATCGCCCACGTCGTCACCGTCAACGTACTCGGCCACTATGAACGGCTCGTCGCCATCCTGGCAGATGTCGTAGACCTTGACTATGTTGCCGTGGTCCAGGGAGGCCATTGCCCGCGCCTCCTGCTTGAAGCGCCGCCGGAACACTGGCTCGTCGTAGTAATGGTCATGCAGGGTCTTCAGGGCAACCGTGCGCCTGAGGATGGTGTCTTTCGCCTTGTAGACGACGGCCATCCCCCCGGAACCGAGTTTGCTCTCTATCTTGTAGCGTCCACCCAGGACCGTGCCAACCGAGGTGCCCTGCACACTACCACCTTCGACCGTAGGCTCCTTGAAAGGCAATTATATATCTCCCGCACTTGCCCGGTTACACTTCAGACCACGCTAACATTACAGTACCCAACATGGCGCAGGATAGCATTATCTGAGCCCATATTTTGGGGCTCAGACCTTGTAAAGATGAGCCAGCGAAACCCAGATATATCCCCCTGGAGCGGATTCTATGACACAGCGTCAAAGGATACACTTGTGAGACCATCTATTCGAGACTTTGGAGGATCTTCTTGCTGACGGGGTCCGCACGCCGATCCGGCGCCGGAGAACATCCAGACGAACGTCGGACCATCCTGTTCGCCACCATCTCCGTTGGCGGCGGCCACGTGGCGACGGCGAAAGCCATGGCAGAGGCGGTGGAGCGTCACTATCCTGGACGCTTCGATCTGGAAGTCTCCGACTACATGAAGGACCTTGGGGTCACCAACCTCGACCGCCTGCACAAAGGGTTCTGGCGCGGGGCGCTGCGCTTCCCAGTGGTGGCCCGCACCGGCCAGCGCATCATTGACGCGGTCCCACGTACGACTATCGCCGGACAACGCCGCTTCTTGCATGGGTTTGCCCGCGCGGCTGCTGAACATCTGGCGCCCTCGCCGCCGCTCCTCGTCGTCTCCAACCACGGTCTCATCACATCGGGGCTGGCCGAGGCGCGGCGTCTATATGGGCTTGACGTGCTCGTGCTCACCTTCGCTACAGAGCCCCACGGCATAAGCGCGTACTGGGCTGATCCGAGGGCGGATCACATAGTTGCCCCTTCTGAAGAAGTTCAGCGCGACCTGGTGCGCTTCGGGGTGCCTGAGGAGAAAACGGCTGTCGTCGGCTACCCGGTGGGACAGGATTTCCTGAACGCCCCCGCGAAATCCGATGCCAGGAAGCAACTGGCGCTTCCGGATCGCTTCACGTGCCTGGTCTCTTTCGGTGGCGAAGGCGTGGCTGAGAGCAACCCTCGAACCGTCATCCAGGCGCTGCTCGACTCCGATACCGCGCCGCAGGTGGTGATGATAACCGGCCGCAACCTGGCGCTGAGGAAGAGGTTGTCAGCGCTGGAGTCGCGGGAGGATCGCCTGAGGATCGAGGGCTTCACTGACAACGTGGCGGAGTACCTGGCGGCGAGCGACGTGTTCGTCGGCAAGGCTGGCCCAGCTTCTGTTTACGAGGCTCTGGCCATCGGCCGGCCTGCGATCCTCACCGGCTACACGGCCCTCAACGAGCGGGGCGTCGTGCGCTTCGTGGAAGAGGAGGGCCTGGGCCACTATGCGAAAACTCCGGCGGCGCTCCAGAAAGCCGTGGGAAGCTATGCCTCGGACCCAGCCCTCCTCGAAGAAGTAATCCACCGCCGCGAGCGGCTGGGTCTCCCCTCCATGACCGAGCAACTCGCCCACCACATAGTCAGCTACGCCACAGGATAGGATGCCTGTGTTATCCGTGTGGTCCGGATCTCGCACGGATAATGGAACTGTAGATCTCCTCCAGACTACGGGCGCTCTCCCGAATGTCGTGGGCCTTCGCGGCGCGCGCTGCGTTCTCCCGGAAACGCCGAAGGTCGTCGGGTGTGTCGAGTAGTCTGCTGATGTCCGACGCCGCTGCGGGAAGGCGTTCCGGGTCGTAGCAGAGCCCGGCGTTGCCAACGAGTTCGGGGACGGCGCTGGTGTCGTAGTCGGCGGCCAGCACCGCGCACCCCTGGGCCATCGCTTCGAGCGTGGCGATGCTCTGGAGTTCGGTCGGGGATGGCATCAAAAACAGGTCGCTGGCGCACAGGAGATCCTGCTTATCACCCTCCCGTATGTAACCCAGAAACCGCACAGTGTCCGTGAGGCCGAGACGTGCCGCCCGCCTTTCGAGGTCGTGCCTGAGGGGGCCGTCGCCCGCCACTATCAAGCACGCATCCTGGCGGCGTTCGGTGAGAACAGCCATCAGCTCCAGAAGTCCATCTGGGCGTTTCTCGGGGGAGAGACGGCCGACGTGTGAGATCAGAAACCGCTTCTCTGAGAGAAGCCGTTTCCCCAAGCCCGCCGCACGCTCCCTGTCCGCTGGCGTGGTTTCGGGGAGCCTGATGCCGTTGGAGACTACGTGGACCGGGCGGCGCGTGTGGCGGGAGGCCAGCCTGGCGGCGAAGGGTGTGGGTGAGATCAGGGCGTCGGGCATCCCGTAGATGATGTGGTACCAGGCACGCAGAAGGGGTAGGATCAGCCTTCCCGTGTGCATGGTCATGCTCTCTTCCTGGGCGTGGAAACCAAGCACACCGGGCACGTTCGCGCGATGCGCCGCCCGAAGCACTGCCAGGGCGAGCGGCGTCGGGGTGTTGATGTGGATCACGTCCGCCCAGTCCACGAGCGTCCGGATCATGCTTCCAACCGGGAATGCGTAGTGGATCTGCTTGTTCGGGGGACGCCACACAGGCAGCCGACCGACCACCACTCCGGAAGGCTCCGTTGGCGACGGTTCGGCGCCAGCCAGCGCGCGGATCTCGTGTCCGCGTTCGAGCAGCGCCCTGGCGTGACCCTGCGTGGAGACAGCCTGCCCCCCGTATCCGGGATACAGGTCGTCGGCGACGAACGCTATCCGCAGGGGCGACGTGCTTTGCGACATCTTATCCACGGGCCACACGTTAGCAGACGGATCGGGGGCCGCCGTTTCACTAGATTTCGGCCCGGAGTATCAGGCGTCGAGAAACTGAAGTACGGTCTCCACGGGACGCTGGAATCTCTGTTCACGACGGTGATGGCGGCGGCGCGGCCCGTATTGTTGGCTCCGTACTTGCGACTGACGAACCCGCCCCAGTCGGGGAGGATGATCACGCATTCCGCAGGATCGTAATCCGGTGGAAGCTCCGTGGCGGCCTGGTCGTAAGCCTGGTTCAGTATCAAGGCGACGGTCATCCAGTACACGGGCGGGACCGAAGTAGGGGTTGCAACTAAGATTTTAGGGTCAAACGCAACCCCTACTTCGATGGAGAGATCTACGACGCTGGCGACTACCACTTCGTCCCGAGAAGGGTAGCTGGCACGGACGGCGCGGGAGATCAACCGCGCCGTCGGGGCGGCGCCCTGCAAGTGGAAGGTCAGGACGAGCTTTCGCCCGGCCACACTGCGCAGCGTCACCCGCCGCCAGCATACTGAAGTACGGCGCCCGCACCCCGGCCTTCAGGCCGCGCTCCAGCATCAGCCTTTCTTCCGGCGGCTGCGGCCACCCTTCAGGAGCGAGTAGCCGACGGGCACCACGAGCAGCGTCAGGAACGTCGAGGTAACGAGGCCCCCGATCACGGGTATCGCCAGGCTGCTGGAGATGAGCGCGCTCCCCCCTCCCCCGAAGCCGAACGCGAGCGGCGTGAGGGCAAACACCGTCGCCAGCGCCGTCATCAGGATGGGCCTGAGCCGCGCCCTCCCCGCCTCGATGATGGCGTCGTCCACGCTCTCGTGGCGCGAGAGTGCTTTGCCGGCGAAGTCAACTAGCAAGATGGCGTTGGAGACGACTATCCCGATCAAAAGCAAAACACCGAGCAGCGCAGGGAGGCTCAGGGCAGTGTCGGTGAGGAGCAACGCCCCGAACGCCCCCGTGGTGGTGAGCGGAACGGCGAGCAGGATGACGAGCGGCACCAGCAGGGAGCCGAAGAAGACTACCAGGATCAGGTAGACCAACACGAGCGCCACGACGATGGAGAGGAGCAGGTTTCTAAAGCTCTCCTCGATGTCCTCTGACTCGCCCCCGGCGTTGGCAGTTACGCCTTCGGGAAGATCGAGGCCCGCAAGCGAGGAGGTGACCTCGCTGGAGACCGAGCTGGTGTCGTCGGAGGTGATGGTGCCCGTGACGGTCACGGCCCGCTCGCCGTCGGAGCGGCTGATGGCCGAGGGCGCCTGCACCTCTTGCACCTCGGCCACGTCGTCCACTGTTTTGCCCGAACCGACCGGCAGGTTCCGCACGTTGTCCAGCGAGTCCACATCGCTCTCAGGCACGCCGACCGTGGCTGGCGTGTCGCCGAGCGTTATCGGCGGTCCACCGCCGAGCAGGGTGCCGAGCGTGGTCGAGAGACCCGTCGGGGAGAGCCCGGCCTTCGCGGCCTTCTCGGTGTTCACCTTCACAGCGACCTCGGGGCTCACGTCCGATATGTCGCTCTGCACGTTGGTGACTGATTTGTTCTTGTCCAGCTCGTTCACCACGGCCTCAGACGCCTTCCGCAACTCGTCCTCCGAGCCACCGAGGATGGTGATCTCGATCCCCCCTGTCGGCGGCCCCTGTTGCAGGATCTGGACCTGGAAGCCATCACCGTAGCGGTCGCGGCCCTCTTCGGCCAGCCGGGCAAGGGTCTTCTGGACGTTGGCGCTCTCCTTGACGGCTATGAAAGCCTGGGCCTGGTTCTCGGCTCGCAGTGGTTGATCCGGAGTAAAGTTATCCTCCCCGCCGATGGAGAGCTGATAACCGTCCACGCCCGGATCGTCGAGCATGAAGTCTTCGAAGGGCCTGAGCTGCTCTCCCGTCTTCCCAACAGCGGTCCCCGCTGGCAACTCTACAGTCGCCTGGAACAGCCGCTCTTCGCTCGGCGGGAAGAAGCTGACAGCGAGGAAAGGTATAGTGGCGAGCCCACCACCGAAAGCCAGCAGCGCCAGGAAGAGCACCGAAGGCCGGTGCCGGAGACCCCACCGCAATACCGGCGTGTACAGGGCGACGAGCCATCCGCCCTCCTCCCCCCCCTCGTCCTGCCGCACCGCCCGCACCGCGAGGATGGCGAGGCCAAGTATCAGGATTGCGGCCACGCCCCCCGCGGTGGCGAGGAAGACTGGCGAGCCAGTGTCCACGTTCGCTATCGCATCCTGGGCGGCGGCCGCGAGGTCGTTCAGGCGGCCGATGATCTCTGCGGGTAGCCAGGAGATCCCATCTAACAACCCGGCTCCAGCCGCGATGATGGCCCCGGCGAAGAGCGCCACGGCGATCAGCAGGACGGCAAACAGCCCCCGCGCAACGCGCCCACCCCTGCCCCTCTGCGACCGCCGTCTCTCGTAGTCCTCCAGGAAGTCGTCCCGGCGAGGCTCGGGAGTAGCTTCCCTGGCGGCCCGGCGTTTGATGAAGGTGCTGGTCAGTACTGGGATGATGGTCACGGAGACGATCAGGGAAGCGAGCAGGGCGAAGGCGACGGTGAGGGACAGCGGGAGGAAGAACTTGCTGACGATGCCGCCGACGAGCCCGAGAGGCAGGAACACGGCGGTCGTCGTGAGGGTCGATGATGTGATGGCGCTCGCTACCTCACTGGCTCCTATACGGGCCGCATCCTCCGGTTCGTAGCCCTGTTGGATGTAGCGGTACGAGTTCTCGAGGACCACGATGGCGTCGTCCACCACGCGTCCGACGGCGATGGTAAGGCCGGCGAGGGTGATGATGTTCAGGGTGAGGTTGTCCGCCCAGGAAAACAGGAGGGCGGCCAGGATCGAGGTAGGCAGCGAGACCGCCGTGACCAGGGTTGCCCGAAGGCTGCGCAGGAAGACGAAGATCACCAGTATGGCGAGCACGCCCCCGATCAGGGCTTTCTCCACCAGCCCGTTGACGGAATCCTCAACGTCCTCGGCTGAGTTGAAGAGCACGTTCACCTGGTCGTCGCCGAGATCCCCCCTCACCTTCTTCAACGCCTGCGTCACACCATCGGCGACCTCGACCGTGTTCGCATCAGGCTTTTTGGTGATGTTGAGCCCCAGGCTCGGCTCCCCATTGGTGCGCGAGATGCCCGAGATGTCCGAGTCGACCTCTTTGACTTCAGCCACATCCCCAAGAAGCACCGGCTCCGGAGCCTCGGCGGCCTGCGCTGCGGCTCCGGATGCAGACGCGGAAGCTGGCGCGGCGGACGCCGAAGCAGCGGCGCCCGCGCCTGAAGGAATCCCCGCAGGTGGCGCACCGGAAGTAACCCCTGATGGCGCAGCGCCAGCGGACATCCCACTGGAAGCACCGCTCGGGACGGCGCTTGCGCCGCCGGAGACGCCGACAGGGAGATCTTTCAATTCCTCGACGGACGTCAGTTCGCTGGTGGTGCGGATTGGCGTGGAGAGGTCTCCGATGCGCACGTCCCCGACAGGCACGTTCACGTTGGAACCGGAGATCGCACCCACCACAGCCTCCGCTGGTATCCCCGTCTCCTTCAATTTCGCGGGATCTAGCTGTATCTGGATCTGGCGCTGGGAGCCGCCGACGAGGTCGACCGATGAAACGCCGTCCACGTCCTCGATGAGCGGGATCGCCTCGTCCTCGGCGTAATCCGTGACGCTGGCGAGGTCACCGTCTTTGGCGGAGAGGGAGACGTTCATGATCGGGAACTGCGAGGCCGACTGACGGTTTACCTCTGGCGTCCCGGCCTGCTCCGGAAGCGAGACCCCGGCGAGGCTACTGTTGATCTCACGTTCCGCCTCCTCGGTGTCCACGTCGAGTCCGAACTCAACGACCAGCACCGAGAAGCCAGACGCCGAGGTAGCCTGGAGGCTCTCGATGCCTTCGATCCCCTCGACGGCGCTCTCCACGGGCTGCGTGACCTGCTCATCCACCACGTCTGGCCCGGCTCCAGGCACGGGAGTCGAGACGGTGATAATGGGAAACTCTATATCCGGCAGCAATTCCTGGTTGAGGCGCGTGGTGGCGTAGGCGCCAGAGGCGATGAGGATGGCGGCCGCCAGGAACACCACGGAGCGGTTCTTCAGGCACCAGCGGACTATAGCCTGCATCTAGTTCTCCTCCCTGTGCGCGCCATCGAAGCTCTCTACCACCAGCTTCAATCCCTTGAGAAATCCTTTGGCTTCTTCATCTGTGAGAGCCCCGATCACCCCTTCGAGCCGCCGCCTGCGGTTCTCCAAGATCCCGCGCGCCACCCCTTGCATATCTGGCACGTAATCCACCATAACCATCCGCCGGTCCCTCTCGTCGTGGCGCCGCTCGACGATACCGTGCTCCACGAGCCTGTCCACGAGCTGGGTCACGGCTGGCGGGGAGACGCCGACGGTCTCGGCCAGTTGCCCCACAGAACGAGGCCCCCTCGAAAGCGAGATCAGGATCTGTATGTGCCCAGGCGAGATGTGCGCATCCTCCACCTCAGGGCCGCCCCGGCGCGAGATCTCAGCCATCTCAAGCGGCGTCGGCTTCCCGATCCCACGTCCCAAAACCGGCAACAGCATCATCACCTCATCCACGATCTCCCGGCGATCCAAACTCCACCCCAAAATTCGTTATTTAAGTCACTTATTTAACTTCCTTAAACGTTATCGTATATAGTCTGGTTGTCAACATGGTTTTGCCAACGATCCAGAATTACGGGCGAAGAGGTGAGTAGTTTCTTGGGACGAAGAGGGATACGCGGGTTCGGTTTGGCGGCAGGGATCGCGGCTGGTACCGTGGCCGGGCTCGCCGCTGTGAACCGGAGGCTGGAGCGTGGCGGCGGGAAGCCTGGGGAGGATATCGGTGGTGAGATCCGGCGTTACCGGTGGAAGCATGGGGATCTCGCGTACACGGTCGCCGGGGAGGGTCATCCCGTTTTGCTGGTTCACGGCGTGTATGCTGGGGCATCGTCCTATGAGTTCCGCAAGAACTTCAGGGAGTTGTCGCGGAGCTTTCGGGTGTACGCCCTCGATCTGCTCGGGTGCGGGGCTTCGGATCGGCCGGTGCGCCAGTATTCGCCAGAGGATGTGGCAACGCAGATCGAAGACTTCGCGAGGGAGGAGATCGGCGCTCGCACGCACCTCGTCGCAAGTTCGCTCTCCGGCACGCTGGCGATGCCTGCCCTGGTCCGCAGCCCCAGGCTATTCAAGAAAGTAGTTCTCATCTGTCCGACCGGCTACCGGAGCCTGGAACGCCCATCTGGCCGCCTGGGCGACGCCGTGTATGGGCTCTTCGAGACGCCGGTGCTCGGCGACAGCCTGTACCACGCCATCGTATCCCGGCGGGGCATCCGCTACTACCTGGAGCGGATGGCGTACCACGATCCGGCGTTCGTGACCGGGAAACTCGTGGAGGACATTCATCGCATCGGCCACGGATCGGGGGCGAAGTACTTCCCCGCGTCGTTCGTCTCGGGGAAGCTCAACTTCAGCGTGGCCGACTACTGGCCGAGGGTGCCGCATCGCGCCGTGATCTGCTGGGGCCAGGAGGCTACGACCACGCCGGTGGGCGAGATCGAAGACTTCCTTCAAAACAACCCCCGCGCCGAACCCCGGATCTTCAGGGACGCTGGTCTCCTTCCCCACGACGAGCGGGCCGGAGCCTTCAACGAAGAGGTGAGCAAGTTTCTGTCGGGGGGATCGCGGGCGTGAATCCAGGCTTGGTAGGTCTTCGGCCCGACTAAGCGCCGCCCTCTCCGACGGAGCCGTGCCCGGACCCCTCGCGGAAGATCATGCACGTGGTGGTGGCATGGCCGTAGAGTTTTCCAGCCTCGTCGCTGAGGCGGGCCTCGGCCGTGGCGACGCGCCCTCCGACGTATATGGTCTTGCCCTCACACATGAGGCGTCCCGTGGAAGTAGTGGTCGGGCGTGGCATACACGGGTGGGGTTCGAGGGTCCATGATCCCCCACCTGGACAGCACGGAACGTTTCCATCCAGGATAATAGGCAGCGTCCGCGGTGCTTCCTGGCGCGGGCATGGGTTGCGCAATGGACTGGAAGGCGGTGTTGTATGGCGGAGGAGTTCAGGCTTCCGGGTTCCTCCTACGAGGAACTGGCTAACATTATCGTGGCGTATGGGACGCGTGACGAGGCGTCCAATCCAGGGGACGTGGGCAAGCTGGCGTCGGTGCATCAGTCGAGCGTCAGCCGCAGCAACGCCTTCCTCACTGCTCTCGGGGTGCTACAGGGTGAGACCACGAAGCTCGTCACGCGCAGGGGAAGGGCATTGGCTCGGGCGCTCGCGCGCAGGGATCAGGCGGAAATCCAGAGCCGGTGGCGTGAGATCGTCTCGACCAGCGAGTTCCTCCAGAACGTGGTCTCTGCCGTGAAGCTGCGGGAGGGAATGCTCTACGGAACCCTTCAGGCATACGTAGCCCATTCCGCGGGGCAACCCCGCAACAAGCCGGTCATGGCCGGCGCTGGCGCGATCATCGAGATCCTCAAGGCCGCCGGGCTGCTCGAAGAAGACGCCGGAGAGCTCACAGCCACGTTCGACGACGAGCCCGAGGACATGCCGATAGACGAAATCCGCGAACACGGCGAGCCCTCGTCCGCCGATGGGCTCTCGGTCTCGCTCCAGGGATCTCCGAACACGGAGCCGGGGACAGCTATAAACATCCACCTCCACGTCCGCTGCTCGGCAGACGAATTAGAAGACCTCGCGCCCAGGCTGAAAGCCCTGATCAGGGACCTCTCCGAACCTGGTACGTAGCGTCGAAGACGCGGAACGTGCTTCGTGTGCGGTTCGGTATTACAGGGAGGTTGCTGGCTCCGAGCAGTCCACGAGGGAGATGAGGTCCGAGAGTTCGACACCATCCAGCGTCGAGCGCGCGCCCCGGAGGCTCACGACTGACCGAAACCCGTATTCCGGGTAGAGTTCGACCCAGTTCGGGACCAGCCCTTCGACCAGGTTCGTGACCTTGCTGCACATCACGAGGTCGGGCCTGAGGCGTGTGGTTTCCTCGTCCAGATTCGCAGGTTCCGCCTGGAAGAAGCTAACGTCCGGGCAGAGGATCTGAAGCACGGACGCTATCGCCTGGCGGTAAGATCTCAGCTCCATGGCGATCAGCACCCGTTTGCCATGGCTTCCAGTTGTTTCCAGCTTGTTCACAAGACGTATCATAGATGTCGCCGAACCGGCGCGCATCGTCAAAATGGGTGATCTTTTTCTAGCTCAATTGAGCTAGACGCCCACGGTCCTGTCGACTATGGAGAGGATGTCAGGCAGTTGTATTTCGTCCAGCTTCGAGCGTACGCCCTGGATGCTGACCACGGAAAACGGGGCGTAGTCGGGATAAAGTTCGACCCAGACCGGGATGCTCTCCCGCACCGCGCTGGTGGCCCGGTTGCATACCACGATGTCCGGTGACAGGCGCGTTATGGAGTCTTCGAGGCTCTCCGGCTCCACGGTTTCCACTTCGACGCCGGGGCGAAGTTCCCGGATGACTTCGGCTATGCTCTCGCGGTAAGCTCGCGGCTCGTTGGCCATGAGGACGCGAAGCGCCTCTCCGCCTTCCGAACCAGCCGCACCGCCCAAGCGGTCCCCTGAGCCATAGTGAAGATCCCGGCCACCGGACATCACTGGATCTCGACTAAGTTGTGGCGGGCTGCGAATACCAGGGCCTGCAATCGGGATCGGAGGCCGAGCTTGCCGAGGATGTTCACCATGTGTGTGCGTTCGGTCTCGATGGTGATGCCGAGGCGACTGGAGATCTCCTGGCTATCCAGCCCCTCAGCCAGCGCCTGGAGCACCTCCTTTTCGCGGCGGGTGAGCCTCCCTATGGATTTCTGGACCTCGATCTCCTCCTGCCGCTCCCTGCCCACCACGCGGATCATCTCCACTATCTCGTTGGGGGAAAGCAGGGCCTCGCCGGCTTTGAGCCGTTTCACCGCGTCCACGATCTCATCTATGGTGACCGCCTTGTGCAGCATGCCCGCCGCACCCGCCTCGACCGCGCGGGCTAAACGTACAGGGTCCAGGCTCGCGCTCAATACCAGCGTCATCACCCTCGGCCTGGACTGCGAGAGCTCTTCGATAAGATCAGTCCCGTCGCCGTCAGGCAGCCCGAGGTCAATGACCGCAACGTCCACCCCTTCCAGCGAACCCCTTGCCTCCTTCACGGAGCCTGCCTGCCTGACCTCGGCGAACTCGGGCTCCCGCTCGAACATAAAAGCGAGCGCCTGCCGGAAGGAGGCATGATCCTCGACGAGCAGGATATGAGCCTGTCCTTTCGCGCTTGCCTCTACTGTCTTCGCCTCCCCCCGATTCCAGTTTTCTCCATCCACATAATGACGATGGTGCCCCCACACGCGGCGTCACGCAAACGTACTGGCTGTCCCACCCGTATTCACCTTAGTATAAATCCACCAACTCGTCCGGGAAGTTTTGCGCCTGTCCCGCGCGGAATCTCGCCTCATTGGTCAATCAGCGCATCGAGGGGGACCTCGAACCGCACCCGCGTCCCGGAGCCGGGTTTGCTCTCTATCGTCAGCCCGCCGCCAAGGGAGGAGGCCCGCTGGCGCATCGCGGAGAGGCCCACGCCACCATCGGGAGAGCCTGCGTCGAAGCCCCTGCCGTCGTCGGCCACCTCCGCGAGCATCACATCCCCCTCGCGCCACAGCCTCACCAAGATGTGGTCCGGTGAAGAGTGTCGTCTGGCGTTGTTCATGGCCTCCTGGAGAATACGGATCAAACCCCCGCCAGCCCGCCGGGAGAGTTCCCTGGGAAACCCTTCTTCTACCTCAAGGTTCACGGCGAACCGCTTGCGCGACATCCGCCGGGTCAAGCCAACCAGCTCCTGCAAAGAGGTCGCGAAAGACCGGCCCAGCGTGCGCTCCAGACGTAGCTCGAAGATCGCGGACCTCAGCCCCTCGACGGAGCGCCGCAGAGCGTCCGCGACATCCTCAAGCGCGTCCTCCCTGCCTTCCACCCCGTAGATCTGGAGCACCTGTATTTCCTGAAGGGCGTAGACCAGGCTCTGCAGGGCGTCGTCGTGTATGTCCTGGGCTATGCGGGAGCGCTCTGCCTCGCGGGCCTCTCACACCTGACGCCCGATCAGCCTGCGCCTGGTAATGTCCTCCACTACAGCCAAGAAGTACTCGGGATCTCCCGATGGCTTCCTGACGAGGGAGACGGTTAGCTCTATCCACACCACCGATCCATCCTTGCGAAAGTAGCGCTTCTCCATCGAGTATGTCCCTATCTCTCCGGCTAGCAGCAGCCGGACCTGTTCCAGATCCGCATCGAGGTCATCGGGGTGGGTGATGTCCTGGAAGGTGAGCGAGAGCAACTCCTCCCGGCTATAACCGACGATCTCAAGCATCTTATCGTTGACGTGCAGCCAGCGTCCGTCCAGGGCCACGTGGGCCATGCCGACGGCGGCCTGCTCGAAAGGTGGCCCTGAAGCGCTCCTCGCTCTCCCTGAGCGCCTCCTCCGGTCGTTTCTGATCCGTGATGTCGAACTGGATGCCCTGCCAGTACAGGGGATGGCCGTCCTCGTCTCTCACCAGCACGGCCTGGTCCCGCACCCAAACCACACTGCCGTCCCCGGCGACTACGCGGTATTCCACCTCGAAGGGCTCGCCCGTATCGTCCGTGCGCTCTTCCTCGGACAGCACGCGGTCGCGGTCATCTGGGTGCAGCATCCTGAGCCAGTGTTCTTCGTCGAGTATCTCCTTCTCCGGCGGGTAGCCGAACATGGTCTCGTACTGCGGGCTCATGTAGGTCACTGCCTTCGGGTTATCCGACTCGATGGGTTCCTGCACGTAGGTCACGGCCGGTATCTGCTCCACCAACGACCTGTAGCGCGTCTCGGTCTCTTCGAGACGCCTCATGGCCTCCCTGTAAAGGCGTCTCGCCCTGGCCTCGCGCAACTCCCTTGCGACTGCGGAACTGAGGCGGGTCAGCTTGTCCTTCATCACGTAGTCGCTGGCCCCGGCCTTCATGGTTTCGACCGCGATCTCCTCTCCAACAGAACCCGAGACGACCACGAAAGGGGCGTCGAGGCCACGCTCCTTGAACAATTTGAGGGCCTCGGTGGCCTGAAAACGCGGCATGTTGTAGTCGGAGATTACGAGATCCCACGCCCCGCTTTCGAGCGCCCGCCGCAGATCCTCCTCGGTCTCGACGCGCTCGTAGGTGGGCTCGTAACCACCGCGCCTGAGCTCGCGCACGACGAGCAGCACGTCGTCGGGGGAATCTTCGACTATGAGCACCCTGAGCGGCGTACCCACCGTCAGTCCTTCGGCTGGAGCGTGGTCCCCGGGTGAGGTCCGCCCTCCAGCGTGAAATAGAATGTTGCGCCCTTGCCGACCTCGCCTTCGGCCCAGACCTCTCCGCCGTGGCGCCTTATCACCCGCGCCACGGTCGCTAGCCCAACCCCTGTCCCCTCGAACTCTTCTGAGCCGTGCAGCCTCTGGAACGCCCCGAACAGCTTGCCTGCGTACGTCGCGTCGAAGCCAGCCCCGTTGTCGCGCACGTAGTAAACCTGAGCCACCCCCTGCCGGGAAACGCCGAATTCCACCCTGGCATCCGGCTCTTTGGATGTGAACTTCCAGGCGTTACCTAGCAGGTTTTCGAGGGCAACCCGCAGGAGCTTGGCGTCGCCCCGCGCAACGAGACCCTCGGAGATCTCAAAGCTTCCGTGGCGTTCGGGGTCAGAGGCTCTGAGACCCTCGGCCACGCTAGCAGCGATCGCGCTAAGGTCCACTGACGCGCGCCGCAAGGGGCCGCGCGTGACCCGCGAGAGTTCCAGCAGATCGTCTATGAGATTGCCCATGCGCTGGCTGGCTGCCCGCACGCGCCCGAGGTAATCGCGGCCCTCCTCGTCCAGTTCGTCCCCGTAGTCTTCGAGCAGGATCTGGGAGAACCCGTCCATGCTGCGCAGGGGGGCGCGCAGGTCGTGGCTCACGGAGTAGCTGAACGCCTCCAGCTCGCGGTTCGTCGCCTGGAGCTCCCTGTTCGCGTCCTCGAACTTCCTGCTGGCCCGCTCGGCCAAGATGCGGCTACGGACTAGCACGGAGGTGATCCCGAACAGCAGCAGGCTCACGCCTATACCCGTCAACAGGACGAAGGTGGCGAGCCTGCCGCCTCCCGCCAGATCCTTGAACTCCTGGAGGCTGGTGAAGAACAGGCTCCACTCGTGTCCAGCTACCTCTACCTGGCTGGTATCAGAGAACCTGTCGGCGTTGTCTTCCCTGGCGCGCGTTACCTCGTCATCGTCGTAGAGGAGCTGGCTCGGGGCCAGGGCCTTGTCGTCGTAGACCTCGAAGTCCACGGTCTGGGTGGGATCCTCGAACGCGCCCCCGAGCAGATCGTCCATCCTGAAGAAACCGAAGACGAATCCTTCGAGGGCGCTACGACGCTCGGCGACTGTATCCGTCGGCTCTCCTTTCTGGTAGACAGGGAGATAAACGGCGTATCCGGGCCGAAAAAGCAGGGGCGCGTTCGGGTCAGGGGTTATCTCGGTGAAAACCTGGATCTTGCCTGTAGCCTGCGGCGCCCCCGTATCGCGTGCCCTGTCCATGGCTGCATGGTGCGCTGGCACCGAGTACCAGTCCTCGGTGAGCACTTCACTGTTGGCCGGGCCAGAAGGGCCAACCATCATCACAGGGTAGTAGTCGGAGTTCGCGTTTTGCGGGATCAACTGTGGCCTGCCTGCCTGTTCAGCCCGCCGGGAGTAGGCTTCCCTCTCCCCAGGCTCCACACGTTCGGCGTATCCCAGGGTCTGAAGGCCAACGAAGCGCTTCCCTGGATTCAGATCCTCGACGTAGCTCATCCACTCGCCCCGCTCCACGGTCTTGCTCGCATACCAAAAGCTGCGTGCGCCGAATATCGCATCCAGGCCCGCGTTGGTGCGGCGGTCTATGGCCCCCTGAACCGCCCTGACCGTCTCATCGAAACGGACGCGTTCCCTGGCCTGCACGCTCTCCCGCACGTATTGCCAGGCCAGCACGGTCAGGAGAAGCGAGACCACGAGAACCGCGGCCGGCACCGCCGCGCGGCGGAGATAGGATCGCGGCAACCGCCATCCGGAGCCAGCGCGGTCGTCATCTTCAGGAGGGTCATCGATCTCACGCTGATCCCTCCCCCGCTCTCCCTGCCGGGCGGATGCTTCGCGCTGGTTTTCGTCCGAGATCATGCCACCCCTAGTCCCGCTCTGGCGAGTCCATTATTCGGAATGAGTTCCATCCGAATAATGGACGAGACCGCGCAGGATACCCGTCCGCGCGCCCCGGTACGTTTGGCCCAGGATCCACAGCCGGTACGCCCCCCGGATTCATCCGCCCCATACGTAATGTTTCCCACGATCCAGTTTCCATGTTACTCGCCGGGCAACCCGTCTACAAGGTTCGCCCTCCGCCCCGTATTTTGGGCTAAGAGTGCCAGGTTATGGGCAGTATGTTAAATGAGATGAACAAAAAGACCCTGGAGAAGATAGGCGCTCATCCCAAAGGCGCGGGCGCCGCAACCTTGCTGGCGGCGGGCGCGCTCCTTGCGGCCATCGCCACGTTCATGCTCTTCTCCACGGCGATTGCGCTGGCGATCCTGGTAGTTGGAGCCGCCTCAGCCCTGCTGATGTACGCGAGGCACGGGAGGCGACGGGCTGTCCCCGTCCGCTACGACTTGCAGGGGGACGAGGCCACACACTTCGTGGACGTGAGGCGGGCCTGCGAGGCGCTCGCCGAGTCCGAGAAGGTGTGGCGCGTCGAGGATGGGCCAGAGACGCTGCGGGCGCCTACCAGGCAGGTTGGGGTAGCGGTGCAGGACCCACCTGGCATCCGTACCAACGTCGATGTGTGGAGGCTGGATCTGGGGGATTCCCAACTGTACTTCATGCCCGACACGCTGCTTCTCAATCAGGATGAACGCTACAGGGCAATCTCCTACGCCTCCTTCGACGTGGCTTTCGGCCCGGAATACAGGGTGGAAGAAGGAGGGGCGCCCTCCGACGCGGATGTCGTGGGGCATACGTGGCAGCAC
>JAABUR0100004311.1_pt1 | contig 19117 bp, 19 predicted proteins | sample 5560091 | NCBI WGS metagenome assembly JAABUR01 (sample SAMN10711879, study PRJNA513375) | rock metagenome | isolation source: Antarctica rocks | place: Antarctica: Victoria Land, University Valley sud | reverse complement strand
GAGACGGACCTCCCCTCGTCGGGCGGATCCAGACGATCAGGGACGAGCGTCTCTGGACAACGACCGTTGAATCTCCCGACCGGGCGGCTTCGGAAATCTCTCGTGGCGAGCGCCTCAGGTGAAGGAAAACAATCCTTCTCCTCGGGTCCGCGGCGCGAAGCGAGGCAGCCTCATAGGCGGCGAGATCGGCCAACCATGCCGGATCATCCTTCACATACGTCCGCTCGCCCCGGAGGACCCGGGCGAAGGAGATGGCATCATCGCGATGCCGCGCGGGGCCTCGGGTCGTGGACTCGCCGGCATATTCCCGGAAGAGGGTATGGAACCGGAGGGCCCCCAGAGCTTTGAAGGTCAGGGGGAGGCAACGGGCGGCCTCGTGACACCGCTTGTTCACCAGGCTTTCGCCGTATTGGCGCAACCGATCACGAGGGACCGTCGCCAGCAAACAGGCCAGATGGGTGTCCCATCCTTCGGATACGGCGACTCCCTCCGGGTCATCAAGGAACTGTTCGCGGAGGGTCGAGGCCGTGGCGATCCGCGCCAGCATACGTTGGAGCTCAGAGAGGCTCATCGGCCGTGCCTCCCCCAGAGCTGCCGGACGCGACCGATCTCTTCGAGAAGCATGCCGAAAGGCGGGAGTTCCTCGTCGCGCTCGAGGATCACCCCCTTGATCGGGGCACGCGCCAGGACGTGATCCAGCAGGGCCCATACCTCGGGTGGCGCCGGCGCCGAATGGCTGTCCACCAGGAGTTCCCCTTGCTGGTGGCCGCCGGCGAGGTGGAGCTGGACCACTCGGTTGAGGGGAAGCCGGGCGAGGAATGCGACCGGATCGAAGCGGTGATTCACCGAGTTGATGTAGAGGTTGGCGACGTCGAGCAGGAGGCCGCAGCCAGTCCGCTCGACAAGCTCGGAGAGGAAGTCGGCCTCGAGGAGCTCGGAACCGGGGAACGCGAACGAATAGGTGATGTTTTCGAGGATCAGCGGCGCGTCGGTCAGACCCCGGACCTCGGCGATATTCGCCACGAGGACGTCAAGGGCCTCGTGCGTGAACGGCAAGGGGGCGAGGTGCCCGATCTCGACGCCACCGGCCCGGGTGAACGCGATGTGTTCGCTCCACCAGGGCGGATCGAGCCGGCGGACCAGACCCAGGAGGCGATCGCGGTAGGCGGTGTCGATCCCTTCCGCGCTGCCCAGCGAGAGGTTGAGCCCGTGGGGGATCAAGGTGTAGCGTTCGGCCAGCAGGTCGAGCTCCCTGGACTTCTCGGACGAGGCGTCAAGGTAGTGATCGGCTATGATTTCCAGGAAGTCGATGCCGTCCGGCTCCAGGAGGACGTCGGCTCGCGGAATCCGAGCCCGGCGCCGAGCACCGGTAAGGTTGAGGTCATTGGGCTGTTTCCCTTCGTGATCATCCGCCACACCCGCCGCACCCACCACATCCCCCTCCGCAGCCTCCGCCGCCGCAACCTCCACCGCACCCGCCGCCACTCACGGCGCCTGAGGCGGGATTCATCGACATCCAGGTCGCCCCATGGGGTGTGCCGTCCAGGGCTGAGTACCCGAGCAGTGCCACGGCCAGCACGGCGTTCGGGCTTGCAAATGCCTCCGGCTCATCGCGGAGCCGTTCGGGCCAGCCCCCGAACGCCAGCCGGAGCCGGTCGAGATAATCGGACCCGCGCCAGGTCTGCCGCGGGAGAGTCGCCACCTCAGCGACCCCGGACACCGCCACGACCGTCGACACAATGAGGAAGACGACGTTCTGATGCCCCTTGGCCACGGCCATCCCGACCTTGTATCCGGACAGGAGCAGTAAAAACGTGGCGGCCAGCCACGCGACGGAGCGTGCCAGTGACCGGGCCTCGCCCGGCATGATGAGGAGCTCGTCCCGGAGGGACGACTCCAGTCCGCAGGCATGCCGTCCCGCCAGGGCCGCCAGCTTCGCCTCGTCATGCAGGCCGGTGAGCCTTCGGGGTGTCTCGAACTCCGCCAGGATTTCCCACTCGAACTCATCCAGCGCAGAGGTGTCGGGGCCGTCCTCGGCGCGCACCATCTGCTGCGTATGCTCCTTGGATTCGACGATCTGGAGGAAGCCGCGCCGCCAGAGGTCGAAGAGCATGGTCTGGAGCAATGTCCGCCCGCCCCCGCGAAGGCAGGCGATCTCGCGGGGGTCGAGCTTGAACCCGAGCGGGAGCGGCTCGAGGCCGCGGGACGGGTCGAGCCGGCGGACCCCCAGAGAGACGGTCGCGATCACGGCCGCCGCGACGGCCCAGAAGAAGACCAGGAACTGCGGTCCCGGGATATCGGCGACGGGGTTGTGGAGCATCCAGGGCATGACGGTCCTCCGGGAGAGGAGACGGTCGGGACTCCGTGAGCCCCCCGGAAGATAAGCCGATCGAGGGCCGATTTTCGGGCGCGGACCGTCAGAGGAAATCCGGGATCCATGAGAGCGGCCAGGGAAGGTCGCGCCTCAGCATGACGACCAGATGCGTCTCACCGACCCGGTGGTAATCGACGAGCTTACCGCCCTCCGTCCTGCCGGTGGCGTGGTGGAGACCCGGGTCACCCTGGAAGTCCGGAAGCCGGGACGGGTCCACCGGGGACGGCCGGTCCCGCGGTCCACCGTCGTAGCGCCGATCGAGGACGACGATGTAACGCCAGGGAGTCCGCCGGTCGACGGCCCCGCGGGCCAGGTCGGACTGGTCCATCGGACAGAGGACGGCGGCGTCGCCGGGCTCCTGGCGCATGTCGACGTCGATCAAGCGAGGCCCGATCGTGAAATTCGCGACCAGGACACCCAGGAGCTCATCCCGGTCGTCCCATATCCGGGTCGAGATTGCGATCTTGTACCGGGCATCTTTCACCGACAGGAATGACGGGGCGACGTAGACGTGGTCATGGGGCCGGAGGTTCTCCGCATCGAAAAAGGCCCGGTAGTAGTCCCGGACCTTGAAATTCTTGCCGACGGAGGCGCTCCCGGCCTGCGTGTCGGCCCGCAGGACCCCGTCGGGTTCGAGGACGAAGACGTTGATGAACGGGTTCCCCCCCGCGATCCCGAACAGGTTCTCGCCCTCGATCGCGCTCTTGAGGTACGCCTCGATCGCGCGTTGCCGCTGCCCGGCCGGGGCCGGGGCGAAGGCCGCACGGAGCCTCGGGTCGTTGGCGAGGATCCGTGTCGCGCGGCGGATCAGGCGCAGCTCGCGATCGACCTGACCGGCCAGTCGCCGGGCCTCTCTGGCGTTCTCCGCCCGCGAGTCGGACACCCTGGCCGCGAGTCCGGCCAGCCACAGGAAGCCGGCCGCGACAACCACCGCGACCAGTCCGAGCGGGTGCCGACGCACCCAGAAGCGGAGCTCCCGCGCGGCCGATGGCTTGCCGCCGGCCAGCGTCGGCCGGCGGTCGAGCCACCGACGGAGGTCGTTCGCCAGCGCGTCGGCCGACCCGTAGCGCCGATCGGGGGTACGGTCGTGGCACTTGAGACAGACCGCGTTCAGCTCGCCATCGGCCTTCGGGTTGAGCGCACGTGGGCTCGTCAGATCACCCTCGACGATGAGGGCCAGGGTACCCCTGGCGTCCCGGCCCCGGAACGGCTCCCGGCCGGTGAGCATGGTGTAGAGGATCGCGCCGAGGCCGTAGACGTCGGATGCCGCCGAGACTTCCGACCAGTGGCCGCCGGCCATCTCGGGCGACATGAACGGGAGCGTCCCGACGATCCCGGCACGCGTGAACGTCCCCGAGACGTCGTCCGCGGCGTCCGGGGCACCGGGACGCTCGGACGCCGGTTCCTGACCGGAAGGATCGATCGTCTCGGAGCGCACCGACAGGCCGAAGTCGGTTACCCTGGGCTCGCCGTCCGCGGTCAGGAGGATGTTCCCCGGCTTGAGATCGAGGTGGAGCACCCCCGGATTGCGGGTGTGGGCGTGGTGGATCGCCCTGGCAATCTTCTCCACGACCTCGGCAGCCGAGCGCGGATCGGCCTTGTAGGACTCGATCCGATCCGCGACGGTCCCCCCTTCGATGAGCTCCATGACGAAGAACCAGCGCCCGCGGTCCTCGCCGAAGTAAAAGGTCCGGATGATGTTGGCGTGCTTCATCCTGGCGATCGCGCGGGCGTCCGCACGGAGCCGGTACATCGAGGCCGGGTCGCTCGTGGCCGGTCCTCGGAGCGTCTTCAACGCCACGACGATCTCGCGCGAGTGTTGGGGGCTGGCCTTCCACACGACCCCCTGGCCCCCCTCCCCGAGCTTCTCCAGGAGGACATAATCGCCCAGAACGTCGCCGGGGCGGAGGTCGTCGTTGTGCGGGCTGGGTTCGAGCCCTTCGAGGACCGTTTCACTCGGTGATGTCGTCGTGACCGGGGGGGCGTCGGGCACCTGCGGATGGAGCAGGCCGAGCCCCGCGAGGTCATCGAAGTAAGCGTACAGTTCTCCGGCGATCTCAGGGTTGCGGGCCGCCCACTCGGCGCGGTCGGGCGACTCGCCGCGGTCGATCGCCGCGTGGTAGTCGTAAATAGCGAGGTTGACGAGCACCTCACGGTCGTGAGCCTCGCGAGTCTCGGGGCCCATTGCTCAGACCTCCCGGGGCAGGAGTTCGCGGAGCCTGCGCATCCCGTGGCGGAGGAGGCCCCCGATCGCTTCTGGGGTCCGGTTCATGTGTCGGCCGATCTCCGCCACCGACATCCCTTGACAGTGCTTCAGGATAATCGCCTCGGCCTGGGGTCCGGAGAGCTGCCCGAGCATCGCTGTCAGCAGAAGGGCATCCTCCTCGCGGACAGCCCGCACCTCCGGCGCCGACCGGCCCGACTGCACAAGACAATTCATCCCATGAGAGGTCTGGTCCAGCGATCCATCGAGGGACACGACCGGTCCTTCAAGGCGGAGCCGGCGGAGGCGGTCGATCAGGTTGAACCTGAGCAGGCTGCGGAGCCATCCCATCATCTCTGCCCGAGTCCGGCCACGGTGCCGGGGCAAATCCCGGAGGGCGTCGCAGAGCGTCTCCTGGACCAGGTCCGAGGGGTCGATCCGGCCGCGGAGGTCGACCGATACCTGGGACCGCGCGAGCACCATCAGGTATTCGCGGTAGTCGCCGACTTCCTCGTCGTTTCGGCGCTCAGGCATGACGGGATAGCGGTCAATTCATCTCGGGTTCCAGGGGACCAGCCAATCCCCTGTGGAAGAACAACCGACCGGCGAGCGTGGGCATGAACGAGCTGGGGACCCACGGGTCGGGCCCGTAGCGAAGCGTCATCCAGAGACTCAGGCCTTGCCATTGCATCCCCCGGTCGAAGACGCCGTCGGCACCACCGATGATCCGGTCGGCCTGGAGGAAGAGCCCCGGCCCGATCGTGTTGGCGAAGGCCGGCACGAGGGTGGTCCGGCTCTTGAAACTGGTGAGGGCGTTCTGCTCGATCGTCAGCGGGTGCAGCCGTGCCCCGATCCGGTGGGTTTGCGCCTTCCAGGAGTCGACGTCGGCGAACTCACCGGCGAAATGGGGCTCCCAGAAGGCGATGTGGCAGACGCGGCCGATCCCGAAGATGACCGTCAGCTCCGCCCCCTTCGCCTTGAGTTCGGCAATCCGATCGGCGTACTGTGGCAGGCGGTCGGCGGTGGCGAAGAAGCGTTGCGACTCGGGGACGGTCCGGACGCCAAGCGGCCCATAAAAGGCGGACTGCATCGCGTTCTGGAAAGCTCCGGGATTCTCGGGGGGGAGCGTGTGGCCCTCTCGGTCGCTCCACTCGTCCATGTTGAACCCGTGCACATGGTCGCAGGGGACGTCCCATTCCTTGAGGAAGTAGACCGCCCAGCGGTACATCCCCATCGGCCCGACGGGGAGGATCAAGGCCGAATCGCGCCCATCACTCCGGGCCCGCTGGATCGTCCGCGCGATCTCGTGGCCGAGCATGATGTCGAAGTCTTCGAGGGACGCGCAGGGGATCGGCTCGAAGTCTTGATGCCACCACGCCTGGCGCTCGCCGATCACCCCGGGCGGGAGCGAGCCGCAGGCGTCGATCCTGGCGAGGTCCCACCCGCGGGGCAGGAACCCTTCCATCATGGAGCCGGCGAAGGTCGTCAGCAGATTCATGGGCGTCGTCCGTCCTCAGATCGGAGTGTGCGTGCGCCGCGGGTCCGGCCCGCGTGCCGGCCGACTTCCGCATACTCTACCGAGCGGAAAGCGCATGGGTAAGGGGATGCCTGGCCGGGCTTCGACGGCGGACGTCCTCGGAGAGGGTCGATGCCATCGGGCCTACGGGTACGGCCCTCCGGCATGGAGTCATGTGTCCGGGGACAGGTGGGTCAAAGGTGGGGGAAAAGAGGGTGAAAACCAAGTCCACTCCGAAATCATCGGCAACGTCGCAGCCCCGTCTTCCTAATCCTCAAAGTCCACCTATTCTTGAGTCCCGGCGGAATGGCCGTAAATCGCCAGAGGAGTGATCTCCTAGAATTCGACGGCCGTCCTGTCCTCTCCACGAGCCCCGCCCGGGTGGAACTGGTGGCCTGTCAATAAGTATTCCCGCCGCCCAAGCCCTCACTTATCGACGAGCCATCAGTACCAGCCTAAAGTTGTAAAGGATAGAGGGGGTTTATCCTGCACGAAATGCAACCGGGCATGGCGTGTGCGTCGGTTTGGTGTTATGGGGCAGGGACCCCGAGGGCATGTTCTCGCAGTAATCCGTTGGGCATCCTTGTTACAGTCCGGTTCATGCCAAGAAGTCGGCCCCAGGGCCGAAGGTCAGGATGGAGGTCGCCGTGTCCGAGTCCGAGGCGAGTCGAGACCGACCCGAGCCGGTTCGTCCTGCCGCCCCGCGATGGGAAGTCGCCGCTTGGGAGTACTGGACGGCCTACATCCAACACTTTCATGTGCGAATGCCTGTGGGCTTACACGACCGGCTGTGTCAATGGGCCAAGCAGGAGCACAAACTGCCGGGTGACCTGCTCATCGAGACTCTTGAGGAGGCGGTCCGCCAACGAGGAGTCTAGGGCCTCGTGCGTACGGGTCAAGATAGATAAAGGGAATTATCTCCGGCAAAACCGGGCTGGCCGAATCATCTCCCGCTGTTAAGTTCGGCGGTAGTTGGCACGGTGTCTTTGAAGCTATCTGGCACCATCCACTGACGAGGGGACAGACAACCGGATCGTTCGGCGGCGAGCGACTCTCTCTCCGGTCCGGCATCTCACTCGGCCCGTGCGTCACCGGGTTCCGGGTGACAAATTCCCGTCGCCGGCGGACGTAAGGGTTCCGCTATGGGAGGGCCGGTAGCAGGACCCGAGGATGAGACCATAGAGCGAGTTCAGCGCGAACGACGCCCAGGGCGTCAGCGGCGAGAGGCGGAGCCCTATGACGCCCGCGCCGGTCCAGGGCAGAACGACAAATGCTTGCATGAGCCAGGCGGCCTGGCAAAAGAGGAGGCCACGGAGCCATCCCGGTCCCGGCAGCAAGCGGTAGGCGAAACATGCGTAAATCAGCGCCATCCCCAGCCCCAGCGCCGTGTGGAAGAGTTCCTGGCCGACTGGACCGAGGTTAACCGGCAGGCGAAAATCCAGGCCTGCCGTGCCGAGTAGGGAATTGGCCAGGGCGAGCGCCATCTTCGATAGGCCGCCTGAGCCGGGCGGGACGCCAGTGCGTTGCACGAGACGGATGGCGAGGGTGTTGGCGAGGGTCCCCGCCAGCCCCGCCATTATGGCCCTCCATGGCGAGGCTGCTCGCCATGGAGGCAGCCATTGCCGTTCCCCCGGTCTACGTGGGGTCATGACTTCACCTCCTGGGTCAGCACGGGGGTCGTCCCCGTTGGGCCGACGGTCGCGACGACGAGCCGAGCCCCGCCGGTTATCGACCTGCGGAAGATGCCCAAGGCCTGCCCCGTCGCCTTGCCTTGAGCGTCCGTCTTCACGGCGGTGAGCGGCTGGATCGTGCCGCCGGGCTTGCCGGCACCATCGTCGAGGAACAAGTCATACAGGTTGTCGGGGGCGAGCCCGGAGAGTTCCAGTTGCAATTGATCGACAGGTCACTCCCTGCGGCCGGACGATGTGCAGGGTGCGCCGCCGGGGCGTCCTGTCCCGGCGGTCACGCGAGACGTTTGAGGTGTCCACGGCCACGATCAGCCGCGGTGCCGCATCGGCCCTCGGGGGGTGCGGATCGGCAACGGTTCGGGGGTCAAATCCTGACCGCTTGACACGCTGCTGATGCCGACGAACTGGCGGCTGGTGCTCGTGTGGCCGGCATTGTCTGTGACGCGGGCCGTGATCGTGACCGAGGTCTTGCCCGGGGGCAGCTCCAGCGAGCCGCCGACGACCCAACTGGCCGTCGTACGCACCCGGCCGGTTCCCAAGTCGACCTCGCTGCCGACGATGTCAAACAGCGGTGCCAGGTTGACCCCGGCCGGGACGAGAACTCCGTTCGGCTGGCGGAGCGGCACGTCAAACGTCAGGCTCAGACCCGGGAAGTTGCGGTTTGGCCCGCGGGCCTTGATCTGGGTCGGGTCGAAGATCAGGCCCGCGGCCTGCGCCGGGGAGGCGAGTTGCCCGTTCTCGCTGACGCCTATCCCTGCGCCGGATCGGTCGAGTGCCGAGACCTGGATGAAGTGCAGCGTCCCGCTGGAGAAGGTCGGAGTCCCGAGGGCTCCCCGGGCCACCGACGTCGGCGCGCGTGGCGCGATCAGCGTGACGTCGGGGCCGTTCGAGTCGTCGGCGCCGGGGGGTGTCAGGGTGGTCGAGGGGGGAGGGGTCAGAGCCTGCCCGGAGGCCGCGGCCCGGTCGACGTGGACGGTCTCTCGATCCAGCCCCACGCGGCCCCGCTCGTCGACGACCGCCGCGGTAATCGTGAAGGATTTCACGCCAACGGGCAGCGATTCCAGGACGTGCCAGCCCGCCCAGACGGTGACACCGGGGCCGGGCGTGTCGTCGCTGCCGGCGATGTTGAACAGGCTGGCCAGATTGGTGCCGCGGGGAATCACCTTGCCGTCCGGATTGATCAAGTCGGTGCTGAAGAAGACGTAGAGGCCTGGGAAATCGGGGTTCTGCCGTCCGAGTTGATCGACGTGCCGGATGCCAGGCGTGGTGGGGCTCACCGTCGCCTCCCTGACGCGGACGGGGACGTTATCGCGCGTGACGGCCTCCAGGTTCACCGTAAAGCCGGTGCCGTTGACGCTCCCCGCGCCCGGTCGCCCCTCTCCCGTTGCGATCAGGTTATCGGCCAGGGGCGAGGTGATCCGCAGGACCGGCGCGGCACCCTGGCGATGCGCCATCGCCATGAGCTGGCGTTCGCTCAACCCGCCCCCATTGCGGGGGTGAACCGAGTGCGAAAGCTTCTCGACGTGAACGCCCGGATCGGCCCGATGCGGCACTCCGAGATCCGTCAGAAGAGGCGTCCTCGACAGGAGGGCACGCCCTTCCAGGACATCCATCGCCGGCTTCCTAGCGAGTTTCGTTCGATCCACGAAGCTTCTCCTCGTCGAAAGGTAATGAGCATGGATGATCTGCCACGAGCGTCGCCGCGAAAGCGGCGTCTTTGGGCGTGCGGGCCGCCGGCAGGCCGAGGGCCGCCCTCCTCGCGATGAAGGATGAGAGGGTCGCCGTCCGGCCTCGAACTCGTGGAGTGATGCGAGTATACTGGGACGCAACGACATGTCACGAACTTCGGTCCGAACCGCCGAAAATCTTGCCCAGACTGCCGAGACGCGTGTCAATCGGGTCGGCCAGACCGGACGTATGCAGTCAGGAGTGTCGCCCCGGACCTTGAGGATTCCGCGACGGTGCGGGAGCGATCGAGGAGTCGGATATCGTAGCGTCGGTCCCCCACCCGGACGATCTCCATCACGAGGCCCATGTTGATGATCGCGTCGCGAGAGATCCGCAGGAAGGGCGGGCCCCCGAGCCAGCGGGCCAGCGTCGCTAGCGGAAAATACGTCGGGAATTCCTCACTCGCCGTGTGGACCCACGTGCGCCGGCCCCGTCGAAGCACCGCGACGATGTCGCCGCGCATCAGGAGCTTGATGACGCCTTCGCCGTGTTCCTTGACGGGCAAGCGTTCGTTCGGGAAGTCCGTCGTCTCCTCGATCCGCCCGACGACCTGGCCGGCGAGCCTGTGCTCCAGCCGCCGCACCGCCTCGAAAACCTGCCCGGGCTCGATCGGCTTGAGAAGGTAATCCACCGCCTCCACGCGGAACGCGTCGATGGCGTGACCGGCGTAGCCGGTGACGAAGACGACCATTGGCGGCCGTGCAAGCGTCAGGAGCGAGTTCGCCATGGAGAGGCCGTCCGGGCCCGGGATGCGGATGTCGAGGAACGCGGCATCAGGCGTGTGCTCCATGCAGAGCCGCAACCCGGTCCGCCCGTCGCCCGCCTCGCCGACTACCACGACCTTGGCCGTTTGCGCGAGCAGCGAACAGAGGTATTGCCGGGCGAGCGGCTCATCCTCGACGACGACGGCTCGTATCATCAGGATTGGGCACCTTTCTCCCGGCCGGCGAGGCGCCCCCATCGAGCGGAATCCGGATCCGGGCCGTCGTCCCCCCGCCCGCGTCGCCGCGGACCTCCAGCGAGTAAGCCCCATCGTAGAGGCTTGTGAGCCTCCGCCTCAAGAGCCCCAGGGCATGCATGCCGCCGTTCGGCCCCCGTGCGGGCGGCTCGACGGGGATCGAAGAGAAGCCGACGCCCGTATCCGAGACGGTGACGACGAGCCAGCTCCCCTCCGCCCTCGCCGCCAGGCGGACCCGCCCGCCCTCGGGGCACGGCTGGACGCCGTGCTTCACCGCGTTCTCCACCAGGGGCTGGACCAGGAACGGCGGGACCCGGGCCTCGAGCACACCGGCGTCGACGTCCTCCTCGACCTCCAGGCGATCGCCGAAACGCAACGATTCCACCTGGAGGTACGCGGCGACGATCTCCAGTTCCTCCCGCAACGGGACGGTGACCCGGTCGTGCTGGTCGAGGCTGCCGCGGAGGAATCGGGCGAGGAGTGAGGCCGCCCGCGGCACGGCCCCCGGGTCGATGGTCGACAGCGCGGCCAGGGTGTTCAGGGCGTTGAATAGGAAATGAGGATTCATCCTCGCCTGGAGCGCCCGGACCTCGGCCAGAGCCGCCGCCCGCGCCGACTCCTCGCGGGCTCGGAACTGGCCGACGACCTGCAGGATCAGGGCGACGCCCACGCCGTTAATCAGGGCAGTCAGGGCCTCCACCCCGAGAGGCAGCGGCGGCCGGTTGAGGCGAAAGAGGGCGGAGAACGTCGCGGCCAGGGCGAAGCGTAGGAGCGTGGCCAGGACGCCGAGCAGGAAGCCCGTCAGAGGACGCAAGACCCACGCCGGTCGCCACCTGCCCACGGCTCCCCCCGCGACACCGCCGGCCATCATCGCCAGCCCGAATCCGGCCGGGGGTGTCAATTGCAGGGCGTAGGCCAGCAAGGCCGAGCCCAGGCCGACGATCGCACCCGCCGCCGGCCCGGCCAAGAGCCCCGCGGCGCAAGCCGCGATGATCCGGGCGTTCATCGGCGTGTGCTGCTGGGCGACGAGTTCCTCGGTCAGGGCCATGACGAGGAAAACGAGGATCGCGGCCGCCCGCCCGCGGGGAGCCGCCCCGCGTCGAATCGACCGGGTGAAGAGGCCGGTCTGCGCCAGGATGAAGGCCAGGGTGACCAGGACGCAGGCCTTCTCGGCAGTATGGATCATGACGTCCATAATGGACTCGCGGGCGCGGCGCCCCGGTGAATGGTGGGGTCGTCCGTGGCCTCATCATAGAAAGCATGCCGAGCCTGATCTCGAGCCTTCGTGTGGATGGGCGGAATCGTTGTCCGAACCGACGGATTCTCGCGACCGCGAAGCGGGTGCGGCGCAATCGAAGCGGTAATCCGCGATGATCAGGTCCGCCTTTCCGCGAGTCGCGCCTTCTACGCAGATGACGCACTCGGCCACACCCGTCCGAGCGAAACATAAAAGCAGTTATGAGACGGTCGCCCCCTTCGCGATTGAAATCGACGTGTCTTATTTGAAGGAGTTTGATGAGGCTGCCTCTGGCCGGACCCGGGTGACTTGCTTATTCCGCCTGCTACGGGAACAACCTATTGCAGCACCTGCACCATCGGCCGGGCCCGGCTCAGCGGAAGAGGTTGTTCAGCTCATTCGCCAGCCGGACGCCGGCGCGGGCGAGCTGTTCGCGGAGGATCGGCTCGGCCAGCTTGACGTAATCCTCGCCCACCGTCGCGCCACTCCGGATCGGGGTGGTAGAGCGTCCCGGGCCTCTGTAGGCGAGCTTCGCCGCGCGGAGGCTGTCGTTGGCCCAGTCTTCGACCGTGCCCCGGGACCAGGCCTCGGCCGCCTCGGGCGTGACCTGCCGCTCGACTCGTTCGACCCAGGCTCGATCGTCGCCGCCGATGTGGTGGATCATGTCCGAATCCCAGAGCCGGTGCATGTTGGTACCCCGGCCGAGGAACTGCACCTGGGTCTGGTTCCCGCCGCGGTCGGCGTGGTCGCCGACGTGCAGGGGCTGGTGCAGGTCGCCGACGAAATGGACCAGGAACAGGAGCGCCTGCTGCCGTTCCCGCCTGGGCGTGCCAGGGTCGGCCAGGACCTTGCGGAAGTGCTTGATCCTCTCGACGACGCACTCGCCCCCCTTGCAGTAACGTGACTCGTAGCGCGTCGCGGAGATCGGCACGTTGACGTAGTGCCATGGTCCGCTCTTGGGGGCGACTTCGAACCCCTCGCGATCGGCCCAGTTCGCGATGTCCGCGAGGGTGTCGCCCTCATTCAGCAGTGCGCGTACCCCCGCCTGCGCCGCCGGGGTGAGTCGTCTGGCGGCGACCCTGCCGACCACGCGGTGGCCCTGTGCACCCCAGCCGAACGCAGGAGTGGCCACGGACAGGGCCGTCAGGACCAGGAGGGACCGCTTCAGATTCCGGATTCCCGTCATCGCACCGCCTCCGTTTCCTCGACAATGATGACGACCTTGCCCCTCAGTGTCCCCGCGCCGCCGATGGTGTTTTCTTCGAGGAACTGCTGGGCGGCCGCGGATTCGGCCAGGGGGAAGCTGCGGCCGACGTTGGCCTTGAGTATTCCCGCCTCGACCCATTCGCCGATGTCGTCGGCGCCGCGGCGTTGCTCGTCGGGCGTGGCGTTGAACATCGCGAAGCCGAGCAGTGCGCAATTCCTCGTGTAGAATGGGCCGAGCGGGAGCGTGGGCTTGGCGCTGCGGCCGGCCATCAGGATCATCCGGCCTCGCTTGCGGAGCAAGGGAACCGAGGTTTCGAGGTCGGGCTCGCGCTGGGTCTCGAACCACACGTCCACCCCCTCGGGGGCGAACGCGCGGAGCCTCTCGGGGATGTCATCGACCTTGTAGTTGAGCGCCAGGTCGGCGCCGAGTCCGCGGCAGAACTCGACCTTCTCCGGGCTCCCGGCCGAGGTGACCACGCGGGCCCCGGCGGCCTTCGCCATCTGGACGACGACGGAACCGACCCCGCCGCTCCCCCCGGGGACGTAGACCGTCTCGCCCGCCTCCAGCCGGCCGTGTTGGAAGAGGCCCAGGTGGGCCGTGATCCCCACCAGCGCCAGGGCCGCCGCATCGGAGTCGGCGAGCGAGGCGGGCGTGGGGTAGAGCCAGGCCTCGTCGACCGCCGCGTATTCGGCCGTCACCCCGGGCCGGCCCAGCAGCCCCTGGTTCGAGCCCCAGACCCGGTCACCGACCTGGAACCGACCGACCTCCGGGCCGACCCCTTCGACCGTCCCGGCCAGGTCGCACCCGATGATGTACGGGAACGCCATCGGCATCGCGACCAGGCCCGACCGGACGTACAGGTCGATCGGGTTGAGCGCGGTTGCGCCGACCCGGACGAGGACCTGACCCGGCCCGGGCTCAGGCTTAGGCAGTTCGCCGACCCGGATCGCCTCCGGGGGGCCCGTCTGTTCGATGAAGGCGGCGCGCATCGGCGGGGGGCTCCACGTGAGATTTCGGGACGTCGTCGCGACTCCAGTTGGCCCGGCGAGGCGTCAGTCGACCGAGACTTGAATCTCGTCGCCGACGACCCGGACGGGATACGTCCCCACGCACGTCCGGGGGCTGTCGAGCCATCGTCCGTCTTCGAGGCCGAACCGCCAGCCGTGCCAGAGACACGTGACCGACCGATCGTAGACGATGCCGTCGTGCAGGGGAGCGCCCTTGTGCGGGCAGAGGTCATCGATGGCGAAATATCGTCCCTCGTCGAGGAAGAGGGCGATGTCCCGCCCGTCGACCTTGATCGGGACTCCCCTCCCCTCGACGACCTCGCCGACCCTGGCGACGCGATGGTAAATTTCGGCGGCCAACTCAAGACTCCGCGGCCCGGCGACGAAGACCCTTGCGGCCCGTCGCGACGCGCCCCATGATAGCGGCCGACGACCGCCCGGCGAAAGCCCGAGGCGACCCGCACCCCCCGATCGGGAGGAGATTCGATGAGCGAGCCGTCCCACATGCTCGACCCCGCGGTCCGCGAACACGCCGAGGGCCTGCGCCCGGGCGCCGACGCCTTGACCGAAGAGGGGGTCGACCGCCGGCTCGCCGAGATCGAGATGGCGGGCGAGGAAGTCGCCATCGACTGGAAGCCCGCCGCCCATCCCGCCCTCTCGCCCGAGGTCCGCTACCTGCACATCTCGCGGACGATCCACCAGCTCGTCACCGACCGCAACCGCTCGGTCGGCATCTTTCTCGGCGTCGCCTCGCTCTTGTTCGCCGCCTCGACCGCGCTGCTGAACGTCGGGCCGACCGTCGTGCCGATCCTCCCCTTGAAGGCCATCCAGTACTGGTGCCTCCCCGTCACGTTCGGGACCCTGGCCGTGATCGGCGGGTTCATCAGCCTGCTCCTGATCCGCGCCCGGATCGGCCTGATCTATGAAGTGACCAAGATGAACACACTCCTGGGCCTCCCGGCCAAGCGGGTCGAGCGGGTCAATCCGCTCTCGATCTTCTACCTGATGCACCTGCTCGTCGTCGTGCTGGGCGGGGCCTCGGCCGGGTTCACCGTCGGGATGCTCGTGTTCGATCCCGCGGACGGGTCGCGTCAGGCCATCTGGTGGGGACAAGTGTCGGCCCTGGGATACGTCGCGATCTTCCAGGCCACCTATTACCTGACCATCTTGCGTGGGACGTCGGCCACCAAGCTCCAAAATGCCCGCCCTTGAGCTGAGCCCCGCCCCACCATGCCATGCCGGACCGTCCCCACGCCGAGCGGAGCAGACCCTAACCGCCACCATATCCGGGCCGACGGAGCAGGCCCACCTTCGGGGAAACGTCCTCCTTCCACTCTTCCAGCAGCGGCCCCTTGAGGGGTTCAGCCCGTTTGCGCAGGGCCGCCAACCGGCCCACGTCCAGCGGCTCGAGCGCCCGAACGATTCGGACGTCGTCCTCGAGCTGACCGATGGTCGTGCAGCCGACGGCGGTGCAGTGGATCGGCAGGCTCAAGACGTAGGACAGGCACTCCTTGACGCTGAACGATTGCAGGAGCTTGGCGTTGCAGAAATTCTTCATGCCCTGGATGCCCATCCCGCGTGCCACGGCCACGGGCAGCACCCGCTCCTCGAAGCTCTGGTACAGCGGATCGGCGATGTGCAACGGCATCAGGATCGAGTCCCAACGCTCGTAGGCCTCGAGCATCGCCAGGTGTGCCTCGGGGTTGGCATGGCCGGTGAAGCCGATGAAGCGACACTTGCCCGCCTTCTTCGCGGCCTCGAAGGCCTCGATGGCGCCTCCGGGGGCGAAAACCCTCTTGACGTCCTCCTTGTTCTTGATCGCGTGTACCTGCCAGAGGTCGACGTAGTCGGTCTTGAGCCGCTTCAAGGAGAGTTCGAGCTGGGCATCGGCCCCCTTGCGCGTCCGATCGGCGGCCTTGGTCGTGAGGAACACCCTCTCGCGGAATTGCGGCAGGACCTTCCCGTAAATCTCCTCGGAGTGCCCGTCCCAGTAGCCGTGCGCGGTATCGAAGTAGTTGATGCCCAGGTCGATGGCGCGTCGGGTGAGCGCGACCGCCTCCTCATCCGACGCGATGAGCGGGAAACGGCCGCCGGCCAGGCCGATGACCGTGAGCTCGACCCCCGTCTTCCCGAATGTCCGCCTGGGGATCTCCCCGGCCCCGGGGTCGGCCCTCTCGGCCCGACTCGACTTGCCGCCCAGCCCGACGAGCAAGCCTCCCGCAAGGCCGCCGATGAGAGTCCTGCGTTTCATAGCCCTTCCTCCTTCAAAACGATGAGCTGTCTGGAAGTGACCTCCGTCGGCATGCGCCGAGACCGATGGTCCCCTCGATCAGTTCGTCCTGCAATGGTCAGGCCAAGGTGTCGGCATCCCTGCCCGAACCCAGCAATCCCCTCCCTGATTCCCCGCAGCCGAGGTGATCCCTTGACAATCCCCTCCGCCGGTCGATAATTAGACAACGATCTAAATGATTTGGCCGGGTGACGGATGACTCGAGGGGCGATGGGGATCAACGAGGTCTTCAAGGCGTTATCCGACCCGACCCGGCGCGAGATCTTGCGGATGCTCTCGCACGGCGAGCGGACGGCAGGTGAGCTGGCGGAGCCGTTCGACATGACGAAGCCGTCGATGTCGCACCATTTCTCGGTGCTCAAGGAGGCCGACTTGATCCGGAGCCGCCGCGACGGGCAGCAGATCATCTACGCGCTCAACACGACGGTCGTCGAGGACGTCGCGACACGCATCTGGGACCTGTTCGGGACGGACCACGAGAAGAGGATTCCCCCATCATGACGCGGTACTACTGGTGGTCGGCGGTCGTGCTGGTCGTCGCCGTCTGGTCGGCCTCGGCGTGGCTGTATCCGAGCCTTCCTGCGCGGATTCCCACGCACTGGGGGATCGACGGCAAGGTGGACGCTTACGGGGCGAAGGGGTGGGCCGCATTCCTGCTCCCTGCGCTGATCGTCGGGATGATGATCGTCTTCCGGTTCCTGCCGGCGCTCTCGCCGAAGGATTTCGAGGTCGAACCTTTCCGCTCGACCTATCTGTGGATCATGGTGTTGATCGTGGGGCTCTTCAGCTTCATCCACGGCGTGGCGCTCTACGGGGCGCTGCACCCGGATCGGGGAGCAATGAGCCGGACCCTCTTGGGGGGAATGTTCCTGTTTTTCGCCCCCCTGGGCAACGTCCTGGGCAAGGTCCGGCGCAACTTCTACATCGGCGTGCGGACCCCATGGACCCTCGCCAGCGAACGGGTCTGGGCCGATACGCACCGCCTGGCCGCATGGCTCCTCGTGCTCGGCAGCCTGGTCGGGTTCGGCATCACCGTGACCGGCTTGCCGCTGGCCGCCGCATTCGTCGTGCTGATGGCGTCGCTGCTGGTGCCCGCCCTCTACTCATTCGCCCACTACAAGCGCCTGGAGCGCCGCGGTGCCCTGTAAACGGTCGCGCCGGGTTCGGACCGTGGGTGTTGGCTGATGAGCCGGCCTGGCGTGGGTCCAGGACCTACGAGACCGGGACCGTCAGCGGTTTGGTGGCGTCGACCCCCAGCCAACTGAGCGACGCGAGTGCGAAGCTGCACGAGAAGATCAGGAACACCCACTCGGGGTGGTTGTACTGGAAGAGGTAGCCGGCGATCAGGGCGGCGACGGCGCCGCCGATGTTGGCCATCATGTTCATGGCGCCGCCGAGGGTGCCGGCGGCCCGCTCGCCGATGTCGGCGCAGGAGGCCCAGGCCGGTCCCATGGCGATGTCATTACAGACGAACGTCAGGCAGAGCAGGAATGCCAGCAGGCGAACGTCCTCGACCCAGACCGTCAAGCCGAAGGCGACCGCCGCGATCGCCATGCCGACCACGCCGTTGATCCGACGGCCCCATCGGCGGTTGCCGGTCCGCCGGATGATCCAGTCGGACAGCGCGCCCCCCGCGATGCACGCCACCACCCCGCAGGCCAGGGGGAGGCTCGTCAGCACCTTGGTGGTGTCGGCCGAGAGGTGCCGGTGGTCGTGCAAATACGTCGGCAACAAGCCGATGAAGAAGTTTGCGGCGAACCCGCCGAAGCCGTACGCCAGGCAGAGGCACCAGGCGCTCCGCGAGCGGAGCATCTCCTTCCAGGGGACCTGATACACGCCCGCCGACCGACCCGCCCGACCGGCGGTGATCAGCGTCCGCTCGGCGGCGTTGACTCGGGGCGTCTCCTCCGGGGTGTCGCGGAACCAGGGCCAGAAGACCACGGACCAGACGACGCCGATCCCGGCCAGGATCCAGAAGGGAGTCCGCCAGGTCCCGAACGCAGCGAACATCGGCACCAGGGCCAGCGGGATCAGTGCGCCTCCCAGCCGGCTCGACATCCAGATCAGGCCCTGCGACATCCCTCGCATCGTCACGGGCATCCAATCGGCGTTGATCCGCGAGAGGACCGGGAAGCCCCCGGCCTGGAACACGCCGAAAGCGAAGCGGAGCGCGATCAGGAACCAGAGCTGCGCCTGATGGCCGGGCACGTAGACCACCAGCGCGAGCGCGCCCGTCGTCAACGACCAGCCGAGGACCAGGATCGTCAGCAGGTGCCTCGAGCCGAGGCGATCGCCGAGCCAGCCGCCGAGGATTTGGAACGCACCATAGGCCCAGAAGAAGGCGGAGAACAGATAACCGATCTCCAGGTCGTTGAAGCCCAGGTCCTTCTTCAGGTAGGGCGCGCCGATGGCGAATCCCAGGCGATCGACATACGTGACCAGCGAGACCGCGCACAAGACGGCCAGGACGCCATAGCGCACCCGGGTCGGCTTCGATGCGGCCTCCTCGACGGTCCCGGCGAACCCCGCGCCAAGCTCGTGCAACCCCGGCCTTCCTTTCTCCACGCGACCGCTCCGTAACCTCGCCGCGACGATCCGGTCATGGGTTGGGGGGCGACGTGGCGATCAGGACCACGAGGATCTCGGTGCCAGTGTTCTCGATCCCGTGCCGGCACCAGGGGGGAAGGTAGACGAAATCGCCCTTCTTGACCTCGCGCTGGTCATTCGCGAAGGTCATCCTCCCCTGCCCTTCCAGGATGACGTAGGTCTCCTCGGTCTCGTGCGAGCCGGGCTCGAGCACGACGTGCGGGGGGACGTAGAACATCACCAGCCCGAGGTTCTTCGCGGGCGCCTTCGGGTTGACCGGGTGGACGACCCGGACGCCGACGCCGTGGCAGTTGGGATAGACC
>JAABUR0100004310.1_pt1 | contig 19118 bp, 23 predicted proteins | sample 5560091 | NCBI WGS metagenome assembly JAABUR01 (sample SAMN10711879, study PRJNA513375) | rock metagenome | isolation source: Antarctica rocks | place: Antarctica: Victoria Land, University Valley sud | reverse complement strand
GCTGGCCGCGGCGGCCGCGCCGGCGGGCGACCTGCGCGAGCCGCTCCGGCGCGCGGTGGAGCGTGGGCTGCAGGCCGCCGCGGCGGCGCTGCAGCGCGAGCACGCCGCGCTGGGCGAGGCCGAGCGGGAGACGGCGCGCATCCTGAACCACAGGCGCGCACGGAGTGACGCACCCGCAGCAGCCTGGAATTCGTTGTCGTCTGCGGTCATGTGGTGTCACATGCACCAACCCACAAGCGCGCTTATCACTCACGTAGGATCGCGGGCACAGAGGCCCTTTGCACTGTCCGTGCCCGAAAGGATGTCCGCACTGACGCTGCGATGTCCCTGCAGGGGCGAGCTGCCAGAGGAGGCGGCTGCGGCGTACGAGCGCCAGCGGCGCGCGTTCGAGGCGCTGCAGCGCTCGGCAGCCGCGCTGGCCGAGGCGCTGGACCAGCCGCTGGCGGCGCTGCCGGAGTCCGACGTCACGCGCACGCGCGCGGCCGGCGGCGTCACGCTCGTTGCCACGCGCGTGCGTGCAGCGCGCCATGGCCTTCGAGCCTCCGGTGTAGCTCATGGCGCGGAGATGGGGTTTTGTTCCAGACACAGAGCTTGCACATGCAAGTGCAATGCTGACCTCCCCGACTCTTGCGCTGTCGTGCCGCTCCACGGTACCTCAGACCCCATAGCATGACCGAGAATGCGGGGTTTCGGCGCGTGATACCAACGAGGTCTTTCTGGACCCAGGGTGCTGCTGTGCCGGCTCGCGGGGTACGCGCAGTCAGCGCCTGTCTGCCGCGCGCGCCAGCAGCGTCCGGCTCGGCCGCAGGATGCGCCCGCGACCGGCGCGGGGCTGTTCGAGGACGAGGAGGCGGCCGCATTCTACCAGTCGCTGCCGGACCTGCGCGCCGTCGTGCCGGCGGTCCTGCTGGGCGAGGCCGAGCCCGCCGGCGGCGCGGCTGCCCGCAGCACTGCCCCGCCGGGCGAGTCAGAGACCGCCGCCGCCGCGGGCGACGCCGCGGGCGACGGCAGCGCGGCTGCGGAGCAACCTGGGGACGCTGCGCCGCCTGCGTCGAAGGCGGCGCCCGCGGCAGGCACGCCAGGCGCCGGCACGGCGGGCGCCTTGCGCAGCGCCTGCACATGGAGTACTTCGACCCACGCGTCGCAGATGGCAGCGCCTGCCTGTGGTTGGCGGTCTTGTGCGCGCAATAAGCCAGCGCAAGCATACTCTCATATCACAGACGTTTGTTAGCCAAGCAATGACGTGGGATATTGCAGACACACAGCTAGCACGTAGCGGTGGCTTGTGGCATGCGTCTGCAAACCTTTGGCAGAGCGACTTGGCTACTGCCACGAGCGCCGACAGCGGCCTGCGCGCGGCAGCGGGCGACGCGCGCGCGGAGCTGGAGGCCGTGCTGGCGCGCCTGCCTTCGCTGGACAGCGCGGCGGCGTGCGACGAGCTGGCGGTCGCATTCTGCTACGTGGGCGGCAAGGCGGCGCGCCGGCGCCTGGTGGGCGCCTATGATTTTCTACTTTCTACCGTGACCAAACCAGCGGGCAGTGTGTGATCGCGGGCCAGGCTGGACGCAATTGCACAGCCGTAGATTACAGCACAAGTTGGCAGAAGCAAGGAGCTGCTGCGCTCCAAGGCTGATGTGCTCCTGCACCGCAGTGCCCGCGTAGAGCCTGGGCGTGCAGATAGTGATGCGACGCCCAGAGTGGGTGCGGCGGCCTGTCCTGGCAGGGGGCCCGCGCCGGCAGTGACAGGCGGTGCGACGTACCGCTGCACGTCGGTGGAGGCTCAGCGCGCCCCCACTCTGATCACAGGGTGTGTCATAGGCTCACAGGACAGAGGCTGGCCCCTCACTTTCACCACCCGCTCCCGTGCTCCGAGGCGGGACTTCACTGGCGGCCGGGCCGGCGCAGGTCCGGGCGCTGGCGGAGGCGGCAGGCGGTGCGCCGCAGCTGCTGCCGCACTACGCGCGTGTGGCGGCCACGCTCGCGCAGGTCTTCCCCGACGTCGCGCCGCCGCTCGTCCGCGCGCTGGAGGACGAGTTCGCGTCGCTGCAGGTGCACCTTTCTTCTTTTATGTTTTAGTGCCGTTAGTGCCGGCGTGGCGGCAGGCAGCTGCCGCGGGGTAGGCAGCATGCGCTGGGTTTTGAGGTGAGGCGGACCTGTGCATAGCCGCACCAGACGGCACCTTGGAGTGCGAGCTTGCTCCGTGCAGTGGGGCCTGGGCATGAAAGCCCTCAGCCTGAACAAGGGCCTGCCACCAAGTCCGCCGGCGGGCATGTGTGAGCGGTGAATGCGCGCGCCGCGGGCCCAGCGACGGCGCGCTTCGGAGCCCAGCGAGGCGCGAGCGGGCGCGCCGCGGCGCGCGCGCAGGCGCAGCGCGACCCCACGCAGCGCACGCTGGAGGCGCGGCTGCGCAACGCGCGCTACCTGGGCGAGCTGGCCAAGTTCCGCGCGGCGCCCTTCGGCGGCGTCTTCACCATGCTCAAGGCGCTGCTGGACGACTTTGCCGGGCACAACGTGGACGCGGCCGCCGCGCTGGTCGAGGCGGCCGGGCGCTTCCTGCTGCGGCTGCCCGAGACCGAGACGCGCATGGCCAACATGCTGGATGCGCGCCCCCGGCCCGCCTGCGGCGCCCACGTGTCTGAGCCGCCCCCTGGTGTTGAAGAATTCCAATAATGCACGCACTGCAGATAGAAGCCTGGAAACAGCCCATAAACCTTCTTAAAGAAATCCACGGGGTTGGGACCTATACCACCCCTTGCAAGCAACTACACAGCTCTGTGCCATGCTCCGTACCAGTCTTAACAAATGGCAAGCGGAAGGCAGTTGTGCAGCAGAGGCTGCTGCTGCTTGCGCCTCCGCCTCTGTTGCGGAGCGCCGGGACAGCATGGCGCTTGAACGGGGTACGACGCGCATGCAGCGCGCGGGGAAGCAGCGCGCGCCTGCTGACGCGCCGCGCGCGCGCAGGTGATGATGAAGCTGAAGAACAGCCGCAACCTGGACGCGCGGCAGACGCTGCTGCTGGACAGCGCGGCGTACGCGGCGCGCCCGCCCGAGCGGCTGGGCGCGCGCCGCAAGCGCCGCCCGCCCATGCACGAGTACATGCGCCACCTGGTGCACGAGCGGCTGACGCACGCCGAGCTAAAGCAGGCGCGCCCGGCTGGCCGCGCGCGCACAGGGGTCGTGGGCCGGGTTCGTGCGGTCGGGCGCGCGCGGCCCTCCGCACTCCTGTGTGACGGGCGGATGCAGCCATGCTCGGCTGCTGTGCTGTACAGGATGCGTGGCTGCGCTTGTGGAAGGCTGCTTCGCTCTGCACCAGGCTCGCTCCGTGCCTGCGTCTGCTGTTATTGTTCGTTGCGGTACATCATCCATATGCTCATGTGATGCTGTGCCATGCACGGCAGCGGTCTGGCGCACGCCTTCGGCGTGCTGCCCAGCTTGCATTCCGGCTGGTGCGTGACACCCGTTGCAGAGCAGCCAATGGGCCCAGCGAGCTGCTCGGGGAGACAGCCACGTCGTCTGGCGGACCGCCGCGGCTCTGCACACCCTAATCCTGTGGGGCGCAGGTGGTGCGCAAGCTGCGGCGGCTGCCCTGGGCGGCCAACGAGGCGTACCTGGTGCGCTGTCTCATAGGCGCGGCGCGCGCGCGCGTCGGCGCGGCGCCGCTGGCCGCCAGCCTGGCCGCGGGGCTGGCGCGGTACCACCCCTCGCTGGGCGTCGCGCTCGGTGACGCCGTGCTCGAGGAGGCATGCCCTGGACGCGCCGCGCCTTGCGCGGGGCGCTCTGCAGACCATGCATGCGTCCCCCTCGTCACCCGGCCTCAGCGCGGTTGTGTCACACACCACAAACATGCACGGCTGGGCATCTCAGAACTGGCTGTGCCTGCTCAGCGAACGGCGCTCTCCGCAGCAAACAGCTGGCTCAGCCGTTCACGTTGGGTCTGTTGCATACACACACGATCGGCTGCAGCGCGGCAATGGTGCAGGGGGCCACTGCCGCATGCCCACCGGCGCAGGGGGGCCGCGCCGAGCGCCAGGACCTGGAGGGTGCGTGAGAGGGCGCAGCTCTGCCGGGCTGCAGGTGCGCGTGGGCCTGGAGACGCCGGAGGCGGGCGCGTACCAGCGGCGCGTGGCGCACATGCGGCTGCTGGGCGAGCTGTACAACTACCGCCTGCTGGACTCGCGGTGCGCCCGGCGGCCGGCCGGCGCGGCCGCACTGCCTGCTCTGCAGCTGGGGGCGCAGCAGCGCGGGCGAGCGGACTGCAGAGCGAGAGTGGAGATGACCTGTGCAGCCGTGGTGCTGCTCGAGTCTCAGGAAGAACTGCTATTCTGTCCTGGACATGCCTGGGAGCCGCCGCACTGGTGCGCGGCGGCGCCGCCAAGTCGGCGCCCCGCACGCACCGCTTTCCAGTTCAGGCAGCGCCGCACGTCGATGATGCCCCCGCCGTCAGCGCGCGCCCCGCGCGCAGCACGGTGTTCGACACGCTGTACCTGCTGCTGGCGTTCGGGCACGAGAGCGCGGCGGCCGCCGCGCGCCTGGACCCGCCGGGCGCCACGTTCCGCATCCGCCTCGTCTGCGTGCTGCTGGGCGCGTGCGGCGGCTACTTCTGCAAGGGCGGCGCGGCGCGCCGCCTGGACCGCTTCCTGGCCTTCCTGCAGCGCTACCTGCTGGCCAAGCCGCCGCTGCCGCTGGACGTCGAGTTTGACGTGCAGGCGCGCCGGGGCGGCCCTCCCGGGGCCGCCTGCCAGAGCAGCCCCACAGCCCGGCCTGAAGCGCTCCCCTGCTTCTCCTTTGCCTACAGCGCTACCTGCTGGCCAAGCCGCCGCTGCCGCTGGACGTCGCCTTCGACGTGAAGGCGCGCGGCACGCCGGCACCCCCTTCCCGTGGCCGCCTGCTCGGCATACCGGCTGCTTCTGCCAGGGCAGGGCCGCGCTGCGGCGCTGAGAACTGTGATTGCGATCTGCTGGCCAAGCTGTGAGTGCCACTGCACACTGTGCAGGCAGGTTTGCTGTGAGCGAGTTCTTCTTGGGGCACAAGTGGCTGCTCTCAGCGCCTGAGCCTGCTCTGGGCAGCTTCACCGGCAGGGTGTGCCTCGGGGACTAGCCCATTGCAACCCGACGGTCTGCAAAGCGACATGGCCGCTTGGGTTGCAGGACCTGCTGGAGGCGCTGCGCCGGGGGCTGGCGCGCCTCAGGGGCCAGCCCATTGTGCGCTATGATACCTTGTGAAACCCTGTGATCTCCAGAGCAATATGGCCGCTGGGGTTGCAGGACCTGCTGGAGGCGCTGCGCCCGGGCCTGGCGCGCCTGGCGACGTACGAGGAGGCCGCCGCTGCGGTGGCCGAGATCGAGGCCGCCGAGGCCGAGGCGGGCGCGGCCGGAGAGGAGAGCGACGCCAGCGAGAGCGACCCCGGCAGCGACGTGGACGGCGGTGCGCGCTGCTGCCAGGCGCCGCGGCTGCTGCCAGTCCCTGTTTGCACAGGCACTGTGATTCCATGGTGTCATGACACCCGACGTCATGGAGGGCGACCCCCGGCAGTGACGCGGACAGCGGCGCGCACTGCGGCCAGGCGCAGCTAGCTGCTGCCAGCCCTGTCACCACAAGCGCTGTGACTTTCTTGGTGTCGGTAAGCTCCAGGGACCTTGGGTGCGCCAGGCGCGCGCGGCCGCGGAGACGCGGGCGCGCGCGGCGCGTCCGAGGCTGGCAGCGGCGAGGAGCCCGAGGACGGCGGCGAGGGCGAGGACGAGGAGGTGCGCGTGCTGCGCGGCGGCGCGCGCGCTGCGCCCGAGCGCGACGACGAGTTCGAGCGCGAGCTGGCCGCGCTGGTGCTGGAGCACCAGGGCCTCGCCGCGCCGGCCGCGCCCGCCGCTGCGGTGCGGTTTTGGATGGTTGCGTGCCTGGCTCCCCGTCTGTCACCTTTCTCTGGCAGCTCTTTGAGCCTGCGGCATGCGTTCGTCTCAAACCTCAAACCGACACGACCGAGTATGCGAAGAACTCATGCAGGTGTCCCCAGATGAGCCCAACGGCGAGCCAGCTGACGGCGGCGGCGGCGGCGGCGGCGGCGGCGGCGGCGGCGGCGGCACAACTGCCTTGCGCGTCGTCATGCGCCGCGGGAACCGCGACGACCGCACCAGGGAGCTGCACGTGCGCGCTGTGCTCACGCTGGCACGTTGGATCGTCGACGCGCTTGTGCTGCCAGCAGAGCCTGAGCCACGCACCCCGCTGCCTTGGACACAGTAGGGTTTGCGACCTCTGCAATACACTCGCATGCAGGTGAATGTGAAATTAATTGTGCAGCAATGACATGCGCTCGTGCTCCTGTGACGTGTCACCTCATGCGGCCTAAATTCAAGTTCGCTCTATGCGGCGGGGCATCCGATGTCACGCCCGCGGCCTGCTGGCGAGCAGGTGCCGGCGGGCGTGGCGCTCGCGGCGCGCCTGCGCGCGGAGAGCGCCGCGGAGGAGCATGAGCGCGCGGAGATCAAGCGCCTGACGCTGCGCGCCAACGCCGACCTGGACCCAGCAGCGCGGCCGGGGCCGCTCAGCCCCAACCTGAACCCTAACTTTGCCCCGGCGACCCTGGGCGAGCACGCCGCCGCGGGCGCGCACGAGCGCAGCGCCGGCGGCCGGCGTGGCCGCGGCCGCGGGCGGCAGGGCCATGGGCGCGGCAGGCCGGGCTGACGGCGCCACGTCAGCGCGGCGCAGAGTTGTGGCGGCGGGGGCGCCGGGCTGCGTGTCTCACTCGTGCTGCTGCTACACTCTGGCTGCCCGCGGCGGGCGCCAGCGCAGTAACAGGCGCGCCTGCGCGGCACCGGCGCTGCGGCGCGCGCACGCCATGCGCTCCTGCGGCGGCCACGCCGCGCGCTGCCGCAAGCGGGGGGCGCGCGCTGACAGGGCGGGGCGGTGCGGTCACCTCGCAGCGCCTGCAGCCGGGACCGATAGCTGAGCGGGTAGGATCAGGTGCAGCGCGCTCAGCTTGGGGAGAGCACAGCGTTGTACGGCTCGCCTGGGCAGGAAGGGGCCTCACGGGCGCCGCGCACTGCCCTCAGCAAGGGTACAGGGAGTCATGTCGGGCGTCGAGCTCCGCCAAGCACGCGACGGCAGGTATGAGCCGCCACGAGCTGCGCGCGCAATGCGCTTAGCGCGCGAGTGACCGTGCAGCACAGCCGCGGCAACGCATTTTGGCGTGGCGCCGGAGGCTGCATGGCTGCGGCGAGCTGCGTGCCGCCATGATGCGTGCTTGGTCATCCTGCGGTGCGGCGCCCCTCATGCGCTGGATGCCGGGCGGCTGGCTTCTGCAGCTGTGTGAGCAGCCCAGGCCCCCATGTGGTCCGCTTGAAATGCACGTCACAAGGCTGCTCTGCATTGGGGTTGCATGATGCCCTGCCGGTACGCGTGCCAGCTGAAGCTAGCACTGCAGATAGAGCCGCACGTGCACACGCTGACCTGGATGTGCTGCAGGCGGAGGCCGTTGCGCGCGGCGGCGGCGGCGAAGTCGCTCGCTTGCCATGGTATTCTGTGCGGTCAGCAGTCAGGACAGCTGTGATGTGACGTGCATGGCAGCGGATTGTGACATGCGCCAGCCCCTGCATGCTCGGGCATGGCAGTCTTTGCAACCCTGATGTGCTGTTACTACGTCCAAAGTCTACCTGTGCAACAATGCTGCAAGCATCAAAACTCTCGCTTGGCACTCCCAAGAGCTATTCTTAGCGCTATGACCAGGATACCCGATCACAGCCATGCAGGTTGAGCAAGCACAGCAGGCGGTTGTGGCCGTGATTGCCCAGCTGCGCGATGACAGAGCCAAGCAGCGCAAGGAGGGCATCAGGGCCGCAGCGGCAATGTTCGACAACCCGGACATCCTGCGCGTGCTGGACAGCAACACGCTGGCCCTGCGCGCCAGCGAGAAGGAGATCACCATCGCGTCCTGGCCCGTGCTGGGCGAGGTGGTCAAGAAGTGCGTCGCCTTGGAGCTGGCGCAGGCTGTGGGGAAGAAGCGCGGCATGGACGCAGGCGCGTCCAAGCTGTTCAAGCGCGTCGTGGAGCTGGCGGAGGCGAGCGAGCGCCGCACAGGCGCGCACTGCTTTCACTCGAGATTGCTAGGAGCACCGAGTCTGCCTACAGAGCGTGCGGTGCAGAAGTCTTTGTACATAAGGATGTAGCAGCTGCCGCAAGCCAGCACAAGACAAGGTGTGGAAGCTCGTTAACTTGATGCACCAGTGACTCCTTCCCACGTTCACATGGCCCGTGTGCCATAGCTTTACACTTCTCAGCAAGGTGCACAGCAATCACTGCCTGAGGTAGACGGCACGGCCGCACACCGGCCTTCAGTGACACAGCATTGCTTGATATGGCAGGGCGGAGCGGGATGCTGCTGCACAGGGCAGCCAGGCTGTTCAACCACGTCAAGAGCGTGCTTGCGTCGACGCAGCCTGCGTCCGAAATTCACCAGGACCACTCTGCCGTGCTGCGCACCCAGCTGCTGACGCAGCCCGCCTACTGCACCGCTACTCCCACGTCCACCTTCCAAGGCCCGCGACCACCCCAATGAACTCACACAGGATGCGTTGCCTGCTGGAGCGCGTGGTATAGATGCATATACGCTTTGCTCTCAGCTTCACTGTAGGCCGACACCCAGCTTTCAGCTTTTAGACGACTCTATGTACTAATGTATAGATGCCCTTGTGGACTGCATGCTTGTTGACAGACGCCAGCGAGTGCGCCTCTCCACACGCAAGTTATTGTGCCAACAGAGCATAACAATATTTGCCACCAAGAGCTTTGGGCTCTGTGTGCAGCATCTTGTAAGGTGAGATCATGGTTGCAACACTTTGTCGCATGTGAGCATGCATGCTTGGCATATGCGGGGCATGAAAGCGTCATGCACTGAAGGCAAGCATGTGCCGCGGCTGCTTTCCCGGCAGCTCCATATGGCTGGCCTCATGCCGCAGACGTCGCTCTCGCTGCTGGGCAGCCTGCATGGCTGGGCGCCATTGCCTGGACCGCACTAACGACCGCACTAACGAGGGCCCCGCGCCAGCTACCCTGAATTCGCCTGCGCGAACCCGCGGCTGAGCGCAGTGGCGGGGCCGCAACGCGCTGCCGTTCACGCTGCGTACACGCCGACGCGCGGATGCAGGCGCGCGCAGAGCTGCTGAGCCTGGTGATGGCGCAGCTGGACGCTGGCGGCCTGGACCGCGGCGAGGATGCCTTTCGCGCGGTGCTCCAGCTGCAGCTGCTGCTGTCGCGCTTCCCGGGCGACATGGCGCCCGAGTTCCAGACTGACATGGCCGCGTTCTTCACCGCCACGCTCCTGCCAGCGCTGGGCAGCCTGCAGTGCGCGCATCGTCTTAACAGTAATGCTAAGTATTGTGGGCTGCGGCTGCCCTCAATGCAGCGCCTGTGCGGCTCCGGCCGTGCGGGGCGGCGTGTGGTGCCCGAGTGCTGCTGATCGTTTGCGCTTGAGATTAAGCGTGCGATTGCGGATTGTGTACACTCTCCCATGCCTCTGCCTAAGCCCGGGCAGGCCAGGCTAGAGCGCACACCGGCATGAGTGCGCCGCCCTTCAGCACGCCATGCTGGCTAGCGGGAGCCGCGCTGCGCGCCCGCACATCGCGCGCGCCACCGCAGGGACGACTCGCGCACGACGGTCGCGGGCGTGGCCGCGCTCAATGCATTCCTGCTGACCAATGGCCTGGACGTGGCGGGCGCCGCGGCGGGCCTGCACGAGGCGGCGCGGCCGCTGCTGCGCCGCAGCTGGCGCGCGCCCGCGCCTAAGCAGGCGCTGCGCGAGGGGCTGATTACGTACCTGGGCATCCAGGCGCGTGCGCGGGCTGCGGGCCAGGGCCTGCCAGGGCGGGGCTTGCTGGCAGCGCTGTCGCCACTGCGCGGCCCGTGCGCTTGTAACACCAGGCGGCTGCGCGTTTGCCCAGCATGCCTGCAAACGGTTTCCAGCGGGGATATGGACCCAGGTGGCGCCTTATCAGGCCGCGGGGTGCGCATCGTGGCTGGTGTGCAGGCTGGGCGACGGGGCGCGCCCGGCAAGGCCGCGCCGCGCGTGCAGCGCAGGGCGCAGCAAAGCCAGAGCCGCACGCCTTCAGGACCCTGCTCATGCGTCGCGCGCTGCGCCCGCAGATGCAGCTGGGCGGCCTGGAGGACGGGCCAGCGCTGCAGGAGGTCCAGGAGCTGCTCGAGGCTGACCTGGCCGACCCCAAGCATGTGTGGTGCGCACTGCACAACCCTCCCTCCCCTTTTGGCTTTTCATAAGAAAAAAAAGAGAAGGAAAAAGGAAGAAAGAGTCTCCCTCCCAACACCTTGGCGTTCGCCCGCTTGTTCGGTCGGCGCTCCGCCAGATGTGGCTGGCTGTGGAAGTTTCCCAAGCCCTTCTTCCCAGCCGCCCTCGGCCGGGAGCAGGGGCGCTCGCCTCAAAGGGGCTGCATACTCTGCGTCCCACGTCCTGGGCGCACGCCTGCGGGTTGCGCAGGCTTGCATCCAACATGCATCAGCGTGCCTCGACGGTCGTGGCTTACCATTGACCTTTGCATGAGAGGGCGTCGGCACTGAATGTGCGCCCTGCGCGGCAGGCTGGCAGCGCGCTGCAGCGGCCGGCTCACCCTGACGAAGCGGGCGCACGCCCAGCTGCGCTTGTCGGCGGCCGTCATGCTGCGCGCGCTGCTGCGGCCGCCGCCGCCGCGCAGGGAGCCCGATGACGCTGACGTGGACGCGCTGCCCGCCAAGCGCCGCAGGGTTGGGCCTTGCCCTACCCTAATCTCCAGCGAGTGCAAACGCGCACTACAGTGTGGATGCGCTGGTGGCTGAGTGCCGCCAGGCGCATGCCTGATTTGCGTCATGCTTGCCTAGGTTGCCGCGTGTCCTCAGAAGCAAGGCTCTGATGCAGATGCCCAGGATGGCGTCTGCAGGCGCTGGCCCTGGCTGTCGGCCTGCGACCTGCCTGCCATGTTCACAGCAAGCCAGCTGTACACTGGCAATGCATTATAGCGCGCTCGTTTGCCTCGATAGGCCTTGACTGTCTGGTCACCTTGGAGCCTGTTGGCACTGGACAGAGAGAGCGCCAACGCACGGAATCCGGCGCCGTCATGGCCATGAGGAATTGTTGGACCCCCCATCAGTATCTAGGGCACTTCGGGGTCAGGGTGGGAGAGTTCTCCCCCGCGCAGGTGGACGCGCCGGCAGCGGTGCTGCTGGAGCGCGCGCTGGTTAAGCCGTCGCTGCCCTGGGCGCCGCTGCTGGTGCTGCTGCTGCGCGAGTACGGCCGGCGCCTCCCAGCCGCCACGCACGCTGCCTGGCTGCAGGTGCGCCCGGTGCACTTCAGCTCCACTTTGGGTTTGCTAGAAAAGCCCAGATGCCCATGCGCCGGCCATACATCCCGGCGTCATGCACGCCGCCTGGCTGCAGGCGCGCCCCATACCAGCTCCACTTGGGGCTTCATCACGGTACCATGGCTGCTTTGCTGGACGCTATCTGGGTGTTTTACTTCTGACGGTTTGCTGACCGGTACTTCAGTTTGCTTGCGACTTCTGATGACTGCTGAGCTTCTTGTCTTTTCACATTGACATATCACGAGCGCTGCGCCCTTGCAGCATATGAACTCGCGACCATCCAGCATGGCGTCGTCCACGCCCACGCTGTGGGGCGCAGGCGCTGGCGGCGGCGCTGGGCCGCGCCGACTCGCCGCTGGCGCCCGCGCGCCTGCCGGTCGGCGAGGACCATGCGGTCTGGGTGCTGCGGTGCGTCGCCGCGCTGGCCGACGCGTGGCCGGCGGAGCTGATGCAGGATGCGCATGCGGCAGCGGCGCCGTCGCGGGCTGTCGGCGCAGGGCACGGCTGCGCCGGCGCGCCGCCCGCGCCCGCGCTGGCCGCAGCCTGGAAGGTCGATCCCATGCCCAACAGGGCCTTCTCAGAACTCAAATAAAAAATGTTCAATAGAGAGTGGAGCTGCCTGGCACGATATAGCCAGGGGGCAACGCGGGGAATTGCATGATAGAGTGCTGCACCCCCATAGGCAGCTCAGAAGTAGCAGAGCATATCACTTTAAATCAGGGAGGCTGCGCTGGCATGGCGGCCGAGGTGCGCTGCTTGACCAGGACAGGGCGCTACCTGCGCTTATGGCCGCGCCAGATGGCCCCTTGCCCGTGAGATGGCGGAGGAGGCTTCTTTTGCTTGTGTGGCGCAATCAAGAGGTGTGTTCCACGGCGCCCCATGCAGGCGGTGGGGGATGCCGTGTGGGCGTGGGCGGACAGCGCCGCCGCGTCCGAGGCCGCCCAAGATGAGGCGGCCCTGGCGCTGGCGGCCGCCGCGCGCCGCCGCCTGGCGGAGCCGCGCGCGCAGGCGCTGCCGGCGCTGCCTGTCCTGGCGCGCAGCTGTCCGAGCGATGCGGCGCTGGAGCTCATCGCCGCAGTGCACAGCCAGCGTGCGCCGCCTGACCTGGCGTCAAGGCATAACAGCAGGGAGGACGTGTGCTTTTGTGCTGCCACAACGTCCAGGTGCGGTCGGAGCTCAGTCGCAGTCGAAGCAGGCATGCGGGCACTCCCTGCGCATGCCCGGCACATGTCCGCCGCATGCCTAGCTGCCTGGAGTCTTGCGACTAAAGATCTTGACATGCAGGCGGCGGCACGGGCGGGCGCGACGCCGCAGAGCGCGGCGCGCTGCTAGACGCAGTAGTCACATGCGCCGGCGCCGCCGGCGCCGCGCAGCGGTGGCCGCTGGTGGCGCGCGCAGCAGCGGCCCTGGCGGGCGGCAGCGCAGGCGCGGCCGCGGCCGACGGCGCACCCGCGCGCGCGGCGGACGCGCGCGCCGCACGCTTTTGGCAGGAGGACGCGGAGAGCGCCGCGCTGCAGGCGCAGCTGGGCGAGCTAGAGCGGGGTACACCGTCCCTTTGCACGCACCTAACCCGACCCCTAGTTCCTGCATGACTAGCAATATCTGCGCGCCATGCGAGCACCTCATATTTGTGTGCATGCATGCTTGCCTGCTCCTCGTGGTGTGCGTGCCTGCGGCGTTGCAAAACAGATTGTGCTTAGCATCGGCCTAGTGATGCCATGCACTCTGACTTATACCTTTCCAAGTTACTTGCAAGCTTTGCTGCCCGGCACCTGCTCTCTCTGGGCATGTGCTGAGAGGCGAATGCATGGCTGGGGCGCCAGCCGAGGCGCGCATCGTAAAAGACATGGACCTCCGCGCGGCGGCCAGCGAGCAAGCGCGGGCGGCGCGCCATGCCCTGGCGCAAACCCTGCCAGCCACAACGGCGGCCGCGCTGGCGGCGCGCGCGGCCGCTGGCTTTGCCGCTGCGCTCGCCACGGCAGAGCAGGAGTCGCAGGGCGAGGACGCAGGGCCAGGGTCGGGGCTTGGGTCCGCCCATGAGGGCGCCAGGAGCGCTGGCGCGCTGCTGGGCGCACCCGCGGCCGCACTCACCTGTGGCACGGCGCTGGCCCGCAGCGCTGGCGCGAGCGCGCGCGCGCAGCTGGACGCGGCGTGGGGCGCCGGCAGCGCCCTGGCTGGTGCAAGGCACCGCCTTTGGCTGCCACCCACATACCGCTGCCTTCGACTCTGCTGCTGTTTGCAACACCATCCTAGTGTCCTTCTGGCTGATGAGGGAGCCGTCGGCACGCGCAGGCGCAGTGGCGTCGGCGGTGCGGCGCAGCGCGGACATGCTGGTGTCCAGCCTGGAGAGGCACGTTGCCCCGACTGAGGAAGCGCTGGACGCCTTTGCCGCGGCGATGCAGGCGCTGCACGCCCATGCGGCTGAGACAAACTTTGACGGCGCGACGGAGTGCGCCCTACCAACTGCACCTGCACAATGGCGCCCGGCCCTGCTTGCCATGCATGTGCGCGGGCGCACCCTGGGACTCGGTGAAGGACTGGGCATCACGGAAGAGTTACAAACATGATTCAGGCATGCGACTTAAATGTATGAGTCCGGTTGAGCTGCACAACAAACCCTTTTGTTGCACTGGACTCTACACTTCTTCACCCCTGCCAACAACACCTCGCATGCAGCCGGGCAGCCGAGGCTCGGGCAGTCGTCTAGACTCATTCAGCAACTCAGCAGTGACCTCCTGTGTCGCATCGCAGCAGACTGCAGGGCATGGCCGAGCGCCTGCGGCGCGCCTTTGATGGCGCGGACGCGCTTGCACCGACCGCGGCTGGCGACACAGACGGGGCGCCGGGCTCCGGCACGCCCGCCAGCGACGACCTGTTTGACGACGACTTGGATGCCGGCGGGCCGCCTGGCGGCGCCAACGCGTGCGGCCCCGCCGCGATGAGCAGACCGGTTCTCCATCTCTCGCGCCTGCACAGCGCCTGCGGCGGCGGCCGGCTGTGGGACGCCGGGGTCGCCGCCCGCCCCAGCGAATCGCATGCATGCGCTGCAGCCTGCAGGCTGAAGCATGCAGCGCAGCTGCTTGTGCGGGTCGTCACATACTGGACATGAGTTTGTGAGCATGTGCAACTGGTGCCAATTTCATCAGCCACATGATGGCCTGCAATTACATCACGCCTCGGACAGGCATGTCGCGTGCAGAGAGCCAAAGCCAGTTGTCAGATGCTTTGAATCTCCCGGGGCGCCATGCACTGCTCCTGGTGTCGCGCGGACACTCCGATCATAACGGCCACCCTCTCATGCCGCAGGCCGGCCACCGCACCCGTGGCCCGCATGGCGGCCGCGGCGGCCGTGAGGGCGGCCGCCGTGCGCGCGCTGGGCGCCCTGTCTGCCGTGCAGACGCTGGCTGCGGCGGAAGCGCTGGCGGCGGTGGCGGATGCCTGCCTGGCTGCGCAGCCGCCGTCTGAAGACGCCGCCGCGCTGGCTGTGCAGGCCCGCGCACCTGGCCCTGGAAGATGCTGCGGTGATGCTGGCCACCATGGATGAGGTTGTGTGTGTGGGACGATGCAGCTGCACTTGTGGTGCAGACGCCCTCAGGGCCGCGTCGCACACTGGATTAACAACCACAACTTTCATCGTGCACAGGGCGCACTCATGCGGGCACACCTTTCCAAGGACGGCAGGGTGTTGCGCGCTGCAAGCGACTGCCGCGCCTGGCATGCCAGCTCTATTGTCCTTAAGCCGCCCCTTCTCATTTGAGGCAGCTGCAGCCTGGTGCATGTGCAGCAACATCGCAAGCGTAGTCATTGCCGTATCAAGATAATTACTTCCCGTTGCTGCAGGTGATCCAACGCCTGTGCCCTTTTCCGCAGGAGCTGTGCGCGGCTGTGGCCGCAGGCGCACTGCCGCACCTGCCGGCCGCGGTGGACGCCCTGGGCGCGGAGCCGCCGGGGCTGCTGGCCCCCTGCGCGGCAGCGTCGCCGCGCTACCACGACCGCACCGCCCGCCTCGTGCTGGAGCAGGTCGAGCGCCTGGCGCGCGCGGCCGGGGCGCTCGGCGCCGGCGCTGGCGCTGCGCCGGATGGCGCGCGGGTGGGGCGGGGCCCCGGGCATGCTTTTCCACTGTGCGCCCTGTGCTGCGAGGTTTTTCGAGCGGGTGTGCTCGTGCGCGCTGTCTTGGAGGATGTTGCTTCTCCTAGGTCTTCAGTCTTCAGGATACCTGTTGTAGGGCGGGGTGCCCTGACCTAAGCAGGGTCGGGTACAAGCCCGCCCAGGCGGAGGAGCCGCGCAGGCGGGGGCGGCGCGCGAGGTGGCGACGCTGCTGCTTGCCGCGCTGGACGCTTTTGCAAACGCGGAGGCCAGCGCGCGCAGCCTGCGCAGCAGCTGGCGCACGCGCGCGGCGCTCGCGCGCGCCGCGCTGGCCGTCCTGCAGGCGCGAGCGTGCGCTCAGGGTTGCCATGGTGCAGCGCAGGGCAGCGTGCTTGCATGGGCCACTGCTTTGCCAAGTTTCGCACGTTGATGTGGACAGAAACATGTGTTGATGTGGACAGCGGCACAGGCAGAGGTCAGGACGAAGCGCGCTGCGCGCTGCAGATACACACCGATGTGGAGGGGGCGGAGCTTGGCGACGACTGGGTCGCAAGGTTCCAGGCCGCCGTGGCCGGCCTGCTGCAGGACGACGCCTACGCCGCGCGCTGCGCGGCCGCCCGCCTCGTCCCGCGCCTATGCCCACTCTTCCCGGACCTCGAGGCGCGGCCCCCCGCGCTGGTCATGCGGGCCACCATGTTTGTGGCGCGCGGATGCCACCGTACGGAAGGTCTTGAGACACACTTAGACTGTACCAGGACCAACATGAAACACCTGCAGAGAGCACTGCTTCGGGTTGCTGAGCTTGGCACCTGCGCAAGCATTGAAAGCAAGGAAGTTTGAAGTAGCAGGCTATGCACCCAGACGTCAGGCCATGCAGACACATCACCGCCGCGGAGGCTACAGGCGCGCGCCGCTCGCGCTCAGCAGGGCGCCGCCGCCAACCCGACACGGGGTGCGTGGGGCGCTGCCGGCAGGCCGCGTTTAGCGAGCCGGGCGGCCTGCAGGCCCGGCTGTGCCTCGAGAGCCTGCCTGGCGTGCGCGCCGCGCGGGCGGAGCAGGCCGCCGGCCACATGGAGACCTCGGTGGTGATGCTGGGTGCGCCCACCCCGCGCGGCCCGGGCAGGACAGCCTCGCGCTCGAGGAAGTGCCGCCTTGCGGCCCGGGGGCGTGTCCTGCATGTGCGCGGGCGCTTGGGGAGCGCGATGCGGTAGGGCGAGTGCAGCACATGGGTGCCTGAGCGCAGATTACCACATGACCAGTAGGGCCCTGTCGACATGTGGAGCTGCCACCCTATGGAGCCGCCACCCTACTGTCCTGGCAAACCCTCGCCGAGTCCTGGAACACGACACACTAGTTTTACGAGTCATTGGAGTCAACACACAATGTGGCAGACAGCAACACGCGCAGCCACAGCATCGGAAGCATGCTCTATGACAGGGCGGGCCGCGCAGGCGAGACCATGGTCGTCAGCGCGACGCTGGAGCCACGCGCGCTGCACCTGGTGCTCACGCACGCCGCGCAGCGCCCCGCGCACGCGCCGCTGGTCGGCGCCGCGCTGGCCGGCGCGGCCGCGCGCCTGAGCTACGCCGCGCTGCCCGCCTATATGGCCGTCGCGCACCTGCCGCTCGCCTGCCGCTGGTTCGGCGAGGGCGGGCGCCTGGACGCGCTGGTCGCGCTGCGCGGCCTGGCGGCGCCCGACGCGGCGGCGGGCGCGGGCGGCGCGGCGGGCTACCTGGCGGTCGCCGCGGCGGACCTCGTGCCCGCGCTGCTCATGGACGCGCGCGGCACAGAGCTGCGCGACATGGCCCGCTCGCTGGGTGCGCGCGGGGTTGGGGTCCGGGGTCCGGGTCCATAGGAGAAGCCCGCGGCTTGCCCAGCATCGCCTTGAGCGCTCAAGTGCGGCCGTCGCTCGACGATCCCAGTGTGCCTGCCCTGGAATCCATCAGACTCCGTGGCCTAGCTGTCGCGTGTGTCAGTATCTGTGTCACCTGCGGCAGGAGGGCAGCCCTGTGACAGCAGCGGGTTTCGGGTGTGCACTTTAGCTGCGAGATGCCGCAGGCGCCTCGCGCTACGGGCGGCGCGCGCGCACAGGCACGGACGCAAAGGCGCTGGTGGAGCAGCACGTGGACAGCGTCTACGGCGTCGTCTTCCCGTACACGCAGCTGCCCGCGCGCAAGAAGTGGGGGCAGGCGGTGCTGCTGAAGAACCTGGGCGACTTCCTCAATGGTGCGAGCCCGCGGCTGGCGGTCCCCTGGCACCAGGCGGCCCCCGAGCGGGGTAAGAGCCCCGCGGCTGTCAACCCACTGGCACCATGCGTCGCCTGAGCGGGTATGCCCGTCCGATTCTCTCGTTCCGAGCGTGAGCGCCGGACACCATGCGCCGCTGCATCGCTAATGTTGGTCGGGCTGCTGGGGAGTCGGAACCGGCACAGCCGGACTTCCTGGGGGCGCGCCGCATGGCGCTGACGCGCCCGCCGCGCCGCGCAACGCAGAGCGGGAGCGCGACGACCTCTTCACCAGCACGATCACGGAGACAATGGCGCGCGGCGTGCTGATGGCCGGCGACGGCGACGCGCCGCAGGAGCCGTACTTCGCCGTGCCCGTCGTCGTGGACTCACTGCTAAAGATGGCGATGCCCGGCAGCGCGGCCACGCCTGACGCTCGGCGGCGCGCCATCCTGGAGGATGTAAGCCCCTGCCCCGCCGGCCGCCACATGGCGGCAGGCCCCAACCCTACTCTGTCTTCAAGCTGCTGGCGGTGCGCGCTGCCCCGCCGGCCGCTGCGCGGCGGGTGACCCTCCGCAGCGCGCACCGCCGGCGGCTGCCTCCCTGCCTGGCTTCAGGCTGCCTTAGGTCATGCTGCATCCGAGTCTTTATGCCAGACATGCACGTGTGCTGCAAAGACCATAGGCAACTATGATGCAGACACACCTTCGCTGAGTGATGTGATGGCTGCTACAGTGGATATGGTGTGTGTGCTTGCCAGGCTTGCTCACCCACCATGTCTGGCTTCGGATCACACGCAGGTGCTGCTGACCAACAGCGCGGGCATATTGCTCGAACGCGCTTGCGTACTCAGGAGGCGCGCGGGGCGCAGATCCTGCAGACGGGCGGCGTGCAACATGTGCTGGCGTGCGTGCACGGCGGCCTGGCGGCCGCGCGGCACCCCCGACACGCGCGCCGCGCGCTCGCCCCCCTGCGCGCGCTGCTGGCGCTGCTGGGCGACGCCGCCTGCGCGCCCGCCACGCTGCGCTATGCGGTCGCGCTGCTGCTGCGCGCGCTGCACACGCCGTGCGGCCCTGCCGGAGCTGTGTGCCCCCAATGGGGCATGCGCAGGCCGCGGCAGGCAAGAAGTTTAGTGTTGGCCAGCGCTCAGTATGTCAGTATATCACTGCGTGTGTTTAAGCTCAATGTGGCGACATGTCGTGAGGCGGAGAGCGGCTAGGAAGCATTGGGCACGGGTCGCTGCCCCCGCCGCCGCACCCTGTGGCGGACGCGCGCAGGGAGCTGCAGTTGGAGTGCTGCGAGCTGCTGGGCGGGCTGGCGGAGCGGGCGCTGCACGCGCCCGCGTCCCTGCAGGCGCTGGGCCACGTGTTGCCGCAGCTGCTCGCTGGCCTGGCCGCGGCTTTCGAGGCCACCAGCGCGCCGGCCGAGCCCTGCCCTGACACCTGCCCTGGCAGCCCGGCCCGCGGCGCCGGCCA
>JAABUR0100004306.1_pt1 | contig 19122 bp, 17 predicted proteins | sample 5560091 | NCBI WGS metagenome assembly JAABUR01 (sample SAMN10711879, study PRJNA513375) | rock metagenome | isolation source: Antarctica rocks | place: Antarctica: Victoria Land, University Valley sud | reverse complement strand
TGATGTGCCCCCGGCCACCGGCCGCCTCGGCGACCTGCTCGATGGTCACCGAGACGGGGAAGAGGGTCCGCATCGCCGTCCAGAGCCGCTCGAGGTCCCAGTCCCCCGCGAAGCCCTCGCCCGTTGCTGCGTCCACGTAGCCGTTGATGACGTCGTTGACGAAGTGGCGGATCTGCTCCTCGATGTCCTCCCCCTCCAGGACCCGGCGACGCTCGTCGTAGATGACCTGGCGCTGCCGGTTGAGGACGTCGTCGTACTTGAGCACGTTCTTGCGGATCTCGTAGTTCTGCGCCTCGACCTGGCTCTGGGCGCTCTGGATCGAGCGGGAGACCATCTTGGACTCGATCGGCACCGAGTCCTCCATGCGGGCGGTCTGCATGAACCGGTCGACCATCGCCGCGTTGAACAGGCGCATGAGGTCGTCCTGCAGCGACAGATAGAACCGGGACTCGCCCGGGTCACCCTGTCGTCCCGACCGGCCGCGCAGCTGGTTGTCGATGCGGCGGGACTCGTGCCGCTCCGTGCCGAGGACGTAGAGGCCACCGAGCTCGGTGACCTCGTCGTGCTCGGTCTGGACGGCCTCCTCGGCGGCCGTGAAGGCGCCGTCCCAGGCCGCCTCGTACTCCTCCGGCGTCTGCTCGGGGTCCAGGCCGCGGGACCTCAGCTGCTCGACCGCCCGGAACTCCGGGTTGCCCCCGAGCATGATGTCGGTGCCCCGACCGGCCATGTTCGTCGCCACCGTGACCGAGCCCCGGCGGCCCGCCTCCGCGACGATCGCCGCCTCCCGGGCGTGCTGCTTGGCGTTGAGGACCTCGTGCTTGACCCCGCTGCGCTTGAGCTGGTTCGAGAGGTACTCGCTCTTCGCCACGCTCACCGTCCCGACGAGGACGGGCTGGCCCCTGCGGTGGCGCTCCACGAGGTCCTCGACGACGGCGTCGTACTTCGCCTCCTCGGTGCGGTAGACCAGGTCCGCCTGGTCGGCACGGACCATCGGCATGTTCGTCGGGATCGAGACCACGCCGAGGCGGTAGATCGAGTGCAGCTCGGCCGCCTCGGTCTGGGCGGTGCCCGTCATGCCGGAGAGCTTGGCGTACATGCGGAAGTAGTTCTGCAGCGTGATCGTGGCGAGGGTCTGGTTCTCGTTCTGGATGTCGACGCCCTCCTTGGCCTCGATCGCCTGGTGCATGCCCTCGTTGTAGCGCCGGCCGGGCAGCATCCGGCCGGTGTGCTCGTCGACGATGAGGATCTCGCCGTTCATGTTGACGTAGTCCTTGTCGAGCTTGAACAGCTCCTTGGCCTTGATCGCGTTGTTGAGGTAGCCGATCAGGGGCGTGTTGACCGACTCGTAGAGGTTGTCGATTCCGAGGTGGTCCTCGACCTTCTCGATGCCGGCCTCGAGGACGCCGATGGTCCGCTTCTTCTCGTCGACCTCGTAGTCCCCCTCACCGGACTCGAGCTCGCCGCGGGTGAGCCTGCTGGCGACCTTGGCGAACTCGAGGTACCACTTGGTCGCCTGGTCGGCGGGCCCGGAGATGATCAGCGGGGTCCGTGCCTCGTCGATGAGGATGGAGTCGACCTCGTCGACGATGGCGAAGTTGTGCCCGCGCTGGACCAGCTCGTCGACTGACCAGGCCATGTTGTCGCGCAGGTAGTCGAAGCCGAACTCGTTGTTGGTGCCGTAGGTGATGTCCTTGGCGTACTCGACCCGGCGCTGCTCGGGCGTCATCGACGCGAGGATGCACCCGGTCTCGAGGCCGAGCATGCGGTGCACCCGGCCCATCAGCTCGGACTGGTACTCGGCCAGGTAGTCGTTGACGGTGACGATGTGCACCCCCTTGCCGGCGAGGGCGTTGAGGTAGCTGGGCAGCGTCGCGACGAGGGTCTTGCCCTCTCCGGTCTTCATCTCGGCAACGTTCCCGGAGTGCAGGGCCGCGCCGCCCATCAGCTGGACGTCGAAGTGGCGCTTGCCGAGGGTGCGCTTGCTCGCCTCGCGGACGGCCGCGAAGGCCTCGGGCAGGAGGTCGTCGAGCGACTCCCCCGCCTCGAGCCGCTTGCGGAACTCCGACGTCTCGCCCCGCAGGTCCGCGTCGCTGAGCTTCTCGAAGTCGTCCTCGAGCGCGTTGACCTGGGCGGCGATGCCCTCGAGCTTCTTGAGGGTGCGGCCTTCACCGGCACGCAGCAGCTTCTCGAAAACCTTCGGCACGCTCACTCCTGAGGACACACGACGTCGCACGGCACGGTGCGGGACCGCGACCAAGGCTAGTCGCTCGGGCGTCACAGGGCCCAACGCCCGGCTGCTCGCACCGGTTCCACGCGCCGGCCGTATGCCGTGCGCCGACGACCCGCACGCGCCCGACGGTGCGGGAACGGGGTTGCCGCACGGCATACCCGCTTGGCAGGGTGACGGTCATGACCGGCAGGTACCCCCAGGTGGTGCCCATCCTCACCGACGGCGTCGTCACGCTGCGCGCGATGGGCGCCCGCGACCTCGCCGCCGTCGTCGAGCAGAGTGCCGACGCCGAGATGGTGCGCTGGACCACGGTCCCCGCGCCCTACGGGCAGGAGCAGGCGAGGCAGTTCCTCGACCGGGTACGGACCCAGTGGCTCGAGGACACCAGCCGGCAGTGGGTCGTCGAGGTGGACGGCACCTTCGCCGGGCTGGTCTCGTATGCCGTCCACGGCGGCGCACGCGCGGAGATCGCCTTCGGCTCGCACCCGTCGATGCGCGGCAGGGGGTACCTGTCGCGGGCGGCACGCCTCGCGGTCGAGCACGCCTTCGCCAACGGCATCGAGGTGGTGCGCTGGACCGCCTTCGTCGGGAACTTCGCCTCCCGGCGGGTGGCCTGGCGGCTCGGGTTCACCGTGGACGGCACCCTGCGCAGGCAGCGGCGGCCCCGGCGCGAGCTCGTCGACGTGTGGACGGGCGCGCTGCTGCGGGGGGAGCCGCTGCGGCCACGCGGGCCCTGGTTGGTGCCACCCGTGCTCGAGGGCCCCACGGTGCGGCTGCGACCGTGGCGCGACGAGGACGGGCAGCACCTGCAGGACCCGGACGACGCGGCGCGGCGCTTCATGCCGCACGGCGCGGCGCCCCTCGTCGCGGAGTTCGCCACGTGGAAGCTCAAGCGCGACACCCGGATGGCCATGGGCGAGGGCCTCTACTGGTGCCTGGCGGACCGCGCCGGCGACCGGCCGCTCGGGCACGTGCAGCTCTTCCGGCTGGACCAGGCCCTCACCGCGGGCAGCGGCGAGGTGGGGTACTGGCTGCTGCCCGCGGCCCGCGGTCGGGGCCGGATGGGCGAGGCCCTCGACCTGCTCGCCGGCCACGCGTTCGCCACGGGCGCTGAGGGCGGGGCCGGCCTGCACCGGCTCGCGGCGGGCACCAACGCGGACAACGAGGCGTCGAACGCGGTCCTGCGCCGGGCGGCCTTCCAGCTCATCGGCACCGAGCACCTCTCGGTCGCGCACGACGGGGACGGCCACCACAGCGACGGCCTGCTCTGGGAGCGCCTCAGCGCGACGGTGTCGACCCCGCCGGGCCCTGCTCCCCACGGGGCCCGCACCGACCTCTGGGCCGACGGGCGGCGGGTGCGCCTGCGCCCCTGGGGCGACGGCGATGTCGACGCCGTCGTCGAGGCGTGCACCGAGGACCGCACCCGGCACTGGCTCCCGGGGCTGCCCGAGCCGTACGACGCGCAGGCGGCCATGGCCTACCTGCGCACGTGCCGGAGGCACAACCAGGCGGGCACCGGGGCCTACCTCGCGGTGGCGGACCCGGTGACCGACGAGGCGGTCGGCTCGGTCGCGGTCATGGACCTCGCGACCGGCGACCCGACGAGCGGGGAGGTCGGCTACTGGACCCACCCGGGCGCCCGCGGGCGCGGCGTCATGACCGAGGCCGTCGGGATGCTCGTGCGCCACGCCTTCGTCCCGGTCGCGCGGCACGGCCTCGGCCTGCGCCGGCTCACGCTGCACGCCGCGGCGGGCAACCACGCGTCGATCCGCGTCGCCGAGGCGAACGGCTTCGTGCGCGCCGGCCGGCAGCGCCAGGCGGAGCCGCTCGGGGACGGCAGCTACGACGACCTGCTCGACTTCGACCTGCTCGCCGGCGAGACCGTCGCCGGTTAGCGCGCTACCCGGCCGCCGCGTCGAGGCTCGCCAGGCTCCCGAGGCGCAGACCGAGCCAGCCGGCCATCGACTCGAGGTTGCGCGCCAGCGCGTCCCGGGCGGCGGCCGGTGCGCCGGGCTCCCAGGTCACCGAACGGACGAGCAGGGTGCCCGCCGCGCGGTCCGACTTGAGGTCACACCGGGCCACGAGGGTGTCGCCGTAGAGGAACGGCAGCACGTAGTAGCCGTGGACCCGCCTGCCGACCGGCAGGTAGATCTCCAGCCGGTAGCGGAAGCCGTAGAGCGCCTCGGTCCGCCCGCGCTGCCAGACGAGCGAGTCGAAGGGGCTGAGAGGGCCTCGGCATGCACGGCACGCGGGAGGCGGGCCTCCGCGTGCAGCCAGGCCGGCCTGGGCCACCCGTCGACGGTGGTCGGGACCAGCTCCCCCGACGCCGCCAGCCGCGCGATCGCCGGCCGGGCCTGGCTGGGCTTGAGCCGGAAGTAGTCCCGCAGGCACACCTCGGTGCCGATGCCGTGGGCCCGGGCCGCGATCCGGACCAGCTCGACGAACGCGTCGGGGTCCTCGGGCCGGGCCGCGGGGTCGAGCCACTGGTCACGGACGTCGGGCGCGGCCACCGTGGCCAGGCTCGCGTAGCGGCGCTCGAACTGCGCGGTCCGCCCGGCTGCCGAGATCCGGCCGGCCCAGAAGAGGTGCTCGAGGGCCATCTTGACCAGCGACCAGTTCCAGCCCCAGTCCTGCGTCGAGCGGGGGACGTCGTGCGCGAGGGCGGTCTCGACCTGGCGCGAGGTGAGCGGACCCCGGGCCGTGACCTCACGGCATACCGCCGCCACCAGGTCGGGGTGCTCGCGGGCCACCCGCACCATCCCGCCCCAGGACTCGCTGAGTGCCCGCTTCATGCGGAAGTTCAGCAGCGGCCACGTCTGCGGGGGGACCAGGCTCGCCTCGTGCGCCCAGTACTCCACGAGGCGGCGGGGTGCCCGGTCCCGGGCCCGGTCGAGCAGGGCCGCGTCGTAGGGGCCGAGGCGGGAGAAAAACGGGAGGTAGTGGCTGCGGGCCAGGACGTTGACGCTGTCGACCTGGATGACCCCCACCCGGTTGACGACGCGCTGGAGGTGACGCATCGTCACCTGTCCCGGAGCAGGACGGGGATCGACGAAACCTTGGGCTGCCAACGCGACCCGCCGTGCCTGGGCCATGCTCAGACGCCGTGTGGAGCGGGCTCCCATCAGTCCTGGGGGGGTTCGATGATGTTCTGCCGGACCGCGAACATCGCGGCTTCCATCCGGGTGTGCAGCTGCAGCTTCTCGAGGATGTTCCGCACGTGGGTCTTGACCGTGTTCTCCGAGATGAACAGCACCTCACCGATCTCCCGGTTGTTCCGGCCGCGGGCCACCAGCTTGAGCACCTCCACCTCGCGGTCGGTGAGCTTCGGGACGTGCGGGTCGTGGGTCTGCTCCTCGCGCCGGCGCAGCTGGGCGAACTCGGCCAGCAGCGCGGACGCCAGCGAGGGCGAGATGAGGGACTGTCCCTGGTGGACGGCGCGCACGCCGGCCGCGATCTCCTCGCCGGGGACGTCCTTGAGCAGGTAGCCGTTGGCGCCGGCGCGGATCGCGTCGAACAGGTCGTTCTCCTCGTCGGAGATGGTCAGCATGACGATCTTGGTGGAGGGCACCAGCTCCTTGATGGACAGGCACGCCTCGATCCCGTTGCGCTTCGGCATCCGCACGTCCATCAGCACGACGTCGGGCAGCAGCTGCTCGGCCCGGACGGTGGCCTCGACCCCGTCGGCCGCCTCACCGACGACCTCGATGTCCCCTTCCATCTGCAGGACCATCTCGAGCCCGCGCCGGAACAGGGCGTGGTCGTCGGCGACCAGCACGCGGATCGGCTCGGGTCCGCGCTCCGCGCCGTCCTGGGCTTGGCTCACCCGCGCAATCATGGCACCACGGGCGCGTCAGACCGCCTCTCCGACGCCGGTCTCCACATCGAGGTGGATCACCCCGTAGGACCAGCCCCGGCGGCGGTAGACCACGCTCGCGCGGTCCGTGTCGACGTCCTGGAAGAGGAAGAAGTCGTGGCCCACGAGCTCCATCTGCTTGAGCGCCTCCTCGAGCGTCATCGGGGCGCTCGCGTGGACCTTCTCGCGCACCTCGATCGGGGAGTCGCCCACGGCACCGAACGGGGCGGTGTCCTGCGGGCCGTCGTCCGCGGAGCCGTCGCGGCCGGGGTCCGTGCCGACCTCGACCCCCTGGACCCGTCCGGTCGCCCGGGCCACGGACTCCGGCACCCGGCGGCCCGTCCTGGCAACCCGGCGACGGTCGTGGGCGCGCCGCAGGCGCTCGACGAGCTTGTCGACGGCCGCGTCGAGGGCGGCGTGCTTGTCGTCGGCGCAGGCTTCGGCCCGGATCACCGAGCTCTTCGCGTGGCAGGTGACCTCGACGCACTCGGAGGTGCGAGCGCCGCGCTCGTGGGTGACGACCACGTCGACCCGCGACTCCGCGGGCACGAGCTGCGACACCTTGGCGAGCTTGTCGTCCAGGTGGGCCCGGAACCGCTCCGAGACCCGCACGTGGCGTCCGGTGACGACGACTTCCACAGCGTCTCCTTGCTGTCGAGGCGGTTGAGGTCCTCCTGCTGGGCGGACATCCGGGCACGGCCACCACGGCCCTCGCGCACCTCGTCGTACGGCCCTGGCGTCACGGTATCCCGCATTGTCACGACGCGAAAGGGACATCACGAAGCCTCATGGGCTCCAGTGGGCCCGGTGGTGGCGCCGTTCGGTGGCGGCCAGGGTGGCAGCGGCGAGGACCTGCCCACCGGCGGCGCGGACGGCACGCGCGGCCTCGGCGAGGGTGGCGCCGGTGGTCACCACGTCGTCGACGAGCACGACCGGCGCCGACTGGAGGCGACTGCTCCAGCCCGGGCGCACGGCATACGCACCGCTGAGGTTCCGGACCCGCTCCAGGTGCCCGAGGCGCGCCTGGTCGGCCACGGCACGGACCGGCCGGAGTGCCGGCGTGAGGACGAACGCGGTCGGGACCGTGCCCTCCTGCCGGATGGCCGCCCGGGCGAGCTCCGTCACCGGGACGTCGCCGCGGCGCCGGGTCGCGCTGCGGGACGAGGGCACCGGGACGACGAGCACCGTCGGGGGGGCCGCGGCGCAGGCGGCGTCGACCGACGCCCGGAGCAGGGGGGCGAGCACCGGTCCGAGGTCGCGGCGGCCCTCGTCCTTGTATGCCGTGACGAGGCGCCGGAGGACGCCGGCGTAGCGGCCGGCCGCCGTCGTGCTCGGCAGCCGCGGCGGCGGAGGATCCGGCCGGACCAGCCGGGGCTCGGGGAAGAGGACCTCAGCGAGGTTGTCGGCGCAGGCGGGGCACCACGGCCGGCCGGGCTCCGTGCACCCCGCGCACTCGGCGGGAAGGGCGAGGTCCAGCAATGCCGTGAGGATTCGCCCGACGCGAGGAGCGCGCATCCGCGCAGGCTGCCTCCCGGGGGCGGCGGTGCGGCACGGGGCCCGAGCCCGCGTGGAGGTTGGGAGGACGAGCGTCGCGGGTGTGGATGACGGCCCCGGGGGGGCGGCAGTTGTCACAAATGGATCACACAGGACATTTCAGGTGCCATCATGGAGGGAAATGTCCCGGCTGAGCCGGAAGGGATTCCCTGTGCAGTTGTGGCCGCTCTCGACGGGGACAGCCCTGCGACTGTCCGTCGCAGCGGTCGTCGTGCTCGTCAACGCGCTCCAGGGACAGGGACTGCGGGTCCTGCCGTGGGCGCTGCTCGTCGTCGCCATGGACTTGCTGACCGGAATCATGCTCGTCAACGCCCACGTCCTGGTGCCGCGGGAGCGCCGGATGCAGGCTCTCGCACCGACGTTGGCGGGCGCGCTCGTCGCCGGCCTGGCACTGGAGATGGGTGCCGGAGCGCTACCGCTCGTCGTCATCCCCCTCTTCCGTGCCGGGGAGCAGTGGAGCCGTCGCGGCGTGGTGCTCGCCGCCTCGGTCTGGGCTCTCAGCGGCGTGGCGAGCGGGTTCGTCAACGAGAGCTCGGCGACCCGGCTGCAGCCGGTCAACGTGGCCCTGTGGGGCGCGCTGGCCCTCAGCCTCGGCGTCCTCGCCGCGTGGGCGCGGCGCATCTCCCCCGCCAGGACGTCGGGCAACCCCATCGCGGACGAGGCGGCCGCCCTCGTCTCGCGACTCGACCAGCTGGTCGTCAACCTTGACGGCGGGTTCGACCCGGCCACCTCCGCCGAGCAGCTCCTCGACGCCCTGGGAGGCAGGTCCTCCAGGACGCGCAGCGCCGTCCTCATCGGCTCTGCCCGCGACCGCCCGGTGCCCCTCGCGCTCCACGGGGCGGAGCGCATCCCGTGGGCCGACCCCCCGAGCGAGGACGGGGCAGTGGGCGTTGCCTGGCGCGAGGGCAGGCCGGCGGGCAGATGGGACCCGCTGACCCAACGCGCCGTCGTGGCCGTCCCCCTGTGGGACGCCCACGGGCTGCAGATCGGGGTCCTGGCCACCGACGAGCCGGCAAGCGGCCGGCCGGCCCCAGCCGTCGTCGCCGAGGTGTGCGACGTGGCCGCGAGGTACGGCAGCGTCCTCGGTCTCGCGCTCGCCTTCGCCCGCCTGCGTGAACGCGCCGGACTCGAGGAGCGGGAGCGGCTTGCGCGCGAGATGCACGACGGCATCGCCCAGGAGCTGGTCGCCCTCGGCTACCGGCTGGACGCGATGCGACGGCTGGCGCAGACCGGAGGTGGCGACGTGGACCGGGAGCTGGGCGACGCCCGCAGCGAGATCAGCCGGATCCTCGGTGACCTGCGCTCGCACATCAGCGACCTGCGCGTGTCCGTGCGCCCAGAGCGGGGGCTCGGCGCAACGATGAGCGCGCGGCTGCAGGCGTTCGGCACGACGACCGGCCTGGTCGTCGGCCTGCGACTCAGCGAGTCGGGTTTCCGGCTGCCCGCGCACGTCGAGACCGGGCTCTACCGGATCTTCCTCGACGTGCTCGCCGATGCCAGGCGCAGCCACGACGCCACGTTCGTCGAGGTCGACCTGACCGTGCTGACCCGGGAGGCAGTCCTGCTGATGCGCCACGACGGGAGCACGGCACTGCGTGCCGCCGAGCTGGCGCGGCACCTCGGGTCGGGCGGGGCGCAGGTCGACGTCGAGGACGGTGGCGGCCTCGAGCTGGTCGCGCGGTTCCGCGCCCCCGCGGCCCAGGGGCTCCGGGCCCACGTGGCCGAGAGGGTGCCCCAGCCGTCATGACCCAGGAACTCGCCCTCGGCGGGCAGTCAGGAGAACGAGGCCCGACCAGGGTCCTGCTCGTCGACGACCACGCGCTCGTGCGGCAGGGCATCTCGAGCCTGCTCGGTGACGACGGCTCGATCGTCGTCGCCGGGGAGGCCTCGAGTCTCGCCGGGGGCCTCGCCCTCGCGGCGACGGTGGCTGCCGACGTGCTCGTCGTCGACGTGTCACTGGGCGACGGGTCAGGACTCGACCTCGTCCGGGAGATGCGTCGCCGGCGTCCGGCCATGGGGATCGTCGTGCTGACGATGCACGACGACGACGACACCCTCCTCGAGGCGCTGGATGCCGGCGCGTCGGCGCTGGTCCTCAAGAGCGGCACCGCCGACGAGGTGGTCTCGACGGTTCGTCGGGCTGCGGTGGCACCGGACGCGTTCACCGCCGTCGGGCTGGCCGGCGCCCTGCGCAGGCGTTCGAGCGCCGGCACCCCCACTCTCACGGTGCGCGAGCTGGCGGTCCTGCAGCGGCTGGCCGCGGGAGACTCGGTCACGCAGGCCGCCTGCCAGCTGTACATGAGCGAGTCGACCGTCAAGACGCACATCGGCAAGATCTACGACAAGCTCGACGTGCACAACCGGGCGAGCGCCGTGATGGCCGCGATCAGGCTCGGACTCGTCACGTCGGAGTGACGTCCCCCGCGGCCGTTCGGGCGAGTCCCGAGCCCGCTGAGCCTCGCTCAGCGGCCGGCGATCCACAGCACGAACAGTGTGCTCAGCGCCAGGCTGAAGAGGGCCGAGGCGGCCGTCAGGAGCAGTCGCTCCCGGTGCGTCTGCGCGTCGTTCTCGCATGCGGCTGGAGCCTGTGGGTGGTGCCTGGACGAGGTCATCCGCCCATCTTCCCGAAGGTGTCCATGATGCGGATGGCGCCGGGGCCGATGATGACGATGAACAACGCTGGGAAGATGCACAGCAGCATCGGGAAGAGGATCTTGACCGGGACCTTCTGTGCCTTCTCCTCGGCCCGTTGCCGGCGCGCGGAGCGCATCTCCTTGGACTGCTCGCGCAGGACGTTGGCGATGGGCAGCCCGAGGCGGTCGGCCTGGACCAGGGCGCTGACGAAGGTCTTGATCTCGGGCACCCGGGTGCGTTGGGCCAAGGCGGTGAACGCGGCGGCGCGGGACTTGCCGATCTGGATCTCGGACAGGATCCGGGCGAACTCGCCGGCGACGGGTCCGTCCACGGACCGGGCGACCTGCAGCAGCGCGCCGTCGAAGCCCTGTCCGGCCTCGACGCAGACGGTGAGCATGTCGAGGGCGTCGGCCAGGGAGCGCTGTAGCGCGTCCTGACGTTTGACACCGGCGTTGTACAGCAGCAGGTCTGGCAGGAACAGCCCGCCGGCGGCGCCGAGGCCGGCGTAGGTCAGCCCGCGCAGCGAGAGGCCGCCGAAGAGCAGGCCGAGCAGTGCCCCGGCGAGCAGGCCGGCGCCCTTGGCGCCGAGGACCTTCTCAGCGCTCCAGCCGGGCGGGTTGCCGGCGAGGTCCAGCAGTCTCGTCAGGCGGGCAGCGGTGCCCGACGGCGACATCTTCAGACCGAGTGCGCGGGTCCGGTCCAGCAGGGGCAGCAGCAGCCGGTCCCTGGCGGACAGCTCGTTGCGGGCCCTCTCCTGCTGGGTCACCTGGTGCTCGATGAGGGCGAGGCTTCGGGCGACGCCGGTGGGGCCGCCGGAGGACAGCACGAGACTGAACGCCACCGCGCCGAGCGCGAGGCCGATGAGGGCGGCGCCGAGGAGGAGCAGGACCTGGGGACTCATGTTCAGACCTCCACGTTGACGACTTTGCGCATCCAGAAGATGCCCGCGACCATGGCCAGGACCCCGAAGGCCATCATCGCGATGCCGAGCAGGTTGCTCCACAGCAGCGAGATGTAGTCCGGGTTGCTCTGCAGGGTCAGCAGGAAGATCCCGATCGGCAGGGCGATGAGGATGTATGCCGAGAGCCGGCCCTCGGCGGACAGCGCCCGCACGTGCCGGTAGAGACCCTCCCGCTCGCGCAGGGTGGTCGCCGTGGTGCGCAGGGTCTCGGCGAGGTTGCCCCCGACCTGACGCTGGATCCGCACCGCCATCGCGGTCCAGCCCATGTTGGTGCTCTCCATCCTGGCGGCCATCCGCTCGAGGGCCTCGTCGACGTCGGAGCCGATCCGGGTCTCGGCCACGGCGCGGGCGAACTCCTTGGCCGCCGGGTCGGCGGCGTCGTGGGCGACCGCGTCGAGGGCCTGGAGCAGCGAGAACCCCGTGGACAGGCTGCTGGCGACGAGGGTGAGCACGTCCGGGAGCTGGCGCTCGAACTTGGTGCCCCGGCGCTTGGCAAGGAAGCGCAGGACGAAGGAGGGCGCGTACAGCCCGAGGAGCAGCCCCACGACGGCTCCGGCCAGGGTCAGCAGTGCCGCCCCGTGCAAGAGCACGACCCCCACGGCGACCCCGAGGACGCCGCCGACGATCCGCATCACCCACCACTCGCCCGCTCGCCACGGCAGGTCCGCCCGCTGCAGCAGCAGCATCGTCCGGGAGGTTGACTCCCGGCCCTGCATGACCCGGTCACCGAGGGCGACGAGGCTCTCGGCGACCGCACTCGTGCTCGATGCGGACGACCTCGCCCCGGAGCCACGCGGCACGCCGCTGACGTACCCCTCGACGGCGGCGACCCGCTCCTTGCGGCGCGAGCGGAACATCGGCGCGAGCAGGGCGATGACGACCCCGAGCAGGCCGAGGAAGAGCGCGGCGGCGCCGAGCAGCACCTGCATGGGCAGCCCGAGCACTGTGCGGTCACCGGCACCCGTCGCCCCGGCCGCGGGAGCTGCCGGGGAGCCGGCCGCTCCGGTTGGTCCGGGTGCCGCGCCCGGCGCGGCGGGGTCCGCGGTCGGCGCGGCGGGGTCCGCGGTCGGCGTCGTCGCCCCGGGAGCCGTCGCGGTGGACGCCGGGGTGCCCGACGCGGGCTGCGCCGGCACGGCTCCCAGCTGCACCGGGGCCTGGGCCCGGAAGGGCGCCCCACTGGCCACGCCGGACATGACGAGGGTCTGCGGTCCCTGCGCGTCGGCGCCCGGGCTGACGATCCAGCGGACCTGCGCGTCGAAGGCCTGCGCCGCGGACCGGAACGCGCCCGCGACGGCGGCCGCGTCGTCGGCGCGGGCGACGCTGCCCTGCCCGGCGGCGGCGATCTCCCCGAGGACGACGTTGTCGCTGTAGCCGGTCTTGAACCCGATGATCTGGGCGCGGACCCCGGCCGAGCGCAGCGCGGCGGTGGACTGGGCCTTGGTGGCCCTGGTGCTGCGGGTGTCGGCGCCGTCGCTGAGCACGACGATGCTGCGCTCGCCACTGTCCCCGAGCGTGGTCACCGCCAGGGACACCGCGTCGTAGAGCGTCGTCTCACCGAAGGACTGGAGCCGGTCCACCCCGGCCTGGACCTGGCCGCGGTCCCTGGTCAGCGGGACGTCGACCGCCGCCGCTCCGGCGAAGGAGACCAGCCCCACCTCCACGTCCGGCGGCACGGTGGCCAGGAAGGTGCGCACCGCGCTCTTCACGGCGGCCATCCCGGTGGCGCCCATCGAACCGCTCGTGTCGACCACCAGCATCGTGGCCCGGCGCTGGTCGGACCTCGGCTGGGTGGTGACGGGGTAGGACCTCTCCCCGATGCCTGCCCGCAGGCTGGAGGCATCGACCGTCGCCGCGGCCTGGCCCCCCCGCACGGTGAGCACCCCGGTGACCACGTGGTCCGCGCCGACCGTGATCCCGCTCAGGGACGCGGGCGCGGGGTCCGAGGCCGCCGTGGCACGCGGCATACCGAGCAGGACGCACCCGAGCGCGAGCAGCAGCGCGAGCGGCAGGCGGCGCGCCGGGGCCGTCATGGGGTTCCGCGGGTGAACATCGAGGCCGGCAGCTCGACGCCCTGGTCGCGCAGCGCCTCGGTGAACTTCGGGCGCAGACCGGTGCTGACCATCTGTCCCTTGAACCGGCCCGTCTCGTCGCGTCCGGCGGCGAAGTCGAAGGTGAACAGGTCCTGCAGGGTGATGATGTCGGTCTCCATCCCCTCGACCTCGGTGATTGCCACGATCCGGCGGGTGCCGTCCTTGAGCCGGGTCTGCTGTACGACGAGGTTGACCGCGGAGGAGATCTGGTCGCGGATCGCGCGCACCGGCAGGTCGATACCGGCCATGAGCACCATCGTCTCGAGCCGGGAGAGGCTGTCGCGCGGAGTGTTGGCGTGCACGGTGGTGATGGACCCGTCGTGGCCGGTGTTCATCGCCTGGAGCATGTCCAGGGCCGCGCCGTCGCGGACCTCACCGACCACGATCCGGTCGGGGCGCATCCGGAGGGCGTTCTTGACCAGGTCCCGGATCGAGATCTCGCCGCGGCCCTCGACGTTCGCGGGCCGCGACTCCAGGCGCAGCACGTGGTGCTGCTTGAGCTGCAGCTCCGCGGCGTCCTCGATGGTCACGATCCGCTCGTCGTCGGGGATGAAGCTGGAGAGCACGTTCAAGGTCGTCGTCTTGCCCGAGCCGGTCCCACCGGAGATGAGGATGTTGCGCCGGCCTCGCACGCAGGCGGCGAGGAAGTCACGCACCTGCGCGGTCATCGTGCCGAACGCGACCAGGTCCAGGTCGGTCAGCGGGTCGGCGGAGAACTTGCGGATGGTCAGGACCGACCCGTCCAGGGCGATCGGCGCGATCACCGCGTTGACCCGCGAGCCGTCCATCAGCCGCGCGTCCACCAGCGGGCTGGCCTCGTCGACCCGCCGGCCCACCCGGCCCACGATCTTGTCGATGGTGCGGCGCAGGTGCGCGTCGCTGGTGAAGTGCGCGTCGACCTGGTGCAGGCGCCCGGCCCGTTCCACATAGATCGAGTCCGGGCCGTTGACCATGATCTCGCTGACCTCGGGGTCCCGAAGCAGCGGCTCCAGCGGCCCGTGCCCGAGGATCTCGTCCGAGACCTCCTGCGCGATCCGGGTCCGGTCCGCCGCCGCGAGCGGGGTCTGCTCCAGGTCGATGACCGCCTGCAGGGTCTGACGCACCCGGCTCTCCAGCTCACCCTGACCCAGCCTCGGGTCGTACAGCTGCGGCCCGAGGGACTCCAGCATCGCCTGGTGCACGCTGGCCTTGACCCTGCCGAAGGGGTCCAGGGCGCGGCGCGGGGGCGGCGCCACCGAGCTCGGAGACTCCTGGTGCGCGGCGGGTGCCTGCGCCCGACGACGGCTGTCGAGACGGTCGGACAGGCTCATCTGCTCCCACCCCGCTGCCGGCTCCACACCGGTGAGCGCAGCCCCCGGGACCCACGCGAGCTCCTCCCGGCAGCCTCGCCGCCCGGGGGACGCAGGTGCTCGTCCGCGATCCGGCGCAGCGCCACGCTGACCGGGTGCCTCGGCTCGTGCAGCACGATCGCCACCCCGCGGTTGACCGACGCGGGCACGTCGGTGCTGTTGGGCACCAGCACCGCGATCTCCTGCTTGATGGAGGTCACCACGTCCTCCGCGCTCAAGCCCACCTTCGCGTCGGAGCGGTTCAGCACGATCACCCGCGCCTCCCGCGGGCTGCCCAGCAGGTCAAGGGTGTCAAGGGTCAGGCGCAGGTTCTTCAGGGCCGGGATGTCGAGGGTGGCGATGAGGACGAGCTTGTCGCTGCCGTCGAAGGCCGAGAGCACGTGCTCGGTGAACGCCGGCGGTGTGTCGATGATGACGAAGTCGTACTGCTGCTTGGCGACCCGCAGCAGCTCGCCCACCAGCGACCCGGGGATGCGGTCCGCCTCACCGGGCTCGGCCGGCGCACACAGCACGTGCAGGCCGCTCTCGTGCGTGGTCACCACCGAACGCAGCCCCTGCGAGTCCAGGTGCCCGGACATCGCCACCACGTCGGCCATCGTCTGGCTCGGCAGCAGCTGGAGGCTGATCGCGACGTCCCCGAACGCGAGGTCCAGGTCGACCACCAGGGTCCTGGCGCCGGTGGAGGCCAGGTAGGCACCGAGGTTCGCCGAGAACGTCGTCTTGCCGACACCGCCCTTGGCCGAGAACACCGTCACGACCTGACCGTCCTTGTCCCGGCCACCACTGCCGTGACCGACCAGCCGGCGCGTCAGGTCCCGACTGCGGCGGCAGGCCGCGGCCAGCGTCGTCAGCTCCTCGGCCGGGACCACCTCACGGATCCCGGCGCGCAGCGCCTGCGCGAGGACGTTGACATCCAGACGGCGCCGCAGCAGGATCACCCCGACCTCGGGACGGTCGATGCGCACCGCCTCGGCCACCTCGCAGGCGCCCTGCAGGTCGACCTCGGGACCGATGACGACCAGGCGTCGGTCCGGCATCGTCGACAGGGTCCGGATGAGCGCGGCCGCGCTGTCGACGGTGTGGATGTCCGAACCCACCGCGAAGCCGTACCTCCCGGCCGCGCCGGGCTGGTTGTCCCAGAGGATTGCCATGGGGTCCCGTCCTTACTTGGTGAACATCGAGGCGTCGCTGACGCTCGCGTTGAGGTCGACCTTGACGTCCGTGCCACGCAGCCCGGCATACAGCTTGCCGGTGTTCACGCCGTGCACGAGGCGGGTCGCGTCCTCGGGGGTGACCGCCACGGTGACCAGCACCGTGGTCTGCGCACCGCCCTGCGCCTGCGGCTGCGGCTGGGCCTGGCCGCCCTGGGCCACCGGCGTCAGGGAGGTGTTGCCCATCGCGATGACCAGCACGTCCTGGAGCAGCACCCGGGTCTGGGCCGGCGGCGCCACGGCCGCCGCCCCGGGCGCCGCCGGACCGCTCTGGGCGGGCACCGGCAGCTGGAACGTGTCGTAGATGACGACATGCGAGCCCGGTGTGACGAACGAGCCCACCCGCGCCGGGTCGCTCAACGACACCGAGATCGCGACCTGCCCGCCCGGCACCTGGATCGCCCTCGTGCCGCTCGGGGTGGTCCCGAACCGGGACTCGAGGACGTACTCCCCCGGCAAGATGTCGGTCACCGCCAGCAGCTGCTGGTTCTTCTCGGTCACGTCCGTCAGCGCACCGACCGGCATGGCCTTGGCGGCGACCGAGGTCCTCACCAACAGCCCGTCCCGGACCGCGTCCGCGAGCAGCGTCCCCGACGGGACGAGCTTGTCGGAGACGTAGACCGTCTGCGGCTGCGCGCCCGCCACCGCGCGGCTGTCCGCCCCCTTGGCGTAGAGGAGGACCGCGGCGACGCCGACGAGGGCGAGCAGCGCGGCGATGACCACAGCGAGGACACGACGACCCATGGCTCAGATGCCTTTCTCAGCCGGCCGCAAGGGCCGTGTAGGTGCCGAACGAGCTCGATCCCCCGGGGGGACCGCTGATCGACGTCGCGTTGAGCGAGCCCTGGACGAACCAGCCGGCGAGGCACCGGTCCGAGCCGCTGCAGGGCAGCTGGTTCGGCGGCACGAGGCTGGCGCGCTGCTGCGTGCCGCCCGTCTTGAAGCCGCTGAGGTAGAACCTGGCCCAGCCGGCCATGTGGTACCACGTGTTGCTGCCGCCGGCCGCGGAGCAGCTCGGGTAGGACGACAGCGGGCTGGTCGGCACGGAGCCGGAGATCACCACGCAGTCGAAGACCGGCAGGCTGATCACGGTGCCGACGAGCGGGTTGAGGTCGCACGGGGTGCTGTTGCCGGTCTGGACCTGGACCCAGCCGCCAGCGTTGACCAGGGCGCTGCAGCCCCCGCTGCTCTCGAGGTACCCGAAGCCACCCGGCACGTCGTGGCCGTTGCGGTCGACGCAGGGCACGGTCGTGCCGTGGTTCTGGAGCATGATGATGATCTCGGCGCCCGGGATGGCCGGAGCCCCGGGCACCGCCGGCGCCGGCCAGGGGGGCTGCGGGGACGCGCCACCGTAACCGGGGGCCGCTCCCTCCGGCGCCTTGTAGTACGCGCCGGACCCGCCGGTGTTGTACTTCCACTCGCAGTCGGAGAAGGTGACCGGGACGCTGGCCGAGTACGGTCCCGGCTCGCCCCAGGCGGCCCGGGCGCAGGCCTTGACGGTGGTGCCGCCCGCCTGTGCCACGAACGGCAGGATGCTGCCCACCAGCGACCCCGACCCGGTCCGGGTCCGGGCCTCGACGTAGGGGATGCTCGGGTTCGCGGCCAGGTAGGCCGGCAGCGGCGGGCAGTCGACGAGCGCCGGAGCTGCCGGTGGCGGAGCGCAGGTGCGTAGGGGGGGGCCAAGGGGTGGCACCGTGGCCGGGTTCCCGCACAGCGACTCCAGCCCGTTGCCGGTGTTCGCTGCCGGTCCCGAGCCGTTCTTGTGGCGGGCGTTGTCGTTCGACGCGTTGAGCGTGGCCACCGTCGAATCCGTGGTCAGGGTCGCGAGGCACATGGTGAGGTCCGTGGCACAGGTCTGCGCCACCGAGAGCGAGACGGCGTCGGCACCGTTCTGCAGCTGCCGGCGTGCCCACATCAGCTGCCCGACGTCGATGGACAGGGCTGCGGAGCCCATGACGACGCCGCCGCCGAGCAGCACCGCGACGATGCTGGAGATCGCGCCCCGGTCCGACCTGGCGGAGCTGACCCGGACGAAGCGAGCCAGTGCGATGATGCTCAGCCCCCGCATCGCATGCTTCCGGTGGACGAGATCGTTGGCGTGGGGATGGCGCTGCCGAAGAGCAGTGAAACCTGGTCGAGGATGACCCACTTGAACGCGCCGGGCCCGCTGGTGGGCAGCGTGAGGGTGGCCGAGCCGGCCTGGGAGGCGGTCGGCGTGGCCGGGCAGGAAACGTAGACCTTGTTCGGGGTCAGGTCGGACCCGGTCAGCGCCTGGCGGATGCGGGTGTCGGCATCGCCGCTGGTATAGCCCATCGCCACCATCCGGGCCCCCTCGCGGGAGGCGTTGCTGAGCAGGATCTGCGCGTTGAAGGCACGGCCGAAGTCGATGATCGCGGCGGTGACGAAGAGCAGGGCGGGCAGCACGATGGCCATCTCGACCGCGGCCGTCCCGCGCTCGCGGTGACGAAGGAGTGAGGGCATCGCCACAGCCGCTCAGAGCGTCCCGGCGGGGATGAGGAACAGGTTCGCCACCGACTGCCCGAACAGCGCGACTGCCGAGGCGATGACCACCGCGAGCAGGCCGGCCATGAGGGCGTACTCGACGGCCGTGGCGCCGCGCTCACGCGACTGTGCCAGCGGGGATACGCGCCTCGGGAACGGCGGCATACCGGTGTCCTCTCGAAACGGGACTGCGAAGTGGGAATGGGAAGTGCGTCTGAACTGGGACTGCGTGGCGCCCGGGCTCGGGCGCCACGCAGGTCTCCGGCTGGGCGATGGCCCTGCCCGGGTGCGCTGTTCGCGGCCGGCACCGGCAGTGGCTGCCCGCCGGCCGCGAGGGCGGAGGAGGCGACTCAGACGCTGGTGGCGACCGTGTTGAACAGGGTCTTGAGGTTGTTGCCGAGGAGGGTGACCGCCGCGATGATGACGATGGCGATCAGCGCGACCATGAGGCCGTACTCGACGGCGGTGGCGCCGCGGTCACGGGTGGCGAGGCGGGTCTGGAGCCTGACGAGTGAGTTGAGCATGGGGTGTCCCTTCCAAAGGATCCGGGTGATGAGCCAGGCCGGCGACCTTGCGTCAGGAACAGGTTCACACGGGGATGATTTGTCCGTTCTGGCCTATCCATTTAACCGGAGTAGCCTGGGGCGGTGGATGCTCCGCGTGCTGGCGTGCACTACCCGAGGTCAACAGGCGAGGTCCAGGCTTGGTTCCGGACCGATGCTGACTGCCTCGATTATC
>JAABUR0100004305.1_pt1 | contig 19124 bp, 28 predicted proteins | sample 5560091 | NCBI WGS metagenome assembly JAABUR01 (sample SAMN10711879, study PRJNA513375) | rock metagenome | isolation source: Antarctica rocks | place: Antarctica: Victoria Land, University Valley sud | reverse complement strand
GGTCACCACCCTGCACACCGCGCACACCACGTTCTGGCGCATCGACATCCCCCCACTGACCGCCACAAGCCTGTACAGACGCGGCGACCGCTGGACCCTGCAACACACCAACGCCACGATGTGACCACAAGAAACGAGGAGGCGATCAAGGCGAAGGTTGACGCTTGGTTTGTTGACGACCGGGCAGCCGGTGTGGAGGGACTGGTGGTGAAGGTCGCAACCACCGCGTACGCACCTGGGCACCGCGGGGGGTCAAGGTCAATTCCGTTGGGTTGATCAAGCGACGGAGATCAGGAGTGCTCTCTCAGGGGGTGGGTGTGCGGCGGCGTGGGTTGCCGGGGCGGCGCAGTGTCGCGTCGGCTTGGGTGAGCAGGTCGCGGATGAAGCCGTAGGAGTAGCCGGTGGCCTGGGCCAGCCCGCTGATGGTGGCTCCTTGCTCGTAGCGGGTTTTCAGGTCGATGCCCAGCTGGGTGCGGGGGTCACCGACGAGACGGTTCCTCTTACCGGTTTGTGTTGCTGTTTCGGTCATGGTTTGCCTCCGCGAGCGGATTTCGGTGGTCCGACAAGATGCTCACCAGGGCCGGCTCCAAATGTTGGCCGACCACCCTGGTGTCCCCGCCACGGTGACCATTGCCGAGCGTGGTCAAGTCGCTCAGTATGGTGGCCGGTGTGCTGACCTCGCTGTAGCCGCGCCCATTGAGGCCGTGCGCACCCATGCCCCCCGCGCGCCGCCGGCGTGTCGGCGGATGGTTCGGTGCCCCTGTTGGTGGTGTGGTGGGTGATCTTGGCGCCGCGGAAGCGGGTGGCGATCACCATCGACGCGGCGACAAGGATCACGTCTTTGAGCACGTACTGGCCTTCCAAAGTGGGCGCATGATAGGGCCCCGCGAACAGCCGGGCAGGAAGCAACACCACCGGGGAGAGGATGCCGAGCAACTCCGCACCCAGCAAGTACACCGTCAGGCGCAGCCCGCGTCCGACCAGCAGCAACACACCGATGACGCACTCCAGTGTCGCGGTGGCCACCAACGCCACGCTTCCCGGGATCAGACCGGCCGTCATCTGCTGAATGGTCGCCTCCGCCAAGCCAGCCGCCGGACTGACCCCGGGAAAGTACTTCAGCACCCCGAACCCCAAGAACACCGCACCCAGAGCCAACCGCAACGCGGTGATGCTATGAGAAACCAACCACGCGTGGATGACTCCCTCAACCCGGATGAGCCGTGCATTGATGGTGGACATATCCCGGGTATTCGCACCGACACCCAACATCAGTTCACCGTTGTTGCATCCTAGTGCAACAAGGGGTGAGGAAATGAGCGCCACCAGCCCCGTCACTGGTGGCAACCCGCAAGTCACCAGGGCCGGCCTCTCCCACGTATCAACTCACATTCATCGGTGCGTCACGATCCGAACTGACGCGGGCATCCCGCGGGCACTGTGATTCATCGGGGGGCCACCTGTGTCCGCCAGCCGCTGATCAGCGTGCGCCGGCCCACGGCACAGACCCTTTGGTCTGCGCAGCCATCAGGCGGTGGGCAATGGCGGCGCGGCGGTGGCGGCGGTGGGGTGCGCTCCGCTGGCGCGGGGTGGTGTGGCCATTGATGATCCCGGGTTTGGGTGTGGAGTGTTATTGGCCGGTGAAGGTTTGGTAGAGCAGGAATACGTTGAGGACGCTGATGAGTGCGGCGATGGTGGTGGCGATCGCGGTGGTTGCGCGGCGGTTGACGTGGGTGCCCATCACCGTCCGTTGGCTGGTGAGGTGCACCAAGGGGATCAGGGCGAACGGGATGCCGAAGGAGAGCACGACCTGGCTCAGGACGAGGGCGTTGGTGGGGTTGACGCCGAGGGCGAGGACCACCAGCGCCGGGATCATGGTGACCAGGCGCCGGGCCAGTAGCGGGACCCGCAGGTTGACGAATCCGGCCATCACGACTTGACCAGCGTAGGTGCCCACGCTGGAGGAGGAGGCGCCCGAGGCGAGCAACGCCGCCGCGAAGGCGAGGGCGGCGGTGCCCCCGACGAGGTTCGCGAAGCCGGCGTGGGCCTGCTCGATCGTGGTGATGTCGAGGTGGCCGGTGGAGTGGAACAGCTTCGCGGCGACGGCCAGCATGGCCATGTTCACCAGCCCGGCCAGGCCGAGGGCCACGATGACGTCGGTTCGTTCGAAGCGCAGCACCCGTCCGCGTTCGGCGTCGGTGCGGCACGGTATCCGGCCCTGGGTGAGGGCGGAGTGCAGGTAGATGACGTGGGGCATCACGGTCGCGCCGATGATCCCGACCGCGAGGTAGAGCGAGTCGGTGCCCTGCAGGTGGGGCAGCAGTCCCTGCAGCGACTCCGACGCGGAGGGGCCGATGCGCAGGGTTTCGTAGAGGAAGCCCAGCAGGATGATCCCGAGCAGGGCGGTGATCGCGAGCTCGAAGCGGCGGAAGCCGTGGCGTTGCAGCTCCAGGATCGCGAAGGCGATGATCCCGGTCATCACCCCGGCCACGAGCAGCGGGACCCCGAACAACAGGTTCAAGCCGATGGCCGCCCCCAGGAACTCGGCGATGTCGGTGGACATCGCCATCAGCTCGGCCTGCACCCACAGCCCCCAGGCCACCGGGCGTGGGTAGCGTGCCCGGCACAGCTCGGGCAGGTTGCGGTCGGTGACGATCCCGAGCTTGGCCGAGAGGTACTGGATCAGCATCGCCATGGCGTTCGCGGCGAGGACCACCCACAACAGCAGGTACCCGAACTGGGCGCCGCCTTGGACGTTGGTGGCGAAGTTGCCCGGATCGACGTAGGCGATGGAGGCGACGAAGGCGGGCCCGAGCATCGTCAGTGTGGCGCGTACCCGTCCGCGCGCCAGCACCTGCTCCAGCGCACTGGGCGCCTCGGTCGCTGGGGTGTCGCTGCGGGTCACGGGTTCAGCACCACGGAGATGGCGTCGGTGAGGCCCGGGCCCATGGTGCGCACCGTGTCTCGGGGTGGTGTCCCGATGCGCACCAGCAACGGCCCGCCGAAGGGTTGCCGCTCGAGCACCTCCACCCGATCACCGAGTGCGACACCCCAGAGGGTGAGGTGGCGCAGCAGGCGGGGATCGGCATCCCGCACCCGAGCGATGCTCCCTATGCTGCCTGGGGTCAGCGCGGACAGCACCACGCTCGCCACGTGGGGGAGCTTGCCGTCGCGGTCGGGGATCGGGTCACCGTGTGGGTCATACGCCGGGTGGCCGAGCTGCTGAGCCATCCGCTCCACCAGCTTCGCGGAGACCACGTGCTCGAGCTGCTCGGCCTCCTCATGGACCTCGTCCCAGGAATAGCCCAAGGCGTCGACGAGGTAACGCTCGATGAGCCGGTGGCGGCGCACCACATCCAGCGCCACCCGCTCACCCACCGCGGTGAGGGTGACCTCCCGGTACCGCGCATGCACGACCAACCCGAGCTCACCGAGCTTGCGGACCATCCCCGACGCCGAGGACGGAGTGACCGCCAGCTGCCCGGCCAAAGCAGTCGTGGTCACCGCCGGACCCCCCGATTCGCCCAGCTTGTACACGGTCTTGACGTAGTCCTCAATCGACGGTGAATACGACATCGGCGAAGCCATCATCGGGTTACGGTAAGCCACACTCACTGTTCAGCACAACCGCAAACAAGGAGATGATCCAAGGGTGACGCCCGCAGCGTGGTCCTCGTCGAGCCGGTTTTCCAAAGGGCCGCAGCTTCTCGACGAGCGGGCTCGCGTAGCGGCGCACCAGGACGGCGGTGGGCAGGCCGACGAGGACGCCCACCAGGAGACCGGCGATGACGTCGTGCGGGTAGTGGGCGCCGACGTACATGCGGGAAAACCCCATGAGCGCGGTGGCGAGCACCGCCAGCACACCCAGGCGCCAACTGATCAGGAACAGGGCGGCAGCCATTGCGGCGGCGACCACCGAGTGGTTGCTGGGAAAGGCGTAGTCGCTGACCGGTGGGCAGTGCTCGAGGAGGAAGTCGCGGGGGTAGGCGTAGCACGGGCGGGCTTTCGGCGACCACGGCCTTGATCACGTCGTTGACCACGTAGGCCACCACAGCGGCGACGGGCACGGCCAGGGCGGCGGTCATGGTGGCGGCATCGGCGCGTCGGGCCATCCACCATCCGGCGAGGATGAGGAGCACGAACAGGCCGATGCCGTAGCTGGTGTAGGCGTCCATGGCCCCGTTGAGCCAGGACGTGTCGCGGGCGAAGTCCGTGACGCTGGTGTACCAGGAACCGTCGATCTGGGAGCCGTCGAAGGCCAGGATCGCGGCGGGATCAGAAAGGGTCATGTGCTGGTGCTCAGCCTTCCGGTCGGGGTGGAGAAAAACAACGTCAGCGCAGGGCGCACGTGGGTCACAGCTCAGCCCGGCCCGGCCCGGGCTGCCCGGCGGGGCGGCGCCGGGAGCGCAGGACCTCCAGGGCCAGCGGGATCAGGGACACCACGATGACGACGGCGATGATGGGCAGCAGGTAGGTGTCGATACCGGGGATCCGACTGCCCAGTACGTACCCGGCGATAGTGACGCCGAGGGACCACACCAGGCCGCCGACCACCTGCCACAGCGTGAAGACCCGCATCGGCACCCCGACCGTGCCGGCCAGCGGGTTGAGGACGGTGCGCACCACGGGGATGAACCGGGCCAGGACGATGGCCTCGTGCCGGGACGCAGCTGTGGAGCGCCGAGATCCTCTGCCGCCGCCTGGGCGCAGCCCAGTGTGAGGACCTGCCTTTCCTGGTCGCCGACGACACCCCCGATGCCTACGCGGTGCCCGGGATCCGGGGCCGCATCGTGGTGACCACCGCCATGTTCGCCGCACTCACCGCCGCCGAGCGGGACGTTCTCCTCGCCCATGAAGCCGCCCACCTGAACCACCGGCATCATCTGTGGATCCAGCTCGTCGAACTGGCGGCGGTCGCCAATCCACTGCTGCGCCGGCTGCCGCCGGTGGTGCGCCACGCCGCGGAGCGCTGGGCTGATGAAGACGCCGCTCAAGCGGTCGGTGACCGCCGCCTCACCGCGCACGCCATCGCGCACGCCGCCCTGGCCGGCCTCGCTGCCCGCCGGCGTGAGCCGCGCACATCCGGCGACTCCGTGATCCTCGCGGCCACCGGGGGCGACGTTCCCCGTCGGGTGCACGCCCTGCTCCACCCACCACGGCTGCGCTGGTCTCGTCCTGCCGCCGCGATGCTCACCGCTGTGGCGTTGGCCGCGTGTGCCTCCAGCGCGATCGTCGGGTCCAGCACCGAGCACCGCTTCGAACGGGCACACGCCGGGCACGCCCAGAACCTGGCCGGCACGGCAACCGCCGCCCTCAGCGCCGGAGCTGGTTCTGCCTCCATGGTTGTGCTACCTCGCTGACGACCCACACCCGGCCAGTGCCACCTCGGCGTCGACGCCCGACCTCTCCGAGCCGGTGCAGGCCGCCGTCTGCGCGCCGCCGGTCTGTGGCTACTACCTCACGACGAGGGCCGCGCCCGCGGTTGGGTACGGCCCCGTTCGGTGTCCTCGGCCAATACCGAGCGTGAGCCCGTGCACCTACCCGCTGGTGGCGCAGCGCTTCCGCGGCTGATCCCCCGTGGGGTGCCGTGTCCCACCCCGTTTCAGGTCGGCGTCTCCTCGCGGTGGGATTCGGTGCGGTGCTTGCGGATCCGCCAGATCAGCAGGCCCAGCACCAGGACGGCCAGCACGACGAGGGCGGCGGTGCGTCCGACAGTCTTCTCCACCTGCTGGTAGGAGTTACCGGCCAGGTAGCCGAGCAGGACGAACCCGATCCCCCACACGATGCCCCCGGCCGCGTTGAACGCCAAAAACCGCGGATAGGGCATCCGGGACGTGCCGGACAGGGCGGGCATCACCGCCCGGAAGAACGCGACGAACCGGCCCAGGAACACCGCTGCCCCACCGCGGCGGCGCAGGAAGTCCTGAGCCTTGTCGAGCCGGCGGCGGCGTTTCACCAAGAATCGGGCGTCCAACAGGCGGGTGCCGAGATGCCGGCCGATCTCATAGCCCACGGTGTCGCCGATGATCGCCGCCGCTACCACGACCACCACCATGATCCCCACCGTTGCGTTGCCACGGCTGGCGATGACCCCACCGAGCACCGCCGCCGTCTCCCCGGGCACCACGAAACCCACGAAGATCGCGTCCTCAGCGAACACCACCAGCCCCACGATGAGGTAGACGATCAGTCCACTGAGACCCAAGACGCGGTCGAGCAGCCCACTCACGCCGCCACCAGGTGCTCGTGGCCGGCGGGGCCGGCGCCCCCAGCGTGTTCCTTCCCGGCGAGTTCGGGTTCCACGCTGGTCCGCGTGCGGCACCGCTGGGCGTGCCGGGAAACCTCACGCATCGCGTCGCACCACCGTTCGTTCGCCTGTGAGCACCTGAGCCATGTCCTGTCCGATCTACCGGTAGCGGCCACCGTGCCTCCAGCGGGGTGGGTGGCCACGAGCCGAGGGAGCAAACAACGCCGATGGCTGTTCTGGCGATCCTGCTATGGCACCCTGGGGCCACTACGACGCCGACCGTCGTACTACAGGAAGTGTAATAGACCGGAGGGGAACGGGGTGATTGATGTGGTGCGCCGCCCCCATGGTGGGCTCGAGCAGGAGATCCTCACCTGCCTGGCCGCGGCGGGGCAACCGATGACTCCGGCCCAGGTGCTGACGGCCCTCGGCGGCGGTCTGGCCTACACCACCGTCATGACCGCCCTGGGCCGGCTGCACCACAAGCACGCCCTCGCCCGCCAGCCTTCCGGCCGCGGCTACGCCTACACGTTGCCGGTCGGCGGTCCGCACGCCTCGGCCACCGCGCACCAGATGACCCGGCTGCTCGAGGGCGGCACCGACCACGCGGGGGTGTTGGCCCGCTTCGTCGCCGCACTACGCCCCGAGGACGAGCAGCTGCTCGCCGAGCTCATCACCGAGGACCAACACCCCACCGAGCAGGACCGCCCGTGACACCTGTTGCTGCTGCTGAGAATGGGGGGCGGTGTCACCGCCGGCGGCGCGCCCAACCCGTGGCCCCGGTTCGGGCAGGTGGCCCCCGCCGACCCGGTGCGCTGAGCGGCGGCACCGCATGAGCACCCCGGAAGACGCATCGCCAACACCGAGCGCGTCACGGCGCCAGTTGTGGCCGCTGTACGCCGCCGGGTTCACCACCGCCTTCGGGGCGCACGGCATCGCCGCTAACCTCGGCGCCGCCGGACAGGGTGTCTCCTCACTGCTCACCTTGGGTGTGCTCCTCGCCCTCTACGACGGGGCCGAGGTGCTGCTCAAGCCGGTGTTCGGGTCGCTGGCCGACCGGATCGGGGCCCGCCCGGTGCTGCTCGGTGGTCTGCTCGCGTTCGCCGCTGCCTCCGCCGTCTACGCCGTCGTGGACCAGGCATCGTTGCTGTGGGTGGCTCGCCTCGGGCAAGGCGCCGCCGCGTCGGCGTTCTCCCCCGCCGCCTCCACCCTGGTAGCCCGGCTCAACCCGGCGGCGCGGCGCGGGGCGGCGTTCGGCTCCTACGGGTTTTACAAAAGCCTCGGCTACACCGCCGGGCCCCTGCTCGGTGGGGCCCTGGTCGCCGTCGGTGGGCTGCGGCTGCTGTTCATCACCCTGACCGTGCTGGCCCTGGTGGTCGCCGCATGGGCCGCCGCCACCGTGCCCGCCCCGGCACCCCTGCCCCGGCAGCGTCAAACCGTCCTCGACCTCGCCCGCCGCCTGCTCGAGCCGACCTTCCTCACCCCCACCGCCGCCCTCGCCGCCGCGACCGCCGCCCTCGCCGTCGGCGTCGGCTACCTGCCCGTCTCCGGTCGCCTCGACGGCCTCGGCCCCCTGGCCACCGGGGCCGCGGTCTCCGTCCTCGCCCTCACCGCCGCGATCATCCAGCCCCAAGCCGGCCGCGCCCTCGACCGCGGACACCTCGGCACCACCCCCGGTCTCGGCGCGGGCCTGGGCTTCACCGCACTCGGGCTGGCAGCGGCCACCATCCCCGGACTGGTCGGACTGCTGCTCGCCGCCCTCATCATCGGCGCGGGCACCGGCCTCATCACCCCGCTGGCCTTCGCCGCCCTCGCCGAGCACACCGCCCCCGAACGGCTCGGCCAAACCATGGGAGCCGCCGAACTCGGCCGCGAACTCGGCGACGCAGGCGGCCCACTCCTCGTCGGCGCCGTCGCCACCGCGGCCACCCTGACCTTCGGCTACACCGCCCTCGCCCTGATCATCGCGATCCCCGTCCTGGTGGCCGCCCTCCGCGCCGTGTTCCCCACCCGACGAACCCCCTGATCACCGCCGCACAGCGGCTTCGTTCTGCCATCGTGCGGAGTCGCGGTCGCCACGTTCAGAGTTGGTGGCCACCGGTTCGAGGGAATGTGTGCGGTGGCGCGGGTCGGCGTGAGTGTGTCAACCCATCCGGCGGCAGGAACTACGGGGAAGCGTCGGCCCGCATTCTCACCACCCAGCTCCGCGGGCATCGGGGTCTGTCCCCAAGGTCGGGTCTCACCCTAGGGGACCGCCCGTCACGGTCGCCTCAGTCGGAGACTGTGGTCATTTCCTTGCCGCAGCAGCAGGTGGGCTTGGCGGTACCGGGACAGTCCGGGGGCGCACCTTTGGTGACCGTGACCGTGACCTCGCACCCGCAGGCGGGGTCGGGGCAGCGGTAGATCTGGCCTTCGCGGAACGCCATGATTCCTCCTTGATCGGCGTGTGTTCGCGGACGTTCCCGACGGTAGAACCTTGCCCTGAGGGTCAGGTCAAGGATGAGATTCGACGGGGGGAATGGGACCTCGGCGGATGTTGACGGTGGGTCAGGTGGCGGAGGCAGCCGGGGTGAGCGCCAAAGCGGTGCGTCTGTATGAGGCCCGCGGCCTGCTCCCGCCGGCGGCGCGCACCGCCGCCGGGTACCGGGTGTTTCAGGCATCCGACGTGGACACGGTGCGCTTCATCCGCCGGGCCCGCTCACTCGGGTTGAGTCTGGACGCGGCGGCGGACATCCTGGCTACCCACCGCAGCGGTCAAGCGCCGTGCGCGCGGACCGGGGAACTGCTCGAGCAACGCATCGCCGAGATCGACCACACTCTGCGCGAGTTACGGGAGCTCCGGTCGACCTTGGTGGCCACCCGCCGCACCGACCATCTCCACGGCAGTCCCGCCAGCGACGGGGCTGCTGAGCACAGCGGGGTGTGCGCAATCATCGACAGCGTGACCGCGACCGGGCAGCGTTAGCTGCTCCCACCATCGCGGGGCAGTGTTCGAACCCGTGCGCGTTCGGCAGACAGCGAAGCACCCTCCGCTCTCCTTCTACCGGCCGCGGAGGGCGCACCCCGGTCCAGGTCGGCGCCTGCATCACCCTGCAGCCCCGCGCCCGACCGCAAACACGCTCGTGTCGATCTTGTCGGACTGGTACGTGTTGGTCACGCCCTCCCTTGCGAAGCGGTACACACGCGGGAATTACCCAGCGCCAGAGCCGGTTCACCGAATTCCGGCCAGTCCCCGATCCGCTGAAAACGTGTGCGGTGTCAGGCGGGTTCGCGGCCGAGGAGGGTGGCGCGGTGGTAGAACTCGGCGAGGCCGTCGAAGAGGGGCCCGGTGTGGGTGAGGGTGTCGGTGTCGGTGCCGATCATGGACAGTCCCCGCAGGGCCACGTCGAGGCCGGGTGCTTCGGGGGCGTCGTAGCGTTCGTCGTCGAGGTCGGCTTCGTGGATGATCGCGGCGATGCGCCAGAGCACGGGGTCATCGAGCTGGTAGCGGCGCAGGATGGTTTCGAAGCTGCAGTCTCCGTCGTGGTGGGACAGCTCTACCCCGGGCATGTCGAACGGGGTGGCGTCGGGGGGGACGCCGTCGGGATCGGTGACGAAGACGAACTCGGCGCCCGGGTCGAGGTGGCGGCGGATGAGCCAGGCACATGCGGCCCGGTCGATGTGAATGTTTTTGCGGGTGGCCCATTTCACGAGGGCTGCTCCTTCGGCTCGGGGACGGACCCGGCGGCGAGCGCCTCGATGGCCGCGGTGGCCACGTCGCGTTCGGCGGGCGGGAAGTAGTCGCGGCGCTGGATCCGGCGCAGTTCCGCGCGCAGGCGACGCGCGAGTGAGGACCGGGCGGTTTCGGCCAGGTGCGTTGCCGCCGTGGCTTCGCCGGTGATCGCGGCGTACTCGGCGGCCCGCGCGGCGGCCATCGCCCTGGCCACGTCGCGTTCGGTGGCCAGGGTGCCGGGTTGGGCCACCCACAGGGACGCGGTGCCACCCGCTTCGGTGATCTCGTTGGCGATCCAGTCCAGGTGCTCGCGGGTGCGGGCGTCGGCGGGCAGCGCGACGAGCCCGTCGGAGATTTGGGCGACACCGAGCCGTTTGAGTTTGCGCCAGATCGAGATCCGCGGTGTGGAGGGTTCGCGTGGTACCCGGTAGGACAGCAACACCCAGGTCCCCGGCACCACCGGTCGATCCGATCCTGCCATCACGCCTCTCGCCAAGTCGGGAGCCTCACGACGCGCCACCGCCCATCAACGCCACCTGTACTGTAACCGCGGTTGCTTCACTGTGTGGCGGCGCGCGACGAGGAAGGGCGAGCTGATGATCGCACCTGAGCCCGACCGCGCCGCGGGGCGGTCGCTTCGACGCCAGTCTCGCTGGCCGTGGGCGGCGGGTGCCGCGCTCGTGGTGGCGGTGGTGGTGCTCGTCGTGGTCACCGTGACGTCGCGGCGGCAACCGGCCGCGGTGGCGCTCCCGTTGCGGGCGGTGGGTGAGCTCGCCTTACCCGGTGATGGTTCCCGGTTTGACTATGCGAGTCTGGATTCCGAACGAGGGTTGTTGTTCGTGGCGCACCTGGGCGCGAGCGAGGTCATCGAGGTCGACGTCCATTCCCACCGGGTGCTGCGTACGATTGCTGCCCTGCCGCAGGTGCACGGTGTCCTCGTGGTGCCCACGCGGCACCGGGTCTACGCCACCGCGACGGGCAGCAATCAACTGGTCACCCTCGATGAGGACACCGGAACGGTGCTCAGCACGGCCCCGACGGGCGAGTTCCCCGATGGGCTGGCCTACGACCCGCACCGGGGTGCGGTCTGGGCGACCAATGAGCAGGGCGGCACCGAGACGGTGATCGACGCCACCACCGGCGTGGTGCGCGGCACCGTGGCGCTGGGTGGGGAGGTCGGCAACGTCGCCTACGACCCCACCCAGGATCGGATGCTCGTGGCCGTGCAGGGACGCAACGACGTCGCGGTCATCGACCCGGGCACGCTGGCGATCACCCACCGGGTGCCGCTGCCGGGGTGCGCGCACGATCACGGTCTGGCGGTGGACCCGGCGGGCCGGCTGGCGTTCATCGCCTGCGACGCCAACGCCACCCTGCTCACCCTGGACCTGAGCACCGGGCAGATCACCGGCACGAACACGGTGGGTGACCAACCCGATGTCCTCGCCTACGACCCGTCGGCCCACCGGCTCTACGTCGCCGCCGAAAGCGGCTGGGTCAGTGTCCTGGACCTCCGCAACCACCAACTGTCCGTCTCGGGCTCGGACCATCTCGCCGATGACGCCCACGTCGTCGCGGTCGATCCGGGCACCCACCACAGCTACTACCCGGTGTCCGTAGGCGCGAACGGTCACCCCGCGCTCCTGGAGTTCGCACCGGCCGGCTGAACCCGGCGCACCGGATCAGCGCGCGGGGTGCGCCCTCGTCAGGTCCGGAAGGGTCCTCACCCCGGCACCAACGACCGCAACCATGATTGCGGTCGCATGCCTGGCCAGCAGTGACCGAACCCTAAACACCGTAACCTCGGTTACAGTGTTGAGGCGCGAAGTTGTCTGAGGAGGTTTCCCCGTGCCCAAGGAGCAACGACCCCCACCGAACGGTGAGGATCCCCACCCGGGCCGGCCTCCGCACGACAAGGGGTTGCTGAACACCTCTGGGTGGTGGTTACTGCTGTGGCTTTTCCTCGTCATCGTGGCCCTGTGGGTGGCCGAGCAGGTGGGCGTGTTCGGGGTGTGACCAGCCAGGTCAGCACCTTCCGGCAGCCGGTTCGGCGCTTCGTGGCGGCCCCCAACGGTGGGGTGGCGGGTCTTGGATGGGGATTCCCTCGACGTCCCGCGGCGATCCCAACAACCGCTGATCATCATCGTGTCCCATCAAGTCCCCGCGAATTTGAGGAGCACCATGGCTGATCCGGGCACGTTCACCGCCCTGCATATCGCGGTGACCGCGGTGGTCACCGCCGCGGCCGGACTGCCCGTCGTCCTCTGGCGGCTGCGCGCGACTTGCCGGGCAGAAGCGGTCATTCTGGCCGCGCTCGCCGGTGCCGCGGTGTTCGCGTGGCGGCTCAGCGCCAACATGCCCGCACTCAACGCCGACGGTGCCGCCCCGTTCAGCGCGAACGACTGGGCGGCACCGGTCCTCGTGTACGTCGTCCTCGGCTGCTACGCCGGTCTGCGCCCACCCACCGACGACCGCAGGTTCGGTCAAGTCCGCGCGGCCCTCACGCTCATCAGCCTCGCGGTGTGCGTCATCACGATCTAACTAACCGCCGCCCACGTTCGGACGCTCCTCAGCAGGGTCGCTGGGCCGCAACGCCTGCACATGTGCCAGCACCTCGTCGAGATGAAAGGGCTTGGTCAGGTAGTCATCCGCACCGGCGGTGAGCCCTGCGGCACGGTCGCTGCCGGCCGCCAGCCCGCTGAGCAACAGGACGGGCGTGTGGTCACCCCGCTGGCGCAGCAGGTGACACACCTGCAGGCCGCTCAGGTGCGGCATCGTGACGTCCATGACGATGACGTCGATGAGCCCACGCTCGGCGTGGCGGAGTGCGTGCTCACCGTCGGCGGCGGTGCTGACCTGATAACCCTCCGAGACCAGCACGCTCTGCAGGATCGTGCGCAGGTCGGGGTCGTCATCGACGACCAGCACCGTCGGTGACCGCATCAGCCCCCGTCACCGTCGCCCCCGTCGCCGCCGCCGGTGTCTTGCCCGACGGGTTGGGCACCCAGGACGGCGAAGTTGCGGTCCAGGCGGACGTCCAGCCGGGTGCCGTCGGACTGGGTGACGTCCACCCCGTAGGCGGCGCCCCCGTCGGACTCGGCGCGTACCTGCCCGGCTTGACCGCCGGGTGCGACCGCCACGGCGGCGGCGCGGGCGTGATCGGCGTCCGGACCGCTCACCGAGCCGCCGTCGCCGCCGGACACCGCCATCGCGGTGCCGGCCCCGACCAGGCCCAGGGCAAGGACCCCACCGGCGATCGCTACCTTGGCTCTGTTCTTCAGGGTCATGATGGCTTTCTTCCTTCCGATCGGGGGATGTCACTGTGGTGGGGACACCTGCGGTGTCACGGGGGTCAGGGCTCGGGCAGCGTGGTGGAGAGCACCCGGTGAGCGGCGGCGCCATCTTCGGGGAACACCACGACATCCCAGCGCTTCCCCTCGGTGCTCCCGGTGCTGGCCACTGTGGTGGCGGGCACCACGGTGCAGCGAATCGTGTGACCGGCCAAGAGTCCGCTCACCTGAGCGGCCGCGCAGCGCGTCGACACGGTCGCTACGGGCACGAGCAGGCCATACCGATCACACTGCTCGGGGGCGGGAGCGCACCGGCTGCTGGCCGAGCGTCGCGGACGGTGCATGAGCCCTCCTCCCTGTGGGTACGGATAAGTGATGCGCAGACCACTGTACATGCAACCACGGTTACATATAGTGTGCTCGCGGTGGGACTGCAAGACGACCGTCGCGCGAGGCCACCGGCGGCTGCCGAAGGTGGCAGCCGACCATCCCGGTCAGTTATGAGGAGGTCGGTGATGTCTGGTGGGGCCCGGCGTCGGAGGGGCCGCGACGCGACCCTGCTGATCGCCGGGCAAGCGGTCCGCGCGGGCGGGTACGGGTTCACCGCGGTGCTGCTGGGCGCGTTGCTGGCCGCCCGCGGGTACAGCCATCTGCGGGCCGGGGTGTTGCTGACCGCGGTGATCGCGGGCACCGCGTTGGCTTCCCTGCTCGTTGGTGCCGTAGCTGATCGCCTCGGGCGGCGCCGCTGCTACGCCGGGTTCTTCCTCATGGTGGCGGTGGCCGGCGCGGTGGTCGCCGTGGGGGCGCCGTACTGGCTGTTGCTGCTCGTCGCCCTCACCGGTGCCTTGTCCACCGACGTGGTCGACAACGGGCCGGCGACGACCCTGGAGCAGGTGATGCTCGCCGCCGAGGACGCCGGCACCTCTCGGGTGTACGCCCGATACAACGCGGTCGGCGCCGCGACGGGGGCCCTCGGTGCGCTGGCCGCGACCCTGCCCGGTCTGGGTCGGAACGGGGCCGGTGCGGGCGGGTATGCCGGGTTGTTCGCGGTGTTGATCCCGGTCGGGGTCGCCGGAGCGCTGCTCGCGTGGCTGCTGTCCCCGGCGGTCGAGGCACCAACCCAGGGGCCGCCGCCCACCCTCGCTCACGCGGTCGCTGGGCGCTCGCGGCTCGGCCCCTCCCGGCGGGTCGTGCACCGCCTGGCCGGGCTGTTCGCCCTCGACGCCGGCGGCGGGGGGTTGGTGACCACCGGGTTTCTGTCCTACTTCTTCGCCCAACGCTACGGGGTCGGCATCGTCGCACTGGGGTGGCTGTTTTTCACTGTTGCGGTCATCCAAGCCGGTTCCGTGCTGCTCGCGCCGCGCCTCGCGCGCCGCTTCGGGTTGGTTGCGACGATGGTCGGCACCCACCTGCCGAGCAACCTGCTCCTCGCCGCGGTGGCGTTCGCCCCGACCTTCCCGGTGGCCGCGGTCCTCCTGCTGGCGCGCACCACCGTGTCGCAGATGGACGTGCCGACCCGCCAAGCACTGGTGATGACCGTGGTCACCCCGCCGGAGCGGACCGCTGCCGCCGCGCTCACCAACGCGGCCCGCTACACCGTGCGCCCCCTCGGCCCCCTGCTCGGCGTCGCCGTGCAGCAGGTCGCGCTCGGCGCGCCCCTCGTGCTCGCCGGCACCATCAAAGCCGGCTACGACCTGGCGCTGTGGCGCTGGGTCCGGCACGTCCCCCTGCACGAACCCCCCGCCGCGCGACCCGCCCCCACACCACCCACGATTGCCAAGACTGGAGATGCGTCGTGATCATCTGCCTGCGCACCGTGTCGGTCCCCCCACAGTGGTGGGATCGCTACCTGGCCTGGATCGCCGCCGGCCGCCACATCCGCCAACAGCACGGCATCCTCGCCGAACTGGTCTGCGCACCCGCCGCGGGGACCGGGGACACCGTGGTGATCACCGCCTGGCCCAGCCACGCGGTGTTCGATGCGTGGATCGCCACCCCGCACCGGGACGCGTTGACCGCCAGCGACGTGCACCAGGCCGTCACCTACCAGCCGATCACCCGCTACGAGGTCCCCGGCGGCTACCTGAACCTGCCCGGCCTCACCGCACACGACCCCACCACCACCACCAGCACCACCCCCACCGAGGAGACGTCATGAAGTGGATCACCCGCGCCCGACCGAAGACCGACCGAATCGCCTGCCCGTGGCTCATCCGCCGCTTCATCGACCCGGCCGCCGAGATCGTCTACGTCCCCACCGAGCGGGTGCTCACCGAAGCCGCCCGCACCCGGGGGCGCTCCTTCGACGCCCCCGACGCGGACTACCGCCACCAACCCACCCCCGGGGGCGGCCAGTGGTGCACCTTCGAGACCCTGATCGCCGCCCACGACCTCGGCCAGGACGCCGCCCTGGCCCGGCTCGCGCGGATCGTGCACGCCGCCGACATCGCCACCGACCTGGACACCGATCCCCTCGGGGCGGGGTTGCTCGCGATCGGTCTCGGCGGCCTGGACGTCGAAGCCGACGACCAACACCTGCTCGAGCGGGCCCTGTTCGTCTACGACGCGCTCTACGCCTGGTGCACCCAGCAGGTCGCGGCCACACCCGTTCCGGCATGACCCAACCCGACGGTGCTGGCTTACCGATCACCAGCCCGGACGCACCGGGACCCATCGGCTTCGCCGAGTTACGCGGACCCGTCGTGCGCCAGGTCGGCCAGCTGATGGCCGCTGCCGCGATGACCGCCCCGAAATCCGGTGGCCAACTGCTCGCCGCGGGATCCCCGGCGTTCCTGGAAACGGTGCTCGTCGAGGACCCGGACACCTTGACCCGGCTCGCGGAGTGGATGCGGGCCCGCGGCGCTGAACGCCGCGAGGCGATCTGGTTCCGCGACGCCGACGCCGCCCAAGCCCTCGACGGTGTCCTGTTCATCGGGCTGGTCAACCCCTACCCACCCAACTACGACTGCGGCGCCTGCGGCTACGCCACCTGCGCCGAGTTCCTGCACGCCACCAAACAACAACGCGCGGATGCCGCCGAGCTGGAGTTCACCGGTCCGACCTGCACCCTGCGCGGCGTCGACCTCGGTGTGGCTGTCGGCTCGGCCGCTCGTACCGCCGCCCTGCACTGTCTCGACGCCCGCTGCCAAACCCGCATCGCCGTCGCCGCCCGCAAACTCGGCCTCATCCAGGCCGACCTCGCCGTCGCCCTGTCCCTGTCCCTGACCCACAAAGCGATCACCTTCGACCGCCCCATGCCCGACATCGACTACGACACACTCAACCTCCCCTCCACGGGAACCCTGCCCATCGGCGTGCCCGGAGCAAGCCGGGCAGGCGGCGCCCGCAACAAGCAACAACCCCGCCACCCCACCCCGCGTCGCACCCGGCACCCGCCGCCCACGACGAGCCCATGACCCACCCCGGCGCGGAACCAGCCGCCGTCAGAAGCAAAAGCCGTCTACCACTACCCGCGCACTGCCACATCGCGAGCGACCATGATGCCCACCGCGACCTGCCGACCGGTCACCGTGCCGGGTCGGGGACACCCACCGAGCACCCACACCCGTGCCCCACCTTGGTTGGAGAGACCATGAGTATCGGATCAATGCTCTACGGCGCAGGCCTGTCGGCGATCGTGGCCGTCGTCCTGGTCGGTGGTCTCGGCCGGGTTCGACGACCCGCCGTGCTCATCACAGCCGGTCTCGCGGCCTTCCTGATGCCGCTGTGGTGGAACAGCATCCTGCGCTGGACCGGGGCCACCCAAGCGTTCTCCCACGACCTCCCCTTCCGACCATTCCCGGTCAGCTGGCAGGACACCGGCTCAGGAATGTTCACCCTCGCCGGAGCAGCCATCGCCCTCACCCTCAGCGCTGGCACGCGCGAACCCGCCCGCACCACCACCAAGCTGGCCTCATGGACAGCACTCGCCGCATTCCTCATCGACATCTACACCTACTGAACCGACCCACCCAGAGCAGCGGCAGCAAGCCGGCCAGTTCCTCACGATCCGCGCCGACCGTGGTGACCTCGTCGTCGACGAGCTGCCCGAGGATCTCGGCCGCGCGCAACATGGCCTTATACACCCGGTGGGGCCAGGTCTGCTCAAGGAACGTCCACGCCCCGCCGCAGCCCTCCACCGGGCCGGCGCGGCGCCCGCCGGTGCAGCGCGGGTAGCTCCGGTCAGCCTCGGCCGCCATGATGTTTTCGACCCGCACTCCAGGCGCCAGTCGTCGGTGAAGTCGTAGTGATAGGCGAACCGCTCGGTGGTCCGCAGCCCCAGATCGGTCAGCGCGACCCGGTGGGCGTCGTCGCGGAAACCTGGTCCGCCGACGTAGCTGATGCCGTACCCCGGCCGTGAATGACGAAGCGGTGCAGATGCTGCCCACTCCACCCGAACGCGGCCCGCAGCACCGCGTGCAGCTCGGCGATCGTCGCCGTCGCCAGCAGGCGGCGCCAGATCAGCGGACTGACCCCGGCCACCACGACCCGCAGCTGATACACCGCCGCCGCCCCGGACTCGGTGGGCGCCCCGGACTCAGCCATGGGTCTCATCCTGCTCGGGAACCACTCCCAGGTGAAGCCGGAGGAAATACCGCATTCCCTGCGACAACCGCTCTCTGTGCCACAGCTGACCTAGGTTGTCGGGGTCGTCTGCGATGCTCCACCCATACGCGTTTTCTGCGACAACCTCCGGGAGGGCGCCGTGGCCACGATCAACCCACCGCCGAGGCGCCCTCCCGGGCATGGCTCGGACGGTCCGGCGCCGACGTACGCGCATGCGGTCGAGGCATTCCTCATCGCGCATGACCGGGCCGGGGCGTGGTCGGCGGGTACCGCGGTCAAGTACCGCCAGAGCCTGGCCATCCTCGGGACCCGACTCTCCGACGGTCCACCGGCGCCTTGGTCGCGGCGTTGGACACCCCCGAGGGGGCGGCGGACTTGGAGGCAGCGTTCACTGCCGCCTTCGCGACGCTGGCCCCGGCTACCCGCCCCCGGCACCTCGCCGCGCTGCGCTCGGCACTGGGGTGGTGGCGGCCCGGGGTTGGCTGGCGACCGACCCCCACCGTCGGCTGGGCCCGACCCAAGATCGCCCGCGACCACAGCAGGGCTCTGACTCGGGCCCGCTACGAACGAACGTCCCCACGAACGAGTGGGGAGCATATCGCCGCCCTTTGGTGCCTGGACGTCGGCCTACGCGAGAAGACCCTGTGGCGGCTGCTGTATGAAACCGCCGCCCGGGCCACCGAGATCCTCACCCTCGACATCGCCGACCTCGACCAAGCCGGCAAACGCGCCCGCGTCATCTCCAAAGGCGGAGACACCGACTGGGTTTACTATTAAACTTGGACCGCCCTGCTGCTCCCCCGACTCCTCACCGGCCGCACCCGGGGACCGGTGTTCCTCGCTGAGCGCGCCCCCACCCGTGCCACACCCACCCTGGACCTGTCCCGACGCCGGCCGGGCCCGACTGTCCTACCGGCGGGCTGCCGAATTGTTCGAACACGCCACCACACCCCTCGCCACCGCCACCGCCACCGGACAGTCGACAGGGTGGACCCTGCATCAACTGCGCCATTCCACGCTGACCCACGACGCCGAGAGCGGCACCAACACCCCGATGCTGCTCGCGCGCTCTGGTACTAAACTCGTTCGTAGATCTGGTGAGGGTGCGAGCGCGACGCATGCGTAGTTTCGGGCCAGCGACCGCTGGATGGCACCGGGGAGCGAACCCGATGACGGGGCTTGAAACCCTGTTGGTGACGGGATTCCGGTGCTGAGGTGTCGGTATCTGCTGGCGTCGAGGAGGCGAGCTCACGACATGATCTGGAGGAGCGCCGCCCGGCGCCCAACCAACCCCGTTCGAGAGACCATG